>Ga0049101_10000286_pt1 | contig 10532 bp, 8 predicted proteins | sample WorMetmaBAHAMAS1_FD_55016 | JGI IMG/M metagenome (GOLD analysis project Ga0049101, IMG submission 55016) | Marine gutless worms symbiont microbial communities from Max Planck institute for Marine Microbiology, Germany - Inanidrilus... | ecosystem: Host-associated > Annelida > Digestive system >... | reverse complement strand
CGACGCGATGGTGCGTCAGGGTATCTCCATCGGCACCCGCACCGAGATCCCGCACGACCTGGTTCCCGCCGATGCGCAGGTGGAAATCAGCGCCAAGCGGGCGGCCGGATACTTCTCCGCGGAAGAAAAGGCCGTGCCCAGGGACCTGTCGGCCGTCAAAGGCCGCGGCATCACCGACTTTTGACGCCAGCCGTCCCGGTTCTCGGCGACGCACAACAGGCGATCGCCTGGCTGCGGTCGCCGCAGGCAATCCGGTCCCGGTGCGGTCAAATCATGGCGGCCGCAGAGGCCGACCGGTTGCAGCATTTCCGTGTCGACCCCGAACGGCTGGACACGGCTGCGGATGCGGTGATCGAAACCATGACCGCGGCCTATCCGGACCTGGACGTTCCCTATCACGCGCGGTGGCGCCACTTCGTGATTGCCGGCACCGACCGCTGGCAGGTCCTGGCCGCGGCGTCACCGAACATGGACCCGGCCGAACGTGCCCGTGTCCGCTTCGATCTGGCGGTGACCAGCGTGTTGCTGGACGCCGGCGCCGGCGATGCCTGGCGCTACCGGGACAGCCTGACGGACACCACCCTGGTGCGGTCCGAAGGGCTGGCCCTGGCAAGCCTGGACATGTTTGCCGCCGGCGCCTTCTCGTCCGACAAGGACGCGCCGCTCAGGGCCGACGCGCCGGCCCTGGGCGCGGTCACGGAAGAGGCGCTGGCCGCCGGATTCCAGGTTGGCGGGAACAACCCGCTGGTCGGGCTTGCCGGGCGGGCCGGGCTGTTGCGCGCCCTGGGCGCCGCCCTTGCGGAAAGGCCCGACCTGTTCGGAGACACGGCACCGCGGGTCGGCAACCTGTTCGACGCGCTGGCCAAACGCGCCCGTGACGGTGTCGTCACCGCGGAACAGGTCCTCGCCGCCGTTCTGGACGGGTTCGGATCGATCTGGCCGGGCCGGGAAAGCCTGGCCGGCATCAATCTGGGCGATGTCTGGCGCCACCCGGAAGCCCGCGGCGAGGACATGACGGACGGATTGGTGCCGTTTCACAAACTGTCCCAGTGGCTTACCTATTCGCTGTTCGAACCGCTCGAGGAGGCAGGGATCCGCGTCACCGGCGTCGATGCGCTGACCGGGCTTGCCGAATACCGCAACGGCGGTCTGCTTGTGGATACCGGCTTTCTCGTGCCCAAGCATGCCGGCGTGACGCGGGACGCCCACGGACCGGGCGAAACGGTCATTGTCGAATGGCGCGCCCTGACCGTCGTCGGGTTGGACCGGGTGGCCGAAGCCGTGCGCCGCAAGCTGGGCCTGGATTCCTGGCAACTGCCGCTGGCCAAGGTGCTGGAAGGCGGCACCTGGCAGGCCGGACGGCGGGCCGCCGCCGATCCGGTTGGAGAGCGACGGAACCGTCTTTTAGGCCGTGCTCTCATGAACGGCCGCGTCGAGTGTGAAGGCCGCACCTCGTCCGCCATTGTAGTGACATCAGACATCAGCCAACCGACCACCCATGTCGCAGATGTGCCAAGCGCCGACATCGGTGAGCGGAGCTCGGGTCTTCGAATGGAGCCGGGCTGGGATTGCAGGAAAACAGAAGATCGGTTCCACGCTGCTCTGTATGCCGACGATGCTGATGGAATTGTTGCGAACTAAGCGTTTTTCGAGGTTAGGGACGACCGGTCTTGGCCATTAACCAGGACATGCGGCCCCTCCCCTCTCCCGTCCACGGAGAACTGATCCTGCGTTGTCCTTGCCGCTAAGTTTGCCGAACTCAATCGCTAGAGGCGACCATACAGATACTATCCAGATCTAATCTGCGACCTTTGGGGAATCTCATTTAGGATTGGCGGCGATTCAGCTCGGCCGCTCGAACACAAGAGACCCCCACCATGGACCTTTCATCGATTCTTTTCGCCATCATCCTCCTGCTTGGGGCAACGGCCATCTGCGTCACTCTTTTCCAGCGACTCGGGTTCGGCTCGGTCCTTGGCTTTATTGTCGCCGGCATCGTCATCGGGCCGCACACGCCGGGGCCCGTCCTCAGCGAAGATGTCGAGGGACTGCAAGGCATCGCGGAGCTCGGCGTCGTGCTGTTACTCTTCGTCGTCGGCCTGGAAATGCGACCCAAGAAGGTCTGGGCCATGCGCCGCCTGCTCTTCGGCCTGGGTTCGCTGCAGATGCTCGCGACCGCGGGAGTTCTGGCCGTCTACGCCGGCTTCGTCGTGGGCCATTCGTGGCAGAGCGCAGTTATTATCGGCCTCGGCCTAGCCATGTCGTCGACGGCCATAATTATGACGACCCTACAGGAGCGCGGGGCGCTGGCCAGCGAGCACGGGCAGAGCGCGTTCGCCGTGCTCATGGCCCAGGACCTCTGGATCGTCCCGGTGATGGCGCTGGTGCCCATTCTCGGCACAAGGATGGCGCCCGACGAATCGACACCTTTGTGGCAGGGGGTAATGCTGGTGTTGGCCGTTATCGCCGGCATATTCGTCGTGGGGCGCTACCTGCTGCCGTTCGCTCTTGGTTATGCGGCGCGGATGCGCCGCTCGGAGGACTTCGGAATCTTCCTTCTTCTCGCGGTCATCGCCGCGGCCTGGGCGGTCGAGCATGCCGGGATATCCATGACCCTTGGCGCGTTCCTGATGGGAATGCTGCTCTCCGCCTCCGACTACCGCTACCAGATCGAGGCGATCGTCGCGCCTTTCAAGGATACCCTGATGGGCCTCTTCTTCATCTCGGTGGGAATGTCCATCGAACTCGGCGCTCTGCTCGAGTCCTGGGACACGCTGCTCATCCACGTTCCTGTGTTGCTCGTTGTGAAAGCTGCGGTGCTGATTGCCCTCGCGCTCGCCTTCGGCGTCGGGCGGGCGGCGGCTATCCGCACGGGTTTCTACCTCTCACAGTCCGGCGAGTTCGCCTTTGTCCTCCTTGGTGCGGCGGCCGGCGCCGGTCTTTTGAGCGATAGGGGCCTTACCCTGGCCATGCTGGTGGTAGCGGTCACCATGGTTCTGGCGCCGCTGATCGTGAAGTTGGGCGATTGGCTGGCTGGCAAGCTGCAGGCCGAGCCGGTGGGCCCGCAGGCCGACTTGCCTAGTGATCTCAAGCGACATGTCGTCGTCGTCGGCTACAACGAGGTCGGCCAGCTCGTCTGCCAGATGCTGGAGAAGGCGGGCATCCCCACGTGGCCTTCGACCGTGACATCGATCGCGTTCGGCAGGGTAAGCACGCCGGCCGCAACATCCACTATGGAGACATGTCAATCCCTTCCGCGCAGGAAGCCGCCGGGCTTGAGCAAGCGGCCGCCGCCTGTGTCACGACGACGGACATATATCGCGCCAAGGCCCTGGCGGTCACCTTGCACCGCCTGCACCCGAGCCTGAATGTCTACGTGCGCGTGCGTACGATGGCCGACCAGGACGAGCTAGTGGCAAAGGGCATCAATCACGCGCGCACGAGCTATATCGAGAGCACGCTGGCCACCGGAAGCCTGTTGCTGAAGGACCTCGGCGTGGCCGAGGACGACGTCGGCGCCTTGGTCAGCGCCTTCCAACAGGACAACTACGCGCTGATCCGCGCCGACCACGCCGGAGCAGCATCACAGACGTGACGCCGTCGTCGACCTCGTCCTCACGAGGTGGCAGGGTGTCGGCAGTGCGGGACAGCTTTGGGTCAGGACTTGCCTTGGAGGTGTTGCAGGTTGACGGTCAGTTCTGTGCCCAAAGCAGGTGCCAACCTCGGCCCGCTCCCCTGGTCGATGGCGGAGGCAGGTCATGCGTAGTCATCGGAAGGATGATGACTTGTGTCAGTGCGGTGCGTGAATCGGAACGATATGAAGCACCTGGGGACGATGTTGATGTAATCTGCTTGCAGGCAGTTTGTGCGAGCCGTCCTGCGAATTCTGCCCGACCCAGGCACGAGAGTGACAGATGCGAAAACTCCTGATCGCTGCCGTTGTTGTTCTGGCACCGCTGATCACGGGCTGCGAGGAAGAACCGGTCCCTGAGATCATCCGGCCCGTGCACGCCATGAAGGTTGTCGGTGTCGAAGCGTTCGAGGAGAACCGTTGCCCTGGCAAGGCGCGCGCCACAAGACGCACAAACGTCTCGTTCGAGGTATCCGGGCATATGATTCAGCGCCCGGTCGACGTGGGTGACACTGTGAATAAGGGCGATCTTCTTGCCGCCCTTGATCAGCGCGACTTCGTGAATGCGCTAGAACAGGCGCAGGCGGCTGCGCAACGCGAGGCTCTGCTGGTGGACCGCTTGCAGCGGGCCTACCAGTCCGGCGCCGTGGCGCTGCAGCAGGTCAACGATGCGGAGGCCCGGCTTCGGGCAAGCCAAGCCGAAGTCAAGATCCGCGAAAAGGCCCTCGAAGACAGCCGGCTCGTTGCCCCTCACGACGGCACGATCGCAGCGACCTATGCCGAGAACTTCGAGCAGATCGTCGCAAAACAGCCAATCCTGCGATTGTTGGACACGTCGCGTATCGAGATGATCGTAAACGTCCCGGAAAACGCCATCTCCTACGTACCGTATGTGGTGGAGATCAACGTCAGGTTCGATTCCTACCCCGACAAGTCGATTCCGGCAGAGCTTCTGGAGATCAGCAACGAGGCGACCGAAGCGACCCGCACCTACAAGGTCACGCTGATCATGGATCAACCTGACGATTTCCAGATCCAGCCCGGCATGTCTGGCGAGGTCACCGGTCGCGCCATTTTGCCCGAGCAGCGCGGCAAGACGGTTTTCGAGGTCCCCATCACGGCGGTCTTCTCGCCCGAGGACTCCCAGGAAACCTTCGTATGGGTCATCGACGAACAGGCCAAGACCGTATCACGGCGCTACGTGAAGGTCGGCGTCCTCACGGATTTCGGGATTGAGATCACGGATGGTCTCGAAGACGGCGAGTGGATTGCCACGGCCGGCGTGCACCGCCTGCGCGACGGCCAAGAGGTGAACATCCTCGACTTTACCCCGGCGGGCGCCGCGTTTGCGCCCGGGGCCGGACGGCCATTGGTGCCCTACGAAACGGGACAGCAGGTCAAGGTTCCCTCGGGACCGGGGCAACCGGCAGGCGGGGTCTCGACGCCAGTCACTGGCGGCAAAGAAGAGTAGCGGGGGATAAGGCGGCGAAGACCATGAAGACATCGTCAGCTACTTTATAGAGAACCGGGCGATCACCTATTTTATTGTCTTCATCCTGGCTGTCGGCGGGTTCTTTTCCTTCCTCCAGCTCGGCCAGCTCGAGGATCCGATCTTTACGGTCAAGACGGGCATCGTCATCACCACTTATACCGGCGCCAGCGCGGAGGAGGTGGAGCTTGAGGTGACCGACCGGCTGGAAAAGGCCATGCAGGAGCTGCCGCAGCTCAAGGCGATGTACTCCATTTCGCAGCCCGGTCTTTCGACCATTCGCGTGGAAATCAAAGAGGAATACTGGTCGGACCGCCTGCCGCAGGTCTGGGACGAGCTCAGAAAGAAGATCCGCGACGTCGCCCCCGAGCTGCCGCCCGATGCCGGCAAGCCGGACATCTCCGACGACTTCAACTTCGTGTTCGGTTTTGTACTCGTGGTTACCGGTGACGGCTTCTCATACAAGGTTCTCGAGGACTATGCGGACGCGCTCAAGAAAGACCTGAACCTGGTCCAGGGTGTGGCCCGGGTGGACCTTTGGGGTGTCCAGGAAGAAGCCATCTATATCGACGTCTCGGAAAAGGAGCTCGCGGAACGCGGCCTCAACGCCGACGCTGTCGCGCAGACCCTGCAATATCAGAACATGGTCGTCGACTCCGGTATGGTCGATGCCGCGACCAATCGTTTCAGGATCGATGTTGCTGGCACCTTCAAGAACCCGGGGGACATTGCGGATCTCGTGATCCGACCGACGCTGCGCAGCCAACTTCAGTCGCCGGTCGACTCGACGAACCAGTTTCCAGCGGGTGCATCGGTGGGCGGGGCCGTCAGGGCATTCGGTGATGTAAGCAGCACTTACGAGGTGCGCAACACCGAACTGATCCGGATCCGGGACATCGGTACGGTGAAGGTTGACTACCTGCAACCGCCCAAGAACCTCATGCGGTTCTGGGAGCCCGGCCTGAACGAAGCAGTCCCGTCGATCGCCATCCAGATTGCAGGCCAGGAAACCGAGAATATCGTCGATGTCGGCAAGCGCCTGGACAACCGCCTGCGCGAGATTGCGCCCTACCTTCCCATCGGTTTGGAGATTTCAAAGCTCACTTGGCAGTCCGACCTCGTCGAGGACTCGATCAACAGCTTTCTGATCAATCTGGTCGAGGCGGTCGCCATCGTACTTGTCGTGCTGATTATACCAAGCGGGCTGCGCATGGGTCTGATCATCGGGCTCGATCTGATCCTTACGATTTTGGGCACATTCATCATCATGATGATCATGGACATCCCGCTGCAACGGATGTCGCTGGGCGCCCTGATCATCGCGATGGGCATGATGGTCGACAATTCCATCGTTGTTGCAGACACGATTGCGGTGAAAATCCGAAAGGGGATCGACCCCAAACAGGCGGCCATGGAAAGCGCCGTCGGCCCCTCCTGGCCGCTGCTTTCAGCGACGTTGGTTGCGGCACTGGCCTTCTGCCCGATCTTTGCCTCGGAAGCCGACGCCGGCGAATACTGCCGGACACTGTTTACTGTCGTCGGGTCGGCGCTCGTGCTCAGCTGGTTCGTGGCGATGTTCGTCACGCCGCTGCAATGCCTGGACATGCTGCCCAAGCCGAAACAGCTGGAGGGCAACGCGGGCAGCGAACCGACGGTGGACGAGTACGACAAGGGTTTCTACAGGTTCTTCCGCCGCCTGCTCGGCGGCGTCATACGCGTACGATATCTCACGTTGGGCGTCATGGCCGCCTTGCTGGTCGTATCGATCGTAGGCTTCGGCAAGATGTTCTTCCCCGATGCGTCGCGTCCGCAGATCATGGTCGACTACTGGGCGCCGAACGGCACGCGCATCCAGCAGGTGGCAGCAGACCTGCGGTTGCTGGAAGAACACATCCGCCGCTACGAAGATGAAGAAGGACGGCGCCCCGTCACGAGTATCGGCACGTTCATGGGAGCGGGGCCGCCGCGGTTCTATCTGCCTGTCGACCCGGAATGGCCTGTCTATCCCAACTATGCGGAGCTGATCGTCAGTTTCGAGAGCTTTGAGGATGTCCAAGCGTTTGCCACAGCCTTCGATCCTTGGGCGGAAGCAAACGTGCCGGAAGCTATCGTGCGGACCCGGTTCTACGGTGTGGGTCCCAGCGATACCTGGAAGTTCGAGGCGCGTATAACCGGGCCGGCCCAGGCGGACCTGGACACCGTGCGCAAGGTCGGCGACCAGGTTCTGCGGATAGCCCAGGACGCCGAGCTGTCAAAAGAGATGCGCCTCGACATCATGAACCGGGTCAAGAAGGTCGTTCCGGAATATGAAGAGGCCCGCGCTCGCTGGGCCGGAATTACGCGCGAAGACGTCGCCCGTACCACCAAGCGGTCCTATGACGGGCACCAGGTGGGGCTATACCGTGAAGGCGACGACATCTATCCCATCCTGCTGCGCCACGTGGATCAGGAACGCCAGGCGCTGTTGAGCGACTTCGGAACCCTCCAGGTTCAGCCGGAGGGGACAAGCGTGACCACGCCGCTCTCGACGGTGACGTCGGACATCCGAAGCGAGTGGGAAGAACACTTGATCTCCCGCTGGAACCGGCGCCGCCAAGTCACCGTGCAGGGATCGCCCATTTTGGGCCACACTTTCCCCGAGCAGAAAACGGAAGTCATCGACCAGATCAATGTCTTGGAGCTGCCACAGGGGCGGACAATCTTCTGGGATGGCGAGGAGGACAGCACCAAGTCGGCGCAGCTGTCGTTGATCCCCGGCATCGTGCCCGCAACCGTAGTGATTATCTTTCTGATCCTCACGTGCTTCAACGCATATCGGCCCCTGATCATCATCCTGATCACCATTCCGTTCGCGCTGATCGGCATCACGGCCGCCATGCTGGCGCTGGACGCGCCGTTCGGATTTCTGGAGATTCTCGGCGCCATGAGCCTCGCCGGCATGATGAACAAGAACATCGTGGTGTTGCTGGACGCGGTGAACGACAATCTCAAGGCCGGGATGAGCCAGTACGACGCCATTGTCGGGTCCGCCGTCTCCCGGCTACGGCCGGTTCTGCTGGCGGCCGCCACGACGGTGCTGGGCGTGGTCCCCTTGGTGCCGGACGTTTTCTGGACGGCAATGGCCGTCACCATCATGGGCGGGCTGACCGTCGGTTCGATCTTGACGCTGGTATTGGTGCCGGTCCTGTATTGCGTGTTCTACCGAGTGCCGAACCCGGACAAGGCCGCGGGGTAAACAGCCATGGGACGCCGGATCACGGTCGTTTTTTCACTGATACTGCTGGGGATTCTGATCGTCGAATCGCTGGCATGGGACACCTTGGAGGCGCTCGGCCTGGTCCACATGCCGGTGGGCATCATCGTCGGCCTGTTTGTTCTTTTGGTCCTGTTCTGGATGATCGCCGCAATCCGGAATCATAGCCGCCGCGACAAGTAGTGCGGCGCGCAGACCATGATTCGTTCACGGCGGGTCACGGGTCCGGCGTGTCCGCAAATGGCTGGCATGCCGCGATTCGGTCTCGGCAAGGTTGGTAAAATCAAGCCAGCGAGCGGCAACCGCGAGACAGCAAACTAGAGGCTGAATATGCCACCTGGTTGATGGAAACAGCCATGTCCGCCTTGGGTCAATCTGCGACGAATGCCTACCTGAAACGAGAGTCCGCTGTTGCAAGCGCGCCGGACATGGGTGTCGCGCTTAAAGGTATAAGCATTGCGTGGTTCAAGCTCCGAAAGCGAAGACAGTTTAAGCGGCATTCAATTACCGTTACCAAATGGCGGCTATTCAAGCCAGCCCTACTTCGGCTTCGCCTTTATGCGTCCACGACCTAGAATGCCGGCAACGGCTCAACCGCAATGGGAAGGCATGCCATGAAAAAGACGGTGACCGTCGTCGATCATCCCTTGGTGCAGCACAAGCTGACCCTGATGCGCGATCGCAGCACGCCAACCGCCGTGTTTCGCCAGCTGTTGCGGGAGATCAGCCTGCTTCTGGCCTACGAGGTGCTGCGTGACCTGAAGACCACGCTGCATTCCATCGAAACGCCCCTGGCGGAAATGGAAGCGCCGATCCTGAAGGGCAATAAGCTGTGCTTCGTTTCGATCCTGCGGGCCGGCAACGGCCTCTTGGACGGCATGCTCGACCTGGTCCCGCCCGCCCGGGTCGGTCATATCGGGCTCTACCGCGACCCCGAGACCCTGGCGGCGGTCGAGTACTACCTGAAACTGCCGGAAGGGATCGAAGACCGGGAGGTGGTTGCCGTCGATCCGATGCTGGCAACCGGCAACTCGTCCGCGGCGGCGATCCAGCGCCTGAAGGAGCACGGTGCCAACCACATCCGCCTGGCCTGCCTGCTGGCGGCGCCTGAAGGCATCGAGGCGCTCCATGCGGCGCACCCGGACGTGCCCGTCTTCACCGCCGCCATCGACAGCCACCTGAACGACCACGGCTATATCGTGCCGGGCCTGGGGGACGCCGGCGACCGCATGTACGGAACGAAATAGCCGGCACCGCGTCTACGGGTGGTGTCTGTCCGCCCAACGCATGGTGACGATGGCGACACCGCAACAGAGCCCGAACCCGCCGACCAGCGGCAGGACGGTCCCGTCATAGGCCTGCCCGATCGCCGTTCCCAGGACGGCGGACATCAGGGTCGTCAGCGACCCGACCATCGCGGCCCCGACGCCGGCAACATGGCCCAGGGGTTCCATCGCCAACGCGTTCAGGTTGCCGAACAACAATCCCATGCAAAAGAACACGGCCATGCAATAGGCCATCAGCGACCACAACGGCGGATGGCCGGCCGCCAGGGCCGCGCCCAGGAAATACGCGATCGACAGCAGCGTCACCGCAACCAGCGCCCGCATCGTCAGGAACCGCATGCCGAACCGCATCACCAGGCGGGCATTGACCACGGACGCCGCCCCGATCCCCAGCGACAGAATGCCGAACGTGACCGGAAACATGACACCCAGCGCATATTGTTCCTGGAAGATCTGCTGGGCCGAGTTCAGGTATCCGACGAAGCCGCCGAACACGAAGCCCGCCGTGATCATGTAGCCGAACGCGGCGCGGTTTCTGAACGTCTGCAGGACCGCCGACCCGACCCGCGCCAGTGACCAAGGCGTCCTCAGTTCCACCGGCAAGGTCTCGGGCTGGCGCAGCGAAAACCAGGCGACGGACGCGGTGGCAAGCCCGACGAACAGCCAGAAGATCATCTCCCAGCCGGCGAAAAGCAGGATCCCCTGCCCGATTGCAGGCGCCAGGACGGGAACCAGGATAAAGACGGCCATGATGAATGACATGATCCGCGCCATCGCCCGGCCCGCGAACCGGTCGCGGATCAGTGCCAGCGTCACGCTGCGCGGGCCGGGCGATGGCGCGGATCATGTCATTCATCATGGCCGTCTTTATCC
>Ga0049101_10000280_pt1 | contig 10853 bp, 13 predicted proteins | sample WorMetmaBAHAMAS1_FD_55016 | JGI IMG/M metagenome (GOLD analysis project Ga0049101, IMG submission 55016) | Marine gutless worms symbiont microbial communities from Max Planck institute for Marine Microbiology, Germany - Inanidrilus... | ecosystem: Host-associated > Annelida > Digestive system >... | reverse complement strand
AAGGAATCTGAATTCAGATTTCATCACCGAGAGGGAGGAAGACCTCTCTGAGAGAATACTTACTCTTCTGAAAGAAAGCCCACTCTAAAGTTATCTAGACCAAGCCAATTTTTCCGATGGCCGAGAATCGAAACCGAATAACTCCCGCCCCGACACAAGCCATAATCTTGGCTGCGGGACGCGGCGAACGCATGCGTCCGCTCACGGGCCACATGCCAAAACCCCTGCTGCAGGCGGGCGGCAAACCGCTCATCGTCTATCATATCGAGCGCCTGGTCGCGGCCGGCGTGCGTAAGATTGTCATCAATCACGCTTACCTCGGTCACCGCATTGAGGCCGCGTTGGGCGATGGTTCTCATTGGGGAACCGAGATCCGTTATTCGCCGGAAGGCGAGGCGCTGGAGACCGGCGGCGGCATTTTTAGGGCATTGCCCTTGTTCGATCAAGGGCCTTTTCTAGTGGTCAACGGCGACGTCTGGACCGACCTGGAGTTTGTACCTTTGCGTCTTTCGGATGGGCTGCTCGCGCATCTAGTATTGGTGGACAACCCTCCCCACCATCCGGGGGGCGACTTCGCGCTCCACAATGGTCGATTATCGGTGCAAGGCATGCCGCGCTATACCTACAGCGGGATCGGCGTCTATCACCCGGATCTGTTCCGCGGCTGCGCGGCCGGGGCTTTTCCCCTGGCCCCCCTGCTGCGGGCCGCTGTGGAACGCGCCCTGGTCAGCGGCGAGCACTATCCGGGGTGCTGCCTGGACATCGGCACACCGGAACGTTTACAAACACTTGATCGAATGCTGAAACGCGGATAATCACGCCTGTATGCCACCAGTTCTTCGAGCAACGCCATGGGCCAGGAAATCCATACATCCCGCTTCACGCAAACCGACTTTGAGACCTTCGGGGCGTGTCTGCGCCAGGAAACGGAGCTTTTGGAAGGTTGGTTCCGAGACGGTGTCTTTGCCTCGACCCACAAGATCGGAGGGTGCGAACTCGAGGCCTATCTGGTCGCGGCCGACCTGACTCCCGCCCCAATCGTCGAGCCCTTTCTGGAACGCCTGGCCGACCCCATGGTCGGGCCGGAGTTGGCTACTTTCAACGCCGAGATAAACGCCACCCCGCAACCACTGCGGGGGGACGCCCTGAGCCGGCTGGCGGCAGGACTGGAAGCCACCTGGGAACGCTGCACACGGGCCGCGGCCGGACTCGATACCCGCCTCGCCATGATCGGTATCCTGCCGACGGTACGCCCGGAACACCTGGACATGGCGCACATGAGTCCACTCAAACGCTACCGGGCACTCAACGAGCAGACTCTCCGGCTGCGCCGGGGGCGTCCCTTCACCCTGGAGATCCAGGGCAAAGACCGCCTGTTTCTGGAGCGACGGGACGTGATGATGGAGCCGGTTGCCACCTCCTTCCAAATCCACCTGCAGGTAACCCAGGAGGAAGCAGCCCGGGTCTACAACTGGTCCAAAGTCCTGGCCGCCCCCATGGTGGCCGCCAGCGCCAACTCTCCCTTTCTGTTCAGCCACGACCTGTGGGCAGAAAGCCGCATCCCCCTGTTCGAGCAGGCAATCTCGGTCGGTGGCCCTTTTTTCCGCGAGCGGGTCACCTTCGGGCTGCGCTATGTGGAAGACTCGGTATTCGAGTGCTTCCGTGCCAACCTGGAACGCTTCCCGGTACTGCTGCCGCAGGTTATGGACGAACCTCCCGAGCGGCTCGCTCACCTGCGCCTGCACAATGGGACCATCTGGCGCTGGAACCGACCGCTGATCGGTTTCGATACTGCCGGTACCCCCCATCTGCGTATCGAGCATCGCGTCATGTCCGCCGGCCCCACCGTTGCGGACGTCATCGCCAACGCGGCCCTCTATTTCGGCGCTATCCAATCCTTCGCCGGGAAGCAGGTGCACCCCTGTCGGCACCTACCCTTCAGCGTCGCCAAAGGTAACTTCTACGAGGCCGCGCGCGCGGAACTCGACGCCGAAGTGGAGTGGCTCGACAGGCGTCCGAAGACCCTGCGGCAGGTATTGACGGACGACCTTCTCCCCCGGGCGAGTCAGGGCCTGACTGAGCTCGGCATCGACGCTTCGGAGATAGATCGGTGGCTGGGTATCATCGCCGACAGGCTGCGGACCGGACAAACCGGGTCCGCCTGGCAGCGGGCCTGGATCGCGCGGCACGGACGCGACCTGACGGCCCTGACCACCGCCTACCTGGAGCACCAGGAGTCCGGTCTGCCGGTCCACCAGTGGCCCCTATAGGAACCTTGAGAAATTGCCTTCCCGGCAATTTTTCACGCCGCGAAGCGGCAATGTGGTTTCCCCATCCGCATTCATCATGTGTTGGCAGGCGGGACGCCTACGCTACGTGTTTGTAGTCCCGTTGCAGGAGTCCGCTCCGGCACAGCTCGTCGATGAGTGCCGAGATGTCGGCCGCGACCCGCTCACGCGGTACGGCGTAGACCCTTGAGACGGTCTCCACCATCTCCGCCACGGAGGACCCAGCGGCCAGAAGTCGCCAGCACTCGGCTCCGATCCCCTTCCCCTTCTTTCCCCATGGCGCGTACTTTGACCCAGATCGGTACCCGGAGCCCATGCCGGGGCCGATCCGTCCAGTCCGCGTCGGCGGGCCACCACCGGCAGCGGTGGGTGCCGGTTCCCTCATCGGGTGGTGCGACCGAGCGAATGAAGTTCAGTGCTACCTGCGGCGGGTCGAACGGCTTAGAAAACCAGGAGCGGACATCCCGGTCTAACCCGAGGCCCCGCTTGAAGTACTAATTCGCGCGCCTGAGACCTGTACCCAGCAGCTCATGGTTATAGGGCGTGGGATCCTCGTAGGGTATGGCATAGTGGGCGAACGGCCGCTCCTCCCCGGCAGGGATGCGCAGCCGAATGCCGTAGCGGTCGGGGTTCAGGGCCACGGGGCTGTGAACCGTGAGACCGAAGTAGCTCCAGACGATGGACCGGAGATAGCCCGGCGCGAAGAGCTGGCGGACGCGCTCCAGGTCCTCAAGGGTCTCCTGCTCGGTCTCGGTGGGGAAACCGTAGATCAGAGAGGCGTGCACCGAGATCCCAGACCGGGTCAGGGAGCGGCACACGCGCACGGCCTGCTTGATGGTGATCCCCTTGTCCATCAGCTTGAGCAACCGATTCGAGGTCGATTCGAGACCGGCCGCGACGGTAATGCAGCCGGCACGCGCTATGAGATCGATCAGCGCGAGGTCCTCGAACGCCCGCTCGAAGCGGATCATGGTGAACCAGGTGAAACACAGGCCGCGCGCGAGCAACTCCCGGGACAGGGCCTTGAGCAGCTTGGGCGCCGCCGCTGCGTCGACGAAGTGGAAGCGCGTGTTGCCCGTCTCCGCGGCGACTTACTCCATGCGATCGACGACGCGCGCTACCGGCGTCGGGTCATAGCGGCAGGTATGGTCCAGGCTCGTCTCGCAGAAGGCGCACCGTTTCCAGTAGCACCCGTGCGCCAGGGTGAGCTTATTCCAATGCAGATACCATCCGCACCGGGGTGCTGGCGTGCGGGACCGCCGTGATCGAGAAGTAGTCGTCGAGCGGCAGGGAGGCGTAGGTGGGGGTGCCGATCCGGTCCTGCGGGACACCCGCCAGATCCTTCTGGACCCGATAGGTGCCCCGGCCCTTCTCGCGCACCCAGGTCCGGTGCAGACCTACCGGCGGCAGGCGACCCTGCAGGTGTTCGATCAGGCGTTCGAGCGGTCGCTCGCCGGCATCGAGCACAATATAGTCGACGAACTCGATCAGCGACGGCTCGTCCAGGCTCCGCAAGTGATTCCCGGCGAACCCGCCGCCGAGCGCGACCTTGGCCTGCGGCAGGATCTCGCGCACCGCCTTGCCGAGACGCAGGGCGCCGTAGCAGGTGCCCGTGAAGGGCGCGGTCAGGCATACCACGTCCGGGCGGTGGGTTTCCAGGATCGGCGTCCACAGCCCCAGAAGCTCGCGGTCGATCAGCGACGGCTCTCGGGCCAGCTTGGCGGCCAAGGGCCCGAGGTCGGGACCGGTGAGCCCGCTCCCATACTTCCAGGGCGCGAACTCCCGGTCGATGGAGACCGTGATGACGCGGATCACATCATGGACAAAGCGCACCGCCAGATACTTGGCCCGGTCCTGCAACCCCAGCTCGCCGGAGGCCTGTTCGAGCAGATCGACCCTCCGCAGCTTCAGGGCAGTGAAGTACGGGCCCTGGGGGCAGAAGAAAGGCGAATTGATGCGGTGGGCCAGGATGGGGTCCTTGTCCTGGAGGAAGGTCATGACCGCATTGATGGCCCGCTCGTAGTCGTCGTAGGCATCGAGGAAAAAGGCGACGGTCGGGTCCGGGTCTTCCTGGCGCGACGGCATAGCCTTCGGCGGCCTGTCGGATCAGCGGCAGACAGGCCCGCGACAGCAGACACGTCGTCAGCATAAGCGACAGATCGACCTGATGGGCGGCGACCCCGCGCGAACGGAGAAACCCGGTCAGATACGCAGTCGCGGGATACGGATTGTTCGGCTCTAGCAGGGGAGGAGTCGCGAACAGCACGGAGATCATAGCGCCCCGCGTCTACCTTCCGCCCTGGGACAACGCGAGTGATTCGGTATCAGAGTCGGGGAATCAGGGGCTGTTGACATAGTCAACGAGCCAACCGCTAATAGGACAAGATTAGCAGGATTTTCAGTATTAACAGGATATTATGATTGATTTTTCAGAAAATAATCCTGTTAGTCCTGTACCATTTACCACACCAACCGCTCCAATCCGATACAGACCACCGCATGGGTGTGTAGCCTCAGTTTGTTACCACAGACCCGTTCCAGGGTTTCCCGATAGCGGGCCAATTGCGCCCCGGCAATATTCAGCTGTCCACCACGGGTGGAAGTTCCCGCAATTCCTCTCTGGTCATATCCCGTACTGCCTCGCTGTTCGTTCCCAATGCCTTCCATGGGAGATATTTGAATTCCGGCAGGTGGCCGAGGAGTTTGTATTTGTGTATGTCCGGGCGGAGGATGAGACTCAAATTGCTGTAACCCCGGTCGATAGCCGTTTCCGAGTCCATGATGTAGAAGGTATCGTTGAAGAGCAGGGTCAGAAAGGCGGTCTTGACGGTGAGCTCGTTGCTCCAGCGGAGGTCCCGGTTGTCGAATACCTTGAAAAATCGCTGTTCGATAAAACCGCACAAGGGTTCCGGATCGGCGTAGGCGTAGAAGCGATCCGCCACCGCGCGCCGCGTTTCCCGGTCCTCGTACTCGGGCACCAGGGCATCGTACAGACGCTCGGCGTAGAGGCTGCGCACCACCAGGCCCAGGATGGGCAGGCGCAGTCTGCCTTACGCGTCGCGCCCGGCCAGGGTGAGCACCCCCAGGTAATAGAGAAGCGAGGCCAGGAAGGTGTCGTCTCGGAGGGTGTTCAGCATATCCTCGACCCCGAAGCGATCGGCCGGCCGGTCGATGAAGATACTCTGGTCCTGGTTGGTCTCATTGGCGGCCAGGGCTATGCGTGACCAGTCGCTCGCCATGGGGCAGTCCCGCGACGAAGTAGATACGATTGCGGCCCATGGCCAGGTTGCTGTCCAGGATCCTTGCCGGGTACTCGCAATATCTCGCCAGCTCTTCGAGAAAGAGGAAGGCTGCTTCGACGAGAAGCAATAACCGTTATAGAAGGTGCGCATGGTCTCCATGGCCTCATCGGCCTGGTCAGGGAAGAGCCCGCATTCATCGGCCACCCGGTCGAGGAGATCGCGCAACTCGTCGGCGGTGAAACCACACAGATCATTGTATTCCGGATCATCGGAAATGGTCTTTATGGTATTGTAACCGCTGCTGATGTCGCTCGTCACCACCGGCGAGACACCGGTCATGAACACCCGATCCAACCCTTTGACCGCGGGCGACGCTCTTGATGGCCTTGAACAGGCTCTTTACTTTAATACACCTTCCCCGGAAACCAGGTCCCGATATCGATCAGCCCCCCGCAACCGGCTCACCAATACCTCGTTGGCGGAATTGTCGTATTCGTCGATGAAGAGGTAGAGCTTGTGTCCGGTCCGGTCTATCGCGCTCACCAGGGTCTGGAAGTTGGCGATGGCGTCGTCGATCAGGGGGAATCGCTCGAACTCCGGGTAACGACCGAGGACCCTGCCGATGCATACATTGATATGATGGTAGAGCGCGCCCCGGATGTAATCGCTATCCCCCTGGGTATCCACAGCGGAGAAGTCCCAGACCATGACGACATAGCTGTTATGTCGAGGTGTGGGGTTGCGGCCGATCTTCAGCCCCCCGAAGATCCCGTCGAAGTGATCGCTTCACGCCAGGTCGTAGTAATTCTCCAGGGTCGAGAGCCACAGGCTCTTGCCGAAGCGACGGGGACGGAGGAAAAGGACCTGTTTACCGATTTCCTCCATCGTGGGATGTGGTCGGTGCGGTCGATATACAGGTAGCCCTCTCGAATGGCCTGGAAATCGGCGATGCTATAGGGAAATTTCGTGCGCGTTAGGTTCATGGCTGGGATTGTTTCAAGCCGCTATAGGCCGCTATATTATGAATTCGGCGTCGCCGTTTGAAACCTTTGAGCAGATTGGTGAAAATACCTATTTTCCAAGGTGTCCCATATAGTAACCCGTAACTCAAGCTGAGGTACTCAATGTCACTCGAAACACGCCGCGGCTTCCTGGCCGCTTCGGGAAAGCTGCTGGTCGGCACGGTCGCACTCGCAGCGATGGGCGCGCATGCCTCGGATGAGCATGAGCATCATGGGCATGAGCCCGGAGGCCCTGGCGATGGCCTCTTGCTCGATGCCACGGCGCAGGACACCTGCGCGACCTGCCGCTTCTGGGGTGGAATGCGCAAGCTCTCCGACGACGGGGAAAAGGTGATTGCCCAGAGCATGGGTTGGTGCAACAACCCCGATAGCCGCAATTATCGGAAGCTGACCATGCCCGACCACCGGATGAAAAAGGTCGGCACCTGGACCAGGTGGGCCGCTCTTCGAGGAAACTGAAACCTGGCGAATATCAGTTACCTGCGTAGTCGGAAAAAGTCCCGCAGCAGATCGCCGCACTCGTCGCCGAGGAGCCCGCCCGTGCAGTCGGTGCGGTGATTGAAGCGGGTGTCCGCGGGCAGCAGGTCGAAGACGCTGCCGCAGGCGCCGCCCTTGGGGTCGGCCGCCGCAAAAAAGAGTCGCTCGACCCGCGCCTGGATGATGGCGCCCGCGCACATGGGGCAAGGCTCGAGGGTGACATAGAGGCAGGTACCTGGCAGCCGGTAGTTGCCGAGGCGGTGACCGGCGTCACGCAGGGCCAGGATCTCGGCATGGGCGCTGGGGTCGTTCTCGGTGATCGGGCGGTTCCAACCCGCGCCCACCAGTTCGCCTGCCCGCACCAGGACCGCCCCCACCGGGACCTCGCCGGCCGCGGCCGCCTGCTGGGCGAGAGACAGGGCCCGGCGCATCCAGTCCTCGTCGGTCGGCATGGGACTTAGAGCCTGCCCGGTGCTCTCAATTACCGGTAACATTGAGAGGGTAGGGTCCTCACGGAAGGGTTATCCGCAAATCAACGCAAACGGACGCAAATAAATGCAATGGGATGAAGAACCGTCGATGACGACGAGCCGATTGCGACCGATTTGCGTTCATTCGTCCGTTTCGGCCCGAGCAGGAGTGAGGCGACTCATAATCTCGCCGACACAGGCGGTCAGCTTCTTTGCCATACCCAAGTGGAGAAATTCGTTGGGACCATGCGCATTGGAATCCGGACCGAGCACGCCGGTCACTATGAATTCGGAAAGGCCCGCACCAGTGCTGGCATGAAGGGAATCGAGAAGCCCTCGCCGGAGTAAATCGCGGGTCGGTCGAAGAAGGTGGTCGAGGCCTCCTGCACGGCGGCGTCGAGCCAACCCGAAAACGGTGGCGCCTGCCAACCGTCGGCCCCCTGTTCTTCCTCATAGCCTACCCTCGCCCCATAGGGTGGATCGGTCCGCAGAATTCGAGCCAGAGTCGCGCCGGCTCGGGTCGTATTGAGCGTAGGCGGCAGGCGCTGAGTGACGTCCGCGGCCGCAGAACGTTCCCGGCCGCATCCAGGGGTGGCAAATCACCGGCGCCGGTGATCTCCAACGCGGGACACCAAGTGCGGTTGACGGCATTCTCAAAGGTGTTCGCCCCCACCAATGACAGCTCCCCACTCACTGGAAGGCGCCGGAAGTGATCCGTCCCGAGCGCATCCACCGCCCGCCGGATTTGCTCGAGTATGCGGGGAGGGACAGGCACCTGAAACGCTTCTACCACCTCTCCCGTCTCCGGGTCTTCGATCCGATCCAGCAGGGCCCGGATAATTCGGAAGCTGGACGGCACTACCCCGGAGGCATCTCCCGAGTGCACCCCCTCCCGCAGGACCTCGACCGTCAGATTGCCGCCGATGAGCCCCCGCAAAGAGGTGGTTACCCAGAGCTGCTCATAGTTTCCACAGCCCGAATCCAGGCACACCACCAAATCCGGGGTACCGATCCGGTCCTGCAGCCGGTCCAGGTAATAGGCGAGATCCTGACTGCCGCTCTCTTCGCTGCATTCGATGAGCAGCACACACCCCGGGAAGGGGATGCCTTGCGTCTCCAGCAAGGCAATGGCCCCGATACAGGTAAAAACAGCATAGTCGTCGTCCGCGGCACCGCGACCATACAAAAGATCACCCTCCCGCACCGGCGACCAGGGACTTAAGCCCTCCCGCCACCCGGAGCCGGGGGACTGTTTGTCCAGATGGCCGTAAAGCAGTGCCTGTCCCGGCAGACGCCCCGGAATATTGACTAACAAGAGCGGCATGCGCCCGGCACAGGTATGTAGGGTTACTTCGGCGTTACGCGGGGCCTGTTTCTCGCACCAAGCCTTGACCAGCCCCGTGGCGTCGTCCATGTACCCTTTGTCTTCCCAATCCGCGTCGCAGCATGGGGATTGATTCGGGATCCCGATGTAGTCCCGCAAGGTCGGCAGGATCCGGTCCTCCCAGAAATTATCGACAAGTCGGAGCGCCGGTTTCGGATCGAGATTCATAATTCTGTAACTGCCCTGAAGAGAAAACTACGAATCACGTGAATCAGCGCGAATCAATTCGCGAGGATTTACGTGATTCGTAGTTTTTCCTTTTGTTGCCGACCGGTAACGCTTAACTTAATGGCATTGAGCCCGAACCCAGCCATCCTCGTCGAGAAACGGTGCAGCCCGAATATCAGGTGCAAAATGCATACGAGGCTCAGGATGAAAACAAGGCTGTTATACGATCAGTAGTCGGTTGCTCCACGACTCCCTTTTCCGTAATCAGCGTGGTTACCAGCTCCGCCGGGGTAACGTCAAACGCTGGATTACGAACCGAGATACCTTGTGCGGCCCACTGACAGTCCCGATAACCCGTCACCTCATCCGCAGCACGCTCTTCGATGGGAATTGCGGAGCCATCCGGAATACCGATGTCGATGGTCGATAGGGGACAGGCCACATGGAAGGGAATATCATGGTGCCGTGCCAACACCGCTACCATATAGGTACCGATCTTGTTTGCCACATCACCGTTCGCCGCGACACGATCCGTACCGACAACGACCGCATCGATCTCACCCTGACTCATCAGATGTCCGGCCATATTATCGGCGATCAGGGTAACCGAAATCTGTGCCTGCACCATCTCCCAAGCGGTCAACCTTGCACCCTGAAGAAACGGGCGCGTTTCATCCGCAATCACTGATATCTTCTTGCCTGATTCCACTGCGGAGCGAATTACACCCAACGCCGTGCCGTGTCCGGCCGTTGCCAGCGCACCTGCGTTACAGTGGGTCAATACCCGCGCACCATCGGGCAACAGATCCGCGCCGAAGGTTCCCATTGCGCGATTGATCCGAGTATCTTCCGACAAAACTTCGTGCGCTTCCTCTAACAATTTCTCCGCTATTTCCGATGGGGCAGCATCCGACATTGCATCCATACGGGCATGCATTCGCTTCAGTGCCCAAAACAGGTTTACCGCAGTAGGTCTACTCCCGCTCAGAACATCGAAGGCCTTTTCCATTCCATCCCTGAACCAGACAACACCAATGTCACGCAGCTGCAACGCTTCCAGCGCAACCCCATAGGCCGCCGCACAACCGATCGCCGGGGCGCCACGCACCACCATCGAACGAATCCCATCCGCTACGCTGGCTGCCGAGTCATACGAGATATATTCAAAACGAGCGGGTAGCACCCGCTGGTCGATCATCTCCAGGTGGCCATCTTTCCACCTCAATGTCTCCACCTTGCTTCCAGCAATCTCAGCCACAATATCAATCCCCCTCGAAATTTCCGCAGCGAGAGTACTTTCCACCCCCGCGCTTACAGAAGCCCTTTGATTTTTCAGGTGAAATGTACAAGGTGAAATGTACAAATGGTCTCAACCAACCGTTGGCTGCCAAATAACGTCCCAAAAACCAGACCCAGAGCCAGCTCCGACAGCGCCATGGCAATTCACCGTCAAACAGCAGACGGCTGGTATACATCGTCAGCGCCGAGATCGGATTGGGTGGTATTACCTCTTCGTACCGGATTGCTTCATATTCCGCTACCTCGTTATTCAGCAAGGCATGTTCCAGTCTCTTTACCGCAAGGTGTAGGTTTCATCTACGGCCACCTTCCCGGTACGGTAATGGAGGTGCTCAAAAATTACGTCCTCCAGATAGCGAATGCGATCATGGCCGGCACGTTGCATCTCAATGCCCTTAAGTCAAGGCTCATGGCAGCGCTTGTAGTTGGGATGGAAGGGGTGGAGCTTGGCGGGCTTGATCTTTCGCGGGTAAGAGCGGTCAGGTCGGACGGCTTCGACGCTT
>Ga0049101_10000261_pt1 | contig 11449 bp, 10 predicted proteins | sample WorMetmaBAHAMAS1_FD_55016 | JGI IMG/M metagenome (GOLD analysis project Ga0049101, IMG submission 55016) | Marine gutless worms symbiont microbial communities from Max Planck institute for Marine Microbiology, Germany - Inanidrilus... | ecosystem: Host-associated > Annelida > Digestive system >... | reverse complement strand
GCTCCTTGTGAATCGCCGCCAGTCGAATCCCTGCCTAATCACAACGCAACCAAAATCCCATATGCGATTCCCCTCTCCCCATGGGGGAGAGGGAAAAACCTCAGAAATCAAAACACCTTCCGGCCTTTTCCCAGTCGCCGTAGCGGGTCGGCTCCAGGCCCTTCGGCCCGCCGGTTTCCTTGGGGATCTCGCCCTTGGCTTCGGCCTCGGCGCGCCATTTCGCGCCCGCCTCTTCGGCCACCCGTTCCGCCTCGGTGCGGGGGTCGATCTGCTCGGATTGCGGCGCCGCACCACCTTCTACGGCGGCAGGCGGCCGCCGGCCGCCCTTCCGGGCCCATTTCAAGAGCTCGTCCATCTTGGTCATGGCACAGATATGGCCCGTTTCGACGGCGCTGCCAAGGGTTCCGGCGCTTGAACCGGGCGGGACCGGCGTCCTAAACAGGGGCGCCATGTCCCATGCTCGCCGTTTCGCCTTTGACCTGATCGATTCCGTGCTCGCACGCCGCCGCCCCCTGGACGAGGCCTTCGCCGACCATGCCGGAGGCGCAGCGCTGGCGCCGCGGGACCGGGCCTTCGCACGCCTGATCGCCGCAACCGCGCTGCGCCGGCTGGGCCAGATCGACGCCGTCATCCACCGCTTCGTAACCAAGCCGCCCCGCGGCAAGGGCGGGCGGGTGCGCGGCGTGTTGCGGATCGGGCTGGCGCAGCTCCTGTTCCTGGAGACGCCGGCTCATGCGGCGGTCTCGACCACGGTGCCGCTGGCCCGCGAAGTGGGGCTGGCCGGGCTTTCCGGTCTGGTCAACGCGGTGGTGCGCCGGGCCATTGCCGAAGGACCCGCCCTCCTAGCCGGCCAAAACGCGGCGGCCCTCAACACGCCGGAATGGCTATGGGACAGCTGGTGCGACGCATACGGCAGCGACACTGCGGCCGCGATTGCTGCGACCCACCTGGCCGAACCGCCGCTGGACCTCACCGTCAAACAGGACCCGGAAGGCTGGGCCGCAAGACTGGACGGCACGGCGTTGCCGACCGGGTCGGTGCGCCTGGGTGCGGCCGGAGACGTCACGGCACTGCCCGGTTTCGCCGACGGCGCCTGGTGGGTGCAGGATGCGGCCGCCGCCCTGCCCGTGCGCCTTCTGTGCGACATCGCCGGACACCGGGTGGCCGATCTGTGCGCCGCACCGGGCGGCAAGACGGCCCAGCTGGTCCTGGCCGGCGCTGAGGTGACCGCTATCGACCGATCCCGCCCGCGGCTGGAGCGGCTGCGGCAGAACCTGGACCGCCTGGGCATGACCGCGGAGATCGTCGCGGAGGATGCCGCCCAATGGCGGCCGCCGGAACCGGTCGAAGCTGCCCTCCTGGACGCCCCGTGCAGTGCGACCGGCACCATCCGGCGCCATCCCGACATCGCGCACCTGAAGAGCCAGGCGGACGTCGACCGCCTGGCGGGCGTGCAGGCGCGGCTGCTGGCGGCAGCGGCCGACATGCTGGCTCCCGGCGGGCGGCTGGTCTACGCCACCTGCTCGCTGCAAGCGGATGAGGGTCCCCGGGGCCTCGCCGACTTTCTGGCCGCGACTCCGCATATGCGCCCCGACCCGGTGCAGCCACATGAACTGCCGGACCTGGCCGAGACGATCGGCGCCGACGGCAGCGTCCGCACCCTGCCGTCGACCTGGGGCGAACGCGGCGGCATGGACGGTTTTTTCATCGCACGCCTGCGGCGCACCTGACCCGCACGACCGCTGTGACGCACGCGTCCGCGATGCGGCTTGCGCCCGCCGCGGCGAGCGACTAGGAAGAGTCCATGCAACAACCGGTGCGTATCGCCCCTTCCATCCTCGCCGCGGACTTCGCGCGCCTGGGCGATGAAATCCGGGCGTTGGACGCGGCAGGCGCGGACTACATCCACGTTGACGTGATGGACGGACATTTCGTGCCCAACATCACGCTGGGCCCGCCCATCGTCGACGCGATCCGGCCGCGCACGCAAAAGCCGTTCGACGTCCATCTGATGATCGAGCCCGCCGATCCCTATCTTCAGGCCTTCGCCGAGGCCGGCGCCGACATCATTACGATCCATCCCGAATCGGGCCCGCATACCCACCGTTCGATCCAGACGATCAAGGCACTGGGCAAGCGGGCGGGCATCTCGCTCAACCCGGCAACGCCGCCCGAGGCGGTGGATTACGTGATCGACATGATCGACCTGATCCTGGTGATGAGCGTCAACCCCGGATTCGGCGGACAGAGTTTCATTGAGCAAACGCTTGCCAAGATCGAAGCGCTGCGCCGCCGCATCGATGCTACCGGCCGGACCATCGACCTTGAGGTGGATGGCGGTATCAACGCCGACACCGCCGCGCGCGCCATTGCGGCCGGGGCCGACGTGCTGGTGGCCGGGACCGCGGTATTCAAGGGAGGGCCGGAGGCCTACGCGCGCAACATCGCCGCCTTGCGCAAGCAGGCCTGAGGGCGGTGCGATGGAGACCGGCACCTCGCCCCTTTTCGCCAACCTGACCTACCGCGCGGTGCGCCCGCTGTTCGGCACGCCGATCTATCGCATGATGCTGGGCGCACAGGCGTCGGACGGACTGGCCGCCGTGCCGCCTGACCTGTGGCCCGGCGATGCGGAACGGGGTGCGGAAATCGCCCGCGACAGTTTCAGTTTCGCCGCGCGCGGCCCGGCGGACGCCGCCGAACAATGGGAACTGCGCGACGCGGCGCAGGAATGGGTCGCCACCCTGCACGGCTTCGAATGGCTGCGCCATATCCGTGCCTTGGGCGGCGAGCCCGGGCGCGACAAGGCGCGCCGCCGGGCGCTGGCCTGGATCGACCTCTATCCCACCTGGGAGCCCGTCGCCTGGCGGTCGGATATCCTGGCCTCGCGGATCGTCGCCTGGCTCACCCACTATCCCGTCTTCTTCGCCGACCCGGATCATGGCGTGTCGGAAAAGCTGATGTCCAGCGTGGCACAGCAACTGCGTCACCTGCGCCGGGTCGCGGGATGCGAACTGGACGCTGCGGCACGCCTGCGGGCGCTGAAAGGCCTGGTGATCGGGACCGCCTGCCTGCGGTCGGAGCAGCGGCGCCTGCCCCAGGCGCTGACCCTTCTGGCTCATGAGATCGAACGCCAGATCCTGCCGGACGGCGGCCATGCGGCGCGCTGTCCGACGACGCACCTGCAGGTCCTGCGCGACCTGGTCGAGGTGCGCGCCACCCTGGAGGCCGCCGACCTGTCGGTGCCGCCCGCGATCGGTGCCGGCATCGACCGCATGGCGCCGATGGTCCGGTTTTTCCGGCACGGCGACGGTCGGTTCGCCTGCATGAACGGCGGCAACGAGGGTGACGTCGCAACGATCGACATGGTGCTGGGGCACACGAACTCGCGCGAACGACCCCCTGCCAGCGCGCCGGACACCGGGTTCGAGCGTTTGAGCGCCGGGCGGCTGTTGGCGATCTGCGATGTCGGTGCCCAGCCACCGCCGGGCCTCGACCGCGATGCCCATGCGGGCAGCCTGAGCCTGGAAGTGAGCGACGGCCGCGACCGGTTGATCGTCAATTGCGGTGCGGCACCGCAATCCGGCGTCGAGTGGCGCATGGCGCAGCGCGCGACGGCGGCGCATTCCACGGCCATGATCGAGGAGACGAACTCCAGCGCGCTGACAACGCGCGGCGGCATCGCCGAGCGCCGGGCGACGGTCACCTCCGCGCGCACCGAATCGGACGGGCAGATCTGGATCGACGCCGAACATGACGGCTATCACGGCCCCTTCGGCATCCGGCATCGCCGCCGGGTCTATCTGGCCGGCACCGGCGACGACCTGCGCGCGGAAGACATACTGACGGGTCGCGGCGGTCATCGCTTCGCGGTGCGCCTGCACCTGCATCCCGACGTGCAGGTATCGCTCTTGCACAATCGGACCGCGGCCTTGTTGCGCCTGCCGGGGGGCGCTGCCTGGAAGCTGCGCGCCAGCGGTGCGGAGATGGCGCTGGCCGACAGCGTTTATCTGGGCGAACCCAACCAGATGCGCCGCACCCAGCAGGTGGTGCTGAACGGGATCACCCAGGCGGGAACGACCGCCGTCAAGTGGGCACTGCAGCGCGATGCGAGCGCTGCCTGAGGGGGAGACATGCCGATGATCGAACGCATCATGCTGCCGAACCTCCTGGAACCGGTGAGCCACTATTGTCACGTGGTGCGCGCGGGACCGCATGTGTGGGTGTCGGGTGCCGTGGGCATGGACAAGGACGGATCCGTTCCCGAGGGTGCCGTGGCGCAGTTCGACCTGGCGATGGACGCCATCGACAAGTGTCTGGCCGCCGCCGGCGCGGGCCCCCACCAGGTGGTCAAGGTACAGCTGTTCCTGACCGACATGGCCGACCGCGCCGCGATCAACCCGCGCCGCATCGCCTATTTCGGCGACCATCGGCCGGCCAGCACCCTGGTCGAGGTCTCCGCCCTGGTCGATCCGAGACTGAAGGTCGAGATCGAATGCGAGGCGTTCGTGATGGCCGCGTCCGGCTGAGCCGCTGCGGCACCCGTCGCCCGTTACAGCGACCAGTAACGAAGCCCTTTCGGAAGCGCCTGGCCGCGCCAGATGCACTTGAGGTCGGCAACCGTGCCGCCCTCCACCAGCACGCTTTTCAGATCCAGCGACCGGAACGCAGCGTGGGGAACCGCGCCGACCACACAGTCGAAGGACCCGGCCGGCGCGGGGATGATGTCGATGCCGTAGACGGCCTTCGTTTCCGCCGGGTCCGCCAGCGGATCGCACACCGTCACGACATGGTCCCAAGCCTGCAGCCTGCGGATCACGTCCACCACCTTTGAATTGCGGATGTCCGGCACGTTCTCCTTGAAGGTGATCCCCAGGACGAGGACCTTCGAGGGACCCGGCAAGATCTCGTCGATGCGATCGGCGATGTGCAGGCCCATGGCATCGTTGATCCGTCGTCCCGACAGGATCACCCGTGGATCGTGACCGTGGGTCTCCGCCGCATGGGCCAGGTAAAACGGATCGACACCGATGCAGTGGCCGCCCACCAAGCCGGGCGAGAACGGCAGGAAGTTCCATTTGGTGTTGGCCGCATCCAGCACGTCGTAGACGGACAGACCCATGCGCCCGAAGATCATCGTGATCTCGTTGATAAACGCGATGTTGATGTCGCGCTGGGCGTTCTCAATGACCTTGGCGGCTTCTGCCGTCCTGATATCCCTGGCCACGAAGATGTCGTCGCCGTTGACGGCGCCATAGACCCGCTGCAGGAGGTCCGTCACCGCGTCGGTCTGGCCGGCCACCACCTTGGTGATCTTGTCGATGGTGTGTTTGGTGTCGCCGGGATTGATACGTTCCGGCGAATAGCCGAGAAAGAAGTCCTTGCCGCAGAAGAGGCCGGAGGCCTTTTCCAGGACCGGCCCGCAAACGTCCTCGGTCACGCCGGGATAGACCGTGCTTTCATAGACCACGATGGCGCCGGGCGTCAGATGGCACCCCACCGCTTCGGACGCGGCGACCACGGCGGCCAGGTCGGGTTGGTTTTCCCCGTTCACCGGCGTCGGCACGGTGACAATAAAGAAGTCGATGTCGCCGGCCAAAGCCGAGGCGTCGTCGAATACCTTGAGGCCGGCCTTGGCCAACCCCTTGGCCGTCACCTCGCCGGTCCGGTCATGGTGGGCCTTCAGTTCCGCGATGCGCGTGCGGTCGACGTCGAACCCGATCGTATCGAAATGCGCGGCGAGGCCGACCGCAAGCGGCAGTCCCACGTAGCCGAGGCCGATGACCGCAATCCGGGGGTTTTCTGACATGGTGTATTCGCTGGTGGTGGGGACGGCTCCCCTTGCGCCAGTCGTCTAGCGGGTGTTGTGCGACACTGTCAATCCGTCGACCCTACCAGTGGCGCACGGGTCGGGCTATAACCGCGCCCCATGGTCTGGACTCTTTCGGTCGGTGCCGCGGTGTTCGCGTTGTCTGTCGCGTGCACCGGGCTAACGCTGCGCTGGCTGCGCCGCCGCGCCATCCTGGATCATCCGAACGCGCGTTCCAGCCATGCCGTTCCAACGCCGCGCGGCGGCGGGATCGCCGTGATTGCCGCCATTCTGGCGGGCCGGCTGGTGGCCCAGCTGCGCTGGCCCGAGGAAGGCGTCTATCTGCTGCTGGCGGCGGCCCTGGGGTTGGCCGTGCTGTCGTGGCTGGACGATCTGCGCGGCCTGCCCGCCTGGCTGCGCCTGGTCGGCCAGGCGATCGCGGTGCTGGCGGCCCTGCCCTGGCTGGGGTTCGGCGGCGATGTCTTCCAGGGGCTGCTGCCTCCGGTCCCGGCCTTGTGCCTGTCCGCGCTGTTGTGGCTGTGGTTCGTCAATCTGTTCAATTTCATGGACGGGATCGACGGCATCTCGGCGGTCGAGGCGGGCACGGTGGGCCTCGGCGTAGCCGTGGTCAGTGGACTGACGGCGCACGGCGCCATGGGCCCGGTTCCGGGCATCGCGGTCGCGGCTGCGGCCGCCGGCTTTGCGGTCTGGAACTGGCCGCCCGCACGGGTGTTCCTGGGCGATGTGGGTTCGGTTCCGCTTGGGTTCCTGATCGGCGGCCTCTTGCTGGACCTGGCAGCCGACGGCTATTGGGTCCCTGCCCTGATCCTGCCGCTTTATTATCTGGCCGATGCGTCCATCACCCTGATCCGCCGCCTTCTGCGTGGCGCGCGCGTGTGGGAGGCCCACCGGGAGCATTTCTACCAGCGGGCCGTCGCGGCGGGCCGCAGTCACGGCCAGGTCAGCCTCGCCGTCCTGGCGGCCAACCTGGTTCTAGTTGCTCTCAACCTTGTCGCACTGGCGCAACCCTGGCCGGCGCTCGCGGCCGCTGCAGTCGTCGTCGCGGTGCTGCTCGCATGGCTGGCGCGGACATGACCCGGCGGGTCCTGGTCACCGGCGCCGAAGGCTATGTGGGCCGGACGCTGGTGCCGGCATTGTCCGCCGCCGGCTGGACCCCCGTCCCGGTGGGCCGTGCCACGGTGGGGGCGATCGGGCGGGACACCGAATGGGGTCCGCACCTCGCAGACATCGCGGCCGTCATCCACCTGGCTGCCGTCGGTGTCCACGGCCGGGTCCGCGGCGCGGCCGACATCGCCGCGATGCGCGAGGTCAATGTCTACGGGACCGAGCGCCTGGCGACCCAGGCCCGGGTCGCCGGGATCTCCCGCTTCGTTCTGGTCAGTTCGGCTCGTGCCATGGCCGAGACTTCCGCCGCTCCCCTGACCGCCACGGATGCCTGCGCCCCCACGGACCCCTACGGCCAGTCCAAGCGGGCCGGCGAGGTGGCCGTCGAGCAGGCCGCGGGAGTGTCAATGGAGGTCGTGATCCTGCGTCCTCCGCTGGTTTACGGGCCGGGTGCCGGCGGCAATTTCGACGCTTTGTCGTCGGCCGTAAGGCGCGGCCTGCCCCTGCCCTTAGGCATGGTCCACGGCCTGCGCAGCCTGAATTATGTGGAAAACCTCGTCGACGCCCTGGTCCATGCGCTGCGCTGTCCGCCCGGCATCTACCTGCCCAGCGACCGGCACGACGTCAGCCCGGCCGCACTGGTGCGGGCCATGGCGCAGGCCCTGGGCAAGGGCCCGCGTCTGGTCCCCTTCCCGCCAGGGCTGCTGCGGCTGGCCGGCGCGCTGACGGGCCGCAGCGGGACGGTCGCGCGGCTTCTGGCGCCTTATCAGGTCGATGGCCGGTTTCCGGGCTGGAACCCGCCGGTCCCCTTCGAAACCGCCATCGCGCGATCGATGGGAAGGCCGGCCGCGTGAGGGCCCTCTCAGGCGCTTGCCTGCGCCCCCCCATGACTTTATGACTTCGGGCATGGCCCGCGCGTTTCAATGGAGCCGGCCCCAGGTCGCCTTCGCCCATGACGTGATCATGGCGGCGATCTCCTTTCCGCTGTCGCTCTATCTCAGGATCGGCGAAGTTGAGGGAACACTGCAGCAGGAACACCTGTGGCTGGCCACCGCCCTGTTCGCCGCAACCGCGGCGGCCATGCTGTTGCTTTCCCGTCTTTATCGCGGGATCTGGCGTTACGCCTCGCTGGACGATCTGCTGGCGATCACCAAGGCGGTGACCCTGACGATCCTGGTCTTTCTGCCGGTGCTGTTCCTGATCACCCGGCTGGAGGGTTTTCCGCGCTCGCTGCCGGTCATCAACTGGCTCGTCCTTCTGATCCTTTTGGGCGGGCCACGCTTTGCCTATCGCCTGTTCAAGGATCGCCGCTTCAATGCAATCCTGGAGCGGGCCGAACACCGACGGATCCCCGTGCTGATGATCGGGGCGGGTGACGAGGCCGATCTGTTCATACGCGAGCAGAAACGCGATCGCGGGTCGCCCTATCAGGTGGTCGGCGCGATCGACGAGAAAGGCAGCCGGGTCGGCCGGGAGATGCACGGTGTCCGCGTGCTTGGCACCCTCGATGACATGGAGACGGTGGTCAGCGAACGCTGCCGCGTCAGGCCGGAACGCGCCATCCTGACCAAGGACCAGCTTGACGGTGCCATTGTCAGCACGGCGCTGGAAAAATCGGACGCGCTGGGCCTGGCCCTTTCGCGTCTACCGAAACTGAGTGAGTTGAAAGGCGGCGTCGGAGACGCCCAGTCGATCCGCCCGATCGCGGTGGAAGACCTGCTGGGGCGGCCGCAAAGCGCACTCGATCGTGGCGCGATGCGGGCCCTGATCGAAGGCCGACGCGTGCTGGTCACCGGTGCCGGCGGTTCCATCGGCTCGGAACTGGTGCGCCAGATCTGCCTCTTACATCCGGCCGAATTGACGCTGTTGGACAATGGCGAGCACCAGCTCTACCTGATCGACCGGGAAGTCGAGGAGAACTGGCCGGAAGTGAACCGCAGGACCATCCTGGGCGACGTCCGAGACCGCCGCCGGGTCAGCGATGTGATGGCGCGGGTGCAGCCGGAACTGGTGTTCCACGCCGCCGCCCTGAAACACGTTCCCATGGTCGAGCTCAATCCCATGGAAGGCGTCTTGACCAACACCCTGGGGACCCGGGTGGTCGCTGATGCCTGCCGCAACGCGGGCGTCGAGACGATGGTGCTGATCTCCACCGACAAGGCGGTGAACCCGACGAACGTGATGGGCGCCACCAAGCGACTGGCGGAGTCCTATTGTCAGGCCGCCGACGTCGTGGAGCGGGAAAACGGCCGGACGCGCTTTGTCGTGGTCCGGTTCGGCAATGTCCTGGGGTCCACCGGTTCCGTGGTGCCGCTGTTTCGCAGGCAGTTGGAAGCAGGCGGTCCGTTGACGGTGACCCACACGGAGGTGACCCGGTATTTCATGACCGTGCGCGAGGCGGTGGAACTGGTGTTGCAGGCCAGCGCGCTCGGCAGCAGCGACAACGAGGCGCGCGGCCGGGTGTTCGTCCTGGATATGGGCCAGCCCGTCAGAATCCTGACGCTGGCCGAACAAATGATCCGGCTGGCCGGACTGGAGCCCCACCGGGACATCGAGATTGCGATCACCGGCCTTCGGCCCGGCGAGAAGCTGCACGAGGAACTGCTGCACGACGAGGAGCATGCGGCTCCGTCGCGCCTGCCGGGCTTGATGCTGGCGGCGCCGCGCGCGGCGGCGTTGTACATGCTGAGCTTGAAACTGGACGAGCTGGAACGCGCGGCGCGCGCGCGCCAGCGCGACGAGACATTGGCCTTGATCCGCACGCTGGTCCCGGAATACACACCCGACATCGTTAAAACCGCCGCCGCGTCCGGCTGACCCGCAGCCCGGTGCGTCGCCTCCAACGCAGGGCTTTCCATGACTGATCAACCCATCGCACGCGCACTGATCTCGGTTTCCGACAAAACCGGTCTGGTGGAGTTCGCGGAAGGCCTGGCGCGTCACCAGATCCGCATCCTGTCCACCGGCGGGTCGGCGCGCACCCTGAAGGACGCCGGGATTGCGGTGACCGAAGTCTCCGCCCACACCGAGTTTCCGGAAATCATGGATGGGCGCATCAAGACCCTGCACCCGATCATCCATGGTGGCATCCTGGCCCGCCGCGACGACCGGAAACACCGCACACAAATGGAATCGCATGGCATCGCGCCGATCTACATGGTGGTCGTCAATCTCTACCCGTTCGCGGAGACCATGCGCAGCGGGGCGGACTTTGCCACCTGCATCGAGAACATCGATATCGGCGGGCCGGCACTGATCCGCTCGGCGGCCAAGAACTACGAATACGTCACCGTGATCACCGACCCGGGCGAGTACGAAACGGTGATCGCCGACATGGACCGCAACCACGGCGCCACCACTTCGGAACTGCGTGCCTTCCTGGCGCGCGAGGCCTATGCGCGCACGTCGGCCTATGACAGCGTCATCGCCCGCTGGCTTGCCGACCAGCAGGGGCTGGAGTTCCCGAAACGCATGAGTTTCGCCGCCCGCAAGAAACAGGACCTGCGTTACGGGGAAAACCCGCACCAGCGTGCCGCGCTCTACGCCAACACCAGCCGCCTGCCGGGCGTCGTCAATGCCGAGCAGATCCAGGGCAAGGAACTGAGCTACAACAACATCAATGACGGCGATGCCGCCTTCGAGCTGGTCTGCGAGTACGAAGAACCCGCGGTCGTCATTGTCAAACACGCCAATCCCTGTGGCGTCGCGGTTGCCGACGACCTGTCGACCGCCTGGGACAAGGCGGTCGCCTGCGATCCGGTCTCGGCATTCGGCGGCGTCGTTGCGATCAACGGAACCATCGATGCAGCGCTCGCCGAAAAGCTGACGGCGCTGTTTCTGGAAGTCGTCATCGCCCCCGACACGGACGATGCGGCACGGTCGATCCTGTCCGCCAAGGAAAACGTACGCGTACTGCTCACGGGGCCGTTGCCGGACCCTGCACGTCTCGATCTGACGGCCAAGATGCTCACCGGCGGCATGCTGGTCCAGACTCGCGACAACGGCGCGCTCGCTCCGGATACGCTGGAGGTTGTCAGCGAACGCGCGCCCACGAATTCCGAGATGGCCGACCTGTTGTTTGCCTGGAAGGTTTGCAAACACGTCAAATCGAATGCCATCGTCTATGCCCGCGGCGGCGCCACGGTCGGAATCGGAGCGGGTCAGATGAGCCGGGTCGACGCGGCGCGCATTGGGGCACAGAAGTCGGCGGAACACGAAGGAACGAAAGACAGCGTTATCGCATCGGACGCCTTTTTTCCGTTTGCGGACGGACTGCAGGTGGCAATCGAGGCGGGTGCGACCGCGGTCATCCAACCGGGGGGATCGAAACGGGACGCCGAGGTGATCGCCGCCGCCGACGCAGCCGGGGTCGCCATGGTCACCACGGGCATGCGCCACTTCCGGCATTGAGATCGAACCTTCTCCCCCCGGGGGAGAAGGTGGCCCGAAGGGCCGGATGAGGGGGTTCCGGTGCCAGTAACACCTCCACCCCAACCCCTCTCCCCCATGGGGAGAGGG
>Ga0049101_10000245_pt1 | contig 12743 bp, 10 predicted proteins | sample WorMetmaBAHAMAS1_FD_55016 | JGI IMG/M metagenome (GOLD analysis project Ga0049101, IMG submission 55016) | Marine gutless worms symbiont microbial communities from Max Planck institute for Marine Microbiology, Germany - Inanidrilus... | ecosystem: Host-associated > Annelida > Digestive system >... | reverse complement strand
CACAACTCAACCATTCGTGCAAAGTTCTCCAAGGTGAGGGGTTTGCCTATACCCTCATGCTGAGGAGCACCCGAAGGGTGCGTCTCGAAGGGTGTGGCTGCTGCGACGCTCGGACAAGCCGCTTCGGCGTAAACACGTTGCCTCAAGGCCCTTCGATCGCTGGCACCGACAGCAGGTATTCGGCCATCGCACCCGCGTCTTCCTTGGTGAGCTTGCTGGTGGTGTTCTCCACCACTTCCTCCATGGCGCCGCCGGTGAAATCGCCGTCCGGCAGGAATCCCGTCTCCAGGAAATAGGTCATGTCGATCTGCGCCCAGCCGCCCAGACCCGTCTTGTCGTCCGGTGTGATGTTCGGAACCTTCTTGCCATCCGGTCCCGCCGGATTACCCGCCAGATAGCGGGCCTCGTCCATGACACCGAAGCGGTTGCGCGGCGTGTGGCACTCGTCGCAATGCCCCAGATGCCGCGTGAGGTAGGCGCCGCGGTTCCAGGCCTCGCCCTTGTCAGGGTCCGGCGTGAAGGCGGCGGGTTCGAAGAACAGCCACTGCCAGGCCAGGGCCGGCCAACGGGTGGTGAAAGGAAACGACACCTCGTGCGCCTGATTCGGCTGGGCGACTGGCTCGACCGACTTGAGATAGGCCCACAGAGCCGTCAGATCGGCATCCGTCATTCCGGTATAGGACGTAAATGGAAAGACCGGGTAGTAGGCGCTGCCGTCGGGGGCGCGGCCTTCGCGCATGGCCCGGACGAAGTCGGCCTCGCTCCATGAACCCAGGCCGTGTTCCGGGTCAGGGGTGATATTGGGGCTGATGAATGTGCCGAAAGGCGTTTCAAACGCGTGTCCGCCGGCAAGCGGGGCGCCGCCTTTAGGTTGCGAGTGGCAAGCCAGGCATCCGGCCGCCGCGAACAGATAGGCACCGCGTTCAACGACACCGTCATCCGCCCGCGCCGTGGCGGAGAAGTGGAATACCGCCGCGGCAAGGCACAGCGACCTTGCCTTGGCGGCGCTCCGTCTATGCGTCACTTCTTGGCGCGGAAGGGCTTGTGACAACCGCCGCAGGTTTTCCCGAGGTTCTGGAACTCGGCCATGGTTGCCTGCATGTCGCCGCCCTGGGCCACCTCGGCCAGCTTGGCACTCTGGTTCTTGAAGGCGTCGACTGCCGCCTGGAACTCATCGGCCTTAGCCCAGATGGCGTTCGTCGCTTCGGTATCGGCATAGGCGTCCGGCCCACTGCCCTGCGGAAAGATATCGGCGGTAATACTGCCCATCTCCGCCAGCGAAGCGGCGTGATGCGCCACGTGATCGCCATAATCGACCTGGCCTTTTACCACCGCAGCAATCGCGCCGGTGTGCGCGCCGATCGCCTTCATGACCGCCTGGCGATACTTGACGGCGGCCTCGGCGTGGCTGTCCGCCAAGGCCGCGGAGATGTTGCCGGCGACCAGAGCCCCAGCCAGCAGCAGTATTAGACGTCTCATATGAGCCTCCCATGAATTTCCAAAAGTCCCCACACTGGCAACCATCTAAGTTACCACCCCTGCCAGACAACTTAACCACGCAGACTATTCCGCATGAAGTGCTACCGAAGGTGTTCACGGCGATGTGAGCGGGCCGTCGCCGCTGCCGTGGCGTACGGGCTCCTGCTGTTTTAGACTGGCGCCCAGGCAAGGCCGACATGGCCGCAATGACAAGGTTTTCAGGGAGGTAGGCATGGGAATCGGGAACACGCGCATCGCCAAGAGCTGCGCTGCCATCGGACTGGCGGCGGCGGTGTTCGCAGCGCCGGGCCAGGCGACAGAGCTCAAGCTGGCGCATTTCATGTCGCCCAAGCATCCCATGGACTCCAAGGTGATGCGGCCCATGGCCGAGGAACTGGCCAAGGCCAGCAACGGCAAGCTGACCATCCGGATCTTTCCTGCCGGCGAGTTGGGCAAGGGCCCGGTCCAGCAGTACAAGCGCGCCGTCGACGGTGTGGCGGACATGGCATTCGGGATTCCCGGCTACACGTCGACGCAGTTTCCCAAGACCCTGTTGATCGCGTTGCCGGGCGTCACGAAGGGGCCCGAAGATGCGACGCGAATGCTGTGGGGCGCCTATGACGAACACCTCGCGGACGAGTTCGCCCGGGTCAAGATGCTCGGGCTGTGGGCGAACGGCCTTGCGGTCCTGATCACCAAGGACAAGCCGATCCGCAGCGTGGCGGACGTGAAGGGCCTGAAGATCCGCGCGCCCGACGCGGTCGGTGCCAAGGCGATCGCGGCCTGGGGCGGAACCCCGGTCAACATGCCGGTCAGCAAAATCTATAATGCGCTGAACACCGGCGTGGTCTACGGAGTCATGATCGGTGCCAGCGGCATCCGTTCCTTCAAGCTGCACGAAATCGGCAACTACTTCACGACCGGTCTGCCGTCCACCGTTGCCGCGTTCTATCTCATCGCCAACAAGAACAGCTGGAACAGCCTGTCAAAGGAAGAGCAGGCGGAGATCGAAGCCCTGACCGGGTTCGAGTTCAGCCTCAAGGCGGCACGCGTCTACGGCAGGGCCGCCGATGGCGGCCTGAAGGCGGCCCGGGACGCAGGTCGTGAGATCATCGAGCTGACGCCCCAGGCCTATGCCGAGTTCGAGAATGCGAACCAGATGGTGATCGGGGACGTGATGGCCGACCTCGCCAAGGAAGGCATCGACGGCCGCGTGGTGCTCAGTGCGATGAACCGGGCCAGCCAGTAGCGCGGCATGAGCGGCGCCGACGCGGAAGGACGGCATCTGACACGGCTTGTCGACAGGGTTCTTCGGGTGCTGGCTCTGGCCAGCGGCGCCGTCCTTCTCGGCCTGATGGCCCTGATCGTGACCGATGTGGCGCTGCGCTATGTCTTCAACGCGCCCATCTTTGGGGGCCAGGACGTTGCCGAGCTGGCGCTTTTGACCACCGTGGCGCTGGCCGTGGCCTACTGCGGGCGGTCGGGAGGCCATGTGGCGGTCGACCTGATCGGGGGCGTCCTGAGCCAGCGGCTGGCGCGGGTCCTTGACGGGTTCGTCCGGCTTGTCTCCGCCGCGATCCTTGCCGTCGTCGTGTGGCGCTGCTTTATCAACGGCTTGGACGCGGCCGCATACGGCGAGGCATCCAACCTGCTCAACCTCCCCTTCCTGCCGTTCTATTTCCTGCTGTCGTTCGGGTTCGCGGTCTATGTGACGGTGCTGTTGCTGGAGGCCGTCGGGTTCGTCGAGCCGCCTGGGGCGAACGGAAAGCGCTGACCATGGGGCCGACCGAAGCGGGGATCGCCGGAATCGTCTGCCTGTTCGCCCTCCTGGCGCTGCGTGTCCCGGTGGCGATTTCGATGATCCTGGTGGGCTTCGTAGGAACGGGCCTCCTGAACAACTGGCCCGCGGCCATGTCGACCCTCAGCGGAGAAACCTTCGAGATCGCGCGGTTCTACGAACTCAGCGTGATTCCGCTGTTTGTCCTAATGGGCAACCTTGCTGCTGTTTCGGGCATGAGCCGCGACCTCTACGACGCCGCCTATGCATGGGTCGGGAACTGGCGTGGCGGTCTTGCATCATCGACGATCGTGGGCTGTGCCGGGTTTGCCGCGCTCAGCGGCTCGTCGATCGCCTCGGCCGTGACCATGGGGCGGGTGTCGCTGCCGGAAATGCGCCGCTACAGGTACAACGACCAGCTTGCGACGGGCTGCATCGCGGCCGGCGGCACCTTGGGGATCCTGATTCCGCCGTCCACCGGCTTCGTGATCTACGCGATCCTGACGGAGGAATCCATCGGCCGGTTGTTCATGGCCGGGATCCTCCCCGGGATCCTGCTGACCGGTCTGTTCATGCTCACGATCTACATTCTCACCCGAATCGAACCTGCTGCGGGGCCGGCAGGGCCGGCCACGGACCTGCGGCAGAAACTCGTCAGCCTGCGCCGGTCGGGCGCCATCGTCGGGATCGTGCTGGTCACCATCGGCGGCATCTATGGCGGTGTTTTCACGCCGGTCGAGGCAGCAGGGGTGGGGACGTTTCTGGCGCTGGTGGTCGCCCTGTTCCGCAGGTCGCTGACTTGGGCCGGGCTGGAGCGAGTCCTGCTGCAGTCCGTCCGTACCACGGCGATGTCATTCCTGATCCTGATCGGGGCGCACATCTTCTCGCCGTTCCTGGCGCTGACCCATATCCCGGGTGATCTCGCCACGGTGCTGATCGGCCTGGACATAGGACCGTTCGGCATTCTGGCGATCGTGCTGGCGGCCTATGTGGTGATGGGGACCTTCCTGGAGGGCTTCACCATGCTGGTGCTGACCTTGCCGATCGTCTTTCCGCTGATCGTCGAGCTGGGCTTCGACCCGATCTGGTTCGGGGTGGTGATGGTGATCGTCCTGGAAATGGGCCTGATCAGCCCGCCGGTCGGCGTCAACGTGTTTGTGGTCAAGGGCATTGCGGCCGATGTGCCGATGGGGCGGATCTTCGCCGGCATTCTTCCGTTCTGGCTGGCGATGGGGGTCTGTCTGGGCGTCCTGGTGCTGTTTCCCCAGATCGCCCTGTTTCTGCCCAACAGCATGTTTAACTGACCAGGCTTGAAGCGGCTTTTTCCTAAAGAGATCATTGAATTAGGATTGTTTCTTAACTGATAGTTGTAGCGGTGCCGCGGGCCGATCCATAGACTCCCCCCACGTCCGACCGTTGGGGGGACCCATGGCCGCTGGTATGTCGTTTCCGCCCGGCGCACGGGTGTTGCTCAGGCTGCTCGTTTCGGTCGCGGCTTCGGCACTCGTGGCGGCCTGCCTGTCGCCCGCCTACATCAACCGTGGTGACGGGCGGGACCTGGAACAGCCGAAAGGCGATATCGGGGCCATCTTGATGGACCCCGTGACCTATGCCGTGCGCGAGGCCTTCTTCGAGGCGCCGCCACGCTGTATTGCCGTGATGCCATTCTCGTCCGGCTGGGACAATGACGCCAACGCACCAGCAATTCGTGATGAGGCGGTGGAACTGGTGCGCCGTGCGTTCTATGCCGCCCTGGCACCGTCCGCACGCCTGGACGTTGAGCTGGAGCGGGTCGATGAGGTCCTGCGGGACCAGCGCCGACGCGACGGAAACCGGTTCCAACGTGCAGCGTCTCTCTTGGGCTGCGACAGCTACCTGGCTGGGCAGGTGACCGCCTACCACAACGGATTCTATGGGGTCTATTCCCGGGTCGAGGTTGGTGCGCGGGTGAGGGTGGTGCGCACGCGCGACGGAGTGGAACTGTGGCGCGCCAGCCATGTGGCGGAAAGCCATGGCGGCGGCCTGATCCTGTCGCCGTTCAGTATCGTCACCGAGATTCTCGATGCCTCCAGCAATGCACGCGACGAACAGATCCACCGGGTCACGTCGGATCTCGCGCGGCGCCTGGTGGCCACCATTCCGGGGTTCGATGGAGATGTGCGGATCGCGAGCGGACCGGACGGGCCAGCATCCGGCGTGACGGTACCACCGCCACAAAACCAGGATACGAAAGAACGCATGGTCGCTCCGGAGACCAAGATTGTCGAAGCGAGCCGCGTCAACGTGCGTGCCGGGCCCGGCAAAGACTTCCCGGTGATGCAACAAATGACCCGCGGCACGACGGTGATGGCGATCAGCGATCCCCGAGTGGACGGCTGGACCCAGGTGCGCCTCGACAACGGCCGCATCGGCTACGTGGCCAGTCCTTACCTGGTGGGTCGAACGGAGAGCAGGGGGCGGAAGTCGAACGAAGTTCCAGCGCCGCGGTCCGCACCGCTCACTCCGGTTGTCCAAGGTGCCTCCGAAGAAAGGCTCGGCAGCCCGTCACCAGCCGCGGAATTAGAGGACGCCATGGGTACCCTGTTTTAGTCCGATCGCCCGTGCGGCGTGCTTCCCGGCCAACCGCTCAACAACAGGGCAACCGCGACACATTCCAATGATGTAAGCAAGAACCGCATAGCCGACCCCGTCTCTCCAATCCTCGCCAGAGACACCCGCTTGCGGGATGCCAAGGCCGTTTGTTTCGTCGCGCACACTTGTTTCAGCGTCGGTGTATTAGCGTATGGTGATTCCATCCCATGGCAACTCGGCCGCAGGCCAGGATAGAAGCGATGTGGATTGCGTTTTGTGACGTACAGCACCGAACCGGCAGCGCCCCAGAGAAATGCGCAGACGATGCTCGCTGCCCCCTGTGGTATGCTTGCACCGTTCGGTCGCCAGGATGCAGGAGAGTGTTCTCCGCCTTGTGCGGGTGGACAGGGGCATGTGTGATCCAGGCCACATCCGAGGCAATGGCGATTGGGCGATGATGCGCGGGTAACCCGGCCCAGCTTGGAGGTGTGCGCCGATGCAAAGATTGTTGCTGATCCTGCTGGCCAGTGCCGTCCTGTTCGGCATCGCCCATTTGTCTGCGGCGCGGGCCCAATCCGCTGGAGACCTGATCGATCAAATCGAAGCCGTCCGCCTTAGCAACATCGAGAACTTCCGCCGCCACGGCCCCCGGGGGTTCGATAATCAGCAATTGCAGCAGGCTGCCATGGTTGCGTTCTCCGTGGCCGAAAGCACCACGGATCCCGTGGTGGCCGCAAAGGCGCTTTATGAATACGGCTCGATCGCCCGGATGCTTGGCGAGCGGGACGCGGCCATCGCGGCCTTGACCCAAGCGGCGCAGTTCGCAAGTGACAGCGATCCAGCCGGCGTTGGTTTCGACGCACTGATCGGCCTTGCGCGCAGCTACCTGGGTGAACCGATGGATCTCGCATCCGCGGAACAGGCGCTCGCACTGGCCGAAGCCGCATCAAGCACAAAGCCGACAGAAGAAACGCGATTCCAGCTTGCCGGCTATCAAGCGGAGATTATGAGCCTGAAAGGCGACCTTCCGACCGGCATGATTGCGTCGGCCAGGGCGCTGGATCTTGCGACGGAGACCGGCGATCCGGCGGATCGCTTCTATACCCATCTGGGCTTGGCGGACCTGTTCCAGAAGATGGTCCAGCAATGCGACTACGGGGGGCACTACGAAACCTGCAAGAAAGCGCTTGGCGCCTCGGACGCGGCTTATGCTGCGGCATTGCGCGTTACCGAAGAACGCGGGTGGGCCCACCTCTCCCAGATGGTCGGAGGCATGCGCGGCGGCTTGCAGTCCCGTGGTCAGCTACTGGAATGGAAAATCGCCCAGGACACGTTCGAACGCAGTGCGGGTGTCTTTGCCCCTGCGTCGATCCAGGACGTCTCCATCGACACGGAATTCGGGGCCGGCGGGTCGAAGCTGGCGGGCACAGTCACGCCTGAATTCGTAGAACAGGCGATCGCAACCTCGGCTGCGCAATCCGTCTCGGGACAGGAGCCCGACGCCAGGACCTACTATCTGGCCGGTATCGCAGCGGATCTGCGCGGGCAGTTCGATGCCGGCGCACTTCACTACCTGGAGGCGGTGCGCAGGCTGGAGGCGGTCAGGGCAAGCGTGTTCGATCCGCGTCGTCGTGGCACGGCAATCGAGACCTCGGTGGAATTCTACGAGACGGCGGCGCTTCGCCAGCTCGACTTCCGCAACGATGCGGTCGCGCTGGAGATGCTCGAAAGAGGCCGGGCGAGGGGACTGGCGGAGCTGCTCGCTCTCGCCGATGAGGCCGGCATCTCTTCCGAAGACCGCCGCGCGTTGAGGCAGGTCGTTTCCATGGAGGCGGAGATCAGCCTCACCCAGCTTGCCGTTGTCGCAGCGATGCTGGAAGCGAAGCCGCCTGAGAACTACGCCCGTCCGCTTGCACGGCTGGAAGCCCTAGAACACGCACGCGGCCAATTGCTCCGGTCCCAAAGCGCCCGGTTCGACCGGCTGATGCAGCGCGCCTGGTTGCCTGTCTCGCTGGCCGCTCTGCAGGAGCGCGCCGCGGCGCGCGGCGTTGCCGTGCTGCAATACTGGGCAACCGGCAGCGACGTGGTGGTCTGGTATATCGGTCGGAACGACTCGCATCCGCGCTCCGTGTTTCTTCCGCGCAGCGTGCTTGAGGAAAAGGTCCGCGCCCTGCGTGGAAGCATTCTGGATCGCGAGCGGACACCGGGCGATTTCGATGCCAAGACGGCTCGGGAGCTCTACCTGTTTCTGGTCGCCCCCCTGGCCGAGTGGATTGACGAGGAAGAGATCCTGGTCGTGCCGCACGGCATCCTCACGGAACTGCCTTTCGAAACCCTGATCGATCCGCGGGACGGCCGTTTCCTGATCGAAAAGGCCACCGTTTCATATGCACCAAACATGACATTTGCCGCCAAGGTGCTGGGCGGGCCGACGGGCATGGGGGGCCGCGTGGTGGCCGTCTCCGATCCGCGGATCGATGCCCTGACGGGCGAGGTCTCGATCATCAAGGATATCAGCGGCGGCAAAGCGGAGATCGTCTCCATCGATGGCCTCGAACCGGACCGGTTCGCCCGCCTTGTGGGTGATGCTTCGACTCTGCACATGTCGGTGCATGGCCTGTTCAATCCGCGCGAGCCGCTGTTGTCCAAGCTGGAGATGCGGCTTGCAGGGGCGAAGTGCGACATGGTTGCCGCTGATCTCCTGGCGTATCCGTTTCAGGAGACCCGGCTGGTGGTGATGACAGCCTGCGAATCCGGCCGCGGCGGTGCGCGCATCTCCAACGAAGTCTTCGGCATCCCCTGGGCATTGTTGGTCAGCGGTGCCGGCAGCATCGTGATGTCGCGCTGGCGGGTGAACAACATAGCGACCGCGCGCTGGGTGGAGGCCTTCTATCGCGCCGGTGCGGCGGGCGCATCGATCGCCGAGGCGGGGCGACAGGCCATGCTGTCTGTCTACGGTTCCGAAGAGTACCGCCACCCCAATTCCTGGGCCGGTCCACAAGTGACCGGTGGCTGACCAGCCGCCACCCAGCGCGGCGGCCCTGTTGGCGCGCGTCGGTGGCCTTTGGGGCTCGGTCGCTGCGCTGGCAACCGTCCTCATTTACGCCATTGGCTACCTTTCCCAACGTTTCCACTACACCGCACTGGGGGCGGCGGCGGAACTCACGATCTTTGACGAGCGTTATCTCTTTTCGGGCGCACGTTTCCTCGTCTTCATCGTTGTCGAGACGGTCCCGTTGGTGGCCCTGGCGGCTCTGGTATCCGCGGTGGCTATTGCCGTGCGGCGGTCCGGGGGCGGAGAAGGCCGCGAGCAGTCTTCCGGCTTGCAGCCACCGACGCGCAAGGCACTGGCACTGGAGGCCTTCTTCCTCTCGGTGCTGGTGGTGCTCACCATGGCGTTTTCGCTGAAGGTCGTCGAGGTGACCGGTCTGCTGTTCCGGTCCGCCGCACCGGGCGAACCGGTGGCGCACCGGTTGACATGCATGGCGCTGGATCCGGGTGACCCCTATCGCCTTGTGCATTTCAAGCTGCTGATCCTGTTGCTTGCGGCGGCGTTGGCGTTGGCCTGGAGGGCCGAAGCCCGGCAGCGTCCGTTCGCCTTGCGCTGCGGCGCGTGGTTCCTTGTCGTTGTGCAGCTCATGCTGCTGCCGATCCACCATGGGACGCTTTACGCAAACAAGCGCCTTTCAGAACTGGCGGGGCTGCCAGACTTCGCGGCCGCGGGAAAGGTATGGCTGGTCGACCGGGGCAGCTCGCTTGCCACCGTGCTGGTCACGGTCGGATCCGGTGCCGAGGACCGGCGGCTCTACACCGTTGCCACGTCCGACCTCAATGACGTGGCCGTGGTCGGCCTTGCGCCGCTGGGCGCGGCGATAGCACTGTCAGGGTGCCCGGGCGGGAAGGGGGGGCGGATGAGACGGCTGGCTTGGTCAATGGCCGTCGTCCTGGGCCTTCTGGGCCAGGCTGCGGCCGATGACGACGACAGCGGCCTGATGGCAAAGCTTGCACCGATCCTGCGGGCCCTTGGATTGACGATCTCCGCCGACGACGTCCTGAGCAACCAGGGCGCCCGCGAAGGGGCGGTCTGGGTGGTCCCGGTCGACGGCGGCGCACCGCGTCAGGTGACCCGGCGGGAGGATCTGAGCTGGCCTGTGTTCGAGCATGGCGACCGCCGCTTGTTTGCGCTGGCCGGGGACCGCCTGGTCTCGATCGATCTGGACGGTGGCAGTGCCACGGAACTGTCGCAGGTTCCGGGCGTTATCCAGTTGATCGGCGGGACGCCCGATGGCCGCATCCTGGCGGTCGCGCGCGAGGGGAGCTTCGGTCGGCCGGTCCTAGTGTCGCCGGACGGCAACGTCGAGACGCTGCCGGCGGTTGCCGGGGCAGATGACGAGCGTGCCATGGCTGCACTCCTGCGTCCGACCCGCGACTTTGCCGACGGCAGCGGCCTGGTCCTTCAGCCCACGGTCTCGACCGATTCCCTTGGCTACGAGGTGCGCCGCTTCGATGTCTATCTGCGCCGAGACGGAGGTGCGCGCAACCTGACCCACGTCTCCGATGGCGATTGCGGCCAACCGTCCCGATCGTCGGATGGCGGACAAGTGGCCTATGTGGTGCAGCCGGCGGCGTTCTGAGAGGAGCGGCCTTTTCCCCGTCAATCGCAGCCCGGCGCCGCCCGTCCCAAACCGTCATGCAGGTCCAGGCAGCGGTCGAACCAGTCCAGGACGGGGTCGTCCTCTTCCAGCAGGCGGAAGGGGCTGATGGTACGGGCCCATTGCAGGGTGCCGAAAACCAGGTAGTCGGCATAAAGCGGCGCGTCGCCGCCCAGGAAATCGTGGGCGTGCAGGGTATGGCGCAGCGGATCGAGCGCAGCCTGAAAAACGGGCAGGGCTTCTTCGCGGCCTTCCTGCATCGCCTCCAACGTCGTGCCGAACCGTTTCTCACGGGTTTCGCGGAAATAGTCCCGGTCGGCCGGATCGAGATGTTCGTAGATATCGAAGACGATGAGCCGGATCAGCGCCGGATGCAGGCGGCTTCCGGCCCAGCTTTGCACGAACAGGGTGAGCGCCACCTGGCCGCCGGACAGGCTCGGCCGGTCTGGGTATCGTTCCTCAAGGTAGCCGGCGATTGCCCAGCTGTCGGCCACCGTCTTGTCACCGTCCTCCAGCACCGGGACGGTCTTCTGACCGCCGCCGCAGATCGACGGGATGTCCGTGAACCTTGTCGGATTGGTCTCGAACGCCAGGCCCTTGTGCGCCAGCGCCATCTTTGTGCGCCAGCAATGCGGGCTGAACCGCCGGTCGTCCTTGCCCACCAGGTCGTATAGCGTGATCACTGCCGCCGCTCCCCCATTGCCGTGCTTCGTCAGGCGCCCGAGCGGGCACCGATCTCGGTCCTAGCACAGAAGGGAAAGCCCGGCAGGGCCTATTTCATGATCTTGGTCAGCGATACCGCCAGGTGGTCGTCGACGACGACGACCTCGCCGCGGGCGATCAGGTGCTGGTTGGCCAGGATGTCCACGGGGTCGCCCACGCCGGTATCCAGTTCGATGATGGCGCCGCGGCCGATCTTCAAAAGCTGGCTGACCTGCATGCTTGCAGTGCCCAGCACCGCATAGACCTCCACATTGATGTCGTGGACGGCACGCCTGTTTTCTTCATCGACGCCCGCGCCGGCGGCATCGTCCGCTTCGTCTTCCAGCTGAATGTCGTCGTCCGCCATCTGTCGGTTTCCCGGCTGATTCAGTGCGGATCACAGCACCATGAACGGGTTAATTCTCCGCTAACGGCCAGGTGCCGCGCGGTCCGGCAGGATTTGGGCGGAACGGCCTGATGCCGGCCTAGGCGCCGGTTTCCACGTCGCCCTGCTCGGAGTAGATCAGCAGGGGATTGGCCCGGCCTTCGACGACCTCGGAATTGATGACAACCTCTTCAACGCCCTTCAGGTCGGGCAGGTCGTACATCGGATCGAGCAGGATATTCTCCATGATCGACCGCAGGCCACGGGCGCCGGTCTTGCGCTGAACGGCCTTCTGGGCGATCGCCTTCAAGGCGTCGGCGGAGAATCCCAGCTTGACGCTGTCCATTTCCAAGAGCCGCTGGTACTGCTTGACCAGGGCGTTGCGCGGCTTGGTCAGGATATCGACCAGCGCGGCCTCGTCCAGATCGCTGAGCGTCGCGACCACCGGCAGGCGGCCGACAAACTCGGGGATCAGGCCGAATTTCAGAAGATCGTCCGGCTCCACCTCGCGCAGGATCTCGCCGACCTTGCGTTCGTCGGGGTCGCGCACGTCGGCGCCGTAGCCGATCGACGAGCCTTTGCCGCGGCCCGAGATGATCTTGTCCAGGCCGGCGAAAGCGCCGCCGCATATGAACAGGATGTTGGTGGTGTCGACCTGTAGGAACTCCTGCTGCGGGTGCTTGCGCCCGCCCTGGGGCGGCACCGAGGCAACGGTCCCTTCCATGATCTTCAACAGCGCCTGCTGCACGCCCTCGCCGGAGACGTCGCGGGTGATCGACGGGTTGTCCGATTTGCGCGTGATCTTGTCGATCTCGTCGATATAGACGATGCCGCGCTGCGCCCGCTCCACGTTGTAGTCCGACGCCTGCAACAGCTTCTGGATGATGTTCTCGACGTCCTCGCCCACATAGCCGGCCTCGGTCAGGGCCGTGGCGTCGGCCATGGTGAAGGGCACGTCCAGGATCCGCGCCAGCGTCTGGGCCAGCAGCGTCTTGCCGCAGCCGGTCGGCCCGACCAGCAGGATGTTCGACTTGGCCAGCTCGACCTCGTCGCCTTCCGTGCCGTGGGCGAGGCGCTTGTAGTGGTTGTGGACGGCCACTGAGAGGACGCGTTTGGCGTGGTCCTGGCCGATCACATAGTCGTCCAAGATCGACCGGATCTCGCGCGGCGAGGGAAC
>Ga0049101_10000228_pt1 | contig 13659 bp, 10 predicted proteins | sample WorMetmaBAHAMAS1_FD_55016 | JGI IMG/M metagenome (GOLD analysis project Ga0049101, IMG submission 55016) | Marine gutless worms symbiont microbial communities from Max Planck institute for Marine Microbiology, Germany - Inanidrilus... | ecosystem: Host-associated > Annelida > Digestive system >... | reverse complement strand
GCCAAACACCGCGGTCGCCCAGGCCTTCTACAACAAGGAGGCCGGGATCACGAAGATCACCACCGAGACCGGTGCGGGCCAGTGGGGCTCGGCGTTGGCGTTCGCGGGCGCGCTGTTCGGCATCGACATCGAAGTCTTCATGGTGAAGGTCAGCTTCAACCAGAAGCCCTACCGCCGCGCCTTCATGGAGGCCTACGGGGCGTCTTGCGTGGCCTCGCCGTCGGACCAGACCCAGTCGGGCCGCGCGGTGCTGGCGGAACACCCTGACTCGACCGGCAGCTTGGGGATCGCCATCTCCGAGGCGGTCGAGCTTGCGGCCCAGCGCGACAATACGAAATACGCCCTGGGGTCGGTCCTGAACCACGTGCTGCTGCACCAGACGGTGATCGGCGAAGAAGCAGTGGTCCAGCTGGACATGGCTGGGGACTATCCCGACGTGATCGTCGGTTGCACTGGCGGCGGGTCCAACTTTGCCGGCATATGCCTGCCGTTCCTGGGTCGCAAACTGCGCGACGGCGGCGACCTGCGCATCGTCGCAGTCGAGCCGTCGGCCTGTCCGACCCTGACCCGCGGCAAGTATGCGTACGATTTCGGAGACACCGGTCATCTGACGCCGCTGGTCAAGATGCATACCCTGGGCTCCACCTTCGTGCCGCCCGGCTTTCATGCGGGCGGTCTGCGCTATCACGGGATGGCGCCGATCGTCAGTCATCTGAAGGATCTCGATTTGATCGAGGCGGTCGCCTATCACCAGGGCGACTGTTTCGCCGCTGGCATCCCGTTTGCCGAAACCGAAGGCATCCTGCCCGCGCCCGAGGCCAACCATGCGGTTAAGGGCGCGATCGACGAGGCGGTGAAATGCTGGGAAGAGGGCGTTGGCCGGACAATCCTGTTCAACCTCTGCGGACACGGCCATTTCGACATGCAGGCCTACATGGATTACCGAGAGGGCAAGCTCTTGGACCAGGACTACGACGAGGGCGAACTCGCCATTGCGCCGGCCGGCCTGCCTTCAGTGGCCGCCGAGTAGTTCGGTCGTACCGGCGCGCAGGCGGCGGCGACGTCCGCCGGCGCGCCGATATTCTGACGGGGCGGCATTCGCGCCCGATTCGGCCCCGATTCGCACGGTTTCCCCTGCCGGTTGTGAGTCCTTGCGGGAAAAAACCGGCCCGACAAGCACGTGCGACACTTTTTTTACAAACCCGGTTCTTTGCTGCGCAACCCCGCGCTGAAGCCCGCATGGATCGGGCCTCTTGTGCTTGTGGTGCTACCAGTCTGAATCTGGCATCGGCTTGTAAAATCACGACTATCACGAACTTTCGAGCGGCGGGAAAGGGCTCATTAACTATATTCGTTCATAGTTAGATCAGCTTTTGCACCTCAGGTGAATTGACGGGAACCGACCATGGAAATGTCGTCTAGCTTCGCCGAACTCTATGTCCGCGACAGTCACGAAGAGATGAGCCTGCAGGACTATCTGCTGGCCTGTCGCGACGACAAAGAGATGTACGCCACCGCGGCCGAACGCATGGTCGCGGCCATCGGCGAACCGGAATTGATCGACACCAGTAAGGATAGCCGGCTGGGCCGGATCTTCCTCAACCGGACGATCAAGCGCTATCCCGCCTTCAAGGACTTCTACGGCATGGAAGACACGATCGAGCGGATCGTGGACTTCTTCCGCTATGCCGCCCAGGGCCTGGAAGAGCGGAAACAGATCCTCTACCTGCTGGGGCCCGTCGGCGGCGGCAAGTCCTCGATCGCCGAACGCCTGAAGAAGCTCATGGAGTTTCAGCCGATCTACGTGCTGAAGGCCGGTGACCAGGTCAGTCCTCTGTTCGAATCGCCGCTTGGCCTGTTCGACCCGGATCACACGGGCGACCTCCTGTCAGAGAAATATGGCGTGCCGCGCCGCCGCCTGACCGGTCTGGCTTCGCCCTGGGCGATGAAGCGGATCGACGAGTTCGACGGCGACATCTCCAAGTTCACCGTGGTGCGCATGCGCCCGTCCAAGCTGCGTCAGGTCTGCGTTGCCAAGACCGAGCCGGGCGACGAGAACAACCAGGACATTTCGGCCCTCGTGGGCAAGGTGGATATCCGCCAGCTGGAGCATTTCAGCCAGTCCGACCCCGATGCCTACAGCTATGCCGGCGGCCTGAACCGCACGACCCAGGGCCTGCTCGAGTTCGTCGAGATGTTCAAGGCGCCGATCAAGGTGCTGCATCCGCTTCTGACGGCGACCCAGGAAGGCAATTACGTGGGAACCGACAGCGTCGGCGCCTTTCCCTTCCAGGGGATCGTGCTGGCCCACTCCAATGAAGCCGAATGGCAGCAGTTCAGGAACAACAAGAACAACGAGGCCTTCCTCGACCGGATCAGCGTTGTCAAGGTGCCCTATTGCCTGCGGGGGAGCGAGGAGACGCAGATCTACCAGAAGCTGCTGGACAACAGCGAACTGTCCGACGCGCCCTGCGCCCGCGAGGCGCTGCCGATGCTGGCCCGCTTCTCGGTGCTGACCCGGCTGCGCGAGCACGAGAATTCGACGCTCTATTCCAAGCTCAGGGTCTATGACGGCGAAAGCGTGAAGGACACGGATCCCAAGGCCAAATCGGTGCAGGAATACCGCGAGGCCGCCGGTGTCGACGAGGGCATGGACGGCGTCAGCACCCGTTTCGCCTTCAAGGTCCTGTCTTCGACCTTCAACCACGACACCGAGGAGGTCGCCGCCGACCCGGTGCACCTGATGTATATCCTGGAGCACGCGGTCAAACGCGAGCAGTTCCCGAAGGAGACCGAGGACAAGTATCTGGAGTTCATCAAGGCCGAACTGGCGCCGCGCTATGCGGAATTCATCGGCCACGAGATCCAGAAGGCCTATCTGGAATCCTACACCGAATACGGCCAGAACCTGTTCGACCGGTATCTCGCCTATGCGGATGCCTGGATCGAAGAAGAGGACTACAAGGACCCCGATACGGGTCAGATCTTCGACCGCGAGGTGCTGGACGCCGAACTCTCGAAGATCGAAAAGCCGGCCGGCATCGCCAATCCGAAGGATTTCCGGAACGAGGTGGTGAAGTTCGCGCTGCGTGCCCGTGCCAGCAACGAGGGCAAGAACCCGGCCTGGACGTCCTACGAGAAACTCCGCGAGGTGATCGAAAAGCGGATGTTCTCCCAGGTCGAGGAACTGCTGCCGGTGATCAGCTTCGGTCCCAAGAAGGACAGCCAGATCGACAAGCAGCACACCGAGTTCGTGGCGCGCATGATCGAGCGGGGCTACACCGAACGGCAGGTTCGGCGCCTGGTCGAGTGGTACATGCGTGTGAACAAGGCCGGCTCATAAAGCCCGTGCGCATGAGATGAGCTTCTTCATCGACCGCCGGCTGAACCCGAAGGACAAAAGCCTTGGCAACCGCCAGCGCTTCCTGAGGCGGGCCCGTGCGCAGATCAAGGAGGTCGTCAACAAGTCGATCAAGGACCGCAGCATTACCGACGTCTGGGCCGGCGAGCAGATCAAGATCCCCTCGAAGGGCATCCAGGAACCGCGGCTGCGCCACTCCCGGTCCGGCGGCCAGCGGTCCGGAGTCTTCACCGGCAACAAGGAATTCGTCACCGGCGACCGGATCGAGAAGCCGGGCGGTGGCGGCAAGGGCCGCGGCAAGGAAGGCGCTGACAGCGGCGAGGGCGAGGACGAGTTCCAGTTCGCGCTGTCCCGGGACGAATTCCTCGACCTGTTCTTCGAGGACCTGTCGCTGCCAGACCTGGTGAAGACCAGCCTCAAGGAAATCAGCTCGTTCAAGATGCGGCGCGCCGGCTATACAACGGCGGGCATGCCGGCCAACCTGAACGTAATGCAGACGATGCGCAACAGCCTGGGACGGCGGATTGCGCTCAGGCGGCCCGGCAAGGATAAGGTGGAGGCGCTGATCGAGGAAATCCGCGCCCTTGAAGAGAAAGGCGATCCAGCCGACGAGGACCGCCTTGCCGAACTGAAGAAACGGCTGGAAGGTTTGGAGCGCAAGCGGCGGGCGGTGGCCTTCATCGATCCGATCGACGTGCTCTACACCACCTTCTATCCGCACCCCGAGCCCAACACCAACGCCGTCATGTTCTGCCTGATGGACGTTTCGGGCTCGATGGGCGAGCGGGAGAAAGACCTGGCAAAACGTTTCTTCATGCTGCTGCACCTGTTCCTGCAGCGCCGTTACGAGCGTATCGAGGTCGTGTTCATCCGCCACACCCACCAGGCCCAGGTGGTGGACGAGGAGACCTTCTTCTACAGCCGCGAAAGCGGCGGAACCGTCGTCAGCACCGCACTGGACGAGATGCTCAAGGTCATCAAGGCCCGGTACCCGACCAAGGACTGGAACATCTACGGGGCCCAGGCGTCCGACGGTGACAATTTCTCGGGCGACAGCAACAAGTGCATTTCGCTCCTGAGCGACGCGATCATGCCGCTTTGCCAATACTACGCATACGTCGAAATCCTGGGTGAAAGAGAAACCAGTCTGTTCGGAAACCCGGAAAACGGTGCAGCGCTGTGGCGCAGCTACAGGACGGTCAGTGAAGCCTGGCGGAATTTCGAGATGAAGCGCATTGCCAGCCCGGGCGACATCTACCCGGTGTTTCGTGAACTGTTTGCGACGCAAAGCGGGTGACCATGCACGGGATCGGTCAGGGATTGGACGGGACTGCGGCGGACTCCGGGCCGAAAACCGCTTCGAACTATCTCTTCGAGGAATCCGACTGGGACTTCGAGACCCTGCAGCGGACCCTTGACGCGATCTCCGACATCGCGCTGAACGACCTGGGGCTGAACATCTACCAGAACCAGATCGAGATCATCTCCGCCGAGCAGATGCTGGATGCCTATTCCTCGAACGGCATGCCGCTGATGTACCGGCACTGGTCGTTCGGCAAACGCTTCGTGCGGGACGAGCAGATGTACCGCAAGGGCTATACGGGCCTGGCCTACGAGATCGTCATCAATTCCAACCCCTGCATCAGCTACAACATGGAAGAAAACACCATGGCGATGCAGGCCCTGGTGATGGCGCATGCTGCCTTTGGCCATAACCACTTCTTCAAGAACAATTATCTGTTCAAGCAATGGTCCGACGCAGACGGCATCCTGGACTATCTGGAATTCGCCAAGGGCTACATCGCCAAGTGTTCGGAGCGCCATGGGGAAGAGGCGACCGAGGAAATCCTGGACAGCTGCCATGCCCTGATGGACCAGGGCGTCTTCCGGTATCGCCGCCAGGTGCGCCCCAGCCTGAAAGAGGCTCTGAAGAAGGAGCGCGCGCGGATCGAGCACGAGGAAAGCACCTTCAACGATCTTTGGCGGACCGTGCCGACCGCGGGCGATGAAGAAGAGGAATGTGCCGAGGCGGCCAAGCTGGCCCTGCGGAAGAAGGACCTGAAGCTGCCGGAAGAGAACATCCTCTACTTCCTGGAAAAGAACAGCCCGATCCTGGAGGTGGAGGCTTGGCAGCGCGAGATCCTGCGGATCGTGCGCAACATCTCGCAGTATTTCTATCCGCAGAAGCAGACCAAGGTGATGAACGAGGGCTGCGCGACCTTCGTCCACCACTACATCATGACCGAACTGCACAAGCAGGGCAGGATCACCGACGGCGCGCTGCTTGAAATCCTGCACAGCCACTCAAGCGTGCTGTTCCAGCCCGACTATGACGATCCCCGTTACTCCGGCATCAACCCCTATGCCCTCGGCTTTGCGATGATGCAGGACATCCGCCGCATCTGCACCGAACCGGAGGACGAGGACCGCGAGTGGTTCCCCGAGATCGCCGGCAACGGCGACTGGCGCGGCACGCTGAAGGATGCCTGGGCCAACTTCCGCGACGAAAGCTTCATCAGCCAGTTCCTCAGCCCGCGTCTGATTCGTGACTTGCGCCTGTTCGTGCTGAACGACGACGCGGAGGATACGCACTACACGGTCGGCGGCATCCATGACGAGCGCGGCTACCTTAAGGTGCGCGAGACGCTGGCCCGCAGCTACGACATCTCGATGATCGAACCGGACATCCAGGTTATCGATGTGGTCCTGCGCGGTGACCGGGTGCTGAAGCTGCAGCACACGGTGCGCGACGGGGTCCCACTTGCCGAACGCGACCGCGACGAGGTGCTGAAACACATCCGCCGCCTGTGGGGTTACGATGTGGCCCTGGCGGGCGTAAACGCGGATACCGAGGAAGTCCGCTACGAATCCTCGACCGCCGACAAGGCAGCCGAGGACAAGACGAAGGCGAAACCCGGGTCCAAACCCAAGGCCAAGTCGAAACCCTAGGCGCTGCGTCTAGACATAGATCATCTTCCACGTCATCCCGCCGTCGAACACCGGCTTCGCCCGGAGATGAAACGCGCCTCTTCGGACAAGAGATAGGAAATCGCAGCGGCGATGTCCTTCGACGTTCCGACACGGCCGCGAAGTGGCCGGGCCAGTAAATCAGTGCTGACTTGTGTGGTCCGGCCTTCAGTCGGGCAGCTTGCCGGGGTTCATCAGGCCGTGCGGGTCCGCGAGGGCCTTGAAGGCTGCGCCACCGACATCCACCCGTTTCCACCCCGCCGCATCCAGCCGGTATGTGTGCGGGTTGGAGACCGCGATGCCGGCCCCCTAGAAGGCGCGGATGATCTCCTCCAGCCTGGCCCTGTCCGTCCAGCGGACCAACGGCAGGCCGGAATTGGCGACGGCGCCGTCGCGGCGCTGAAACTCCAGGTGTTGCAGCACCTCTTCACCGAATTGGCGCTCGGCCCAGGCGATCTGTTCGATGTTACGCCCGACCGCATAGCGGCACTGCAGATAGGTGATGTCCCGGTCGGCTCTGAGCGCCAACAGCGTGGTGTGGTTCCAGGTGAACTCGTAGATCGGCGGCAGGCCGGGGGTGTCCTCATAGGCCGCCGCGGCGGCGGCGCGCGCGTCGCGCTCGAACACAACGGTCCCGCCGTGTTCTGCGGCCAGGGCCTCGAAGCCGTCGAGGGAGTGCTCGGCCACCATGGCGAAGGCCAGCGCCCGGCCCGGCGGAAGAAATGGTGCCAGCATCCGGAAGTTGGGTGCGATGCGGGCGTCCATGACCGCGGCAAGCTTCTTTGCCAGCCCGTCCGCTTCGCCCAGTGCCTGTGCAAACCGGGCCGCCCCGACCAGGGTCTCGAAGGCGACGATCCGTTCCGCCCAGTCGTAGGCCGGTCCCAGCGGCAGTTCGACGCTCAGCACGATGCCGTTGACGCCATAGGCATGCATGACCTTGCCGGTGTCTGCGCCCCGCAATTCAATGATGTCAGGCTCCTCGTCGACCGTCGCCACCCGTATCGCGGTGACCGCCCCGGGGAAGTGGTTCTGGCCCCAAGTGACGGCCCCGATCCCGGTCGAGCCGGCGCACATGAAACCACCCAAGGTGGCGGTGCGGCGCGTCGAGGGAAACAGGCGCAGTTCCCACCCGCCGGGTCTCAGCTCCCGGTCGATGTCCAGTAACCGCGCGCCTGCCTCGATCTGCGCGACGCCGGGTCGCGACCAGACGATCCTGTTCATGGCGCCCATGTCCAGGACGATGCCGCCCTGCAACGGGACGGCCTGTCCGTAGTTGCCCGTGCCACCGCCGCGCACGGTTACCGGTACCCGATGGCGGGCCGCGGTTCGGGCGACGATCAGGACCTCGTCTTCGGTTCTGGGCATTGCCACCAGGTCGGCGGTCGTGCCGCGCAGCTCTTCCTTGAGGATCGGGCTGAACCAGAAGAAGTCGCGGCTTTTCAACTTGCACTGGGCCGGATCGTCCGTCCACGCGACGGGCCCAAGGGCCGCCTTGACTGCTCGCCAGTCGGTTTCCTGGCCGTCCCTCGGTCCAGGATCGGTTGTGAGATGGCCGCTCATGCGTCGGTGATGCGCGGTGCCATGCCGGAGTAACCGGCGTCCCACATGCGAAAGCCGCCCAGGAAGGCGTTCTCGTTGTGGCCGAGCCGACAGTGGGGCGGCAGCTTGGTCAGCAGCTTCGCATTTCCGCCGCCGACTACCACGTGGTCGGCCACCATGCCGGCGCGCAAGATCTCGATCACATCGAAGACGGCCTTCTGCCACCGTTTCTGCCCAAGTCGTTTAAGCCCACGTCGCCCCACGTGGTCTTCGTAGGTCGTGTCGCGTTTGTACGGCATGTGGGCCAGTTCTAACGGTGCGGGCATTCCGTCGATGACCAGGGCCGCCCCCAGGCCGGTACCCAGCCCGATAAACAGCATGGTGCCGTTCTCGTAGCTCCCCATTGCCTGCATCAGGGCATCGTTCACCACCTTGGTGGGCTTGCCGAGCGCCTTCTGGAAATCGAAACCGAGCCACCCCGCTCCCAGATTGTGCGGCTCCAGGGTGGGCAGATTATGAACGACCGGCATGGGTAGACCGATCGTAACCCGGTCGAAATCGATGCCGGTTGCCAGCTCGGTGACCGCTGCCACCAGATTGCCCGGGGTCATCTCCGGACCGGACGGTGTCTTGCGCTTCGACAGTTCGGCACTGCCCATGATCTTGATGTTGTTGCCGCCGACGTCGACGACCAGGATCTCTTTTCCGCTCATACCCTGGCCCCCGCGACAGTCTGTCTGGCCGCTTCATTTCTGTCGGGCCACGGTCCCATTTGCAATAAGAATGCAAGGATTGTTTAAGTTTGCGCGAAGATCCTTCGCATCGGCACGGCATTTCCGATTGTTTGCGGGAAGTGTATCATATTCCGTTGCCCGCTGTTGCGCGGGCCTAACGACGGCAGACCCGGATTACTTGCGAAAGGCCTGGAATGGGGCGTCTAACGACACATGTCCTGGACACCGCGCGCGGTACGCCGGGCGTGGGGATGACCATCGATTTCTTCCGATTGGAGCCGGGCGGGCGCAGCCTGGTGAAGTCGGCCACCACGAACAATGACGGCCGGACGGACGAGCCTTTGTTGGACGGTGCCGCCTTCGAGGTCGGTACCTACGAGCTCGTTTTCCACGTGGGCGCCTACTTCCGCGCCATCGGCGAGCCGATCAGCGATCCACCGTTTCTGGACGAGGTGCCGATCCGGGTGTCCCTGGCCGATGCCGACAGCCACTATCATGTGCCGCTTTTGGCCTCGCCCTGGAGCTATGCCACCTACAGGGGAAGCTGACAGAGCCGATGACCGCCGAGATCCATTTTCTCCTGAATGGCACGGAACGGGTGATCCGGGATCCGGAGCCCAACCTCACGATCTTGCAGTACCTGCGGACCGTTGAGTATGCGACCGGCACGAAGGAAGGCTGCGCCGAGGGAGATTGCGGCGCCTGCACTGTCGTGCTGGGCGAGGCTCTGGGTGACAGGATGCGCTATCGGGCGATCAATGCCTGTATTGCACTGGTCGGCCAGCTCGACGGCAAGCTGCTGCTGACAATCGAAGGGCTTGCGGGCCCCGACGGAACCCTGCATCCGGTGCAGCAGGCGATGGTGGACCTGCATGGCAGCCAGTGTGGCTTCTGCACGCCCGGCTTCGTGATGGCCATGTTCGCCTGGCACCATTCCGGCGAAGCGTCGGATGACGAACATATCCACGACATGCTGGCCGGCAATCTGTGCCGGTGCACCGGCTATCGGCCCATCGTGGAAGCCTGCCGCCGGATCGGCGGCGTTGCGAACGACCGCTTTGCCCGTGACGAGGCGGCGCTTGCCGCGCGGCTGACCGCCATGAGCGGTCGAGCCGGTGTCGTCGCCGAGCGCGAGGGCCGCAGGCTCTACGTGCCGCGCACGCTCAAGGAACTGACCGGCGTGCTTGCTCGCGAGCCCGATGCACACCTGCTGGCCGGCGGGACCGACCAGGGCCTGGTCGTCACCAAGCAGCACACGATGATGGACGTCGTGGTCTCGCTGGGTGGGATCGGCGAACTCAAGGTGGTGACTGTCGATGACGACACTGTCACCTTCGGCGCCGCCGTCACCTATGCGGACACGTTGGAGGTCCTGGACAAGGACTATCCGTCCTTCGCGACATTGATCCGACGGATCGGGTCCCGGCAGATCCGGAATGTCGGCACCGTCTGCGGCAACATCGCCAACGCCTCTCCGATCGGAGACACGCCGCCGCCGCTGCTGGCGATCGGCGCGGAGGTGGACCTGGTCGGGGCATCGGGGCTGCGCACGGTGAAGCTGGATGATTTTTTCCTCGACTATCGCAAAACCGCGCGCCAGCCTGGCGAGGTCCTTGCTGCCGTCCGGTTCCGGCGGCCCGGACCCACGACCATGTTCCGCACCTACAAGATCTCCAAGCGCTACGACCAGGACATCTCTGCCGTCTGCGGCGCCTACCGCCTGGAGATCGACAATGGCAAGATCCTGTCCGCCCGGGTCGCCTATGGCGGCATGGCTGCCACGCCGAAACGGGCGCCCGCATGCGAAGCGGCGCTCGCCGGTCAGGCCTGGAACGAGGCCACGGTCGAGCGGGCCGCAGCGGCATTGCGTGCAGACTTCACGCCGATGACGGACTTCCGGGGCACCGCGGACTATCGGGCTCGGGTCGCGGCCAATCTGCTGCGCCGGTTGTGGCTCGATGCGGACAGCACGGCCGTCCCGGTCGAGGTGATGGCCTTATGAGCGGGAACCCCAAGACCCCGAGCACCGGCCCGGACACCGGTGGGGTCGGCGCGGCGCTGCCCCATGACAGCGCCGCCAAGCACGTCTCCGGCGCGGCTGTCTATATCGACGACATGCCGGATCTTCCGGGCACCCTGCACGCCGCCATCGTCAAAAGCGCGCGGCCGCATGCCCGCATCGTTGGGATCGATCCGGCGGCGGCACTGGCGATGCCAGGGGTTGTGGGTTTCGTCTCGGCTGCCGACATCCCCGGCGCCAACGACATCGCGCCGATCCTGTCTGGCGAACCCTGCCTTGCGGATGGCGTGGCGGAGTATCATGGCCAGCCGCTGGGCGCCGTTGCGGCGGAAACCTTCGAGGCCGCGCGCGACGCGGCGAAGGCGGTCGCCGTGGCTTACCAGGACCTTCCTCCCGTGCTGTCGATCGAAGAGGCGCTTGCTGCGAAGTCGTTCGTTTCCGCGCCCCAGGAGATGAAGGCGGGCGATGCGGCCGGCGCCCTGGCGCGGGCGAAGAACCGGCTGAAGGGTCGGGTCACCTGCGGCGGCCAAGACCATTTCTACCTCGAGGGGCAGATCGCGCTGGCGGTGCCCCAGGAAGACCGGGACATGCTGGTGTTCAGTTCCACCCAGCACCCCAGCGAGTCCAGCACGGCGTGGCGCATCTGCTTGGCCTCAATTCCAGTGACATCACCGTGGAGGTGCGGCGCATGGGCGGCGGCTTCGGCGGCAAGGAAAGCCATCCCACGATCATCGCCGGGATCGCCGCACTGTTGGCCGACCGGCTGCGGCGGCCGGTCAAACTGCGTCTTTCGCGCGACGACGACATGATCATCACCGGCAAGCGGCACGACTTCATCATCGACTACGATGTGGGCTTCGACGACACCGGCAGGATCGCCGCCCTGAAGATGACCTACGCCGCCAAGGCCGGCAACGTTGCGGACCTGTCACCCCCGGTCGTGACCCGGGCGCTGTGCCACGCGGACAACTGCTATTACATCCCGCACGCCCATTTCCGTGGCTATGCTTGCAAGACCAACACCACGTCGAATACCGCCTTCCGCGGGTTCGGCGGTCCTCAGGGCATGGTCGGGATCGAAGGCGTGATCGAGGCGATTGCCTGCGCGACCGGCCTGAGGCCCGAACAGGTCTGGCGGCGGAACCTCTACGGGATCGGCAGCCGCGACCGCACGCCCTACGGCCAGAAGGTCGAAGACAACATCATCGAGGCGCTGGTCGACCAGGTGGAAAGGGACGCGCGGCTTGCCGACCGGCGCGCCGACATCGACGCCTTCAACCGGCAAAGCCCGGTGATCAAGAAGGGGATCGCCCTGATGCCGGTGAAGTTCGGCATCTCCTTCAACCTTCCCGCACTGAACCAGGCCGGCGCCCTGGTGCATCTCTATACCGACGGCAGCATCCACCTGAACCACGGTGGCACCGAGATGGGGCAGGGGCTCTTCGTGAAGGTGGCGCAGGTGGTGGCGCAGATCTTCGGCGTCGGTCTCGATCGCATCAAGGTCAGCGCGACCCGGACAGACAAGGTGCCCAACACCTCTGCCACCGCGGCCAGCACCGGCTCGGACGTCAATGGCATGGCGGCCCAGGAGGCCGCGATGGCGATCAGGAACCGGCTGGTCGACCTTCTGGCGCGCCACTTCTCGTTTCCGGAATCTGCGGTGCGGTTCGAAGGTGGAAAGGTCTATGCCGGACAGAACGAACTGTCACTCGGTGAGGCGGCGAGCCTCGCCTGGCGGAACCGGATCTCTCTGTCGTCCACGGGGTATTACCGGACGCCGAAGATCCATTGGGACCCCAAGACCATGCAAGGGCGGCCTTTCTATTACTTCGCCTACGGCGCCTGCGTTTCCGAAGTGGCGCTGGACACCCTGACCGGCGAGAACCGGGTCCTGCGGACCGACATCATCCACGATGTGGGCACGTCGTTGAACCCGGCCGTGGACAAGGGGCAGATCGAAGGCGGCTATGTCCAGGGCATGGGCTGGATGACCATGGAGGAGCTGTGGTGGGACGCCGCCGGGGTGCTCAAGACCCATGCGCCGTCGACCTACAAGATTCCGGGCAGCCGTGATGTCCCGCCGGAATTCAACGTGCACATCCTTCAGGACAGCCCGAACCGGGAGCGGACGGTCTATCGCTCGAAGGCGGTCGGCGAGCCGCCGCTGATGCTGGCGCTCTCGGTCTGGCTTGCCTTGCGTGACGCGGTCGGCAGCCTGGCGGACCACAAGCTGCCGGTCAATCTGGATCCCCCATGTACGGCCGAAGCGGTGCTCGACGCGGTCGAGGACCTGCAGCGCCGCACGGCCAAGCGGGCGGCGGAGTAGGGCCGCTGACTGCCAAAGGGGGCGGCATTGCCGCTGGACTCCGTGGCGCCGGCGCACCATCTCTCTCCTCGAGCCAAGGAGACCTGAGCCATGACCAAGACCGCAATTCTCGCCGGGGGCTGTTTCTGGGGCATGCAGGAGCTGTTTCGGCGCCTGCCCGGTGTCGTCTCGACCCGCGTCGGCTATGCCGGCGGGGCGCTTGAGAACCCCACCTACAAAGACCTGAAAACCGGCGCCACCGGCCATGCCGAGGCCCTCGAGGTGGTCTATGACCCCGACCGGATCGGTTTTGCAGACCTGTTGGAGCTGTTCTTCCAGATCCACGACCCGACCACCCGTAACCGCCAGGGCAACGATATCGGCTCCCAGTACCGCTCGCTCCTCTTCGTCGCCGACGACGAAGAGGAGCGCATCGCCCGCGCGATGATTGGTGCGATCGACCGCTCCGGCCTGTGGCCCGGCCCGGTCGTGACCGAAGTGGTGCCGGTGGCGCCGTTCTGGGAGGCCGAGCCGGAACACCAGGACTATCTGCAGCGCTACCCGCACGGCTACACCTGCCACTTCCCCCGCCCCGGCTGGCGGTTGAAGGAGAAGATCGCGTCGTAGTCTAAAAGCATCTGAGCAAGCGGATATATCCCTAACACTATAGACCGGTTACATCCCTGACAGTTTTGGTTGGTTGTGCCTTGGGCCGGGGCGGCCGCCCCGGCGA
>Ga0049101_10000184_pt1 | contig 16956 bp, 18 predicted proteins | sample WorMetmaBAHAMAS1_FD_55016 | JGI IMG/M metagenome (GOLD analysis project Ga0049101, IMG submission 55016) | Marine gutless worms symbiont microbial communities from Max Planck institute for Marine Microbiology, Germany - Inanidrilus... | ecosystem: Host-associated > Annelida > Digestive system >... | reverse complement strand
TCGCGCAAGTCGACTTGCGCGATCCGTCTGCCTAACATGGAGAAACCGTCAACCATGTCCCAGAACACTTGTCACCCGTCTCTCCGGGCTAAACACTCCCCAAGGCTTTCTTTGAGTGGGCCACTGGCCTTCCCGGAACCTGATCCGCGGAGGACTCCTCGGAAGGATATCCCCTGAATCCCGGGAAACCGCGTTCGGCCATCGAACCCGCTTTCAATGCACCGTCTCGTCCATTGACGCGATCGAAAGCCCCCAATGAATACAGTGTGATCGGCGCTTTGAAAACCCGACTCTTCGGCCAGTATCCGCATGCCACAAAGGCTTAACCAGCAGGCGGCGGGTACCGGGTTCTGGTGACGCGGGTCGACGGTTGGCATGGGCCAGTCATGCACCGGGACGCAGAGGCAGAGGGCAACTATTCGCTTCTCGCCAACACGGCGGACCGAGTATCCGTAAAGAACGTGGTGGAACTACGGCAAGCCCGGGTGCCCGCAGTCCCACCGACCCGGCTACCCTGGTCGGCGCAAGGATGGCGCCGCAACTGCCAAACCCAGGATAGGAGTCCCGATTCCATTGGGGGTCGTCTGCGCCAAGCTTTCCCCGCATTTCGCCATGATGGTTGGTCGCGGGCGCTCGATCCTGTGCGCCCCATGCTCATGCCGCGCAGGCAACCCCGCCGCCGATACTCGATGTCAGCGTTTCATCTCTGACTATTTTGGCCATTGAGGGCGAATCGCCCGACCGGGCCGCCCGGTCCGGGATCGGCACCGCTCACGACGCGACGCCGACCACCGGTCTTGGGACACGGTCTTCGAAACGGCCCTAAAAGCTCCAGCGATCGTGGAGCGGCAGGAAGGGAATATCATCGGCCTGGTCGTCGGCCTGCCCGAGGTTTGCCGTGCCGCGAGTGGCGGTATCGGCTGAAACATGGGCGCGGCCGGATCCGCTTAAAAAAACCGGATCGGGCGTGATGGCGAAGAACAAGCCCTCGAGGGCATCGGAGCCCATCGTCAACGTGGTCATGGTCGTCATTGGTCCTATCTCCAATTCGACACCCGGTGCCGCTTTCCATCGACACAGGTGTCACGGGTCGAAACGACCTCCCCCGTCGTCCGGCGCTAAATGGTCCTGTTGAAATTCCTTGTCAATCGGATCCGGGCCCATCAGCACGGTTGCGGCCGTCTGACATTGCCACGATGCCAAACTCGAGTCTTGGGTCTTGCATTTTTTTCTTTTTATTACAGTTTATTATGGGCAAAAAAGCCAACGTGGATGAGCCGCGTCATTTTTGCAGCGGCTTCCAGACAACGTGTCGCCATCCGCCCCGGGATCCCGTATTGCGCAGATCGGAACCGGCTCCAATTCGCTTACGGGATGCGAGTCGGCGCTCGCCAGCCCCATTGACGCCAGCAGTGCCAACGCACGCCGTGGGCGTTCGACGCGCTCAATGATCCGATCGGATGGCGTCCGACCGGCGCCTTATTCAGTCGGGCCGGGAACTCATCGCGCGCTGCGCCGCCAAAAGCGCAAGCGCGCCGATCATCGCCGCGCCAAATGCCGCAATCCAGAGAAAGCTGCCGCCCTTCATGAGACCGACGACGATGCCGATCAAATGCGAGGCACACAGAACCAATACCGCGATGCGCAACCACAGGGGGAGTCCGCCCCCGTCACCCAGAGCGGCAAACATGTCCGACTTGTGAGGCTCAGAAGAGGGAACCCCGAGGGCGTCGGCGCCCATTTGTCGAGTCAACATCGGCCTTGCTCCGCCGTTCGACAGCAACCGTTCCCCGCTACGGTCCTCACGCTCCGTCCGAGCCGGTGGCTCGGATCCCGCCTCCCTATGCATGGGGACCGTTCGAGGTGCTTTTGGTTCGATGATCTCGCCTGCGATACTTGGGGTGAGCAACTCCGCCACGAAGATTATCCGGCTGCGAGACTGGGTGCTCGCTCACCGGCCTCCCCTCCACGCCGTCCCTGCTGCCCGAGCCTCGGTTCGCCGTGGCATCGCGGGAAGTTGGTCCCCGTCAGCAACGATAGGAGCGTTGGTGTCGGCGGTCAAGATGTTCCGCCGGACGGCAACCGCCCCTCACACTCCGAATTGCATGGACTTACCCGATCGCCACGGAATCTTCACGAGACGGCCGGCGGAGATTGGGGCGAGAGAGGGGATTCGAACCCCCGACCCCCTGGACCACAACCAGGTGCTCTAACCAACTGAGCTACTCCCGCCGCAAGGTCCCTGATGTAGCGCCCCGTCCCCACGACCGTCAAGCGCCGGCAAAATGGCGCTGCAGCCGCATGGCGGCCTCGTCGAGCAGCGAATCCTGTTTGCAGAAGCAGAAGCGGGCGAAGTGATCGATGCCGGCCTCTTGATAGAAGGCGCTGACCGGCACCGCGGTAACACCCGCTTCAGTAGTGATGTGGCGGCAGAAGGCTTCGTCATCACCGTTGAAGCCGACGCTGCGGATGTCGACGGAGAGGAAGTAGGTCCCGGCCGACGGCAGCACCTCGAACCCGGCCGCGGCGAGGCCGGCCGCCAGCCGGTCGCGCTTTTGCCGCTGGTCGGCGGCGAGGCCTTCGAAGTAGGCATCCTCCTTGCCGAGGCCGAAGGCCGTCGCCTTCTGCAGGTTGGGCGCGGTGGTGAAGGTGACGAACTGGTGGGCCTTGGCGACGGCGGCCATGAGTGCGGGCGCGGCGGTGATGTAGCCGACCTTCCAGCCGGTCGCCGAGAAGGTCTTGCCGGCCGAGCCGATGCGCAGACACCGTTCGCGCATCCCCGGCAGCGTCATCAGCGGCACGTGCGCGGCGCCATCGAACACCAGATGCTCGTAGACCTCGTCGCAGATGGCGTAGGCGTCATAACGCTCGAGCAGGCCGGCGATGAACGCCAGTTCTTCGGCATCGGACACCTTGCCGGCCGGATTGTGGGGCGAGTTCAGAACCAGGAGCTTGGTGCGCTCGGAGAAGGCCTGCTCCAGGTCGGCCCTCGGCATTTCCCACGCCGGCGGTTCGACCCGCACCAGCTTCGGCACACCGCCGGCGCGGCGCACCATGGGCAGATAGGAGTCATAAAGCGGCTCGATAAGCACCACCTCGTCGCCCGGCTCGATCAGCCCGAGGAAGCAGTCGGCCAGCGCCTCGGTGGCGCCGGAGGTGACCATCACCTCGCTCTGCCAGTCCACGTCGAGTCCGTAGAACCGCTTGTTGTGGGTGGCCACCGCTTGGCGTAACTCGGGGATGCCCATCATCGGCGGGTACTGGTTCGGCCCGGCCATCACCGTCTCCGCCGCGACCCGGCGGATATCCTCCGGCCCCTCCTCGTCGGGGAACCCCTGGCCGAGGTTGATCGAGCCATGCTCAAGGGCAAGCGCGCTCATCACCGTGAACACGGTGGTGCCGTAAGAGGAGAGGACCGAATTGGCGGGCTTCATGACGGCGCCCTACGTAGCCGAAAGCGCGGCGCCGGGCAAAGCGGAATGCTGGTCCGCTCCTACTCGCGCGCCGAAACTGCCTGATCCTTCATCAAATGACCGCTTTTTAGGCAAATCGGGCCGCCCATTTTCGAGGCAAAGGCGCCCGCGCCTTCCCGAGGCCCCGGAATCCTTCGCACCCGTCACCCCGCTCGCGGTTGGCACGCGCCGTGCTTATTGCGGTGCAAAGAACACACACAACGATTCGAACGATGGCTGCGGGGGCGGCGCGACGGCGCGCCGCGCCCCTTCACACACCAACCTCAAGAGGCGACAAGGCATGAAAAAAATCGAGGCCATCATCAAGCCCTTCAAGCTCGATGAGGTGAAGGAGGCCCTCCAGGAGGTGGGGATCCAAGGCATCACCGTCATCGAGGCCAAGGGCTTTGGCCGTCAAAAAGGTCACACCGAACTTTACCGCGGCGCTGAGTACGTGGTTGACTTCCTGCCCAAGGTGAAGATTGAGCTGGTCGTCGATGACGGGATCGCGGAAACCGCCATCGAGGCGATCCAGGCGGCGGCGCGAACGGGGCGCATCGGCGACGGCAAGATCTTCGTCACCGCGGTCGAGGAGGCCGTCCGCGTCCGCACCGGCGAGCGCGGCACCGAGGCCATCTGAAGCCGTGTCCGCGTTTGGCGTCCGTCTCGGCGCGAGCCGTCTTAAACAATCCTGCAAGCACTAATCGATTAGGGAACACTGGACTATGACCCTCAACTGCAAAACGCCATCCGACGTGCTCAAGGTGATCAAGGAGAACGACATCAAGTACGTCGACCTGCGCTTCACCGACCCGCGCGGCAAGTGGCAGCACCTGACCATGACTTCGGAGTTCGTCGACGAGGACGCCTTCGCCGACGGCATCATGTTCGACGGCTCGTCCATCGCCGGCTGGAAGGCGATCAACGAATCCGACATGGCGCTGATCCCCGATGCCGGGACCGCGGTGATGGACCCGTTCTACGCCCAATCGACGCTAATCCTGTTCTGCGACGTCATGGAGCCGTCGACCGGCCAGCCCTACGCCCGCGATCCGCGCTCGGTGGCCAAGAAGGTCGAGGCCTACCTCGGCTCGACCGGTGTCGGCGACACCGCCTACTTCGGTCCCGAGGCCGAGTTCTTCGTCTTCGACGACGTGCGCTACAGCGTGCAGATGGACAAGTGCTTGTACGAGTTCAGCTCCGACGAGGGTCCGTACGTCACCGGCCGCATCCTGCCCGAGGGCAATGCCGGCCACCGTCCGCCGGTCAAGGGCGGCTACTTCCCTGTCCCGCCGGTGGACTCGGCTCAGGATCTGCGCGCCGAAATGGTCACCGTGATGCAGGAAATGGGCCTGCGCATGGACAAGCATCACCACGAGGTCGCGCCGAGCCAGCACGAACTGGGCGTGACCTTCCAGGAGCTGGTGCGTGCCGCCGACCAAGTTCAGATCTACAAGTACTGCGTCCAGATGGTCGCCCAGACCTACGGCAAGTCGGCGACCTTCATGCCGAAGCCGGTGGCCGGCGACAACGGCTCTGGCATGCACACCCACCAGTCGATCTGGAAGGACGGCAAGCCGACCTTCGCCGGCTCCGGCTACGCCGACCTCTCGGAGACGGCGCTCTACTACATCGGCGGCATCGTCAAGCACGCCAAGGCCATCAACGCCTTCACCAACCCGTCGACCAACAGCTACAAGCGGCTGATCCCGGGCTTCGAGGCGCCGGTGCTGCTGGCCTACTCGGCGCGCAACCGCTCGGCGTCGTGCCGCATCCCGTTCGCCACCAGCCCCAAGGGCAAGCGGGTCGAGGTCCGCTTCCCCGATCCGACCGCCAATCCGTATCTCGGCTTCGCGGCGATGCTGATGGCCGGCCTGGACGGCATCCAGAACAAGACCCATCCGGGCGATCCGATGGACAAGAACCTCTACGACCTGCCGCCGGAGGAGCTGGAAGGCGTGCCGACGGTCTGCGGCTCGCTGCGCGAGGCCATCGACTCGCTCGATGCCGACCGCGAGTTCCTCAAGCGGGGCGAGGTGTTCACCGACGACCTCATCGACGGCTACATCGAGCTGAAGTGGGAAGAGGTCTACAACTTCGAACACACCCCCCATCCGGTCGAGTGGGAGATGTACTACTCTTCCTGAACCCGGTTTCCGGACCAAGACGAAAGGCCCCGCCTCGGCGGGGCCTTTTTTGGTTGGGGAAGTGTTGTTCGGGCTGCCCAGCCGCATGCGTCGGCGCGAACCACTCACGCAACGGTAAGCCCCCAACGGCGTAGGGGCGGGTTTCAAACCCGCCCCTACAGAAAATGCCGGTCTATCCTGTCGCCGCGAGGTGCACCAACCTCCCGGCCAAAAGGCGCACGCCGATGGCTTCTACAGGTCCCCGCCGATGGCGCTCCAGCGGGCCGACGGCAGGTGGATGCCGCACTCGTTCTTGGCCGAGCCCCGCCAGCGGCCGGCGCGGATGTCCTCGCCCGGCGCGACCCGATCGGTGCACGGCATGCAGCCGATCGACAGGAATCCGTCGGCCTCAAGCGGGTGGCGGGGCAAGTCATGCTGCTTGAAATAGGCCTCGATGTCCTCGCGGCTCCAGTCGGCCAACGGATTGACCTTGATTCGCCCCTCCTCGGCGGCCTCGATGCGCGCGAGATCACTGCGCTCGCCGCCGTGGAAGCCCTTGCGCCCGGTGATCGACGCATCGAACCCGGCAAGCGCGCGGGCCAGCGGTTCCACCTTGCGGATGTGGCAGCACATGTCCGGGTTGCCGTACCAGAGCACGCCTTCGACATCGAGGTTCTTCACACGCTCGGGATCCGGCTGCACCGAGCGCACGTGGGTCAGGCCGAGGCGTGCGACCAGCTCATCGCGGTATCGAAGCGTCTCGCCGAAAAGCTTGCCGGTATCGAGGAAGACCACCGGCGTCGCCGGATCGATGCCGGCGACCATGTGCAGCAGCACCGCCGCCTCGGCGCCGAACGAGGAGACCAGGGCGATGCGACCGCCGAACTCGTCGCCGATGATGCCGGCGAGCAATGCTTGCGCGTCGGCGCCCGCATACTTCGCCGACAGCGCGGCGGCCAGCGCCTCCGTTTCCGGCAGGACCTCGGCCTCAGCCGGCCGGGCGACGGCTCCCTGAAAGGTCATTCCGCCGCCCTTCGCTGATGGCGCGTCGCCGGAATCCACGGCCGCCCGTCGGCCGTCGGCTGATACCAGACGCTGTACTCGCGGATCGCGTCGGACCACGCTTCGACGGCGGCATCGTCGGCGACCTCATAGGCATCGAACCCGCACCGGTGCATGAACAGAAACTGGTCGCGAAGAACATTGCCGACGGCGCGGACCTCGCCGGGGAACCCGTGACGTTCGCGCAGAAGCCGCGCAGTCGAATAGTGCCGGCCATCCTTGAAATGCGGGAACTCCAGGGCGACGAGATCAAGATGGCCGAGGTCGTCGGCGACCTCGTCGATCAGCTCGCTGCTGGCGAGGCGGACACCGAGGGCCCCTCCCCGCGCCAGCAAGGCGTCGCGGTCTTCCCGCCAGCGGGCCAGGGGAACGATCACCGGCCCCGACCCGGGTAATGGCTCTTCCAGGCCGACGTCCGTCCACGGGTCGGTGGCGGCCCGACCGTCTTTAATGAGCGGCATAGAGCTTCTCCTTGAACGGATCGGCGCCGACGCGTCGGTAGGTGTCGAGGAACCGTTCGCCGTTGGCGCGCACGTCGACGTAGGTTTCGACGATGGTCTCGACGGCATCGACGACATCATCGGACGAGAATGCCGGGCCGATCAGTTCGCCCAGCGCAGCGGTCTCGGTGGCGTCGCCGCCGAGGGTGATCTGGTAGAACTCCTCGCCCTTCTTGTCGACGCCGAGGATGCCGATGTGTCCAACATGGTGGTGGCCGCAGGCGTTTATGCAGCCCGAAATCTTGAGCCGCAGCTCGCCGATGTCATGGATGCGGGCGATGTCGTCGAAGCGCTCGGTAATGCGCTGGGCGACGGGAATCGACCGCGCGTTGGCGAGGTCGCAGTAATCGAGCCCCGGGCAGGCGATGATGTCGGTGGTCAGGCCGATGTTGGCCGTCGCCATGCCAAGCGGGACCAGCGCCTGCCACAGCTCGTAGAGGTCCTGCTGGCGGACATGGGCGAACACCAGGTTCTGTTCGTGGGTGACGCGGATCTCGCCGAAGCTGTAGCGGTCGGCGAGGTCGGCGACGGCGTCCATCTGATCGGCGCTGGCATCGCCCGGCACGCCGCCCACCGGCTTCAGCGACAGGTTGACGATGCTGTAGCCCGGCACCCGGTGGGGGAACAGGTTGGTCTCGGCCCAGGCAGCGAACGCGGGATCGGTGGCCTTCTTCTCTTCGAAGTGCGGCGAGACAGACGCCAGATCTTCGAAGGGCAGCGGGGCGAAGTAGGCAAGGATGCGCTCGAGCTCGCCCGGCGGCAGGTCGACGGGGCCGCCCTTCAGGTGCGTCCACTCCTCCTCGACCATCCGGGTAAATTCCTCCACGCCAACGGCATGGACGAGAATCTTGATGCGTGCTTTGAAGATGTTGTCGCGACGGCCGAGCTGGTTGTAGACGCGCATGATCGCTTCCAGATAGGACAGCAGGTGCTCCTTGGGCAGAAACTTTCGGATCGTCGGCGCGATCATCGGCGTCCGCCCTTGCCCGCCACCAACTAGAATCTCGAACCCAGGCTCGCCGGAATCGTTGCGGATCATGCGGATGCCGATGTCGTGCACGGCGACGGCGGCCCGGTCGTTGGGCGAGCCGGTCACCGCGACCTTGAACTTGCGCGGCAGAAACGAGAACTCGGGGTGCAGCGTCGACCACTGGCGGATGATCTCGGCGTAGACGCGGGGATCTTCGATCTCATCGCCGGCGGCGCCGGCATACTGGTCGGCGGTGACGTTGCGGATGCAGTTGCCGCTGGTCTGGATGCCGTGCATCTCGACCTCGGCCAGATCGGCGAGCATGTCGGGCACCTCGGCCAGCTTCGGCCAGTTGTACTGGATGTTCTGGCGGGTGGTGAAATGGCCGTAGCCCTTGTCATAGCGCCGCGCCACGTGGGCGAGCTGGCGCATCTGCCGCGACGACAGCGTGCCGTAGGGTATGGCGACCCGCATCATGTAGGCGTGGAGCTGCAGATAGAGCCCGTTCATCAGCCGCAGCGGCTTGAACTCGTCCTCGGTCAGCTCGCCGGAAAGGCGGCGCGCGACCTGGCCGCGGAACTGCTCGACCCGCTGGTCGACCAACGCCCGGTCGAATTCGTCGTAGCGGTACATGGTGCGTGCTCCTAGCTCGCCTGCTTGCCAAGGTCGGTACGCACGGTGGGACCGCGAGAGCGGATGGCCTCGCGGTAGCGGGTCGCGCGGAGGGTACCGCCCTCTTGCGCGACATCGATCAGATACGGGGCGACGACCACCCGGTCTTCGACCCAGCGCCGGGCCTCGGCGAGCAACGCCTCGCCCGCGTCCTTGTCCTCGGCGACACGGCCGTCGTCGATGCGCTCCGACCAACCGCCCTCGCCCAGATAGACGACAGGTCCGTCGAGCAGCCTGTTGGCGGTCACAACCTGAAGGGCCATCGTTTTCTCTCCTCGCCGGTCAGCCGGCAGCGGCCCGCAAGGGCGCCGTGGTTTCCGACCAGGCATCGGCCCGGCGCACCACGTCGCCAATGACGATCAGCAGCGGACCATGGCCGTTAAAGCGCGCCGCCAGGGCTCCGAGATCGGCGACGCGTCCAGTCTCAATTCGCTGGTCCGCGCGAGTTCCGTTCTCGATGACCGCCGCTCGCGTCGCGGCCGAGAGCCCGCTCTCGATGAGGCGCCCGGCGATCCTGTCCGCCGACTTCGCCCCCATGTAGACGACGATGGTCTGGCCGCTCCGCGCCAGCGCCGCCCAATCGACGTCGGCTTCGCCGTCCCGTCCCTGGCCAGTGACAATCGACACGCCGTGGGCAAGGTCGCGATCGGTCAGCGGGATGCCAGCCGCCGCAGCGCATCCGGTCGCCGCGGTGATACCGGGAACGACCTCGGCGCGGATGCCGGCACGGGTGAGATGATCCCGCTCTTCGCCACCGCGGCCGAAGACGAAGGGATCGCCGCCCTTGAGCCGGACCACGCGACGACCCGCGCGGGCATGTTCCTCCAAGACCGCGTTGATCTCATCCTGGCTGCGGACGTGGACACCGCGCGCCTTGCCGACGTAGATCCGCTCGGCGTCGCGCCGGGCGTAGTCGAGCAACTCCGGGGCTACCAGCCGGTCGTAGACGATCACGTCGGCGTCCTGCAAAAGCCGATGCGCACGCAGTGTCAGGAGATCGGGGTCCCCGGGGCCGGCGCCGACCAAATGAACGATACCCTCCGGAGCGCGCTCCGCTACCGGCGCGTTGACGTCCTTGAGCATCCGCTCCCGCGCCCACCGCTCGTCACCCGCCAGCACGGCCTCGGCCACCGGACCGGCGAAGAACCGTTCCCAGAACCGGCGCCGCTCGAGACCGTCGGCGATCGTCCCTCGGACCGCACGACGGAAGCCTTCGGCGAACCGGGCGAGCCGGCCAAGGCCGGTGGGTAGCAGGGCCTCGACCCGTGCCCGCACCACGCGCGCCAGCACAGGCGACGCACCGCCGCTTGAAATCGCCACGGTCAGCGGGTCGCGATCGACGATCGCCGGGACGATGAACGTGGAGAGCGCCGGAGCGTCGGCGACGTTGACCGGGATGCCGGCGCCGCGTGCCGCTTCCGACACGGCGGTGTCGGCGTGCTCATCGCCGGTCGCCGCGATGATCACGGCGCAGCCAGCGAGGTCGGCTGCACGGAATGTCCGTTCGATCAAGGTGACGCGGCCAGACTCGGCGAGCGCTCGAAGATCCGCGCCGGGTTCCTCGGCAGCGACGGCGACATTGGCCCCGGCCCGCACCAGAAGCTCGGCCTTGCGCGCAGCCGCGTCGCCGCCGCCGACGACAAGGGCCGGCCGGCGGCGCAACTCGATGAACGCCGGGAAATAGCGCATAGTTCGTGGTGCCCTTCCCGATCCCTCCACCGGATCACTGACCGGCGAGATTTAACATCAGAAATAGAGTGATTATCTGATGTTTATATCATAATTCACCGTACAATCGACTTCAAATACGTTTTTCTCATGTGATTTTGGACGAAATCTATCCTGAACCGCCCCTTCGCCTCAGGCCCCGTTGCGGACAAGACGCCGTTTTCATGGCAATTGGCGCTCAAAGGGTCTATGAGTGCGCCGTGCGCGAACCCGAACGGTGAGCTGAGATCTGTATGGATCGGAACCGAAACACGCTGATGGCATTTGTGATCTTCGTCGCGGCGATGGCGTTGGTCGTCACCGCGTCGAACGTGCTGGTGCAGATCGCCATCAACGACTGGCTCACCTGGGGAGCCTTCACCTATCCGGTCTCGTTTCTGGTCACCGACCTGACGAACCGCCGGCTCGGCACGGCTTCGGCCCGGCGGGTCGTTTATACCGGGTTCGCCGCCGCGGTGATCCTGTCGATGGTGCTTGCGACTCCGCGTATCGCCCTGGCTTCGGGCACCGCGTTCCTCGTCGCTCAGCTTCTCGACGTCGCCATCTTCGACCGCCTGCGCCGGCGGGTCTGGTGGATGCCGCCGCTGATCTCGTCGATGATCGGATCGGTGATCGACACGGCGCTGTTTTTCTCGATTGCCTTCGCCGCCACGGGCCTGCCGTGGGTCACCTGGGCGATCGGCGACTTGGGCGTGAAGATGGCGATGGCCCTGGCGTTTTTGCTGCCGTTCCGCGGTCTCCTGCGACTGACGGCGCCGCAGGTGGCGCAGCCGCATCCTTAGGCCAAGGTCATTCGGCCGATCAGAACTGTCCGCCGGTCTTGAACACGTAGCTGCGCAACTGGGCGAAATCGAGCGCCGCTTCCTCGAACAGCACCTCGAGGGCGTCGCGCTGCTCGATCACGCCCTTGAGCCGCCCGTTCTCGACCACCGGCAAATGCCGGATGTCGAGAGTCTTCATCTTGTCGAGCGCCGTTTCGATGTCGTCGCCCGGGGCGCACGAGGCAACATCGCTGGTCATCACCTTGCGCGCCGGCAGCGACAAGGCCTCGGCCTCGTCATGCCCAACCGCGTGCACGATATCGCCCAACGAGACCACGCCCATCACCTCGCCATCGGCGCCACAGACCACGGCCAGGCCGCGCCGTTTCTTCTCGAAGAGCTTGGCAATGGCCACGACCGCATCGTCGGGACCGACGGTCAGAACCTCGGAACCCTTGGCGTCCAGCACCTTTTCGACGATCATGCTTCGGTCTCCCTCTTCGCTGGCGGTGGCCGCGCGCGGCCACAGGCAACGGCGGACGGGGGTGTTTAGGACGATTCGACCGCGACGACAACGCTTATGTCGGCGAGGCCCCGAGATACGGTGACCGCGACAATGAATTCGTGATACGTTTGTATTTCTTGAGCTTTTTCGAATCCCGTCCGCAAACCCCTGCCCGCCTCGGATCAAGTACTCAATGAGTGGCACCTCCTACGACAACATCCGGATGATCATCGGCGACACCAACAGCGCCGTCCGGCAGGGCATCAAGACGGCGCTGTTCGCCCACGGTTTTCGCAACATCCGCGACGCCAGCCGGCTGCCGACGCTACATACGGCCGTCGAACAGAACGAAGTCGATCTCGTGGTCTGCGATTGCGCGCTCCCCGAGGGCGACGTGAGCGCGATGATCTACGATGTCCGGCACAACCGGATCGGCGAAAACCCGTTCATCGTCCTCATCGCCTTGGCGGCATCGCCGACGCCGGACGTTATCGCGCGAATCATCGATTCGGGTGCTGACGACCTGATCGCCAAACCGATCTCGCCGGCCATTCTGATCGATCGGGTCACGCGCTTGACCCGGGCGCGCAAGAGGTTTGTCGTGACCAGCGACTACATCGGCCCCAACCGCCGCGACACGCTGCGGCCGGACGATGAAGCGATCCCGCTGATCGAAGTCCCCAATCCGCTCAGCGCCAAGACGTCGGGCCAATCGATCAGCGACTTGCAAAAGCAGATCGACGCGGCACGCATGCTGGTCAACGAGGAGAAGATGCTGCGCCATGCGCGACAGATCGCCTATCTGGTCGATCAGCTCGTGCCGAAGTATCAGGCCGGAGAAACCGACGACACGATTATTCCCGCGTTGGACCGTCTGTTGAGCGTCGCCCAGGATATCTCGCGACGGCTCGAGGGAACCTGATTCTCTCACGTCGGCGATCTTTGCCAATCGATGGTCGATCTGGCATCGAAGGTGCGGACGAATCCTATGGACCCGAAACCGAAAGATCTGCGGCTGATGCCCGAACTGGCCGGCGCCATCAGCACCGCCTTTTCGTCGGAGGCCCACGCCGATCTGGCGTACGACATCTCGGAGACGGTCCGCCGCTATGCCGGACCGACGGCGCAATGAGCCGCCGCGTCGCCATCCTGGCGTGTCTCGGAGCTCTGGCGTTGGCCATTCTGGTCCCCGACATCCGGGCGGCCGGTCTCGACATTGCCGACAGGACGCACAACGCCTTCGTCGTCGTGTTCGTCGACGCGGCGAACTTTATCGCCGGCTGCTTCTGAACGCTAACGATCGGGAACGGCCACATCGACGGCCGCGCCGCCGTACCCGTGCTTGCTGTCGCCGGCGCGGATGGTGACCTGGCGGATCCCGTCGGGGATGGCAACGCCGCTCAGTGAACGCTTGAACGGCTGTTCGTTGACGTGGGGATGCAGCAGGACGCGCGTGCCCAGGATCGTGCCATCCGGGGCTAGCACGTCCCATCGATCAGCGTAGTGCTTCCAACCGTCATCGGCGTGGCGAACAGTAACGTCGAATCGGTACGTGCCGGCCCGCTCGCGCTTCACGTCGACGGCGACGACATCGGCCTCGCCGCCGGCCGCCGGTAGGCTCGTCAGAACCAGGAGGGACATGAAGGCCCACAGGACCGTCCGGTCACGCCGCATCCGTGGGCCCCAAGACCGGTGCCTAGAACTCGTCATCCGCAGGCCCGTGAACGCGACGGATGCTGTCGATGAGGTCGTCGGTCTCGCCTTCGTCGAGGTCGAATTCGATGCCAATGAAATCGTCCATGGCACGGGCAACATGACCCGGAAACTCTCCGACGTCTTCGATATCGAGACGCAGCTCGATGTCTTCGTCGAGCCAGCCGTCGATATCGACACCGGCCCCGCTCGACGAAATGTCGCGGACCGTACCGTCGACCCCCTTGCCGTTCAGGGCAGCCCTGGCCTTCTTGTTGACCGGAAACCTGGGATGGCGCCGGCGGTCTTGGGTCTCGTCATTCATCGTTCGCCTCCGTTGCCGCGGCTTAGGGGTCCGATACCGGGCGAGCCGTGTCGTTTCAAAACCTTACACGCATCGAAGCGACCATGCCACCCTGCCGGAGCGCCGTGGGACGGGTGGACGGACAGCCGAGACGCCGAAACGAAAAATCAGGATTTCTCTTGCGCAAGCGAAAAATGTTCTTTATTTGTTCTTTTTCCTCAATGATCGCCGAGCGAGGCCAACCATGGCTTTTGCCGTGACGTTGCCGCCGACCGCCGCCCTCTTCACGCTGCTGGCCGGGATCTACGCCTGTCTCGTCGTCCTGTGACACCGGCAATGGGGGTTATTCCGGCGGTATCGGCCTCTTGTTGCCGTCGCCGTCGATGGCAACATAAGTGAAGATGCCTTCTGTCGCCCTGATGGGGTTGCGGATGTCGCGCCGGCGCAGGACCCACACCTCGACGAGGATCGTAATCGAGCTGTTGCCCACGTTTTCGATGTCAGCGTAGCACGAGACGATGTCGCCAACGGCGACGGGGACGTGGAACTCCATACCCTTGACAGCGACGGTGGCAACCCGGCTGCGAGCGCGCATCTCGGCGGTAATGCCCCCGGCAATGTCCATTTGCGACATCAACCAACCGCCGAAGACATCGCCGTTGGGATTGGCGTCCGCTGGCATCGCAAGCGTGCGGATAGCGGCGAACGTGGGAAGATCCAGAGACAGGGCGGTCATATGGCGATCCTCTCGATGCACAATATCTTGATGTCGGAGACGTCGAGGCTACTGTATCATGCTTGACCGTCGGAATACCTGTTCATAGGCTGCCGGCGATGGATGATCTGTTCCGCGACGAGGCAACGCGCAAGGACTACTCGGCCAAGGACATCGAGGTCCTGGAGGGATTGGAACCGGTACGCCGTCGGCCGGCGATGTACATCGGCGGCACCGACGAACGCGCGCTGCACCACCTAGTCGCCGAACTGCTCGACAACGCCATGGACGAAGCGGTGGCCGGCCACGCCAGCCGCATCGACCTGACGCTCAGCGCCGACGGCACGGTCACCGTCTCGGACAACGGCCGCGGCATCCCCATCGACCGCCATCCGAAATTCAAGAAGACCTCGGCACTCGAAGTGATTCTGACGACGCTGCACTCTGGCGGAAAGTTCGGCGGCAAGGTCTACCATACCTCAGGCGGCCTTCACGGCGTCGGTCTCTCAGTGGTCAACGCGCTGGCCGAGCGGCTGAGCGTCGAGGTCGCCCGCGACCGGACGCTTTGGACCCAGGCTTACGTCCGCGGCAAGCCGACGGGTCCGCTGAAGAACGCCGGCCCGGTGCAAAACCGGCGCGGTACGACAGTTGCGTTTCATCCCGACCCGCAAATCTTCGGCGAAAAGGCGCGGTTCAGGCCCGGCGTGCTCTACCGTATGTCACGGTCGAAGGCTTACCTGTTCCGTGGCGTCGAAATCCGCTGGAGTTGCGATCCATCGCTGATCGCCGAGGGCGACGCGGTCCCGGTGAGTGAGATCCTACGCTTCCCCGGTGGCCTGTCGGACTACCTGACGTCGGCGCTAAGCGGGCGTCCGTGCCTGACGCCCGACCCCTTCGCTGGCGAGGCCAACCTCAATGGCGGCGGCGGCCGGGTCGAGTGGGCGGTGGCGTGGCCGGCGGATGAAGACGACGCCTTCTTCCGCTCCTATTGCAACACGGTGCCTACGCCACAGGGAGGAAACCACGAAGCCGGCCTGCGGACGGCACTGGCGCGGGCCCTCAAGGCCCACGGCGAGTTGATCAAGCACCGTGGTGCCGGCCGGATCACCGCGGACGATGTCGTCGGCGGCGCATCGGTGATGCTGTCGGTGTTCATCCGTGATCCCCAGTTCCAGGGACAGACGAAGGAGCGGCTGACCACACCTGAGGCTGCGCGTCTGGTCGAGGGCGTCGTCCGCGATCACTTCGATCACTGGCTGTCGGGCGCCCCGGAGACGGCGCGGGTGCTGCTCGACCGCGTGGTCGAGCGGGCCGAGGCCCGTTTGCGCCGGCGCCAGGAAAAGCAGACCAAGCGTCAGACGGCGACACGCAAACTGCGCCTTCCCGGCAAACTCACCGACTGCGTCCGTGATACCGCCGAGGGGACCGAGTTGTTCCTGGTCGAGGGCGACTCGGCTGGCGGCTCCGCCAAGCAGGCCCGGGACCGCATGACTCAGGCGGTGCTGCCACTCAGGGGAAAAATCCTCAACGTCGCCAGTGCCTCGGCCGACAAGTCGCGGGGCAATCAGGAACTGAACGATCTTGTCGAAGCCCTGGGCTGCGGCCGCGGCGATCGGTTCAGTGCCGAGGCGTTGCGCTACGAAAAGATCGTCATCATGACCGACGCCGACGTCGACGGCGCGCACATCGCCGCGCTCCTAATGACATTTTTCTTTAAGGAAATCCCGAAACTCGTTGAAAAAGGTCATCTTTATCTGGCGATGCCTCCCCTCTATCGGCTCTCGCAAGGCGGCAGGACGGTCTATGCCCGTGACGACGCCCACCGCGACGAACTGCTGGCCAGCGAATTCAATGGCCGCGCCAAGGTCGAGATCAGCCGGTTCAAGGGCCTGGGAGAAATGCCGGCAACGCAACTCAAGGCGACGACCATGGCTCCCGAGACGCGGACGTTGCAAAGGGTCTGCCTTGCCAACGGCCATCAGCCCCCGGAACTCAGAGACACCGACGAAACCGCGCGCTTGGTTGAGGCGTTGATGGGACGGCGGGCGGAGTCGCGGTTCGCCTTCATCCAGGAACACGCCCGCTTCGTCGACGACATCGACGTGTGAGTCTTCGCGCACGCCGGATGTTGCAAGGTGCCGTCCAAATGACCACCTTAGACTCCATGAGACACGCAGCCAGGATCTTTGCAGGTGCGGCGTTGCTTGTGGCGTCGGGATGCGCGTCGACGCTGGTGACCCAGGACCACGTTCACCACGCCGGCGTTCTCAGCAAGTTCACGTATGCCGCCGCGGATCGCGACATGACCACGGTGATCATCGGCAATCCCTTCGACACAGAGAAAGCGACTGTCGAGTCCACGATCACCGACGCCATGCAGGGCAATCATCACGGGCCGCCGACCAACTTCACGACCCGCCCATCCGAAAACGCCCGCCCTCTTTTCCGGGTGGTGATGATGTTCGATCC
>Ga0049101_10000159_pt1 | contig 18797 bp, 22 predicted proteins | sample WorMetmaBAHAMAS1_FD_55016 | JGI IMG/M metagenome (GOLD analysis project Ga0049101, IMG submission 55016) | Marine gutless worms symbiont microbial communities from Max Planck institute for Marine Microbiology, Germany - Inanidrilus... | ecosystem: Host-associated > Annelida > Digestive system >... | reverse complement strand
CCCCCGCTGCGAATCGGCCGCTAGGCTACACCGACACCCAGGCACCAGGAACGCAGAAATAGCATCCCGACGGCCGATCCGGGGACAGCCCCGTCACTTGTTGTCAAGTAAAAACGTAAGAAAGGCGAAATCCCAATACGCTCAATGATGTAAGTCAAGCAAGACCGCAAGATCTATAACCTCCGGGATACACCTGATTGCATGGATGCGCGGGCTTTGCTTGCGGGAATCCTGAAGAATGTGTTAGCGTGAGCCTTTGGGAGGTTGTCCAATCTCAGCATTTTCCTTAGGCGGGTAGCTCGGTTCCTACAGTGGGAAAGAGCCACCGTTTGGGATATGCGGAGTTGGGATGACGCTTTTTGCATCTTGGGCTCGTCGGCGGCGCAATAAGGCTGTCGGTTGATCTCAAGTCGCGCTTATAGGGAGGATTTCCGCCTTGTCAGCGAAGGTTGTCTGGCTGTTCGTCCTGGTTGCGCTCTACTGGTGCTACTGCATTTACTGGGGCATCAGAGGTGCGCAAACAGCCAAAACCGCCTCCGACTACTTCATTGCTGGTCGGCGGCTCTCCATGTGGGTGTTCATCTTGGCGGCGACGGCGACGTCGTTCTCGGGGTGGACCTTCATGGGTCACCCGGGGCTCGTCTATCGCGACGGGTTCCAGTACGCCTACGCATCATTCTACACCATCACCATTCCGTTCACCGGCGTGATCTTTCTGAAACGCCAGTGGATGCTTGGAAAGCGTTACGGCTACGTGACGCCTGGCGAGATGCTGTCGGACTATTTCCAAGGCGACGCAATTCGCATTCTCACGGTGCTGGTGGCCCTGCTGTTCTCGATCCCCTATCTGGGGGTCCAGCTCGGTGCGTCGGGCTTCCTGTTCAACGTGCTCACTGACGACCTGGTTCCCAGGGACGCAGGCATGTGGATCCTGTCTCTGGTGGTGTTGATCTACGTGGCGTCGGGCGGCTTGCGCGCCGTGGCCTACGTGGACACCCTGCAGTGTATTCTGCTGGGGCTCGGCATCGTCATCACGGGCTTCATCGCCCTTAACCTCGCAGGTGGCTGGGGCGCATTGAACGAAGGCTTTGCGGCACTTGCGGCCAGCGACGTGGCCAAGTGGGGTGTGACCGAACAGGGCTACAACTCCTACTTCGCCATTCCGGGCGTGATTCAGTTCACGGCCGGGCTGGGCAAGGAGACGCCAGTCGGCGGGTTGTGGACGGGCATCATGGTGCTGACCTACATGTTTGCGCTGATGGGCATTCAGTCCGCCCCGGCGTTCACCATGTGGGCGTTCGGCAACAACGATCCCCGGCCATTCGCGCCGCAGCAGGTCTGGGCATCGTCCTTCTGCATCGGCCTGATCCTGTTCTTCTTCACCGCATTCCAGGGAATGGGCGCGCATCTTTTGGGTGCCAATCCCTTGGTGAACGAGGCAGGGCTTGCGCTGAGCCAGGTTCTGGACGGTGAGGCGATCGCCGCCAAGCCGGACAGCATCGTGCCCTACTACTTCAACCAGATTGCCGACGCCGCGCCATGGCTTGTGGGTCTTCTGGCGGTCTGCGCGCTTGCCGCGATGCAGTCCACCGGTGCCGCCTACATGTCTACGGCCGGTGCCATGCTGACACGTGACCTGTACAAGCGGTACCTGAATCCGACCGCCGACCACGGCACGCAGAAGCTGTTCGGCCGCTTGGGCGTTGCGTTCATCGTAATCGCGGCGCTGCTGGTTGCCACCTTCTCGACCGACGCCCTGGTTCTCTTGGGCGGCCTGGCCGTGGCCTTCGGGTTCCAGATGTGGGTGCCGCTTGCCGGCGTCTGCTGGTTCCCATGGATCACGCGGTCTGGCGCGACTCTGGGGCTGGCGGCAGGCCTGATCGCGGTGATCTTCACCGAGACCTTCGGTCTGAAGTTCGCCGCCTTCCTCGGCATCGACCTGCCGTGGGGACGCTGGCCCTGGACCATCCACAGCGCCGGTTGGGGAATCTTCTTCAACATCGCCGTGGCCGTCATCGCATCCGCGATGACCCAGAACCAGGCGGCAACGGACCATCGCATGAAGTTCCACAGCTTCCTGCGTGAGCATGCGGGCCTGCCGGCCAGCAAGAAGGGTCTGGTGCCGGTTGCGTGGATCATCACGCTGGCCTGGATGTTCTTCGGCATCGGTCCGGGGGCCGTTTTGGGCAACGACATCTTCGGTGCCCCGAACGACGCGGCAAGCTGGACCTTTGGAATCCCGTCAATCTGGGCCTGGCAGATCCTGTTCTGGATCCTTGGCACCGGGATGATGTGGTTCCTTGCCTACAAGATGCAGATGTCGACAGTGCCAGAGAAAGAAATCGAGTCACTGGCCGAAGACATCGGCGATGTCGCACCGGGTCGGGCGCAAGCCGACTGATCCGATCGACACCAAAAGATTGGGGGGAGAGCATGTCTCTCCCCCTTTTTTTGTTTCGGCCCGACGGGCTATAACCGCTGCCCGCGCCCTGAACAACTGGCGGCCGGCTGCACGCCTCTGCTAAGAAAAACGCCGGGAAACGGATCCGATGGAAGCCCTTTTCAACCCGACCTATCAGCCTATCTGGGCGCTCGTCCTGGCGCTGGCGCTGTTCCTGCCGATCCGCAGGCTGATCTGGGTCCTCTACATGCGGCGCGCCCAGAAACGAGGGGAGGACCTGGAAGAGATCGGCAGCCGGCTGTTCCGCCGGTCGACCATCACCGCCGCGCTGCTGGCGCTGGTGTTCTCCTACATGTACACCGCCTACCTGTTCCAAGGCTGAGCCATGAACCCCGCAGTCCTACGCCGTTACATCATCCTGATGGCCATCCTGACGATCGGCATGGCCCTGCTTTGGGCGTTCTACGGCTACATCAACCCGTCCGAGCCGGGCGATTTCGAAGTCAGGCAGGGCGGAATCCACTTGACCAACGGTGAGTGGGACCTGGCGCTGGAGGATTTCACGGTGGCCCTGGAAGTGTCACCGGATCACCGCGGTGCGGTCATGGGGCGGGCCATCGCCCTCTTGCAGCTCGAGCGTATGGAAGAGGCCAAGGCCGAATTCGATTACCTGATCGACTTCCTAGAGAAAAACCTGGAGCCGGACGATGCGACCGGCCGCGGGACGCTGGCCGCCGCTTACGCCAATCGCGGCATCCTGCACGATCGCCAGGGCGACTACGAACAGGCGCTGGAAGACTACAAGCAGTCCTTGCGCGTCGACTACGGGGCCGTCGAAGGGCCCGGCCTGGTCGACAAGATCCTGCACGACCCCAACCCATCGACGGTCCTGAAACGGGCGCGTTACCTGATGGAGCAGTTGGCGCTGCCGGAAGACCAGCGCCTCCTCACGGTGCCGGAACTGGACGCGGAACAGCGCATGCACAAACCATGAGCGCGCCGGCGGTCAGGAGAACTGGACCAGCCCGAGCACGTCCTGGAAGAGAACCAGGAAAAAGAACACCGCCGCGATACAGCCGAACAAGAGCCGGACAAAATCCGTGTTGCCTTCGGCGTCACGGAACCGGATACCGTGCAGGGCGATCGCGCCCGTCACCACCAGGAACAGAATATTGATGGGATGTTCCCACTCGGGGCCCAGGCCGAAATCCAACATGGCCGGACCATAGCGCCCCTCCGGACGTTGCTCAACGGTTCAGGGGGTCGGATTCGGGGCGCTTTCCGCGCTGTCCACCGTGGCGCGGTCGAAATATGGCGGCAGGACCGACGATGCACGCCCGGAAGCGGCGAAATGGCTGAACAGCATGCCACCCACAACGAACAGCACCAGGAACAGCGCCGCCTGGCTGAACCGCCGCAAGCCCTTGGGAACATGGGTGATGTATTCGGCGTCGTAACGGTGAAAGCTGGCGTGGTTGATGTCGACAAGCCCGCGTTTTTCGCCCTCGATCACCTTGCGGGCATAGTATCGCGCCCAGTGCGGGACCTGATCCTTCAGCATGTACTCGCGAAAAAGCTGGTCGACCATGGGTTCCGGCAGGTCTTCGTCGAACCAGTCGTAATAGGCCAGCTGCAAAAGCTGGAACTCGCCGACCTGGAGGATATTTGCTGCCTTAGCGACCTCGCCGCGATCGGATTGCTCGTGCTCCTCCCGATCGGGTTTGATCAGCGTCTTGAATAGGCCATTCAGCATCATAGTCGATCCGCGTCACACTCTCGGTGGCATACGCCACCCCATAAGTGTGGGGCTTCCATAGCGGGAAGGCAACCTCGAGCTGGGCCGCTCAAGCCTTCGTGTCTCCGCCGCCGCCGGGCTTCTCCTTCTGGCTGGCGGACTTGGTCGCGGCTTCGCTCCAGGCCTTGGCCACTTCGGAAAAAGCCGCCTTGCGGCGCCCGCCAGGCACTGCACTGGCAATCCAGGCATCGCGCTCGCCGATCACACGATCCTTCAGGGCGGTCGCCAGGGCGGCCTGTCCGCCGAACGGCGCAACGAAGTGGATGACCCACAAATGGTCACCGCTTGCCCAGTCGTTGGGGCTGAGATGTCCGGTTTCCAGATAGGCCCGCTCCGCCTCGTCGTTCAACAAGGCCCAGCTTGCCAGGCCCACGGCCTGGTCGTGGTCCCGGAACAGGGTGAATTGATGGCGTCGCATGGCCGGGAGGAACAGCCGCTCGATCGCGCCGATCTGCACCGACCGATAGTCAGGCGATTGAAACAACAGCCACATCGCCTCGCCGAGGGTCTGGTGAAACCGAACCTGGGCTTCCTTCCGGTCGGCCGGTCCCTATCCTGACCCGGTTTCGGTCGGCTGTGTCGCCGGGTCGGCGCCTTGGTCAGGCGTTGGGTTTTTGGATTTCGCAGCAGCGGTGGATTTCCTGGCCATGGCGGGCTGTGTCCCAAAGTTGTTCGAACGCGGTGCAAACCACCGTAGGATAATGGCAAAGCATCAAGAGATTGCGAAAGCGTTAAAGACGCAGCGCACCGTCGTTCAGGAGGGCGCAGGCATGGACAGTTTCGCGCGGATCTTTGCCCGCGCAGCCAAGCGCAAGGGCGGACCGGGCGCGCTGGAATCGCTGTTGCCGGTCCCAAAAAGCGACAAGGCGCTGGCACGCTTGGGCGACGACCGGTACCTCTCGCAGTTCGCCAAAAGCATCTTCCAGGCAGGGTTCGTCTGGCGGGTCGTCGAGAACAAGTGGCCGGCCTTCGAAGAGGCCTTCGGCGGCTTCGAGCCCTCCCGGATCGCCGCCTGGCCGGATGAGGAACTGGATAGGCTGCTGCGGGACACCCGGATCATCCGCAACGGCACCAAGATCAAGGCGGTCCGCGACAATGCCGTCTTCTTGGGCGCGCTGGCGCGCGAGCATGGCAGCGCTGCACGGTTTTTCGCCGCTTGGCCGGCAACCGATATCGTCGGCCTCCTGGACGTGATGAAACGGCGCGGCCAGCGCCTGGGCGGCATGACCAGCTAATACAGCCTGCGCAGCCTGGGCAAGGACTGCTTCATCCTGTCGACAGACGTCACGGCGGCCCTGATAGCACAGGGCGTGGTCGACAAGGCGCCCACGTCCAAGCGCGACCTGGCGGCCGTGCAGGCGGCCTTCAACCGCTGGCACGACGAAAGCGGCCGTCCGATCGCGCAGATCAGCAGGACCTTGGCCTGCAGCATCGGGGACCAGGGCGCGCCAAAAGGGCCTTGATCTCCGGTGCCTTGTCGGTTCGTGTCGCGCCGGTCTCGGTCTACGGGCTGGGAAACAGGGCTTTTGGTGTCAGGTCGACCAGGAAGGTGTCGTCCAGTGCCCCCTGAAACGCCGGCACGCCCGACGTTGTGACCGCCGGAATGAAGGCGCGAAATCCAGCGATGGATGCCACCTCTGCTCTCCTTATTCGCAGATGGCCGCGCTTGCCCCTTAACCATGGCTAAACCGCGCCGGGATGACAATTGCACGGGCCACATGATACCGACCGGCCGACCGCCACCACCACACGGTATGACCACAGTAGCGACGATGTTCGGCCGCCTGTTCCGCAAAACCCCGCAACGCACCGGGCCGCTGTTGGCCCCGGGGCGGCGCGTCTATGCGATTGGCGACATCCACGGCCGCAGCGACCTCTTGGCGGCGTTGCACCGCAAGATCCTCGAGGATGCAAAGGACCATGCCGGCGCGAAGGACGTGGTCTATCTGGGCGACTTTGTGGATCGCGGGCTAGATTCCAAGGGCGTTCTCGACCTACTGATCAACAAACCTCTGACCGGCTTTCAATCCACCCACCTGATGGGGAACCACGAGCAGGCGATGCTGGCGTTTCTGTCAAACATCGAGATCTGCCAAAGCTGGCTTGCCTTCGGGGGCAGTGCCACCTTGCACAGCTATAGCGTCCCGTTCGACGTGGTCCAGCCGTCCGACGAGGACTACCGGGCCCTGCAGCAGGCACTGATCCGGAAGCTGCCGCCCGAGCATCTGGCCTTTCTCAAGGCGCTGAAACCCTACCGGGCGATCGACGGCTACCTGTTCGTACACGCGGGCATTCGCCCGGGCGTGGCGCTGCAGGACCAGACCGCCGCGGATCTTCTTTGGATCAGGGACGATTTTCTCGGCTCCGGTGCCGATCACGAACATCGGGTGGTTCATGGTCACAGCGTCACCTTCGACCCGGAAATCCGCCACAACCGCATCGGAATCGACACCGGCGCCTATGCCACGGGCGTTCTGAGCTGCATCGTCCTGGAGGGCGACAGCGAACGCGTGCTCCACACCTAGATGGCTCCTCGACAGGGCCGAAATCGTGCCGGGGCGGAATTAACCTATTCGAATTGTTAAGAACTGCTGTGGCATGGAAACACAGCATGCGTCAGTTCTTCTCGCAATTGGCACCAGATCGCGTTTTCCCGCGTGGGCTTCGCATCCTCGAAAGAGCGGCGATGGTTGATGGTCGTTTCCTGATCGCGGTCCTGTTTTGCTGTCTTTTCGGGCTTTCCGCCTGTGGCCAGACCACCGCGCTTGGGCAGGTCGGAAAGGACCATAGTCCGGAAAACCGGGCCAGCGCGCAGGGCGAGGGCCCGGGCGAGCTCTATGTCCTGGACAGCGACGATACCGTGTCGGTGCTTGTCTACAAGCACCAGGACCTGTCGGGGGAGTTCGTGATCGGCACAGAAGGCAGGATCTCGATGCCCCTGATCGGCGAAGTCGATACCGCGGGTAAGACGGCCCAGGGACTGGGCAAAGACATCGCTGCCCGATTCCGCGACGGATACCTGCGCAACCCGCAGGTCAGCGTCCAGATCTCCAAGTACCGCCCCTTCTACATCTTCGGCAGTGTCCGCAAGCCCGGTGACTATGCCTACCAGAACAACATGACGGTGCTGAGCGCGATTGCGATTGCCGGCGGCTACGAGGACGACGCCATCGAGGGCTCCAACGTCCTGATCATCCGCAGCACCGACCGGGGCCGCAGCCCCGAAGTCGTCGGCCTGACGGCCCGGGTCTATCCCGGCGATATCGTCGAAGTGCCCAGCGCCGGGACGATTTCGGTCCCGGGGCGCTAGAACGGACCACAGAGCGCCGGCTGCCCCATAAACCGCTAAGTGGGCTTGTCGAAGAGGCTTCGCTCCACCAGGTCGCACAGGACGTGACCGATCGCGATATGCGACTCCTGGATGTGCTGGGTGCTGTCGCTGGGGACGCAGATACACTGGTCCGCCTGCCTGCGGATCCGGCCGCCATCACGTCCGCTGAGGCCGATCGTGACCATGCCGGCTTCCCTGGCCCGGTCGACCGCGGCCAGAACGTTGGCGGAGTTGCCGCTGGTGGTGATGCCCAGCAGAACATCCCCCTCGGCACCCAACGCCTCTACCTGACGCGCGAAAATGCCGTCGAAACCGAAATCGTTGGCGCTGGCGGTCAGCATGGAGGTGTCTGTCGTCAAGGCGATGGAGGGCAGCGCCGGCCGCGGGAATGTCTGGCTCAGCACGCTGACGAATTCGGCGGCGATATGCTGGCTGTCGGCCGCGCTGCCGCCGTTCCCGCAAATCAGCAGCTTCTTGCCGTCCCGCATGGCCTCCGCCACCGTGGCGGCGGCCCTGAGGATGTCGTCGGTGCAGTCCCGGGCGACCCGCCGCTTCGTTTCCGCGCTTTCGACCAGGGCGTCGCGGACCCGTTGGGCCGAATCCGCAGCCAAAACGGCGGTTGGTTGACTGGCTTCCGACTCGGCCATTTCTTGCGGTTCCCTCCTGAGCTGCGTGCCGCATCCCGATGGCCGTTGCCTCCAGGATCGCGCGGCGGCGCCACGAACCGAACTGTTATGGGCCGATCCGACACCTTTTGTCCAATACAGCAGTCCCACGCCGGCCTGCGCCGTCCACCCTTTCTTTACCCCGCCCGGAGATAAATCCGCTGAGTCCCTGGGCCTTCGGGCGCCATGCAAACGGATTTCGAGGTCACGACGATTCCACCGCGCCGCCTCCAATCGACGCTGGCCGGGCGTTCTGTATCTCCTGGCTGTCCTGACCCTTTTTGCGGCGACGACCGTTGTCTCGAACGCGCGCTTCCAGTTTGGCGAAACCGACCTGGTCTTCAATGCCGACCTGGGTTCCGGATTGGATGCCTGGCGTAGCCGAGGAACCGGCCGGGCAACGCTTGACCCGGCCGATGTGCCGAGCGTCCGTCTGACCCACACCTCTGGCCATGGTGATACCGCCGTCTACCGGGAGTTTGCGCCCGACGGAACGCTGACCCACCTCCGGGTCAGTGTGGAGGCAAGGACCCGCCAGGTGGCCAAGGGCCCGAAGCCCTGGAACATGGCACGGCTGGTCGCCGCCCCATTCGATGCCGACGGGGCCTTCATCCCCGGCAGACCCCACGTCCTGTTTTCCGAAACCGGAACCCGGGGCTGGCGCCGGTATGACGGGATCTTTCCTGTCGGGCCCGACGTGGCAACGCTGAAAACCGAACTTCAGCTGCTGCAGGCCGCAGGAAGCGTGGGGATCAGGAACCTCAGGGTTCTCGAGGCCTCCGCGGTCCCCGCGCTTGCCCGTGTTCACCGAATGCTTGGTGTCTGCTGGGCAGGCGCCATCGTCATCGCCCTGGTCTGGCTGTTGCGACACCTGCCGAAACACGGCCTGTGGGTGTGCGGCGCCCTGACGGTTGCCGTGATCGTCCTGACGGCACCGCGACCGCAGGACCACGTGGTCCGGCCGGTCCTGCTCGACCGGTTTATCGACGCCGCGCTCATCGCCCCCTATTTGCCCGATTTCCTGGCGCCACCAGCCCGCCCCGTGCCACCTGTCAACGTCGCTGTGCCGGATACCGCAGCCCCGCCCCCAGACGCCGAACAGCGCTCGACACTGGTCGCCGCAGCCACCGGCGCATGGCTCAAGGTGGTGGACGTTGTCCGCCGGTTCGATCATCTCGACGAATACATGCACGCGACGCTGTTGTTTGCAGTTTCAATTTTCTGCGTCGGCATGGCCGGGCAGGGCGCGCTTGGGCTGATCGGCGCGGCGCTGCTCGTTCTGGCCCTGATATCCGAGTTTCTCCAGGTTTTCAGCCTGGGGCGCAGCTTCTCCCTCGGCGATGCCGGCTACAACCTGCTCGGTGTCGCGGCCGGGGTGATCGTCTTTCTGGCAACCCGAAGGCTCGTCCTGCTCGGACGGCCGGCCCGCCGTTTCGGTCATCGGACCTGACGTTCTTCATCCAGCTTGCCTGAAATCAAGGCGCTGTGGCGCGAAACCGCTACAATGCAGCCCGGATGATGAGCGACGCCGCGGCTGCCTAAGCCGCGCGCGGCGCGCATGCGTAATCCTTGAAAGAATGCGAGGACGGCCATGCGTCAGAACGGCAACAAGGCCGGAGCGGCGATGACCACGCGTCGCGACCGGATGATCAAAGAGCGGATTCACGACCCCTATCACGTCCGCCACAAACCGGCGGAAGGGACCACCTGCCCCGCGTGCGGACTGGTCTTTCGGGGCGGCGCCTGGCGCAAGGACGGAGCGGGCGCGGATGCCGCAAAGTCAACCTGCCCCGCCTGCCAGAGGGTCCGAGACAAGATGCCGGCCGGGACCGTAACCCTCTCGGGATCGTTTCTGACCGCACACAACGAGGAGGTTCTGAACCTGGCGTGCCGTGCGGCGGAACGCGAAGGGGAAACTCATCCCCTGCATCGGATCATGCAGATCGAGAAAGATGACGGCGGGTACGTCATCACGACGACCGACATCCACCTTCCCCGCCTGATCGGACAGTCGTTGCAGAAGGCTTACTCGGGCGAGCTGAACATCGCTTACGGAGACGAGGCCTATTCGGTGCGGGTGGCCTGGTCGCGTGACCAGTAGTAAAAACGGGCCGACCGGTTGACGCACATCAAGGCGGCGCCCGGTCAATTGCCCTAATCTGCTTGCGCCATAACGGGGAGCGCGGCTGGAGAAGCCGACCGAAGAACCGTCCACTGGGCGCGAATCCGCAAGGCGACGAACCGGTTAGAACGATGATCCGTTATGACGGGGCCCGCAATCGAGCGGCGTAGCGCACATGAGGAGACTCTGGTGTGGAGCGTCGGGAGAAAGCGGGCTCTCGCTTTTGCGTTTTCCCTAGCCCAGGCGTGGCCACCATGCCGCTTTCACCGGGCACCGTTCGGGTCGGCACATCCGGCTGGCAGTATCGCCACTGGGTGGGCCCGTTTAACCGCAAGGAACACCCGCCGCGCGGATGCTGGGCCACTATGCCCGACACTTCTCGACCGCCGAGGTCAACAGCAGTTTCTACCGCCTGCCCGATCCGAAGAACGTGTCGGCCTGGTGCGACGCGACACCGGAGGGGTTCATCTTCGCCTGCAAGGCCAATCGTTTCATCACGCATATGAAGAAACTCAAGGACCCGGCCGCGTCCCTGCCCCCTTCCTGTCAGTCCTGGAGGCATTCGGCGACAAGGCCGGCCCGGCCCTGTTCCAGCTGCCGCCCCGCTGGCGGTCCAATCCCGACCGGCTGGGCGCTTTCCTCGACTGCCTGCCGGCTGGCGGGCAGGACGTCTTCGAGTTTCGCGACCCTTCCTGGTGGACGGAGGACGTGTACGCGCTGCTCCGCGCCAACGGCGCCGCGTTCTGTCTCTTCGACCTGGCCGGAACGCATCCGGACCCTATCGTCACCGCCGACTTCGTCTATGTCAGGCTGCACGGCCCGGGCGACGCCTATCAGGGCAGCTATACCAACGAAGCACTGGGGCCGTGGACCGCCCGGATCGCCGAATGGGCGGCCCAGGGTCTGGATGTCTACGTCTATTTCTACAACGACGCCGAAGCCCATGCGACGCGCAACGCCGCTGCGCTCGCAGCTATGCTTGCCGGCGATCACCCCATTTCCCGGACATAACGACGGTTAGGGCCCGTGCGAGGGTCGGCGACCCGGTCAGCCGGCCTGCACGACGTTCGTCAGCGCCTCGGCTGCGATCCTGACGCCTTCTTCGTCCACATCCAGATGGGTCACCGCACGCATCAGGCGCTCGTCGAAGGGGCCGATGCGCACACCCTTCTCGGCCAGACGGTCAGCGATGTCGAACGCGGTTTGTCCCGTCTCCTTGACGTCGAAATAGATAATGTTGCTCTCAACGTGCTCGGGCTCGACCGAGACCCCTTCGATCGCGGCGATGAGATCGGCGAAGAGGCGGGCATTGTCGTGGTCTTCGGCCAGGCGGGAAACATGGTTGTCCAGGGCATAGAGGCCTGCGACGGCCAGCACCCCCGACTGGCGCATGGCCCCGCCGACCCGTTGTTTCCAGCGCCAGCAATCGTCGATGAATGTCCGCGACCCCGCCAGCACCGCGCCCACCGGGCACCCCAGGCCCTTGGACAGGTCCAGCCACACGCCGTCCACCGTCGCCGCGAAATCGGCCGCCGCAATGCCAGAGGCGACGACCGCACTCATCAACCGAGCCCCGTCCATATGTGTCGCCAGCCCGCGCTCTTGAGCCAGAGCCGAGACAGCCTTAAGCGCCGGCAGCGGCCAGACCGTTCCACCACCCAGATTGGCGGTCTGTTCCACCGCAATCAGCGTCGTCCGCGGTGCATAGTGGTAATCCTGCTCGACCGCCGCGGCCGCCTGATCGGGCGAAAAGACCCCGCGCGCACCATCCACGCCGCTGACCGTAACGCCTGCAATCGCCGCGGGACCGCCACCTTCGAAATTGCCGATGTGGGAGGTCTTATCCGCAACGACGGCGTCGCCGGCGCGGCAATGCACCGCCAGCGCGATTTCGTTGCACATGGTTCCGGACGGGAGAAACATCGCAGCCTCCTTGCCCAGCAGGTCGGCAACACGCGCGCACAGGGCATTCGTCGTGGGGTCTTCACCGGCCTGCTCGTCTCCGACCTCCGCCTCGGCCATCGCGGCGCGCATGCCCGTCGTCGGTTTGGTCCGGGTGTCGCTGTAGAGCTCGATGTCGATTCGATTGGCTCCGATTGCCATGTCTCTCCCCCCTTGCGGCGGCGCCGTGTGCCCGAACGTCATGCCGAAACGGGGTAGGATAAGGGGCGTCCCGCGGCCGGACAAATGGCAATGCAGGTTAATGCCCGTCGTGCGGCGCCGTGTTGACAATCCGGAACGATCGCCGTCAGATCGTCCGGCCCCTGCAGCACGGCTATGGCATGGCTCAAAAACCTCTTGATCCTCAGAAACTCTATCGGCACTGCGACCCGGAGGGGCTGGGATTTGCCCGCAGCGACGAGGTGGACCAGTCCGTCTCCATCCTGGGACAGGAACGCGCGCTGGACGCAATCCGGTTCGGGGCCGGTATCGACCGCACGGGTTACAACCTCTTCGTCTTGGGACCACCGGGAACCGGCAAGAGCACCGCGGTGCGTCAGGTCATGGACGCAAAGGCCGCCGAGTAATCGGCGCCTGACGACTGGGTCTATGTCAACAACTTCGCCACTGCCTATCAGCCGCAGGCGCTGCGCCTGCCGGCAGGCCGGGGCAGGCAGCTGCTCAACGCGATGCGCGCCCTGATCGAGGATGTACGGACTGCCATCCCCGCCGCCTTCGAGGCCGAGGACTATCAGAACCGCCGAACGGCGATCGAAGAGGAGTATCAGCAACGCCAGCAGGAGTCCTTCGAGGCCTTGCGCAAGAAGGCCGCGGGGCGGGGTATCGCACTGGTCCGCACGCCGATGGGTTTCGCGCTGGCGCCGATGCGGGACGGCAACATCCTCGGGCCCGATGCATTCAACGAGCTTCCCGAGGAGGAAAAAAACGCATCCAGGCTGACAGCCGCATCCTTGAAACGGAACTGGAAGAAATCATCAAGCAGATCCCGTGCTTGAACAAGGAACGTCGGGATGCGTTGCGGAGGCTCAACGAAGAGGTGACGGCCTATACGATCGGGCACCCGATGGAGGAACTCAAACGGGGTTTCGAGGACCTGCCCCAGATCACGGCCTATCTGTCGGCGGTCCTGTCCGACCTGATCGAAAATGTGCATGACCTGATCCGCGCCGATGTGGGCCTGCAGGAAGCGACGGGCCAGCACATCGTCGATCCGGCGGCCCAGGGACGGACGAACGGGTTCAGCCGCTACGAGGTGAACCTGATCGTGGACAACGGCGAAGGCTCTGGAGCCCCGGTGATCGAGGAAGACCATCCGACCTTGGCCCGGCTGGTCGGTCGGGTGGAGCATGTCGCCCATCTCGGTGCCCTGGAAACCAGTTTTACCCTGATCAAGCCGGGGGCGCTGCACCGGGCAAATGGCGGCTGCCTGATCCTGGACTGTCGCAAGATCCTGACCCAGCCGTTCTCCTGGGAAGCCCTGAAACGGGCGCTGAAAGCCAAGCAGATCAAGATCGAATCGGCTGGTGAGATGCTGAGCCTGGTCAGCACCGTCTCCCTGGATCCCGAGCCGATTCCGTTATCGGTCAAAGTGGTGTTGTGCGGCGAGCCGCTCCACTACTACCTGCTCAGCGCCTACGACCCCGAATTCCCCAGCATGTTCAAGGTCGCAGCCGATTTCGAAGATGCCATGCGGCGCGACGAGGGCAAGGAACGCGAGTTCGGGCAAATGCTGGCGGCCATGGCGGGCTCTGAAGATCTGATGCCGTTCGACGCCGCTGGGGTCGCCCGCTCGGTCGAGGAAGCCGCACGCATGGCCGGCGACGCTGAGAAGCTGTCGATCCGCCTGGAGCCCTTGCTGGATCTTTTGCGCGAGGCCGACTACTGGGCCCGGGAAGCCGGCGCGACGCTGGTGGGTCGGGACCACGTGCAGAAGGCCATCGACGCCAAGGTACGGCGGGCCGACCGACTGCGCGAAAGATCCCAGGAGGCGATCTCACGGGAGATCCTACTGATCGATACGGCCGGCGAAAAGATCGGCCAGATCAATGGGATCAGCGTCATCCAACTGGGCGGTTTCGCCTTTGGCCGCCCGACACGCATCACCGCCCGGGTGCGGCTGGGGGCCGGCAAGGTCATCGACATCGAAAGAGAGGTGGAACTGGGCGGCCCCTTGCATTCGAAGGGCGTGATGATCCTCTCCGGATACCTCGGATCGCAATTCGCGGCCGACCTGCCGCTGTCGCTCTCCGCCAGCCTGGTTTTCGAGCAGTCCTACGGCGGCATCGACGGCGACAGCGCCTCCGCGGCCGAGCTTTTTGTCCTGCTGTCGGCCCTGGCCGAAACACCGATCCGCCAGTCGCTTGCGGTGACGGGCTCCGTCAACCAGCGTGGGGAAGTTCAAGCAATAGGCGGCGTCAACGAGAAGATCGAGGGTTTCTTCGACGTCTGCCGGTCTCGCGGGCTCACCGGCGAGCAGGGCGTGATCATTCCCACGGCGAATGTTCAGCATCTGATGCTGCGCGCCGACGTCATCGCGGCGGCACGCGAAGGCCGTTTCCATATCCACGCGGTCGACACGGTCGACCAGGGCATTGCCCTGCTGACGGGTGTGCTGGCCGGAGAACGCGGCCCCGACGGAACCTATCCGGACGACACGGTGTTCGGGCGAGTCGAGCGGCGCCTGCAGGCACTGGCTGCGGCACGCCGCTCCTTCGCACGGGGCGACGGTGGCGAGGAACCGCAGGAGGCCCCATGAATACCCGGCGGAAGGACCCCAAGATCGTCAAGCGGATCCTGGTTCCGATGGACGTGCCCAGCGAGGCCAGGGCCGGGCTCGTCTTCGCCGCCCGCCTTGCACGCGCGCTGGAAAGCCGGCTGGAAGGCCTGTTCATCGAAGACCAGGATCTGATGTCCCTGGCCGGACTGCCCTTCACGCGGGAGCTTTCGCTGACCGGCGGACGGCCGCAGAGGCTGGACCTGGAGCGGCTGGAACGGGACTTCCGGGCAAAAGCCGCGGCGGCCGAGCGCCTGTTGGAACAGGTCGCGCGGGCCGAGAACGTTCCCAGCAGTTTTCGCACCGCACGCGGAAAGACCGAGCTTGAGATCACCGCGGCCGTCGAGGAAGGCGATCTCGTCGCGGTCGGACGGGCCCTGGGCGCCATCGTCGGCCTGGGCGCACAAGGTGGTGCCGTGCGGGCCGCCAGCCGGCGGGCAGCCGGATCCGTCCTGTTCATCGGCCATCGCCCGGTCGCGCGGCCGGCATCGGTCGAGGCGGTGATCGCGGGTACCGAACCCTGCGAGGCGGCGTTGAAGCTGGCCGAGCGGCTTGCACAGGCCCTGCAGGTCCCGCTTGAAGTCCATGTGGCCGCGCCAACCGAACGACAGGATCTGCAGGACTGGGTTCGTGCGCGCCTGGCCAAACCCGAGGCGGCCCATTTCCACGTTGCCGACAAGGCGGAAAGCCTGCTTGCAAAACTGTGCGGCCGGCCCGGCCGCCTGGTCGTGGCGGCCGCTGCGGCGCTGGAACACGAGGAGGAGACGATCGAACGCCTGGCGGGACGGATCGCCTGCCCGCTGCTCCTGGTGCAACCGCGGCCCGGGAGCCAACCGGCAGCCGGACGCACTGCCGCACGGCCGGAAGACGCGGCTTAACGCCAGTCAACGACGAAAAAGCAATCATGTTAAATGGTTCTCCCGGATCGTCCGGGCGCCGGTGGGCGTCCCGGACAGTCGGGAATACCGAACTATGAGACAGGCAATCACCACCTCCCTTGTCGACGGAATCAGGCAGGCATGGCATGACGATGCCGGCCTGGGCCTCTATGCCGGCCTCTTGGATCTGTATCTGGAGAACGGGACGGTGATCGTCGCCGGCGAAGTCCCGGCCATCGGGGTCAAGAAACGGGCCTTCTTTGGAGCCAACGCCTTCTGCCGCCGCGTGGTCGACCGGATCACCGTGGCGCCACGCCAGCCCATGGACGACAGCTAAATCGAGGAAATGCTGATCGATGCCTATGCCGGCGAGCCGTTGTTCAGCGATATCCACGTCCGTCTCCGACAAGAGCGGCTACACCCTGTCTCGGATGGCAGTGCAGCGATCGGCGTTTCGGTCGAGCAAGGCATCGTGCATCTCGCAGGGTCCGTGCCCGGTCTGGATTGCAAACGACTTGCCGGCGTGATGGCCTGGTGGATTCCGGGCAGCCGGGACGTGGTGAACGGACTCTCCGTACCGCCGGCCAGCACTTTTGATTCGCTCGCCGAAGCGGTCCGCCAGGTGCTCGAAAAGGACCCGTGTGTCGAAGCGGCCCCCGTGCGTGTCGGTGCCCGCGACAGCGATGTCACGCTGGCCGGTACGGTTACCAGTCCAGATCAACGGCGGCTTGCCGAATTGGACGCCTGGTACGTGTTCGGGGTAGACAATGTCATCAACAGGATGACTGTCCGCCGCTGACCGCACATGGCCGACACCAGCATTGAAGCCGCAGCGCGACGATATCTGGAGCGCGGCTGGTCCGTGATCCCGATCGCACCGCGTTCCAAGCGGCCACTGATCAAATGGGAACCCTTTCAGCGTCGCCAGGCGTCCGACGCGGAGCTTGAAAGGTGGTTCCAACAGTGGCCCGATGCAAATATCGGCGTGGTGACCGGTGAAATCTCCGGCCTGCTGGTCCTGGACATCGACCCCAGGCACGGCGGTGCGGCCGCGCTTCGTTCGCTTGAAACGGATCATGCCCCGCTGCCGCCGACCGTTGCCGCGGCGACCGGCTGCGGTGGCCGTCACATCTATTTCCGCCATCCGGGCCGAACCACCAGCAACCGTGCCGGCCTCGCGGCAGGCATCGACCTGCGGGGCGACGGCGGCATGGTGGTTGCCCCCCTTCCGTGCACACCTCGGGGAACGCCTATCGCTGGGAGGCCGGCACGGCACCCGACGAGATGCTGCTGGCCCCGACGCCGGCTTGGCTGCTGCAGGTGCTGACGAGGGCCGAAGCCCATCCGGGACACACCGCGGCACATTGGCGCGGCGTGGTCACGGACGGGACCGCGGAAGGCCAGCGGAACGACACCATCGCGTCGCTGGCCGGCCATTTGTTATGGCATGGCGTCGATCTGGAGGTTGTCCGCCAACTGCTGTTGTGCTGGAACGCGCAACGCTGCCGGCCGCCGCTCGACGACGATGAGGTGAGCCGAACCGTGGACAGCATCAAGTGCACCCAGGATCGCCACGGCGGCGCCTGATCACGTTCGATCTCATGCTTTATGCGTAGGCCCGGTTTCCGCCGTGGTCACCGTTATGGTCGCTGTTCCGACCCAGGGGATAGCCGCCCAGGAAGGATTCCGCGTCCAGACTTGCCAGGGCACCCAGCCGGTCGGGATCGTTGATGGTCAGACGTCCGTGCCGCAGGCTCAGAATCCCGTCGCCGCGGAGACTGCTCAGCATGCGGCATACATGCACAGAGCTGAGGCCCACCGCGTCCCCGATGTCGCTTTGCGTCAGCGGCACAGCCATGGTGTCGTCGGCCTCCGGGTCACGCAGATAGCTGCGCAGGAACAGTTCGTAGAACAGGTAGGCCACCCGTTCGACCGCCGTCTTTCGGGCGATCGAGGCGATCAGATGGCGTGCCTGCACGGTCTTCCACAGGAGATAATTCGTGACCTGGCCCAAAACGTCCGGCATTTCCGCCAGCATGCCTGCCGCCGCCCGGTCTACCGCGCACAAGGTGACATTGCACACCGCAACCGCCGAATGGTCCAGTTCGGCCGATAGATCGGACATATAGCCGACAATGTCGCCGGGCAGTGCGAAACCGACATTCTGCCGCCGGCCGTCCTCCAGCAACATGTAGAGGCAAATCCACCCTGAAGAAACGACGTAGAAATGCTGCGTCCGGTCGCCCTGGCTGTAGATCTCTTCGCCCTTCGTGAAGACGGCACGATGCCGGATACAATGGGCGAAGCTGCGCCGGCTTTCGACGCTCAGGGGGGAAGCCATCAATGGACAGCCGGGCTTGCACGAGGCACAGGCCTCGATGTCAAAGGCTCTCTTGATGTTCCGCGGCATCGGCGCTCTCCTGGCGGTTCTTCCCGTACCAGGCAGATGGTTCCTGCCATTTCTTCGGCACGGAGACCCAGAATTCCGCTTCGGCCTGTTTTCGGCAGGGGCGCACCGTTCCAGCAATGCGCCCGCACGCTGTACCGCGTGCGGTTATCGTTCAGGTGGTTGGGAGTGATTCAATCCCCGCTTGGCGTCGATTTCTTCGCCCCCAGCAGACGCCGCGTCCCCCGTTCCAGTGGCCGGACCGGCAGAACACTCTCCGATCGTCTGCTCCACTCAACTTTGCATGGTGACGCAAGACCCGACAAACAATGTGGGAAATTGCCGCATGCGCGGCGTTTCCGGAACAATCATTCGCCTAAACCCAACAGATGTCCGGTTTTCAGATAGTAGGTGCAGCCGGTCTCGGTGCTGATCCTGTGGACGCTGCCGTCGGGGTAGCGAACCCAGCTCCCCTCCTCATAGC
>Ga0049101_10000067_pt1 | contig 39097 bp, 31 predicted proteins | sample WorMetmaBAHAMAS1_FD_55016 | JGI IMG/M metagenome (GOLD analysis project Ga0049101, IMG submission 55016) | Marine gutless worms symbiont microbial communities from Max Planck institute for Marine Microbiology, Germany - Inanidrilus... | ecosystem: Host-associated > Annelida > Digestive system >... | reverse complement strand
GACATCCGGTCCGTCGCCGGGATCAGCTGCCGGCACAACCCGGCACGCCGCGCCATGTCTCCCACACCAAGCCACCCCGCGGCACGGGCCGCGTCGCAAGGATCGGTCATGCCGCCCCCCCGCAGCGGCCCGCGCGCCCACCCTTTCCGGAACTGAAGCCGCCGCGCCAGGTTCCCCGGCGCGAGATCTCGACGGGCACCAAGGGGCGCATCGCTCTGTTGCACGCGCTGGCCCATATCGAACTCAATGCCATTGACCTGGCCTGGGACATCCTGGCCCGCTTTGCCGGCCCGGACCTACCGGAGGCCTTCTATGCCGACTGGATCGGCGTCGCCGACGACGAGGCCCGGCATTTCGAGATGCTGTCGGAACGGTTGGCCGCTCTGGGCGCCGCCTATGGCGACCTGCCGGCACATGACGGGCTGTGGCAGTCCGCGGCGGCCACGGCACACGACCTGGCTGCCCGTCTGGCGGTGGTTCCCATGGTGCTGGAAGCGCGCGGACTGGATGTGACGCCTGCCATGGTGGCAAAGCTGGAAGCGGTCGGCGACCGCGCATCCGCCGCGGTCCTGCAGACCATCCACGACGATGAAATCGGCCATGTCGCGGTGGGGCGGCGCTGGTTCCAGTTCGTCTGCGAGGAGCGCGGTCTGGACCCCGCCGCAACGTTCCAGAACCTGGTGCGGGCGCATTTCAAGGGACAGGTAAAACCGCCCTTCAACCAGCTCAGCCGCGATCGGGCTGGCCTTCCCGCCGCCTACTACGAGCCTCTGGCGGCCGGTTGAACCACCTGATCCCATGGCCCAGAACACGCCAACGACGCCTGCCGCCGGCCCCATCCGGGCGATGTGGGAAGACGAACGGACCGCCTACCTGCTGTTGACGGTTGGCCCGGCCCTGTTCGCATCGAACATGCTGATGGCGCGTTGGACAGCGGACCTGATCCCGCCCGTGGCGCGGGCCTTCTGGCGCTGGACCGTGACCCTGGCAATCCTCTGTCTGTTCGTCGGTCCCCGCCTGTGGGTCAGGCGGCACGCCATTGTGCGGGAGTGGCGCGATCTCTTCTGGCTGGGCGCCCTGGGCATGGGAGCCTGCGGCGCCTTCGTCTACATCGGTGCGGACACCACCACGGCCACCAACATCAGCCTGATCTATGCCGCCTCGCCGGTTCTGATCATCCTGATCGCGCGGTTCTTCTACGGCGAGGCGATGTCGCCGCGGCAAGGTCTGGGCGTAGGCCTCTCGCTCGCCGGGGTGCTGGTCATCGTCTGCCACGGCGATCTCGCGGTTCTGCTGGGCCTCAGGTTCGCTGCCGGAGACCTTTGGATCGTGGCCGCCATGGCCGCCTGGGCCGTCTATGCCATCCTTCTGAAGTACCGGCCAAGCGAAATGGGCGCGATGACCCGCTTTGGCGCCATCGTGCTGTTCGGCGTGCTGGTGCTGGCCCCCTTCCATGCCTGGGAGGTGCTGTCCGGGGAGGTGCCGGTGCCGTCGCTCCAAACGGCCGGCATCGTGCTGTTCCTGGCGCTGGTGCCGTCGTTCGGCGCCTACCAGGTCTACGGCCGGATCCAGGAAAGCCTGGGCGCGGCACGGACCAGCCTATTGCTGTACCTGATCCCGCTCTACAACGGCGTGTTGGCCTGGCTGCTGCTGGGCGAGCGGTTCGAGACCTACCATCTGGCAGGCGCCGCCCTGGTACTTCCGGGGATCTACCTGGCGACCCGCCGCCCCTGAGATCACGCGGACGCGGCCCGGTCCGTCGGCGGCCTGAATGTCAGCGTGACTCGCAGCCCGGGGTCGTTGTCTTCCAGTGCAACACGCGCACCATGCAGCCTGGCGACCGCCGCGACCAGGCTGAGGCCGAGCCCCGCGCCCGGCCCGCCGCGGCTTGAATCCAGTTGCACGAAACGCTCCAGCACCCGGGCCCGATCCGCAGCCGGGATGCCGGGGCCGGTATCGGCAACGCAAAGCCGCGTTTCTTGCGTCGCACACGCGATCGACAGCGTGACCGTCCCGCCCGCGGGCGTGTATTTGATGGCGTTGTCCAGCAGGTTTGCCACAGCTTGCGCCAGAAGCTCCGCATGGCCATTCATCGGCACAGCCTCGGGCGCGGCAACCGTCAACGCCACGCCCTTTTCGTCGGCGACCGGCTCGTAAAGCTCGGCGCCGTCGCGCGCCAGAGCGGAAAGGTCGACGGGGCCCATTTCACCCGCCCTGGCGCCTCCCTCTGCAAGGGCGATACGCAACAGGCTGTCGAACATGGCAAGCGCGGCATCGGCATCGTCCAGGATCGCCTCGAGCACGGCATCGTTCCCCTCGCCCCTGCCGGCGTCGCGGAGGGCAAGTTCGATCCGGCTTTTCAACCGGGTCAGGGGCCCGCGAAGGTCATGGGCCAGACTGTCGGTCGCCAGTCGCATGCCGGTCATCAGCCGGTCGATCCGGTCGAGCATCTCGTTCAGGCTCTGCGCCAGGCGATCGAACTCGTCGCCACTGCCGCGGACGTCGAGGCGACGGGAGAGATCACCGGAGACGATCCTGTTCGCGGTGCGGGCGATGCCGTCCACACGGGTCAGCATGCCCCGGCTGATCAACAGACCCCCGACCAGGCCCAGCAGAACCATGCCCGCCACCGACCAGCCGAGCGCCTGGACGACGGTCTGCCGAAACGCCTCTCGTTGCCGCGTGTCCCGCCCGACCAGCAGGCGGAACCCGCCGGTCAGCGTAAACGTACGGGCCCGCACCATATGCACCGTATCAGGCCCCTCGCCGCCCCGGCTGAGCGGGATGTCGATCCATTCTTCGTCGTTCGTCCCGGCGCCGGCCTGACGCGGCCACCCATCGAGGTTTCCGGCCAGTGGAACCAGATCGGGACCGGTCAGCAGGTAGGCGTTGTTGGGGTCGCCCGACGGCCCACTGCGTTCCCGCACAATCGCCAGAAGCCGCGGCATCCCCTGCAGACGGTACTGCTCGGCCAGGCCGCGGATCTCGGACTGGATGGTTTCCTCGGTCTGGCGTTCGATCACGGCGACAGTGGACCAGTAGATGAAGGCCAAGAGCACCAGGACCGATACGCAGAACAGCGCGAGGTACATGAGCGTCAGCCGGAAGGCCGACGTGAGGAAGACGTTAGCGAGACGCACGGATCGAGTAGCCGGCACCGCGCACGGTGTGCAACAGGGGGGGGTGTCGAACCCCTTGTCGATTTTGCCGCGCAGGCGGCTGATATGGACGTCGATCACATTGGTCTGGGGATAGAAGTGATAATCCCAGACACCCTCCAACAGCATTGTCCGCGTGACGACCTGGCCCTGGTGACGCATCAGGAATTCCAGCAGCTTGAATTCCCGCGGCTGCAGCGGAATCGCCTTGCCTCCACGGGTGACCCGCCGTCCCAGGATATCCAGCTCCAGATCGCCGGCGGCAAACCGCGTCTGCATCTTGTCGTCGCCATGGCCGCGTCGCAGCAGCGCTTCGAGTCGGGCCTCCAGTTCGCTGAAGGCGAAAGGCTTGGTCAGATAGTCGTCGCCGCCCGCCTTCAGCCCGCGCACCCGGTCGTCGACCTGCGACAAGGCACTGAGGATCAGGACCGGAACGGTCTTGCCTTCGCTGCGCAGGGCCTCGATCACCGACAGACCATCCATGCCCGGCAGCATTCGATCGATCACCAGCGCGTCATAGGCGCCGCTGAGGGCCATGGTGAGGCCCTGCGGCCCGGTGCCAGCATGATCGCGATCACGTGCCCGGCCTGGGACAGACCCTTGACGATGGAACTCGCCGTTTGAGGATCGTCTTCGATGATCAAAAGGCGCATACGGGACCATATCCGGTGCAGCAGGTCTCGCAAGTCATTCATGGGCACCCCGCTGGCGTTGGAGCCAAGAAGGCGCGGGGCGTGCCGCGGCAACCCACCAGTTGCGACACGCCCCCACCTTCCACACCCGCGGGTCAAAGGGGGCAGCCTCAGCCGACGTTCTTTTCCGGTGTGGACAGCTTCAGGGCGACGAATCGCTGCTCGCCGCCGCGTTCGATCAGGAACAGCGCAGATGGCCGGTCGCGCGAAATCGCCTCGGCAATTGCCTGCCCCACCGCCTCGGGTTCGCCAACCGGAGCCTGGTTGACGCTGACGATCAGGTCGCCAGCCTTCAGCCCTTTCTCGGCAGCCACCGATCCGGGGGCAACGCGGATGACCAGGACTCCGTCCGCCTTGTCGTCAAGTCCGAACCGTTCGCGGGTTTCAGCTTCCAGGGTTGCCAGCGTGATGCCCACGTCGGCAAGCTCGACACCGTCTTCGGCCTGGCGAGCCACCGCGGCCATTTCTGTCGGTGCCTCGCCGATGGCGACGTCCATGGAAACGAGCTGTTCGCCGCGCCAGACCTGGATGTCTTCGCTGTTGCCCTTGACCGTGGCGGCAACGGCCCGGGTCAGGTCGCGGATGGTCTCGATCTCCTTGCCCGCATAGCTGAGGATTACATCGCCCTGCCGCAGGCCGGCCTTTTCCGCCGGACTGCCTTCGACCACCGTCGCCACGAGCGCGCCCTTGGCCTGGTCAAGGCCAAGACTTTCGGCCACGTCCGGCGTGACCGGCTGGATCGTGACACCCAGCCAACCGCGCTCGACCACGCCGTTCTCGCGCAACTGGTTGACGATATCCCGCGCCATATTGGCCGGGATGGCAAATCCGATGCCCACATTTCCGCCGTTTGGCGAGAAGATCGCCGTGTTGACACCGACAACGTCGCCATCGCCGTTGAACAGCGGGCCGCCGGAGTTGCCCCGATTGATGGGCGCATCGAGCTGGATGTAGTCGTCATACGGACCGGAACCGATGTCGCGGCCGCGCGCTGACACGATCCCGGCGGTCACCGTGCCGCCAAGACCGAAGGGATTACCGACCGCCAGCACCCAGTCGCCGACGCGGGTTTCGTCGGAATCGCCCCAGCGGACATGCGGCAGGTCCTCGTCGGCGTCGAGCTTCAGGACCGCCAGGTCCGTCTTCTTGTCGGCGCCCAGCAGCTCGGCGTCGAACATGCGGCCGTCCTTCAAGGTCACCTCGATCCCGGTGGCGTCGCGGACCACGTGGTGGTTGGTCACGACGTGTCCCTGGGCATCAATCAGAAAGCCCGACCCCACCGCCATGCGTTGACGCGGCGCCGGCTGTTGGGGTGCGAGACCGCCCTCCCGGTCCTGGAAGAAGCGGTCGAAGAAGTCCTTGAACGGGCCTTCCCGGAACTCCTTGGGGATTTCCGGGACCGCGCCCGGTTGGGCCGGCATGGCCGAAGGGTCATGCTTGACCGCGATCTGCACGACCGCCGGGCTGACGGTTTCGACCAGCCCGGCAAAACTCTCGGGCATGGGTCCCGCAACGGCTGCGGTCGGACCCAGCGCCGGCGCGAGCGCCAGCGCACCGGCAAGGCCGCACACGGCGAGCCTTCGGCCGACCCCGTCGCGGATGGGGGAAGGAACGACATTCATTGGATGATCTCCCATTCGATTGCATCAAGATGCGTGTCAAACGGGAGATGAGACGCGAAGGTGACGGTGTCCTTACGGGGACATTACAAGATGTTCATGGTTGGGTGGAGCACCGGCACGATCGCGCGCATTTTCAGCCAGCCCCTTCTAGACGGCCGTGTTCCACGGCCGTCTCGAAGGGTGAGGGAAAGTGTGCCGCCCGCTGCCAACCCAAAACCTCACCCTGAGGAGCGGCGCGAAGCGGCGCGTCTCGAAGGGCATGGCTGCCGCAGCTTCGCTCTTGGACCAATTGCCTACCCCGGCGCCTTGGTGGCATCGATGCTGCCGTGCTCGACTCCCTCGGCGCTCACTTCCGTTGCCTCTGGCGCCCCGGGCTCTTCCGCCTTTTCGGCCGGTTTGGCCGCAGCCGCGGTTTCGCCGCGCCGACGGGTCACCTGTTCGACAGCGATATGGGCCGACGGCGCCTTCCCTTCCTTGTCCTCCCCGAAATAGAGGGTCTGGTGCGGGAACGGGATCTCGATGCCGCGTTCGTCGAAAACCTGCTTGATGCGACGGTTGAACTCCCGGCGCACGGCCCATTGACGCATCGGAATGGTCTTCAGACGCACCCGGATGTCGACCGACGACGCGCCGAAGTTCTCGAGCCCCAGGACCTCGAGCGGCTCGAGGATGTCCTGACCGTACTCCTCGTCCGCCTGCAGACCGTCCGCAACCTCTCTGAGGATTTCGACCACTTCGTCGACATTCTCGCGATAGGCGACGCCGATCTCCAACAGCGCATAGGAGAACTCCTTGGTTCGGTTGAGGACCGCGTTAACCTGACTGAACGGCACGATGTGCACGTCGCCGGCAATGTCGCGCAGGCGAACGCTGCGGATGGTCATGCCTTCCACGACGCCCCCGTGACCGCCCACATCCACCACATCGCCGACCGCGATGGCATCTTCCAGCAGGATGAAGATGCCGGTGATGATGTCCTGGACCAGGGTCTGGGCCCCGAAGCCGACCGCCAACCCGACGACGCCGGCACCGGCGATCAGCGGGCCCACATTGACCCCCAATTCGGACAGCACCGTGATGGTTGTGATCACCGCGATGGTCACGAACACGACGTTGCGCAGCAGAGGCAGCAGGGTCTGAAAGCGGGTTCGCCGGCTGGCCCGCCGGGTCGGCATCTTCGATGTCTGCAGGGACCGCTCGATCATCGTCGAAATAACCTCCCAGGTTACGACGGCGATCAGGAGGACCATGGCGATTTTGACAAGCCCGGCGACGAATTCCTTGCCTTCCGGGCTTGTAAAGGCGGCGGCAACGCCAAGCCCCCACGTGTCGAGCAGCAGGAACACGGCAAGCACAAAAACGACGAACTGCGCTGCCTTCTTGAGTGCCGGCAGGTATCGATTGACCCGTCTTTCAAGCAAGGGGTGCTCGCTGCGCAGCTCATGGCTCAGCGCGAAGAGCCGGTCCAGCCCCTGCACGATGCCTACGTTCGCAAGCCGCACCGCAACAATGATGAGGATTGACAGGGCGATCGCGCGGGCCAGGAACTCGAAACCACCGGGGATCTCCAGCGACCAGACCACGTAGCATGCGATCGCAAGGACGATGCCGATCACATGCCAGATGTCGCCAAATCGCCGCCGGAACATCGCCAGATGCCCGGTCATGACGTCGCCCCTGATCAGCTTCGCCACGTCGCCGCGGATCTGCATCAGAAGCACGATCACGGTGCCCAGCACCAGCAAACCCCAGAGCTCGAACAGTTCGCGTGCGGGTCTGGCGGGCAAGCCGAGGATGTAGGCGGCTTCAATAATCAGATAACCGTAGACCACAAGGATCGCCAGACGGCGCACCCAGACGAACCAGTAGGCCGCCGATTCGTCCTGGAGCTTGATCAGGCGAAGGTTGGGCACCCTCGGGGCGAGGATGACGCGCGCCGCCATCATGACGATACGGACGACGATGTTCGCGTTGATCACGGTGACCGCAACGATGCGCGTGACGAACCGGGGTTCGACGATGGACAGTGTCCCGTACGCCGCACCAGCAAATGCGGCAATGGGAATGAGCAGCATCAGGAAACGCAGGAACGAATAGGCAAACAGGGCGATGCGGCTGCCCTGGCGGACTTCCAATTGCATCCGCGGACGGCGCAAGGCCCAGGCAACCACCCATTCTGCAATGAGACCGGCAACGATCACCACCAGGATCTTGCTGAGGATCTCTGTCCAGCGTGCCTGTTGCGCGGGGTCCCTTATGCCCTGGAACGCGATCTCAAGCGCCGCAGGCGCCGCCGCCAGCGCCTCGGCCGTCTGTGCAAGATCCTGACCGACCCGTGCCGCCCTGTCGGATATCGATTCGATGAGTTGCGTTCCGACACCTTCAAGTTCCGAGACTTCCGGAGCCTGTCCCTTTCTGACGTCGATCAGCGTCTTCAGGGTGTTCAGGAATGCGGTGCGATCCTGCTCGTTCTCCAGCGTCGCAACCAGGGCCTCGAGGTCTTCGGTGCTGATCGAGGCAAGGTCGGGTTGCGGTTCCTCAGCGACCGGCTCGTCGGCACTTTCGACCGTTGCCGCTTCGGGCAGGGCCGCCGCGGGCGTCGCCGCCGCCGGTTCCGCCTGGTCTGCGGAGGCCGGTTCCACCGGGGCCTCGGGGGCGGCAGCGGATTCAGCGGGTGCTTCGGAGGCGGGCTCGGCGGATGAAGGTTCGGCGGTTTCGACCATCGAACCGGCAGGCAACGCCGCCGCCGGCGATCGTTTCGCCGGAACGTCAGATTCGGATTGCGCCGACGCCGCCGCACCGACCAGCAACACGGAAACCACGGCCAGCGTGCCCAGCAAACCCGCGCCCAGCCTTTTGGAGTGCCAAGACATGCGGCGGAGATTAGTTTGCGATCCGCGCAATGTCACTGATGCCGGTCAAGATGCGGCGGCTATCGACGCACCGTCGCGGCGGTCTGCCCGAACAGGATCTTCCGCGCCTCGTCGTCCCGGACCGACGGCTCGGCATTCACTTCCTTGGCTTTTTCGTAGGCCGCGATGGTTCCGGGTCGCGCCTTGATTGTTTCGAACCAGCGCTTGAGATTGGCGAAATCGTTCAGATCCTGCTTCTGACGCTCGTGCGACACGATCCAGGGATAGCTGGCCATGTCGGCGATGGAATAAAAGTCGCCGGCCACGAACTCTCGGTCGGCAAGCCGCTTGTCGAGCACGGCGTAAAGCCGCGCGGTTTCGTTGACGTAACGGTCCATCGCATAGGGAATGCGCTCGGGCGCGTAAGTCACGAAATGATGGTTCTGGCCGGCCATCGGCCCCAAACCGCCCATCTGCCAGAACAGCCACTGCATGACCTCGGTTCGAGGCCTGAGTTCGGTGGGCAGGAACTGCCCCGTCTTTTCGGCAAGATAGTGGAGGATGGCACCGGATTCGAAGACAGAAACCGGTTCGCCGCCGCCCGTCGGCTCGGTGTCGACGATCGCCGGAATCCGGTTGTTGGGCGCGATTTCCAGGAATTCCGGGTCGAACTGGTCACCCTTTCCGATGTCGATCGGGTGAATGGTGTAGGGAAGCCCCGCCTCCTCCAGGAACATCGTGACCTTGTGGCCGTTGGGCGTGGTCCAGTAGTAGAGCTCGATCATAGCTTGCGGTCCTTCCGTCGTTCGCACAAGCCTATCTAGTGCGGCACGCTCCTGCGCGCCAGCCCCGCAGCGACCCGATCGGCGTCAACGGACCTGTGACTGCCGGGAACAGGCGCGTCGGTTCAGGCCGCGCACCGCTCCTTTCCGCGGCGGCGTGCCTCGGTCGCACGGATCATGTCGCGGATCCGGGGCTGGATTTCGGTACGCCAGCGCCGGCCGTTGAAGACGCCATAGTGCCCAACACCCGGCTGCTCGTAATGATAGCGGGCGGCGCGTGGCACGTTCAGGCACAGATCGTGCGTCGCCGCCGTCTGTCCAAGGCCGCAGATATCGTCTTTTTCCCCTTCCACCGTCATCACGGCGGTTTCGACGATGCTGCTGCAGTCGACCCGGCGGCCACGGTGCATCAGCCGGCCTTCCGGCAGATCGTGGTCCTGAAACACCGTGCGGACGGTCTGCAGGAAAAACTCCGCCGGCAGGTCCATCACCGAAAGGTACTCCTCGTAGAACGCCTCGTGGCCCTCGGCGGAATCGCAGTCTCCTTCGACCAGGTGCATGAAGTAGTCGAGATGCGCTTCCATATGCCGGTCCAGGTTCATGGCCATGAAACCCGACAATTGCACGAAGCCCGGATAGACCCGGCGGAAGGCACCGGCGGGGGGATAGGGCACCCGCGTGATGACGTTGCGCTTGAGCCAGCGGACGCTCTTGGCAAGAGCATGGTGGTTGACCGCCGTGGGGCTGCGCCGGGTGTCGATGGGACCGCCCATCAGCGTGATCGAGGCCGGCTGGCAATGGTCCCCGTCTTCGGCCATCAACGCCGTCGCAGCCAGGACAGGAACCGATGGCTGGCACACCGCGATCACGTGGGTGTCGGGACCGAGATGGCGGAGGAACCGGATCACGTGGTCGATGAAATCGTTGAGATCGAAGGTCCCGGCCGATAGCGGCACCAGGCGGGCATCCCGCCAGTCCGTCACATAGACCTCATGCTCCGGCAGCATCGCGCGGACGGTGCCCCGGAGCAGCGTCGCATAGTGCCCGGACATCGGCGCGACGATCAGGACCTTGGGATCGTCACGGCCTGCGCAGACTGTCTCGTCGCGCACGAAGCGGACAAGGTCGCAGAACGGCACCGACAGCACGGTTTCCTCCCGCACCGACCTACGGGCCCCGTCGACGACGGTCTCCGCAATGCCCCATTCCGGCTTGCCGTAGCGGCGGGTCACGCTTTCGAAAACATCGCAGCCGGCCGCAACCAGCTTGCCTGCCGGCGTGTAAGCGAGCGGGTTGGCGCCGCTTCGCAGCAGGAATTGCAGGGTGTCCGACTGCACCCTCAGCGGCGCCATGGCCGCATGGGTCAATTCGTAGGTGTGATACAGCATCCTCGGCGCTCTCCTTGTCGCACGCGGCAGAAATTGGTCGAGCCCCTGCGCCGCAGTGCGGCAGAGGATTTCGTGCCGGCCCTCATCTCTTTGCACTTGATGAGTTTTTTTAGGCACACTGCCTTTTGCACCGCACCACAACCGTAGCACGAGTCGCAGTCGCGTCAACGTCGCTATAGGTTTCTTTTTGTTTCGGACACCGCGGTGTCGTCGTGGCCGGCGGTCCACCACCGCCACTCCCAAACCCGCGTCAATCGCCGTTTCGATCGGCCCCTCGGGCCCGGTCAATCACCCACACGCTAGTCGAGATCGGCAACAGCCTCGGCCTTGCCGCCCATCACGCGTTGCGCCAGGGCCGCCTCCAGATAGGGGTCGATGTCGCCGTCCAGCACGCCCTGGGCATTGCCCTTCTCCACGCCGGTGCGCAGGTCCTTGACCATCTGGTAGGGCTGCAGCACGTAGGAGCGGATCTGATGCCCCCAGCCAATCTCGGTCTTGGCGTTGTGCTCGGCACGCGCATCGGCCTCCCGCCTCTGCAGTTCCACCTCGTAGAGCTTGGCCTGCAGCATCTTCATCGCCTGGGCACGGTTTTTGTGCTGTGACCGGTCGTTCTGGCATTGAACGACGACACCCGTGGGGACATGCGTTATACGGACCGCACTGTCCGTCGTGTTGACGTGCTGGCCGCCGGCTCCCGACGCACGATAGGTGTCGACGCGCAGGTCCTTGTCCTGGATGTCGAGCTCGATGTTGTCGTCGATCTCCGGATAGACGCTAACGGACGAGAAGCTGGTATGCCGTCTGGACTGGCTGTCGAAGGGCGAGATCCGAACCAGACGGTGAACCCCGTTTTCCGTTTTCAGCCAGCCATAGGCGTTGGTGCCCGCGACCTTCAGCGTGGTCGATTTGATGCCTGCCTCTTCACCCGGCGATTCTTCAAGCAGCTGGGTCTTGTAGCCGTGGGCATCGGCCCAGCGGGCATACATCCTGAGCAGCATCGCCGCCCAATCCTGCGATTCCGTTCCACCGGCACCGGCATGGACTTCCAGGAAGCAGTTGTTGGCGTCGGCCTCGCCCGAAAGGAGGCTCTCAAGCTGCTGCTTGTCGGTCTTGGTCTTCAAAGGCTCCAGCGCCGCTTCGGCCTCCTTCAGGACCTCCTCGTCGCCTTCCTCCTCCGCCAGTTCGATCAGGTCGATCGTGTCGTCGAGGCTCTGTTCGAGCTCACGATACCCGGCAATCTGGGAGTCCAGGTGATTGCGTTCGCGCATCACCTTCTGTGCCTCGGCTGGGTCGTTCCAAAGGTCCGGGTCTTCGGCCTTGGCGTTCAGCGCATCGAGGCGCTTGAGTGAGGCATCCCAGTCAAAGATGCCTCCTCAGCAGTTCCAGTGACTGCTTGATGTCATTCACAATTGCCTGGATTTCCGCACGCACGACGGATGTCCTCTGTCTGTTTTCCCTTGAAAGCCGATGTAAGGGATGCCGCCTACGGAGGCAAGTCCCGGGCGTTACCTGCAACGAGACGTGCCTAATAGAGTCCTCGGGTGGTGTTGGCGCCGCCCGCCGGCACGGTACCAGGTGCGCCGTTGGGCAGACCGCCGCCGATCAGCACGGCCTCGCCCACATAGTCCGGTTTGGTCCCTGCCTTGAATGCCTCGACAATGGCGCCCTTGGTGCCAGCACGCGCGGCAAGCCCGGTTTCCGCGTCGATGCGCACCATTCTGAGACCGGCGGGAATACGGAACGGAATCGCCGGTTGGTTTTCGAGCGCCGCCTGCATGAAGTCCTTGAAGACAGGCGCCGCCACGGTCGATCCGGTTTCCTGCACACCGTTGGGCAGACGGCCAAGCGGGCGCGGTGTGTCCATCCCGATAAAGACGCCAACCGCGAGATCGGGCGAAAACCCGACGAACCAGGTGTCGCGGCTGTCGTTGGTGGTGCCGGTCTTCCCGGCCAGAGGCTTGCCCACGGCGCGGATCCGCCGTCCGGTTCCGCGAAGCACCACGCCCTCCAGCATGTGGACGACCTGGAAGGCGCTGGCCGGGTCGGTCAGCCGTTCCCGCGGGTCGGGCAGCGTTGGCACGTTCAGCTCCGCCGGCCCGGTTTCGCCGAGGCACCCGGGACAGTCCCTGACATCGTGCCGGAAGATGGTGCGCCCGTTGCGGTCCTGAACCCGGTCGATCAGGGTCGGGGCAATTTCCCGTCCGCCATTGACCAGCATCGCATAGGCCGCCGTCAGCCGCAGCAGCGAGGTCTCGCCGGCACCCAGCGCCATCGACAGCTGTTCGGGCATGCGATCCATGATCCCGAAGCGCGCCGCCTGCTGCGACACCCGATCCATCCCGATGGCCTGGGCGAGACGCACGGTCATCAGGTTGCGGGACTTTTCGATGCCGATGCGCATCGGGCTGGGCCCGTAAAACTTTCGGGTGAAGTTGGCCGGCCTCCACTTGCCCTGTCCGGGGCCCTGGTCCAGCACGAAAGGCGCGTCCAGGATCAGCGTCGCCGGCGTATAGCCCTGGTCCAGGGCGGCCAGATAGACGAACGGCTTGAAGGCCGAGCCCGGCTGGCGCAGCGCCTGCGTGACGCGGTTGAACTCGCTGTGTTCGTAGCTCCAGCCGCCGGCCATCGCCAGGACGCGGCCGGTGTGCGGGTCGAGCGCGACCAGGCCGCCGTTGATTTCCGGGATCTGGCGCAGGCCGAAGGTCCCGGCCGGGTACGGCATCGGATCCTCGCCTTCCTTCGTCGGCATCTCGGCCACCGGTTCGACCATCACCACGTCGCCCGGGGCCAGTGCGTCTGCCGGCTTTTCGATCTTAGGGCCGCGTTTCTGGCCTTCCTGCCAGGCCCGCGCCCAGGTCAGTTCGGCAAGCGGGATCTGGCCGCCCGTCCCGTCGGCGAAACCGATATCCGCCGTCTCCGACGTCACGTCAAGGACCAGGGCCAGCCGCCAGCCACCGATGCCAGCCGGCAGCGGGACCTGCGCCAGGCGACCTGGCCAGTCCGCCGCAAGTTCAATGCGGGAGATCGGGCCGCGCCAGCCGTGGCGCCGGTCGTAAGCCAGCAGGCCATTCCGCAAGGTGCGTTCCGCGACCGCCTGCAGCCGCGGATCGACCGTGGTCCGCACCGACAGCCCGCCTTCGTAGAGAGCGTTCTCGCCGAACCCGTCCACCAGTTCGCGGCGGACCTCCTCGGAGAAATAGGCCGCGTCGACGAACTGGGTCTCGTCCGCCGGACCCACGACCAGAGGTGCTGCGCGCGCGGCGACCGCGGTCGGCCGGTCAATATATCCGTCCTCGAACATGCGCCCGATGACGTAGTTGCGCCGGGCCCGGGCCGCCTCGGTCTTCCGGATCGGATGGTAGTTGTTCGGCGCCTTGGGCAAGCCGGCAAGGTAGGCCGCCTCGGCCGTGGTCAACTCGTCCATGGATTTGTTGAAGTAGTTCAGCGCCGCGGCAGCCACGCCGTAAGACCCGTACCCCAGATAGATCTCGTTCAGATAGAGCTCGAGGATCCGTTCCTTCGAAAGCGCCCGTTCGATACGAAACGCCAGGATGGCCTCCTTGATCTTGCGTTCTATCGAAACCTCGTTCGTCAGCAGGAAATTCTTGGCCACCTGCTGGGTCAGCGTCGAGGCCCCGACCGGGCGGCGATTGGTTCCCAGGCTCTTGAGGTTGGTCACCACGGCCCGCACGAGCGCCATAAAGTCCACGCCCGGATGGGTGAAGAAGTTCTTGTCCTCCGCCGCGATGAAGGAATGGATCACGCGCCGGGGGAACGCCTGGATGGGCACAAAGACCCGGCGTTCGCGCGCACATTCGGCAATCAGCCGGCCGTCGCCTGCATGGACGCGGGTCGCGGTCGGTGGGCGATAGTCGGCGAGCTGCTTGTAGTCGGGCAGGTCCCGGCCATAGTGCCACAGCGCATAGACCGTGCCGCCCGCAACGACCAGGGCGCCGAGCAGGCCAAGCGACAGGAGGGCGACAATCGATCTGAACAAGATACGCATGTAAGGCTTTTCCAGAGGCTCGCGGACACTCGGGTGATACGGCCCGAATATGGCGAGTTTATGTCCCGGCTTCGGTCGTCAGGTCCGGCTGAGCTGGGCCTGACGAATGAAATAGGCATCCAGCGCCCGCAGGAGGCCATCTGCAACCTTCACGTGATAACTCTCCTGCTTCAGCAACTTTTCGTCCCTTCGGTTGGAAAGGTAGCCAAGCTCCATCAGGACGGACGGCACATTCGGGGATTTCAGAACGGCAAAGCCCGCATAACGGTGCGTGTTGCGCAGAACCCGGACGTCCTTGGCCAGCTCCTTAACCATGTTTTCAGCCACATCGCGGCTGTACCGGACCGTGGACTCCTGCGCCAGATCGATCAGGATCGACGACACGTCCGGCTCGTAGATGCTGAGATCGGTGCCGGCGATGATGTCCGCCTTGTTCTCCTTCTTGGCCAAGGCCGCGGCCTCCTTGTCCGATGCCTTGTTGGAAAGGGTGTAGACCGAAAGGCCGCGCACGTCGCGCCGGCCGATCTTGTCGGCGTGGAGCGAGACGAAGAGGTCCGCACCCAGTTGATGGGCGACCTTGTAGCGATCGCGTAGGGACAGGAAGACGTCGCGGTTCCGAGTAAGATGGACGCTATAGCGGCCGCTTGCCTCCAGCCGGCGCTTGATGACCCGGGCCGCCTGAAGCACCACAACCTTTTCGTAGGTCCCGGTGGCGCCGATCCCACCGGGGTCGGGACCGCCATGTCCGGGATCCAGGACGATGATCTTGCGCGGGTCGTCCACCCGGCGCGGCGGACGCGGGCGCTCAGTCCCCGGTGTGGCCAGGCTGGCCTGGTACTTCTCCCAGTCGGGTGAATGGGCCTTGCGCGCTTGTGCGGAGAAGGCCGCAACATCGATCTCTTCCAGGTCCAGAACGATACGGTGCGCCGCCTTCCCGGTAGGCAGCAGGCGGAAGTGGTTCTTCACGCGGACCGGCACGTTGGTGTCGATCACCACCCTGGTGACACCGGTCTGAAACAGGCCGTGCCGGTAGCTCGCGATGACGCCCATGGTCCGGCCCTGCGGTGCCGGGCCCGCGGGCCAGCTGCTTTCGGGCATGTCGATCACGACGCGGTAGGGGGAATCCAGCAAGAACAGCCGGTAGGCCACCCGCTGATCGAATTCGAGCACAAATCGGGTCACGCCAGGATGGAAGCCGATTCGGGCGGCGGTGACCTCCAGAGCCCCAGCGGGCGTCGCGCCGAGACCGAACCACGCGATGGCAGCGACCAGGAACAGGGCTGCGGCAAGCCCGGCACGGGCGAGTCTTGCCGCGCAGTATCCGTACATCTCGTGTCCCTTTTGGGCGAAAGCTACCATATATTGACCTCAGTCAGCGCAAGTATCAATGCGATTTCGTTAACAGGACACTAGCAATAGTCGCAGTGAATCCAAATCTATCAACAAACAGATTGTCCTGTGAGGCCAATTACGCCTATGTTAGCCATGTGCAAGTTTAACCACGACAGCCGTCAGGATCGCACAACCGTGCGACCCGGGGCGACAGTGGGGCGGATCTGCATCACTTCTCCGATCACCGTATCCACAGCCTTCACCGGCGGGATTCCGGGAACCGAGACATGCGGCCGTCAATTTACGCAAGATGAAGTGAATCCATGACCCTGGTCCGGAACCTCCACACCGATCCCTCCGCTCAGACGATTTGGGCAGGGCACTTGGTGGGGCCATCTCTGCCCGATCCTGGTCCGCGCGATGCGCGGCCGTTTGATTGGGCCGGCGGCCCTGCCGTGGGTGTTCCGGCACAAAATACAAGAAAACGCACGCCGTCCCGCCAGCAACGGCTGACAGCCGGGCGGCCGCGTGCCGGAGAGAGTTTGAATGACACGACGCATGCTGATCGATGCAACCCACCCGGAAGAAACGCGGGTCGTGGTTGCCAGTGGAAATCGACTTGAGGAAACTGACTACGACACCAGCCACAAGGCACAACTCAAAGGAAATATCTATCTTGCCAAGGTGACGCGCGTCGAGCCGTCCCTGCAGGCGGCGTTCGTAGACTACGGCGGCAATCGCCACGGTTTTCTGGCCTTCAGTGAAATCCATCCCGACTACTATCGGATCCCGGTCGAGGACCGGGAGGACCTCGTCGACGAGGAGAACGGCGACGAAGCCGATAGCGAGGACCGGAACGGCTCGGTCGAAGAGGTTGGCGGCGATGACGAGGACGAGATCGCCGAGGCCACCCGCCGGCGGCCCAGGCTGCGGCGGCACTACAAGATCCAGGAAGTCATCAAACGCCGGCAGATCCTGCTGGTGCAGGTCGTCAAAGAGGAGCGGGGCAACAAGGGTGCCGCGTTGACCACCTATCTGTCGCTGGCCAGCCGGTACTGCGTCCTGATGCCGAACACGTCGCGCGGCGGCGGCATCAGCCGCAAGATCACCAACTCCACCGACCGCAAGCGCCTGAAGTCGATCATATCGGACCTCAAGACGCCGTCCGACATGGCGGTAATCCTGCGCACCGCGGGTTCCGAACGGTCCAAGGCCGAAATCAAGCGCGACTTCGAGTATTTGATGCGCCTGTGGGACGATATCCGTGAAAAGACGCTGGAATCGACCGCGCCGGCCCTGATCCACGAAGAAGCGAACCTGATCAAACGTTCGATCCGCGACCTCTACGCGAAGGACATAGACGAGGTGCTGGTCGCCGGCGAGGAGGCCTACAAGACGGCACGGGCCTTCATGACGAACCTGATCCCCAGCCACGCCAAGAAGGTCAAGCGGTACAAGGACAAGGAAGACATTCCGCTGCTGCAGCGCTACCAGATGGAAAGCCAGCTTGCCGCGATCCACGATCCCGTCGTGCAATTGCGCTCGGGCGGCTACATCGTCCTGCACCAGACCGAAGCCCTGGTGGCGATCGATGTCAACTCTGGCCGGTCGACCCGCGAGCGCAACATTGAAGAAACCGCGCTGAAGACCAACAGCGAGGCGGCCGAAGAGGTCGCCCGACAGCTTCGGCTGCGCGATCTTGCCGGTCTGATCGTGATCGACTTCATCGACATGGAAGACCAGCGCAACAACCACCAGGTCGAACGCAGGCTGAAGGAAGCCATGCGCCGCGATCGGGCCCGCATTCAGTTGGGCCGGATCAGCCCATTCGGGCTTCTGGAGATGTCGCGGCAGCGCCTGCGTCCCAGCCTGCATGAGGCGACGAGCCAGGTCTGCGTCCACTGCGGCGGGACCGGCTATATCCTGTCCACCGAAACCCAGGCATTGCGCGTGCTGAGGGCGGTGGAAGAAGAAGGCCTCAGGCGTCGGGCGCTTGAAGTGACGGTCCGGGTGCCGGCCGCCGTGGCGCTGTATTTGCTCAACAACAAGCGCGAAACCATGGCGGAGATCGAAGGCCGCTACGCGTTCAGGATCCTCATCGAGACCGACGACGAGCATATCGGGCCGAGTGGTTTCGACGTCACCCGCACCAAAACCCGGGAAGATGCGGGCAAGGGTGACGAGGAAGCCGAGGAACGGGCCGAGGAGGCCGGTGACGGCGAACGCAAGCGCAAGCGGAAGCGCGGAAGGCGCCGCAAGCGGAGCGACGCTGCAGAGGATGCCGAGGTCGAGCAGGTTGCCGAGACGTCCGACGATGACACCGCCGAACAGGAAGAGGGCGAGGCCGAAGCCGGGACGGAAGAAGGACAGGAACCGACCCGCCGGCGCCGGCGCCGCGGCCGTCGTGGCGGCCGGCGGTCGCGCCGTGATGGCGCAGCCGAACCCGAAGCCGATGCAGGCGATGAGGCGCCCCTAGCCGCCGACGCGGAAGCGGAGGCCGAAGAAGCCACCATCGAACCCGCGCCGGAAGAAAGCGAGGCCGACGTGGCCGCGGAACCCGCCGAGGAGACGGAGGCCGAAGAGCCCAAGAAGCGGCCGGCCCGCCGCACCCGGCGGCCGAAGCGGGCGGCCGAGGCATCGGACGAAGGCGAGGCGAAACCGCGCCGGACCCGCCGGCGCAAACGCACGCCGGAGACGGCGGAGGCAGAAGCCGCGGAGCCCGAGACGGCAGCGGCGGAGGAGCCGACCAGCGAACCGGAAGCCGCCCCCGAGGTCGCCCCGGCCGGCGAGGAGCCGGACGAAAGCGGCGATCGCCCTGCCCTGCCCGAGCCCGAACCGGCTGAACCGGAGCCCGTCGCGGAGGCGCCCGCGGTCGAGGTTCCGCAGCCGGCACCGGAACCGGTCCCGGAACCCGCCCTTGTGGGCAGTGCGGAACCGGCGGCGGCCGAAATTGCGGAGCCTCAGGAAGAGGAAGAGCCGGCGGCCGAGCCGCAGCCGAAACGCCGAGGCTGGTGGAACCGCGGCTGAGTAGACGGAACGACGCGGCCGCCGTTAGCCCCGCCAGCGCTTGAGGGCTTCGACGGCCGCGGCGATTTCTTCGGTGGTCCCGGCATAGGAGAACCGGATGTCGGTGTGACCGCGGCGCGGGTCGAAATCGACGCCCGCGGTCAGCGCGACACCGGATTCGTCGAGGATCCGCCGGCTGAATTCCATTGAATCGTTCGTCGGCTCGCGCACGTCGGCATAGACGTAGAAGGCGCCGTCGGACGGGGCCAGGCGCGTGAAACCCACCTTCGGCAGTTCGGAGACCAACAAATCGCGGTTGTTCCGGTAGCGAGCCACGTTGGCCTGCAGTTCCTCGTGGCGATCAAACGCGGCCACGGCGGCGACCTGGCTGAGGGACGGCGGCGAAATGAACAGGTTCTGCGCCAACCGCTCCACGGGTCGCACCAGGTCCGCCGGCAGCACCATCCAGCCGATCCGCCAGCCGGTCATGGAGAAGTACTTCGAGAAGCTGTTCACCACGAAGGCCTCGTCGGTGAAGGCCAGCGCCGTTTCGGCGGGATGTTCATAGGTGATCCCGTGATAGATCTCATCAGAGATCAGGCGGACCCCCGCGGCCCGGCAGTACTCGCACAACGCCTGAAGGGCCGTGCGGTCCAGCATGGTTCCGGTCGGGTTCGAGGGGCTGGCGACAATGAGGCCGTCGATCGGCCCTTGGGCGTCGATCGCCTTGTCCAGCGCCGCCGGCGTCGGCTGGAAACGGTCCTCGATCCCGGTTTCCACGATGACGGCCTCGCAACCCAGCGCCTGCAGAATGGCCCGATAGCAGGGATAGCCCGGGGTGACCAGCCCGACCCTGTCGCCGACATCGAAGCCGCTGAGAAACGACAGCACGAACCCGGAAGAGGACCCGGTCGTGACCGCAATCCGGTCGGGATCGACCGTGCAGCCATAGCTATCGCGATATGGCTTGGCGCAGTTCGGGGATCCCCAGGGCATCGGTGTAGCCGAGCTTGCCGCCACGCAAAGCCGATTCGGCCGCCTTCAAGACACCCTCGGGCGCGCCGGTGCCCGGCTGTCCGACCTCCATGTGGTAGCAGGCCTGGCCGTTGCGGTCGCGCTCGAACGCCCGTCGCATCACCTCCATGACGCGGAACGGTGCAATCTCCGCCCGCGACGCCACCTTCAGAACCATGCGTTCTCCTTAGCGGTGCCGGTCCGGCCTAGTCGGCCTGGACCGCCATTCCGAAGCCGCGCCGGTCGCCCGACGCAGAACAGGCCACCGTTGTTTCGGCCTGCGGCGGCAGATCGGTCGCGCAATAGATCACGTTCACCTGGCCGAACCGCGGCACCGTTGAAACGGTATAGCCCAGAGCCCGCAGTACGGCCTGCGCCTCGGGACCCATGGCCTCTTCGACCACGACCTGATCCGGCGCGCCGCCGTGATGCACACGCGGCGCATCGACCGCATCGCGCGCCGGTTCGCCGGCCAGAAAGGACCGGGCTGCCACGTTGGCGATCGAGGTGGCAGCGGCCACGCCGCCCGACCCGGCAATGGCAAAATGGAAGGCGAAGTTGCTGGGACGCACCACAAGGACGGGGCCAAGCGGCAAGGGATTGCGAGGGCCACGATCCGGCGCCGCCGCCAGTACGATCCCGGTGTTGGGCACCACGCGGCCGGTTCCGAACAAGTTGTACATGGTCAGCGAGCAGGCCACCGCACCGCCCCGACGATCGACGATCACGAAACTGGCGCCGGCCGGGTTCTCGCGAACGCGAACCGGCGGCGGTGTCAGCGCAGCCGATGCGGTCGCCCGGTCGGGCTCGAAACTCTCCATCATGTCGTCGAGGATCGGCCCGTCCACCAGGTTCTCAAGCGGATCGACGGCGGTGAGATCCTCTTTCAGCCAGCCGGCGCGGGCGGCATAGGCACGCTGTCCCACGGCGGCAAGCAAGTGCAGCCGGCCCTGCTCGTCGGCTTCGAGATAGCGGTCGTCTTCGCGCAGCATCCCGATCATCTGCGCGGACAGGACGCCGCCGGCCGCCGGCAACGGCGCCACATGCATCTCGTAGGGAACGAAGTTCAGATCGAAGGGCTGGATAAACGTGGCGCGCCATTGGGGCAGCCAGTCGCGTAAATCGGTCACGGTCAGCGTGCCGCCGGCCTCGGCCACCCCGTCGACGATCTTCTTGGCGATGGGCCCGTTATACATGACCCCCACCCCGTTGATCCGCAACTGCCCCAGAAGCGCGGCCAGGTCGAGCTGTCGGTAGCGTTCATTCTCGCCGATCGGGATGCCGCCGCCCTCGCGGGAGAACACCCGCCGCGCCTCCGGATCGGCAAAGAGGGGCTTGGCCGCCCGGTTGAGATCCTTCGCGAAGGCCCGCGGCAGCCGGTGCCCGAACCGGGCGAGGTCTTCCGCCGGCCGCAGAAGGGAACGCCAGTCCAGCTCGCCGTACCGGGCGTGCAGGGCGACCATGCCGCGGGCCAGCGCGGGAATGGCGCTGGGCCGGTCGGCCCTGGGGTTGTTGGATGTCCCCGGCACGGGGATGAAATCGAGGGCCTCGGTCGAGCCGGTCGCAGGGTCGTGCACCAGGCAGACGCCGCCGCCGCCAAGGCTGGCCCTGGACGGCAGTGTTACCGACATTGCGAACCCCACGGCCACGGCGGCATCCGCCGCGGTCCCGCCGGACGACAGGATGTCCCGGCCGACCAGCACGGCATTCGGCTCGTCGGCGGAGACCGCGCCGAAGAAACCCTCCACATAGCCGACCGAGCCGAAGGCGATGCCCTCGTCCTCGTCGCTGCCGCAACCGGATAGGGCCAATGCCACGGCCGCGACCAGACCGCACAGGTGACGGCGATTGCACCGGTTGAGTGCGCCACCTACATTACTGGGGCAAAATGGGGCCAGGAATCGAACGGGCATGCGGAATCGAAATCTGATCTTGTGGTCGGCGGTCTTCGTCTTTTGCGTTGCCACGCTGGCCGCACGGCCCGGACTGGCGCAAGGCGTCTCGCTGATACGGGACACCGAGATCGAAAATACCATCCGCGTTTACACGGCGCCACTGTTCAACGTGGCCGGCCTGGACGCCTCGTTTGTCCGGATTCACCTGGTTCAGGACAAGCGCCTGAACGCTTTCGTGGCCGGCGGCCAGCGTATTTTCGTTAACACCGGCCTCCTGGTCCGGGCCGACGGACCGGGCCAAGTGATCGGCGTGATGGCCCATGAAACCGGGCACATCACGGGCGGCCACCTGGCCCGCATGCAGGACGCCATCCGCAATGCTCAGGCCACCTCGATCGCGGCGTTGGTTCTCGGCATTCCGGCAGCGATCCTGGCCGGCGATCCCGGCGCCGCGGCGGCGGCAAACGCAGCCGGACAGTCGATGGCGATGCGGAACCTGCTGGCCTATACCCGCACGATGGAACGGTCGGCCGATCAGGCGGCCGTGGAATACCTGAACGCCTCGCAGATTTCCTCGCAGGGCCTCTTGGATTTCCTGGAAATCCTCCAGGAGAACTCGCGGCTCTATGCCGCCAACCTGGACCCTTATCTTCAGTCTCATCCGCTGACCGAGGACCGGATCATCTTCATGCGCGAGCAGGTCGCGCTGTCGCCCTATACCGGGGTTACGTTCTCAGACCAGTTGATCGACATGCACGAGCGTATGCGGGCCAAGCTAATCGGCTATCTGGACCCGATGCCGCAGGTCCTGGCGCGCTATCCCGAGAACGACAATTCCATGTATTCCCGCTATGCGCGCTCGATCGCGAACATGCGGATCAGCAAGACGGACCTTGCGCTGCAGATCGTCGACAGCATGCTGCAAGACGCTCCGAATGACCCCTTTTTCTGGGAGCTTCGCGGCGACATCCTGAAAGATGCGGGCCGAATGGAAGGGGCGATCGCGGCCTACGAAAAGGCGGTTGAAATCTTGCCCTGGGCGGCCTTGATCCGTGTAGCACTGGCCCAGTCGCAGCTTGCCCTGAACGACCCGCGGCTTCTGCCGGGCGCAACCGAAAACCTGGAACAGGCGCTGCGCCACGAGCCCTGGCTGGCCTATGCCTGGCGGCATCTGGGCATCGCCTACGGCCGTGCCGGCGATCACGGCAACGCCTCTCTGGCGCTGGCCGAAGAGGCGTCGCGCAGGAACAACGTCAAGGGCGCCATCCAGCAGGCCAGCCGCGCCATGGACCGCCTGCCCAGCGGCTCGCCCGGCTGGATGCGGGCCCAGGACATCAAGCTGCTGGCCGAGCGCGTCCAGCAGGAGCGGCAGGGCCGCTAGCACCCACCCTTCTCACCACCGCATTGATCTCCCGTTCATAAGCCCGTGATCTTCGTGGCCCGCACGAGCCCAAGCCTTGTCTCAGGCAGGCCCGGCGGCGATATTACGGCCCGAACCCATGGCAAAGGATAAGCTTCGATGACGATCTCCCCCAAACTGCCGCTGGCTGCACTGGTCGGGCTGGCGATGGCTTTCGGTTCCGCGCCGCTCAAGGCCTACGGCTTCGACGAGGCCGAGCGCAATGAGATCCGTGAGATCGTCAAGGAATACCTGCTGGAGAACCCGGACGTGGTGCTGGAAGCGCTGCGGGATATGGAACGCCGGACCGCGGCGGCCCAGGAAGAGGAACGCCGAGCCGCGATGTCCGCGATGCAGGCGCGGATCTTCGACGATCCGATGACGCCCGTTTCGGGTAACCCGGAGGGCGACGTCACGGTCGTGGAGTTCTTTGATTACCAGTGCGGCTATTGCAAGCGCATGTTGCCGGCGATGATGAACGTGATGGAAACCGACCCCAACGTGCGCATCGTCTGGAAGGAACTGCCGATCCTGGGCGACGTTTCGCGCTTTGCGGCCGAAGCCGCGATGGCGGCCGCGAAGCAGGATAAGTACCTGGAGTTCCACACCGCGGTCATGGGACACCGCGGGCGGCTCAGCGAGGAAGTCGTCCTGCGGCGCGCCCAGTCGGTGGGGATCGATGTCGAGCAACTGCAGGCCGACATGAAGTCCGACGAAATCAAATCCTACCTGGACGGCAACCTGGAACTGGCCCGGACACTCAACATCGGCGGCACCCCGGCAATGATCATCGGTGACAAACTGGTGCCGGGCGCGATCTCGAACGAGCAGATTGTTTCGCTGATCGAAGAGGTGCGGACCGGCGGGTAGTCACGAGACGGGGTGGCATGTCCTTGCGACGGGGCCGAGGCCCGGGTGTCACTCCTTTTCGATGGCGGTCTGCAAGAGAAGGCCAGCCATCGAGAACTTGTAGCAATGATCGAACTCGTCGCAGGCAAGACAGTCATCCCACTCCTCAATACTAGCCTTCACGCGACGGTCAGACCGCGCCAGACCGGTACTGTCAATTTCGAACGAAAACACCTTTCCGCGCATCGGCTGGTTTGTCGAGAAATGCAGCGCGTCGTGGAACATGGTTCCGTAGCATTCCTTGTGCTCTGCCATGAGCGATCCTCCTGTTCGGCCGGGCCGGCGGCCCTTCGGGCGCACTGAAACAACGGCAGCGAAAGCCTAGTCTTCGTTCTGTCAGGCTCTCACGTCATTGGAACACCGCGCCAGCTTTAAGTGCCCGCTTTGATACCAACAGCCGACGTGAGGGCCTGGGTCTTCGGGGGCCGTAGCGAAGTCCAATACCCCGATTAATTGACGTCAAGGAGCGGGTCCGGTTTCGGTGCTAAGGAAACACTGCAGGAATGGCGGACAGTGGGCGGTTCTAGCGCGTGCAGAAGTCGTCCGTCGACGCGAAGCGACACGGACTCGCGGAAATGAACGGATCATTACCTATGCGGTCACCATACGCTTGCGCCGTGGCCATTTTCGCCGCCGCGCTTGCTTTTTGGTTGCCAGCTGAATGCCAAGCTCAATCAGCCAGTCTGGGCCGCGTCTATGGGGAGTTCCGCTTTTCCGACGTGACCCCAGAGGTCGCTGCGTATCTGCAGACCTATCCAGTCATTCCAGGATTCTCTGACCAAGGGACCATCGAACTGCGCCCGGTGGATCCTGCATCGACTGTCCGAGGGCAGTCTCGCTACCAACCGGAAAACACTTCACTGTCCGCGAACATGTTCAGCGCAGCAAGCTATGACGCCAGAGTGGAAGTTGGAGGCACAGATGATCGGTTCTTGATTTCCGCCGACACGATCGGCTTCTCCGGCATCCGCGACTACAGGTTCGGTGCGTTCGAACGTGACCCGACGCTTTCCGCGGCACACATCTGCGGACCCGTTCCATCGACCCTGGATGACCCAGACGGCATCCAATGCGATGTTTCCGAATGTGCCCAGGTCGTCAGCATCCGCCTTCGCCTAACCGGTGCCGCCGCCGACCTTGACGGGTTGGAACCAACCACGCCGCCTGTCAACTGCAGTGTATATGCAGAGATTTTAGAAGAACCCGGCGCGCCTAAACACGATCAAGCAGCCGTCGGTGTTACTCATCCATTGAACGACCTGAGGGGAGATGGACAGCTCATCCCGCTGCTCGTACGGGCGGATGGTTCGCCGGTTTCCTTCCGCGCATCATGTGAGGCCAAGCCGAGGCCGGGTGAACAGAACTTCCGCCTGAACTCAATGTCCGGGCTGGCGCCTTTCACCGGGTTGACAGCATCTTTTCCACTGGACTGTCCGACGGGTGGGGCGCCAGGCCAAGGACCAGAGGTCGCGGTCGACGTGCCGGTTTTCAGAGATGCTGGTATGGTAACCGGTCTGTTCGATTTGAACGGGGCGGAGGAGGCACCTAATCCGCACGTCGAAGTCCGAAGCCCTTTTGTATTCACCGGCCTATTCCACCATACCGATGCCGATCCGGTGCCCGCCGGCAACGAACCCACGACCCCTTGGGAGATTTACGGTGTTCCTTCGGGCAATTATGAGGCCTATGCCTCCGCGATTACGGCAGACGGCAACAACCACGTTCGTTTTCCGTCACTGGGTGGAGAAAACGCGCCACCTGTTACTGTTTTGATCGGTGAGACCGTCGATCTCGAAAGCACTTTCGTCGCCAGGCCCATGCGCGCAACCGGCAGCATTGTCTTGCACGACCCAACCGGCAATACCGATCTTGCCTACATGCAGAACCCCGAATTCTACGCGGACGCCACCGACAGACCATGGGCTCACCGAAATTCCACGAGTTTTGTGAAGGCTTTTGGCGTAGACGTCTTCGCATCTGAGCCTCCGGAGGGGGAGAGTGCGAGCGGACAAGACGGTTTGAGCTATGGCCGGCTGAGAGGCGCATGGGATGCCGCTACCAAGCGAGTGGCGGCTGATTATGATCTCCTCCTCGTCGGAATTAGCCCCGCGGGCGGCGACCCGAACGGAAGCGACGCAAAACAAACACCATGGGACGTGGTTGGCCTGAATCTGAGGCTACGAGAATATGATGGTAGCCAGCAGCTCATTTCCGTCAACTTCAACCGTAATCTACGCTATGAGTTCGAGCCTCCGGAAGCCGACGACACGCCCCCAACTCAAATCCCCGAGCAGAACATCTGCTTCGGGAAGATCTCTCTTCAAATGGAAGTGGACCCCGGAGTTGGCTCCCTCCACTCGCCAGAAATTCACACCGGGGACGATACCCCAATTTCGGCAACGACCAGCATCCCCGGCTCCGTTTATACCGCCGACGGATTATCGTACGGCACGCCAAGAAGCCCGCTGCAAGCTGGTCCCGTGGCAACCACCGATCTTACTCTGCCGGAGGGGATTCAGTATGCCATCACGCCAAAAGTGCGTTTTGTCTCACCGCAGGGCGACGAAACGAGGCTGACGCTCCATCGAATCGATATGCCGGAAACGGGGGCGGTTGCGTGCGGGCAATCATTCAAGACTTGCCTCCAAATCAACGATCCGATGGGGGACTACACACCTCTTTCGATCAGCATCAGCCCAACTTTGCCCTACTGTCGGCCCAATTCAGACTTCACGCTCAGTGTCTCGATTAGCTCCGGCGGAACGGACGTCGACCGCGTTTCCTATACGGTGGACGACGGGACCTCTCAAGTCGTTTGCGCCGGCACAGGAACCCTGGGAGCGTGCGGTTCGGATCCCAGTTTCTCCCTTGATGTATCCACCCTCGGTCTGACCTCCGGAGAACACACAATCGCATTTGAGGCGTCGACCCAGGGTAGTTGCGTTGCCTCATTTGAAGAGACGTTTCGCGTCCCTGACACGCCTTTGGACGTGCCCTGCACGTCGTTTCACGAAGTCGTTCTGGGCGTAGACCAAACCGAACTCGCTGCCGACGATGGGCGTATTGCGCCCTACCTGCAACCCGAGATTACCGGCGACACTTGCGGACTGCCCAAGGGCGATGTGATCCCGCGGCTCGCCGACATCGCAGCGTTTCCGATCGGAGACACCGACATAACGTTCACGGCGACCGAGCCCGCCCATTTGATGCCGGAAGGAGGCTTGAGTTGCACCACGACCGTAAGGGTGATTCAACCGGGGCACCTTGCTTTGACACTGGACGACAGCGTCGTTGGCTACAGTGCAGGCGACTACTCGATGGCCTTCAGCCATAGCAGGCTTGATAACATCAAGCACGGCTGGCAGGGCCGATACTACTATGGAATTGACGGTAGCGACGTCCGGCGGGTCTCGGCGGAAACGGGTGCATACACTGTGCTTTTTGAAGAAACCGAAGCCATCACCGACTTCGCCTTGCCATACACGGATGTGTCATCCTTGGCCCGAATACGTGAAATGACAATAGACGGAGAAACGCGGCATTTCCTTGCGGTGCGCGATATCGGCACGCCTCCTGGCTTCGCTTATGAGCATCCGCTGCTGAGCCCCCCGACGACACCGACCCTGCCGGCTCTCAACCCGCCGAAGGTGGCTTGGGGCGGACCGGATGGTGAGAAGGTGTATGTTGGCTTCGATTTCGGAGCCGGGGACACACTCGCCGTCCTCTTGGAATGGAGCGTGGATGGAGAACTGACGCGCACCGACGGCTGGTGGCTGCCTATCTTCCTTGGTGCGCCGCATCAGAGCCTTGTTGCGATCGGCGGTGGCGAGACACCGTCCCTGATGACGGCAGCGAGCATTTACCGCCCACAAATCGACGGTTCGATCAATATGGAAGTCGTGCCCGGATTCAACATGCTGGAAGTGGAAGAAATCCTCGCCCGCGCGTTCAGCCACTCCGGCGAGACCGCCGTCATCACATTTGATTCCACATCTGGTCATCGGTTCCTGGGCGTGCTCGACGTCACCACCGGGGCCTGGGCCCGCACGACGGTCGCCACAAAGTCCAGAGTGGTTGCGGTGTCGGGCCTTTACGACCGTGTCGCGCTCGTCAACGACAATGCCGATCCAGTGGTCGTCCAAGTCTACACATACAATCTCGATCCAGCCGGCGGAACACTGGAATTGGACGAATCGATCCCGGAAGCGGACGTTGCCCGGATGCAGTTCAGTCGTTGACGGGTTTCTGACTGACGGATCCTACATCCGACCTTCGAGCTGCCGTTCGGGGGCGCGCTGGCAACATCTTAGTTTCCAGCCTCAACGGACGCCGCCGCGAGTGCCTCTGGCAAGACCCGTTCGAGCAGGTCGAGATCAGCCTCCTGCCCCGCGCTGATCCGGATGCAGCGGTTGAGCGGGGCGACACCCGACATGCGCACGAAGACGTCGCGGGCGATGAGCTCCTCCAGGACCCGTGTGGCATAGGCGCCGTCTCGGCCGCAATCGACCGCCACGAAGTTGCTGGCCGACGGCAATGTTGACAGACCGTTCGTTTGCGCGATTTCAGCGATCCGTTCACGTGCTGCCGCGACGCGCTCGACCACCGACTGCAGGTATGCGTCGTCTCCCAATGCAGCCAGTGCGCCGGCCTGGGCGATCCGATTGACCCCGAAGTGGTTGCGGATCTTGTCGAAGCTCTTGATCAGCTCGGCCTCGCCGATTGCATAGGCAATCCGACAGCCGGCAAGGCCGTAGGCCTTGGAGAAGGTGCGGAACCGAAGCACCCGGTGGTCGGAAACGTCGATCGGCGGGGCCGTCTGGGGCGGCGCAAAGTCGATATAGGCCTCGTCCAGGCACAGCCGCGCCCCGTCGGGGATCGCCTCGATCATGCTTTGAATGGCACCCGCATCCCACCATGTGCCCATCGGATTGTCCGGGTTTGCAAGATAGACCAGCCGGGCCCTTTCTTTCGTCGCCAGATCGACCAGCGCCCCGGGATCCTCGCGGTCCTCGCGGTAGGGCACGGTGACGATCCGCCCGCCGCAGCCGGCGACCTGGAAATTGAAAGTGGGATAGGCGCCCGCCGACGTGGCCACCGACGTGCCTGGTTCCACGAACAGACGAGCCGTGTAGCCGAACAGGCCGTCGATCCCCTCGCCCACCACCACGTTCTCCGGTTCGACCTCGTGGTGGCGCGCCAGGGCATGTTTCAGGTCGTGGTTTTCCGGATCGCCATACATCCACGCCTCTGCAGCGGCTGCCTGCATCGCGGCAATGGCTTTCGGCGAGGGTCTGAAGACACTCTCGTTGGCGCCGATGCGCGCCCGGAACGACCGGCCGCGCGCCCGTTCTTGGGCCTCGGGCCCCACGAACGGGACGGTCGACGGAAGTTTGCTGACGACAGGCGTGAACGGATAGGCGCACATGGACGACCGGCCTATTCCGCGTCCGGCTGCTTTTCCGGCACCGCATCTGCAAAAGCCGGTAGGGCGAGGCAGGCGGCGTTGATGCGCGCGATGGTCGGATAGGGGCGCATGTCGCACTTGAACCGAACCGCGTTATAGACCTGCGGGATCAGGACCACGTCGGCAAGGCTCACCTGGTCACCGTGGCAATAGACGCCGGTGTGCGGGCTGTCCGCCAAGAGGGCCTCCAGCGCCGCAAAGCCCGCATTCACCCAGTGCAGGTACCAGGTGTCCCGCTGTGCCTCGCTGAGCCCCAGCGGGCCCGTCAGGTATTGCAGCACCCGAAGATTGTTGATCGGGTGGATGTCGCATGCCTAGACCATTGCCAGCTGGCGCACCCGGGCCCGGCCCGCCGGGTCCGATGGCAGCAGCGGCGGTTCGGGGTGGGTCTCGTCCAGATACTCCACGATTGCCACGGACTGGCCGAGCACCAGATCGCCGTCAACCAGCGTCGGCACCAGCTGCTGAGGGTTGAGCCGGGTATAGTCCTGGGACTGATGCTCCTTCAGGCGCAGGCGGTAATGGGCCTCCTCCACCTGGAGCCTCTTGAGATTGAGCGCAATGCGCACACGGTAGGCCGCAGACGAGCGGAAGTACCCGTAGAGTTTCATGATCGTTCAGCGCTCCGTTGGAATTGGCCCGTGCCGGCGCGCGGCCAGACCACAGGAAACCAGTCCTCCGGCAGCGGGTCGCCATCGTTCAGTGCCAACCCCATCTCCGGATAGGGGGGCGACGGCCGGCCCGGCCGGGTCGCCCAATGGGCGTCCTCGCCGAAGAACCGCCAGGCCACCGCGCGACGGCGGCCCGTGGAAACGTTGACCGGCGCATCGTGCAGGGTGAGAAAATGGAAGGCGATCGCGTCCCCCGGCCCGAGATCCCACGCGGCGATGTCGTGACGGTCCGCCTCGCCTTCGATGTCGGGAACGGTCTCGAAGCCCGGCCCCGCATAGTCGTAGTCGGCGCCGTCCACGAACTTGCGCGGATAGAACAGCTTGCCCCACCGATGGCTGCCGCGCACGAAACGGGGGCAAACCGCGCGCGGCACCGGATCCAGCGGTACCCAGAAGGAGATCACCTGACTGCCGCCGACGACGTAGTAGGGCTGGTCGTGGTGCCACGGCGTCGCTTCGCCGGTGCCGGGTTCCTTGACCAGCACGTGTTCGTGAAAAAACTGGACCCGGTGGCTTCCCATCAGGCACGCGGCCAGCCCGGCCAGATTCGACCTGAAGGCGAAGGCGCGATATCCCTCTATCCGGTCCCAGTTGCAGTAGTCGCCGAAATACCGGCCCGTCCGACCCGTCTCGGTGTAGTCGTTCGCCATGGGTCCGGGCGCCTCCATGTTCTGGCCCACCGCGTCAGACAGGCGCCGGACCCAGGACGGCGCGATGACATCGCGCAGCAGGAGAACACCGTCCCGGCGATAGGTTTCGATGTCCGACCGGCGGATGTTTCTCATTGCCCTGCCCTCCCGAACGGCTCGCGCCTGCGCCTCGACCCGGTTACAGGTTGCGGATCGCGACCGGTTCGTCAATGCCCGGCGGCGTGAACCCGAAGACCTGCCCGTAGAACGACAGCTCGGATTCCAGCGCCCGCTTGATGTTCACCGCCTGCCGGAACCCATGACCCTCGCCCTCGAACAGGACGTAGGCCACCGGCAGCCCCTTGGCGTCCAGCGCCTTCACCATCTCGTCGGCCTGGTTTGGCGGCACCACCTTGTCTTCGCTGCCCTGGAGGAAGATCACAGGGCAGCTCAGGCGGTCGATCGCATGGATGGGCGAACGGTCACGGTAGGTGTCGCGGGCCTCCGGCCAGGGGCCCACCAGGCGGTCGAGATAGCGGCTTTCGAGTTTATGGGTGTCGCGGGCCAGCGCCTCAAGGTCGCCGACGCCGTAGTGGCTGGCGCCGGCCCGGAAGGTGTCCGTGAAGGTCAGGGCACACAGGGTCGTTTACCCGCCCGCACTGCCGCCGGTGACGATCAGGCGCTCGCGGTCGACAAGGCCCTTGTCCGCCAGAAACAGCGCACCGGCCGCGCAATCCTCCACGTCGGCAATGCCCCACAACCCGTCCAGCGCTGCGCGGTAGGTGCGGCCAAATCCCGAACTGCCGCGGTAATTCACGTCGAGGACCGCAAATCCGCGGCTGGTCCAAAACTGGATCTTGAGATTGAACGACCTTTCCGTCTGACCGGTCGGGCCGCCGTGACTCTTGACGATTAAGGGCGGCAACTCGCCTTCGCTGGCTTGATGCGCTGCATTCACGGGCCGATAGAAATAGCCGAAGGCCGTTGCGCCGTCGGCACTGGGAAAGGAGACCAACTCGCCTTCCGAAACGTAGCCATCGGGGATCTCCACCTTCGCCGCCCGGCGGACCACCCGTTGCCGGCCCGTCGCCGGCTCCAGGCAACGCAATTCGTCCGGCCCGCCAGGGGTGCCAGCCAGGAAACAAACGGTCTCGCCGCCTCCTGCGACCAGCGAAAACGCGCAGGCGTCGCCAGCCACGTCCTCGATCGCGCCGGTCGCGGCATCGAGCACACCGAACCGCCAGGATCCTTGCACCGCGTAGGCGCACAAGAGCCGGGTTGCATCGATGAAGGCATAGGTGCGCATCCCGAAGATCCAGTAGGGCAGCCCGAAATCCGCCTCCATCGGGCACAGGGCGATGTGCCGGTCGCCGTCCAGGCGATAGAGGTTCCAGAAGCCGGACCGGTCGGAAACGAAATGCAAACGCCCGTCCGGGGCGAATTCGGGCTGGAAGACGGCCTCGTCGGGGCCGCCCGCGACGACGGCGTCGGCCGCCACCGCCCCGCCGTCCTCCAGGTCGGCCAGCCGTAGACGGCTTCCGTCCCACGGCATGTTGGGGTGGTCCCATTCGATCCAGGCCAGACGCGCCGCGTCCGGCGACAAGCGCGGCGCGGTACAGAAGTCCGCGCCCTGGGCCAGCACCGTGACCGCCCCGGACCGGCAATCGATCGCCGCCAGCCGGTTGACCGGCTCGGACCCGCCGTTATGCACCTCTTCCACAGCGATCAGGCGCCCGCGCGGCCCGTCGAACAGAAGGTCGGCATAGCGGCTGTGCGGGGTATCGGTCAGGGCCGCCGTCTCGCCTCCGGGGCGCAGGCGCATCACCTGCTGGGTCAGGCCGTCGACGTAATAGACCGCATCGCCGGCGGCGACATAGGAGGCACCGCCATATTCGTGCACCCGGCTGCGCACGTTGATCGGCTCGGGTGTCACCTCCTCGATGGTTCCGTCCGGCAGGCGCCGCATCAGGGATGTGCGGCCGCCTTCGGCGGGACGCAGCTCGGACCAGTAGAGGATATCGCCGTCCAGGCTGACCTGGCCGATTCCAACGACTCCGCCGGTGATCAGGTCGGCGGTCACCGGCGACGGCCATGCGCCGTAGGGCGTGATGGACTTGGCTTGGGTCATGCAGGCCTCCCTGTTGGCGGCATCTTTACCGTGACGCCAGCAGCAATCCAAGCTGCGATCGGCGGGGACGGCCACCGCGGCATCGTCGCCGCCCATTGCCCAGCCTCCCCGCGTGCGATAAACATCGCCTCTGGTTTCCCTGACGCAGGCGTGCGGAGTGGCCGGTGGCAGAAAAACAAAAACCCGTCTACGTGCTCAACGGGCCGAACTTGAACATGCTGGGCCTGCGCGAGCCTGAGATATACGGCGATCTCACGCTGGCCGACATTGAGACCGTCTGCCGCGGCGAAGCGGACAGGCTGGGCCTGTTGGTCGACCTGCGCCAGTCCAATCACGAGGGCCAACTGGTCCACTGGGTTCAGGAGGCGCGGGAGTCAGCCTGCGGGCTGGTGATCAACGCGGCCGCCTACAGCCACACCTCGGTGGCCCTTCTTGATGCGCTGAAGCTCCTGGACCAGCCGGTGATCGAGGTGCATCTGTCCAACATCTATGCGCGCGAGGCCTTCCGGCATCATTCCTATCCTTCACAAGCAGCGGACGGCGTGATCTGTGGTCTTGGCATCAAGGGCTATGTGATGGCCCTGGAAGCCATCGCCAGCATGCGCCCGTAACATCGGCAAAGCGAACAGGACGCCCATGCCAAGCAAAGCAGACTTCGATACCAAACTGGTCGAGCAGATCGCCGACCTGATGACCGAAAAAGGCCTTACCGAGGTCGAAATCAACGACGGGTCCCGCACGATCCGCCTTGCCCGCGGCACCGCGGCCCCGGTTGCGGCGGCCATGCCGGCACCGGCCAAGGCCGCGGAAACGGAGGCGGAGGCGGCCGAATCGGTCGAGCAACACCCCGGCACCGTCAGATCGCCCATGGTCGGGACCGCCTACCTGGCACCGCAGCCCGGAGCGGCGGATTTCGTCCGGCCCGGCGACACGGTTTCCGAAGGCCAGACTCTGCTGATCATCGAGGCCATGAAAGTGATGAACCCCATCCCCGCACCTCGTGCGGGGCGGGTCAGCCGGGTCTTCGTCTCCAACGAGCAGCCCGTCGAATTCGGCGAGCCGCTGCTGATCCTGGAATAGTCCGACCCCGGCCGCCGGCATCGCATGTTTGAAAAGGTCCTCATCGCAAACCGCGGCGAAATCGCGCTCAGGATCCATCGCGCCTGCAAGGAGATGGGTATTGCCACCGTGGCGATCCATTCGACGGCGGACGAGGATGCAATGCATGTGCGCCTGGCCGACGAGAGCGTCTGCATCGGGCCGCCCAGCCCGGCAGACAGCTACCTGAACGTGCCGGCGATCCTGTCGGCGGCGACGATCACCGGTGCGGACGGCCTGCATCCCGGCGTCGGGTTCCTGTCCGAGAACGCCGGTTTCGCCGACATGGTCGAGGAGCACGGCATCGCTTTCATCGGACCGACGCCCGAACATATCCGGCTGATGGGCGACAAGGTCGCGGCGAAACAGAAGGCCCGCGAACTGGGCATCCCCGTTGTTCCGGGCTCACCGGGCGCCATCCACGACGATGCCGACGCACTGGCGGAGGCAAAGGACGCGGGCTTCCCTGTCCTGATCAAGGCGGCGGCGGGCGGCGGCGGACGCGGCATGAAGGTGGCCGAGGATGCCGACAGCTTCATGGAGGCGCTGTCGCTGTGCCGGGCCGAAGCCATGGCGGCGTTCGGCGACGATTCGGTCTACTGGGAGAAGTACCTGGGTCAACCCCGTCATATCGAGATCCAGGTCATGGGCGACGGCCGGGGCAAGGTGCTGCATTTCGGCGAGCGGGACTGCTCCATCCAGCGGCGCCACCAAAAGGTGATCGAAGAGGCGCCCTCGCCCGCCCTGAACGCCGGCGTCCGGGCCGAGATCGGCCGGACCGTGGCAACGTCTCTGGCGAAGATCAACTATCGCGGCGCAGGCACTGCCGAATTCCTGTACGAGGATGGCCTTTTCTTTTTCATCGAGATGAACACTCGGATCCAGGTGGAACACCCGATCACGGAGATGGTCTGCGGCGTCGACCTGGTGCGCGAGCAGATCAGGGTGGCGGCCGGGGCGCCGCTGGAAATGGCTCAGGAGGATATCGTCCTGACAGGTCACTCCATCGAATGCCGGATCACCGCCGAGGATCCGAAGACCTTCCGGCCGACGCCTGGCCGGATCACCGACTATCACGCCCCGGGCGGCCTGGGCGTGCGCGTGGACTCCGCCCTCTATTCCGGCAGCAAGGCCCCCCCCTACTACGACAGCCTGGTGTCCAAGCTGATCGTCCAGGGACGAAGCCGGAACGAGTGCTTAATGCGGCTGCGCCGGGCCCTGGACGAATACGTGATCGGCGGGATCGAAACCACCATACCGCTGCACCAGGACATCATCATGCAACCGCAGTTCCTGGACGGCGAATACAATATCCATTGGCTCGAGAAATTGATGGGATTGCGTTAGTCCCTGCTCTAACATGTGCCCGTTAGGTAATTGAAAACGTTAACGAACAGGGCGCAATGGAACCTCTAGACCTAACCCCGGAGATGCTGCTCCGGGCTTATGCGATCGGCGTTTTCCCGATGGCCGAGGATCGGGACGACCCGGAACGTTTCTGGATCGATCCGCGCCTGCGCGGCATCATTCCCCTGGACAGCTTCTATGTCCCCCGACGGCTGCGCCGCACGATCCGGCAGGGCGTCTACGACGTGACATTTGACCAGGCGTTCTGCGACGTCATGGAAGGCTGTGCCGAAGCTACGTCACGGCGGCCCAGGACCTGGATCAATGACAAGATCCTGACGCTGTATGCATCGCTGCACTTCATGGGCAACGCCCATTCGGTGGAGGTGTGGCAGGACGGCGACCTGGTGGGCGGGCTTTATGGCGTCGCCATGGGCGGGGCGTTCTTCGGCGAAAGCATGTTCAGCCGCCAGCGCGACGCCAGCAAGGTGGCTCTGGTCCACCTGGTCTCCCGACTGGTTGCAGCGGAGTATACCCTGCTGGACAGCCAGTTCATTACCGGCCACCTGGAACGGTTCGGCGCCATCGAGGTGCCCCGGGCCGACTACCGGCTGTTGCTGGCGGACGCCTTGAAGGTGGGAACGGGCTTTCACAGCAACCCGGGCCAGGATCCGCTGGGCGCGGTGCTGGCCAGGCCGAAACCCCAGCACTTGCAGGACTGACAGACCGTCACCGGGCAGAGTCTGCGAAGAACCCACGCGTGGCAGCCACGCCCTTTGAGACGGCCACGTTCCGCGGCCTCCTCAGGGTGAGGCTTTGTTTTGTTCGCCGATACCCTCACACTGAGGAGCTGTAAATCCCGCGTCAGGGCGACGTCGCCGGTGTCGCGGCGGGGATGCATTCCAGGACCCAGACGTCATAGACCGGATGCTCCAGCGCGCTGAGGGCGGGACTGGAGGCGAACATCCAACCCTGGAACAGGGCGTTGCGCCGCTCGCCGGGCTTCATCTCGAAGATCTCCAGGAAGGCCGCCGACTCCGGGGGGTCCTCCGGCGGTGTGCGATCGCATCCGCGAGCATAGATCTGAAGCGTCCCGAAGCGGACCGAATGGCCGATCGGGATCTCGAAGGTGGAGACGCGGGCCGTCACCTTGTCCAACCCCTGCATCACGACGGTCTCACCGGGAAGCCCGGATGCGCCTCCGGTCCCGAAAACCAGCGACGAGGCCACAACCAGAAGCGCGATCGGCCATCGACCCCTCGGGCGCTTGCGCAGGGTCTGCACCCTTCGGCCCTAACCTTGAAGAACCGCGGCAACCCGCAGCCGCACATAGTCGACCACCCAGGTGCCGTCCGGCTGCCGAAAACGCGGCGCCAACGCCGCCGCGAGCTCGCCCAGGAACGCGGGACGCTCGGCGGCAGGGACCGCGAGCAGAAATACCTCCGCCAGCGTCTCGATCCAGCCCTCGATCCCGCCTGGGAGGAGTGTCGGCCTCGGATGCAGGCCGATCTCGGTAATCTCGAAACCCGCCTTCTCCAGCAGGTCTCCATAGGCCTCGGGCGTCGGGAAATACCAGGGGTTGAGCACATGGGTCTCGATGCCGCGCCGGCCCAGCGTCTCCTCCAAGCCGGCCAGGATCGCGGCGACATTGCCGGCGCGCCCGAACTCGGCCACGAAGCGGCCGCCGGGCTTGAGGGCCCGCGCGATGCCGGCCACCGCCGCCTCCGGCGGCCTGACCCAATGCAGGACCGCATTGGAGAAGACGGCGTCGAAAGCGCGCTCGAAATCCAGGGCCGTCGCATCGGCCACCCGGGCATCGACGCCGCGCCGGCTTGCGGCGGCAACCTGCTCGGGGCTGGAATCAACGGCCACGACGGCGCAGCCGCGGTCGATCAAGGCCGAGGCAATCGTGCCTTCGCCGCAACCGAGGTCGAGCATTCGTTCCCCAGGCCTGGGCGCCAGCAGGTCGAGCACCGGACCGGCCAGTTCGGAGACGAACGAGGCGTTCTTGCGATAGCGTTCAGGGTCCCAGCGCTGCATGCCGGGCGTGGCACCTGTCACCGAGGATCCTATCAGCCGTCCGGCGATTCGTCGGTCACCAGGAAGATCACTTTGCCCAGCAGTTCTTCCAGGGAAATGACGTCCTTCGTGTTCCTGAGCTCCCCGCCGTTCGAGACCATGTCGTCGGCGTTGCCGGGATCCAGCTTCAGGTATTTCCCGCCGAGCAGACCGCTGGACGTCACCGAGACCTGCGTGTCCTCGGGCAACCTGATCTCGGGCCGCACCGTGAAGTCCACCACGGCCTGGTAGGCTTCCTGGTCGATCTCCTGGGCCACGACGGAGCCGACCTTGACGCCCCCGATTCGGACGTCGCTGCCGACGGTCAGTCCGTCAATGGAATTGAACCGTGCCGTCACCTGATAGCCCAGGACGGGTTTCAGGTCGCTGCTGGTATAAGCGAAGATCAGGAATACGGCCGCCACCAGCAGAACCATCGCGCCCAGGACTGTCTCAATGATGCTTCGACGCATCAGTTCGTCTCCTCAATCGCACCGTTGGCTTCCGCCTCTTCCCGCGCGCGCATGCGCTTGGCCTCCGCACCCAGGATCACCTTTTCCAAGAGCTCCTCGAAGACCACGGAGTCCTGTACGAACTCGAACTCGTCGCCGTCGACCAGCATGTCGAATGAGCCACCCGGCGTGATTTTGATGTATTTCTCGCCGAAGACGCCATTGCTGACGATCAGGGCGACGGAATCCTCCGGAACTTCGATCCAGCCATCGATCGCCATGGTCAGGACGGCCGCCTGCACGTCGGCGTCATAGTGCTGACCGACGACCTTCCCCACCGGGATCCCGACCAGCACAACCTCGCTGCCGATGGTGACGCCGCCGGTGGAAACAAAGGTGCCGGACAGACGATAGCTGTTGGCGGCCGACGCGGTCGGATCGTCGGCATTGATAAACCCGGCGAAGGCCAGGACCGCCACCAGCACACCGGCGCCGACCCAGGCATGGGCCGATTCGCGAGACATCCTGCTCATGGGCTCTTGACCTGCGGCGGTTGCTCGGACGGACGCCAGGCTTCGTAGTCGCCGGTTGCCTTGTCACGCCGTCCGCGGGCAAGCGTGTGGCCCGGCGGCCGGTAGGCGCCGGGCGTGCCCGTCTGGTTCGGCAAGTGCTCCTTCTGCCAGGGCTGTTTGGTACGCCCCTTCAGCGGCGGCTCGTCGACCGTGTAGTGCAGCCAGGCATTCCATTCGGGCGGGACCTTGCTCGCCTCGTCCTCGCCTTTATAGATCACCCAACGCCGGCGCCGTCCGGTGGCCGGTGTCTTCTTGTGCTGGTAATACACGTTGCCGAGCGAATCCTCGCCGACGCGCGCGCCAAACAGCTGCGTGATCACGCGTGTGATGAGCGTCGTCATCCTGTTGCGTGCTCTCCTACCCAGAAAAGAAAAAAGCCCGTCTGTGCGCCGGGAATATGGCATCTGCCGAAATGCCCGTAAAGTCCCGCCCTCCGGCACCTCCCACCTTTTCCATCCGGCCCCGAACAGCGCCACCTGCACCCGGGCGATCGCAAATGGTCGAACCCGTGCCTTGACGGCGAACGCCATATCTTGTGTACTGCCGGCCGTTACTTCGCAGATGTGGGGGGGGGGTAAGGCCGCTTTTCGGGCGGCGCGGCGCCGGGCCTGACAACGGCGTCG
>Ga0049101_10000049_pt1 | contig 47106 bp, 41 predicted proteins | sample WorMetmaBAHAMAS1_FD_55016 | JGI IMG/M metagenome (GOLD analysis project Ga0049101, IMG submission 55016) | Marine gutless worms symbiont microbial communities from Max Planck institute for Marine Microbiology, Germany - Inanidrilus... | ecosystem: Host-associated > Annelida > Digestive system >... | reverse complement strand
AGGGGATTACGGGCGACGGGCCATACCGCCCGGGTGGTGCATGCACCACCCGGGCGGTACCTCTTCATCTACAAGATTCCCAAGACACAAGGGGGTTCGGCCTCCGCCATCCGGCACTTGTAATCCGCGCCGCGGGACGTAGGATCAGCCGTCCGCTTGAAACGAGACAGGCACAAAAAAGGGGAGCCTCGTGGGCAAGAGGCTTGCCGGCAAGACGGCATTCATCACGGCGGCCGGGCAGGGCATTGGCCGCGCCACAGTGCTGGAGTTTTGTGACGAGGGCGCCAAGGTCATTGCCACCGACATCGACGAAGAGGCGCTGTCACAGCTTGCCGCCGAGCGGGACGGGATCCGGACCCGGGTGCTGGACGTGACGGACGCATCCGCGGTCAACGCGCTGGCCGCGAAGACCGGGGCCGTGGACATCCTCTTCAACTGCGCCGGCTACGTGCATCAGGGCTCGATTCTCGGTTGCGAGGAAAGGGATTGGGACCTGTCCTTCGACATCAACGTCAAGGCCATGTACCACATCATCCGCGCCTTCGTTCCGGCAATGCTGGATGTCGGCGGCGGCAGCATCATCAACATGGCCTCCGTCGCCTCCAGCGTGAAGGGGCTGCCCAACCGGTTCGCCTACGGCGCCTCGAAGGCCGCTGTCATCGGTCTTACCAAGTCGGTCGCCATCGACTTCATCGGCGACGGGATCCGCTGCAACGCGATTTGCCCCGGCACGGTCCAGTCGCCGTCGCTGGACGACGACCAGGACGAGGTCCGCAAGGCCTTCATCGCGCGCCAGCCGATCGGCCGCCTGGGCCAGCCCGAGGAGATCGCCATGCTGGCGGTCTATCTGGGTTCCGACGAGTCGGCCTACACCACCGGAACCGTGCAGATCGCCGACGGCGGTCTGACCATCTGACATCACAAAGCAAGGGGAACCATCGTGAAGCTGCTGCGCTACGGCCCGCCGGGCCAGGAAAAGCCGGGCCTTTTGGACGGGTCCGGAACGATCCGCGACCTGTCGGGCCACCTGGACGACATCGCAGGCGATGTCCTGACGCCGGAGGGCCTTGCACAGCTGCAGGCGATCGACCCGGCCTCGCTGCCGGCGGTCGAGGGCAATCCGCGCCTGGGCCCGTGCGTTGGCCAGGTCGGCAAGTTCATCGCCATCGGCCTCAACTATGCCGACCATGCGGCGGAGGCCGGACTGGAGGTGCCGCCCGAACCGGTGGTCTTTTTCAAAGCGACGAGCTGCATCGTCGGGCCGAACGACGACGTCGTCATCCCGCGCCATTCCCAGAAGTGCGACTGGGAGGTTGAGCTGGGCGTCGTGATCGGCAAGGGCGGCAAGTACATCGAGGAAGGCGAGGCGCTGGAGCACGTCGCCGGCTATTGCGTCGTCAACGACGTCTCCGAGCGCGAGTTCCAGATCGAACGCTCCGGCCAGTGGGTCAAGGGCAAGAGCGCCGACACCTTCGGGCCGATCGGCCCGTGGATGGTGACCCGCGAGGAGATTGAGGATTCCGGCAACCTGGCGATGTGGCTGGAAGTGGACGGGCACCGCTACCAGAACGGCTCGACGGCGACGATGGTCTACAAGGTGCCGTTCCTCGTAAGCTATCTCAGCGGCTTCATGAGCCTTCAGCCCGGCGACATCATCACGACGGGCACGCCTCCGGGCGTTGGCATGGGTATCAAGCCGGAACCGGTCTACCTGAAGCCCGGTCAGACCATGCGGCTGGCGATCGAGGGGCTGGGCGAGCAGGAACAACGGACCGTGGCTTCCGACTGAGGTGGGCAGGCCTGCTGCGACCAAGTCGCGCGGTTCTCCTGGTATGGGGGCTGTGCTAGCTTGATTGAGGGAAACGCTTACCGTGCCGGATTTAAGAGGCGAACAGGAGATCTAAGGGATGAAAAAGACTGCTTTGGCGATGGTCGCAGCGCTCGCGCTTGGTATCGGCGGCGCGGCCGACGCACAGGACTTAAAGAAGGGCAAGCGCGTCTTCAACAAATGCAAGGCCTGCCATACCCTGGAATCGGGCGGCAAGAACAAGGTCGGTCCGAACTTGTGGGGTATCATGGGCCGCACCGCCGGATCGGTCGAGGGGTTCAAGTATTCCAAGGCCATGAAGGGATCGGGGATCGTCTGGAATGACGAGACCCTGGACGGCTATCTGACCGCGCCGCGGAAGTACCTCAAGGGCGGGAAAATGGCGTTTGCCGGTCTGAAGAAAGAGGCGGACCGGGTCAACGTGATCGCCTATCTGAAGGAAGAGACCAAGTAAGGTCCGTCGGGCCGGGGCCGCGTCACAGCTCCTTCCCGTCGAAGGGGTGGCGGCCCTCCCGGTCCTCGAATTCCACCACCCAGACGTCCGGATCCCGGCCCACGGCGCGCGCGATATAGGCGTCCGCCTCGGCCTCGCTGACCGGCTCGGCGCCGTGCGCCGCCATCCAGGCCAGATTGCCGTCCAGATCTCGCACCTGGGACAGCACCCGGCATCCTGACTCGGGCTGGGTGACCTTGACCAGGACTGTGCCGCCCATCCGTGCGCCCTTGCGCACCACGTAGGCGCCAATGCCCGCATCGTTGGCCCGGCGCACATACGCCATGACCCAGATATCGGTCGGCAGGCGGTCGTCTTCCATCGCACAGTCCCGGTGCTTCCGGCCCAGCTTTAGGGCTTTTCGCCCCAGCCCGCAATCGGCCGCGGGCCCAGCCGGTTGTTATCTTGCATCAGAGATGGGGGTTAGACGCGGGCCACAAACACGGATAAGATAAAAGTACTATTCCTGATCTATGTTTTTGCCCGCAAGGACCGCCCGTGAAACTGACCGCCTATACAAACTTCGCCCTGCGCACCCTGATGTACTGCGCCCTGCGGGGCGACCAGCTCAGCCGGGTCCAGGACATCGCCGATGCCTACGGCATTTCCAAGTCGCACCTGGTCAAGGCGGCCTACCAGTTGGGCCAGCTCGGCTATCTCGACAACGTCCGCGGCCGCAACGGCGGCATCCGGCTTGCCAAAAAGCCGGAAGACATCGTGATCGGCGAGGTGGTCCGCCATACCGAGGGCGGCATGGCGCTGGTGGAATGTTTCGACCCCACCTCCAACACCTGTCCGCTGATGGAAGTCTGCCGCCTGAACCGTGCCTTTATCAGGGCCCGCGACGCGTTCCTGTCGGTACTGGATGAACTGACCCTGGCGGACATCACCGCCAATCAGCTTCCCCTGCGCGGCAGGCTCAGGATTCCCGAACCGCCTGCAGGGGTGGCCGCTGCCTGAGGCTGCCTTTGGCCGCTGAGGCCGCGACGGGGTCCAGGCTGGCGAAGGCGTCGTACTGGCTGAGGAACACCTCGCCGGTCAGCTCGTCCAGGAAATGCGCCCGCTTCAGCCGGTCCATCACCGGACCATTCACTTCGGACAGGTGAAAGGTGACGCCGGAATCCCTGAGGCGGTGGTTGATCGCCTCCAGGCTCTCCAGGGCGCTGGCATCGATCTCGTTGACCGCCGGGCACATCAGGACCGCGTGTTTGATCTTGGGGTTGGCCGCTACCAGGTCGTACAGCCGGTCCTCCAGATAGCGGGCATTTGCGAAATAGAGGCTCTCGTCCACCCGCAAGGTGACGACCCTGTCGCTGGTGACCACCTTGTGCCGCTCCACGTTCCGGAAATGCTCGGTCTCGGGCACCTGCCCGACGACGGCACAGTGGGGCCTGCTGGTCCGGTAAAGATAAAGCGCGAGCGACAGGGCCACGCCGGCGGACACGCCCACCTCCACGCCCAGCAACAGGGTCACCAGGATCGTCGCCGCCATCGCGGCGAAGTCGCTTTTCGAATAGGACCAGGTGTGTTTCAGCGCGTGCAGGTTCACCAGGCTGAGCACCGCGATGATGATCGTGGCAACCAGGGTCGCCTTGGGCAGGCTGTAGAGCAGGGGGGGTCAGGAACAGCGTGGCGAGGCCGATCCCGATCGCGGTGAAGGCGCCGGCGGCCGGCGTCTCAGCCCCGGCATCGAAGTTGACCACCGACCGGGCGAAGCCGCCGGTCACCGGATAGCCGCCTGAAAACGCCGATGCCAGGTTGGACGAGCCCAGCCCGATCAGTTCCTGGTCCGGGTCGATGCGTTGGCGTTTCTTGGCGGCCAGGGTCTGGGCGACGGAGACGGACTCCACGAAGCCGATGATGCTGATCAGTGCCGCCGATCCGACCAGGGTCGTCCACATCCCGGGATCGAAAGAGGGCAGGGTGAGCGGCGGCAGACCCTGGGGCACGGTGCCGACGATGGCGACGCCGCGGCCTTCCAGGTCGAACAGGATGACCGCCAGGATCGAAACCGCCACGGCTGCGACCGGACCCGCCTTTGCCGTCACATCGGCCAGGCGCGGCGGCACGCCCAGGGCGATCAGGGCAGGCTTGCACCCGCGGCGCACCCAGAACAGGAAGGCCAGCGCGGCACCGCCGATCGCAAGCGAGTAGAGGTTGGTCTGCGGCAGGTTCCCGGCGATGGACAACAGCAGCTCGGCCAGATTGTGGCCCTCTACCTCGATCCCCAGGATGTGCCTGAGCTGGCTGGCTGCGATGATCAGGCCGGACGCGGTGATGAAACCGGAAATCACCGGATGGCTCAGGAAGTTGGCGAGAAAACCCAGCCGGAAGATCCCCATGGCCACCAGAAACAGCCCCGAAAGGAAGGCCAAAGTGATCGCCGCCGCCCAATAGTCGGGCGAGCCCGGCACCGCAATCCGGCCGATCGCGGCGGCCGTCATCAGCGAGACCACGGCGACCGGCCCGACGGCCAGCGCGCGGCTGGTCCCGAAAACCGCATAGGCGACCAGCGGCGCGATGCTGGCATAAATCCCCACCTCCGGCGGCAGGCCTGCCAGCATGGCATAGGCCAGGGACTGGGGGATCAGCATGATCGTGACGATGACCGCCGCGACCAGGTCGTTCGACAGGGCCCCGCCGCCGTATTCCGGCGCCCATTGCAGGATCGGAAAAAACGCGTCCACCTGCGGTTCATGCGGTTGTTTTCCTTTCGAACGTGGACACAAGACCGGCGCCCGATCCCGGCGGGGACGGGGCGCCGGACCGTTGCCAGTCGGTCAGCCCTGCCGGACGGCGGCTTCGGTACCGGTTTCGCAGGCGGCCTGGGCCTCGAAGGGCGTTGGGGTGTGGGGCAGGATCTCCGGCTCCGCCATCCATTCGTGCTCCTTCAGCATCAGGTTCCAGTAGATCGGCGGCAGCATCTTCTCCTTCAGGAACCAAGCCCGCGCCGACGGCTTGGTGCCGTCGACCAGCCAGGTCGGGAAGGTGGGCAACAGCTTGCCGCCATAGCCGAACTCGGCCATCACGATCTTGCCGCGTTCCACGGCCAGCGGACAGGAGCCGTAGCCGTCATAGATCGCCCGCGGGGCCTTGTCGTCCAGCACCGCCATGGCGTTCTCCGCCACCACGGGCGCCTGCTTGCGGATAGCCGCCGCCGTCTTGGCGTTGGGAGCCGAGCAGGCATCGCCCAGCCCGAAGACGTTGCCGAACCGGGCATGCTGCAGCGTCTCGTCATTGACCTCGATCCAGCCGCTTTCCGCCGCAAGCGGGCTCGAACGGATGAAATCAGGCGCCTTCTGGGGCGGGCAGACGTGCATCATGTCGAAGGGGCGTTCCTGTCGCACGGTGCTGCCGTCTTCATGTTTGACGTCGAACCAGGCCTTTCTGGCCGGGCCGTCCACCGCGACCAGGTTCTGGTTGAGATTGAGGTCGATGCCATAGCGCTGCACATAGTTCATCAGTGCCGGGACGTAGTCCTTGACGCCGAACAGGACGCCGCCGGCGTTCTTGAACGCCACGTCGATGTCTTTCAGCCGCCCGGTCCGCCGCCAATGGTCGCAGGCCAGGTACATGGCCTTCTGGGGCGCGCCGGCGCATTTGATCGGCATCGGCGGCTGCGTGAACAGGGCGGTTCCGGACCGGAGACTCTGGACCAGTTCCCAGGTATAGGGCGCCATGTCGAACAGGTAGTTCGATGTGACGCCGTTCTTGCCCAGCGTCTGCTTCAGGCCTTCGATGCCGTCCCAGTCCAGCTTGATCCCCGGGGCGGCGACCAGCACCCGGTAGCCGATCCGCTCACCATCTTCCAGGACCACCTCGTTGCGGTCCGGCTCGAACGCGGCCGCGGCCGAACGGATCCAGTGCACGCCCTTGGGCATGACGTCGGCCATCCGGCGTTCGGTCTGGGCGCGGTCGAACACGCCGCCCCGACCAGGGTCCAGCCGGGTTGGTAATAGTGGAGTTCCCGCGGCTCGATGATGGCAACGTCTAGCTCGGGCCGACGCTTTAGCAGGCCCGAGGCGACGGAAATCCCGCCGCCGCCGCCGCCGACGATCACCACGTCATGCTGGGCAGCGCGTGACTTCGGAAGCATGTCGCGGCTTTCCATGGTGGCTTCCGCCAGAGCGCCGGTGCGGGCCCGCACTTCAAGGCGCGGCAACAGGCCGGACAGGTCGTAACCTGCAGCGGCGGTTGCGGCAAGGATCGCGTCAGGCTCCAGGTGCCAGGCTTCCGACAGGGCCCACAGCGTGCTCGACCGGGTGCCGGTGCGAGAGAAGGCAAGGACGGGGCCCCTCAGTTCGCCCATCGCCTCGGCAAAGGCCTCCACGTCGTCGTCCGTCACCTTGCCGGAAACCACGGGGACATGCCGGTAGGCAAGCCCGTTGGCGATCGCGGCCTGTTCCAGGGCGGCGGCCTCGGGCTGGTCGTCGGATTCGCCGTCGGGCCGGTTGTTGACGATCGACTTGAAGCCGTGTGCCGCGGCGATGCCGATGTCGCCGATGCCGAGTTGCGCCGAAACCGACAGGAAAGGGGTGATCTGTTTGAATTCCATGGACTTGCCTCCGTGTCCGGTCCGCTCAGACGGCGTCGAGCGGGATCTTCAGGTAACGCTGGCCGTTGGCCTCGGGCGGCGGCATCTCGCCGGCGCGCATGTTGACCTGCACTGACGGCAGGATCAGCCGCGGCATGTCCAGGGTCGCGTCTCGTTCAGTGCGCATCTTTACGAAAGCGTCCTCGCTGACGCCCTCGTGCACATGGATGTTCTTGGTTTTTTCCTCGCCGACGGTGGTTTCCCACGCGTATTCGTCGCGGCTTTCCGACTTGTAGTCGTGGCACATGAACAGCCGGGTCTCGTCCGGCAGGTCAAAAATCCGCTGGATCGACCGGAACAGCTGGTGCGCGTCGCCGCCCGGGAAGTCGCAGCGTGCCGTGCCGAAGTCGGGCATGAACATGGGATCGCACACGAAGGCCGCATCGCCGATCACGTAGGTCATGCAGGCCGGGGTGTGTCCGGGCGTGTGCAGGGCCCTGCCTTCCACGCCGCCGATGGCAAAGGTGTCGCCGTCCTTGAACAACTGGTCGAACTGGCTGCCGTCGCGCTGGAACTCGGTGCCTGCGTTGAACAGCTTGCCGAAGACGTTCTGGACCACGGTGATCTGGTCGCCGATGCCGATCTTGCCGCCCAACGCCTCCTTCAGGTAGGGCGCGGCCGACAGATGGTCCGCATGGACGTGGGTCTCCAGAATCCAGTCGACCGTCAGCCCGTTCTCCTGCACATAGGCGATCACTGCATCGGCCGAGTCTTTGGCGGTGCGGCCCGATGCGGGGTCGTAGTCCAGGACCGAATCCACGATTGCGCATTTCTTGCTGGCGGGGTCGGTCACGACGTAGCTCACGGTGAACGTCGGCTCGTCGAAAAACGCCTTCACTGTTGGGTGCTGCATCCTCGCTTCCTCCACATGTTGGGACCCAAACGTATTCAAAAAACCGAATACGTTTTACAGCTTTTGGCTGAGGGAGTCCAGAAAAGCATTATCTAGGATCAAACTTTAAGGGTGCGGCCGTCCCGGTTGGCGTTCTATCCTGGTCTGCGGTTCTGCTAAAAGTCGGGTTATGGATTGGCGCGACACCGGCATCGTTCTGGGCACCCGGCGGCATGGCGAGACATCGGCCGTGGTGGTGCTGATGACCCGCGGCTTCGGCAAGCATGCGGGCCTGGTGCGCGGGGCGACGTCCAAGCGCCTGCGCGCGCTGTTGCAGCCGGGCACGGAGGTGGACGCGAAGTGGCGGGCCCGGCTGGAGGAGCATCTGGGAAGCTACACGCTGGAACTGATACACGGCCATGCCGCGCCGCTGCTGACCCGGCCCGGGCCGCTTGCCGCGCTGAGCGCCGCCTGCACGTTGGTCGATCTGGGATTGGCCGAACGCGAGCCGCATCCCGACCTTTACGACGACATGCTGGCGCTGTTTGCGGCGCTCGCCGGGCCCGACTGGGGCGCCCATTATGTGGCCTGGGAGATCGCGCTGTTGGCGGAACTGGGCTTCGGTCTTGATCTCAGCCGCTGTGCCGCCACCCGGCGCAGCGACCAGCTTGCCTATGTCTCCCCGCGCACGGGCAGGGCGGTGTCACTGTCGGCCGGCGACCCTTACAAGGACAGGCTCCTGGCTTTGCCGCCCTTCCTGACGGGAACCGGTTCGCCGTCGCCGGCCGACATCACCCAGGGTCTGCGCCTGACCGGACATTTTCTCAGCATGAATGTCTGTGCGCCCCACAACCGCAGCCTTCCCGACGTGCGGTTGAGGATGGTGGATCTGGTCGGGCGTGAGGGTTAGCGAGAATGGTGCGGGTGGCAGCCACGCCCTTCGAGACGGCACGCTGCGCGTGCCTCCTCAGGGTGAGGGTTCGTCGGAACATGTGCACTTTGACCTCACCCTGAGGAGCGGTGCGCAGCACCGCGTCGCGAAGGGTATGGCTGCAAGCGACCAGGTGCATTCACCGCAAGGCTTTGCAGTGACGCGAAGTCCCAGTACTATATGTGGTAGGAGGATCCTGTATGGCTGCAAGTCCCGAGGCGGCCGAGGTGCGGGACACCGCGCTTTCGGACGCCCTGAGTGAACGGTACCTTTCCTACGCACTCTCCACCATCATGTCCCGCTCGCTGCCGGACGTGCGCGACGGCCTCAAGCCCGTGCACCGGCGCCTGCTCTATGCGATGCGGGAGCTCAAGCTTGACCCCGAGGCGGGCTTCAAAAAGTGCGCCCGTATCGTCGGCGACGTCATGGGCAAGTATCACCCGCACGGCGACCAGGCGATCTACGACGCCATGGTCCGCCTGGCGCAGCAGTTCGCGGTGCGTTATCCGCTGGTCGACGGGCAGGGCAACTTCGGCAATATCGACGGCGACAACGCGGCGGCCATGCGCTACACCGAAGCGCGCCTCACCGACGTGGCCCAGGCCCTGCTGGAAGGGATCGACGAGGACGCTGTCGATTTCCGCGGCACCTATGACGGCGAGGGCGACGAGCCGGTGGTTCTGCCGGCGAACTTCCCCAATCTCCTGGCCAACGGAGCCTCGGGCATCGCCGTGGGCATGGCCACCAACATCCCGCCCCACAATGTGGACGAGATCTGCCAGGCGCTGCAGCACTTGATCAAGTTCCCCAACGCCGGCTTCGACAAGCTGGTGGGTTTCATTCCCGGCCCCGACTTTCCCACCGGCGGGGTGCTGTGCGAGGACCGCGACACCATTCTGGAGGCCTACAAGACCGGCCGCGGCACCTTTCGCATACGGGCCCGCTGGGAGGTCGAAAAGCTGAAGGGCGGCATCTGGCAGATCGTGGTGACCGAGATCCCCTACGGCGTCCAGAAATCCCGCCTGGTCGAACGCATGGCCGAGCTGGTGCACGACCGCAAGATCGCGCTGTTGGCCGACGTGCGCGACGAGTCCGCCGAGGACGTGCGGGTCGTGCTGGAACCGCGCAGCCGCAACGTGGACGCGGCCATGCTGATGGAATCCCTGTTCCGCCAGACCGAGCTGGAAAGCCGCTTATCGCTCAACATGAACGTACTGGACGGCGGGCTGGTGCCCGGCGTGATGAACCTGCGCGATGTGTTGAACGCCTTCCTGGACCACCGCCACGAAGTCCTGGTCCGGCGCACGTCGCACCGGCTGGAAAAGATCGAACGGCGTCTGGAGATCCTGGCCGGCTATCTCATCTGCTACCTCAACATCGACGAGGTGATCCGTATAATCCGCGAGGAGGACGAGCCGAAAAAGGTGATGATGCGGCGGTTCAAACTGACCGACCTGCAGGCGGAGTCGATCCTCAACATGCGCCTGCGTGCGCTGCGCAAGCTGGAAGAGATCGAGATAAAGCAGGAGCACGCCGACCTCAGCGCCGAGCGCAAGGAGCTGAAGGCCCTGCTCAAGGACGAGCCGAAGCGCTGGAAGAAGATCTCCGGTGAGATCGCCGAAATGCGGACGCGTTTCGGCGCCAAGACCGAGATCGGCCGTCGGCGCACCGAAATCGGCGCGGCGCCCTCTGACGTGGTTGTACCGGTCGAGGCGATGATCGAACGCGAGCCGGTCACCGTGGTCTGTTCCCGCAAGGGCTGGGTGCGGGCCATGCGCGGCCATGTGGAAAAGGCGGGCGACATCAAGTTCAAGGAGGGCGACGGCGCCAAGTTCCTGCTGCACGCCCAGACCACGGACAAGCTGCTGATCTTTGCCACCAACGGCCGCTTCTACACGGTCGGCGTCGACAAGCTGCCGGGCGGCCGCGGCCACGGCGAGCCGCTGCGCCTGATGATCGACCTGGGCAACGAGCACGATTTCGTGCAGCTGCTGGTGCATGATCCGGAACGCAACCTGCTGGTGGCCTCGTCCGACGGGCGCGGCTTTGTCGTGCCGGAAAAGGACGTTGCCGCCCAGACCAGGAATGGCAAGCAGGTTCTCAACGTCTCGACCGACGCCGAGGCGGTGGCCTGTGCGCCGGTAGAAGGCGACTACGTGGCGGTGGTGGGCGAGAACCGCAAGCTCCTGGTGTTTCCGCTGACCGAGCTGCCGGAGATGACCCGGGGCCGCGGGGTCAAGCTGCAGAGCTACAAGGACGGCGGGCTCAGCGACGCCAAGACCTTCACCCGCGCCGACGGCTTGACCTGGAAGTCCGGCGACCGGACCCGGACCCATATCAGCCTAATGGCCTGGGAGGGCAAGCGTGCCCAGGCGGGCCGGCTGCCGCCGCCGGGCTTCCCCAAGTCAAACAAGTTTTCCTGAGGCGGGCTGTCCGCTATAACCACCTGACACCCCGGGACGTTGTCCCGCGGACCTATGTTCAATGACCCGGCTGCGCGCCGCCACCGGCGAGGGGCAGCTGCAGAATGCGGCTGTGGTCACAATGCGGGAGTTCCATCGGTTCCATGTCACAGAATGCCCTTACCGCGCCCACGCTGATCGACACGGTCTGGCAGGGCACCTCCGGCTCGCGGTTCCTTCGCAATGCGGTCCTGGCGGTCGCCGGCACGGCGTTGATCGCCATTTCGGCCAAGATCCAGGTGCCGTTCTGGCCGGTGCCGATGACGCTGCAGACGTTTGCCATCCTGGTGATCGCCATGGCCTATGGCTGGCGGCTGGGAAGCGCCACCGTGTTGCTTTACCTCGCCGAGGGCGCGATGGGGCTGCCGGTCTTTGCCGGCGGCGGCGGCATTGCCTATTTCGCCGGACCGACCACCGGGTATCTTTTCGGCTTCCTCATCGCCGCCGCCCTTGTCGGCGCGCTCGCCGAGCGTGGCTGGGACCGCAGCGTCGTCAGGACGCTGCTTGCGAACACGGCTGGCACGGCGATGATCTTCGTGCCGGGCGTCTTGTGGCTCGCCTTCTTCCTTGGCGGCGGGAAAGGGCTCGACCCGGCGGCCGCCCTTGTTGCGGCCTGGACGGCGGGGGCTCTGCCGTTCCTTGCCGGTGCCGCGGCCAAGATCGCGTTGGCAGCGGCCGTCATGCCGTTTGCCTGGCGGCTGGTAGGCCGCCCGCGCACGGACGGCTGACCTGGACGGCGCCGGCAAGCAGCCGCACCGGCGCCCCTTCTAGATCAGGACCGCGCACCGACGCGGTTGCATCCATATGGTTCGAGACGCCGCGCTGACGCGCGCCTCCTCACCATGAGGGAAAATCTGGGCCTACGCACATACCCTCACCCCGAGGCGCGCCCGCAATAGCGCGTCTCGAAAGCCTGTCCTGAGCCTGCCGAAGGGGGTGTGGCTGTGAAACGATCCCACCCTAGAATTCGAGCGTGAGATCCGCCGGAACCGCCAGGCAGGATGCGATCGCAAGCGCTTCGTCGCGGGCCAGACGATCCTGCTTGCGCAGTCCGATCGTCCTGCTGATTGCCTCCTCATAGCGCTCGAGGTCGGGAAGAACCGTCCGGGCGGCCGTCATCCGCCACGCGAGGGCATCGGCGAAGGCCTGCTCCGCGGAGGTCAGGTCTTCGAGTGCCTTTTCCCGGTCCTGGCTGTTCGTTTCGCCCCGCAATTGACGCCGGGCATCGTCAAGCCCCTTGGTGATATCGTTCGTGGCCGGGATTTCGCGCAGGCGCTGCGTGAATCCCTTGATCGCCTCCACTGCCTCAGGGAACTCGACGCTTTCCACTGTCTGACGCAAGGCGGCGAATTCGTCCTCGAAGGCTGCCAGCGCCTCCGCGGCGGCGAGTATGGTGATCATCTCACCCACCGGCTCGTAGGCCTGATCCACATTGCGTCGGTACTGGTTGCGGGCGCCGGCCTCGGCCTTTTTGAGCTTCACGAATTCTGCATTGTCGGCCTTCCAGTTGCCGGGGATCTGCTGCTCGATGGCCGCGATCTCTTCCTTCAAGGCGGCGACCCGGCTGTCGATATGCTCGCGCCCTTCGTCATAGGCGCTGTCACGTGGCAGCCGCCGGCGTTCCGTCTCCAGCCGCTTGATATCGGCCTTGTCGTCGATCACGCGACGCTGAATGCTGCGCACATCCGCATGCAGCGACCGGTATCCTTCCGAGTAGCCCTCCAGCGCAGCCTTCGCGGCCTCGATCTTGGCGACATGATCGAAGGTGGCGGCGGCCTTGCCGAAAGCGTCGCCCAGCTCTTTGGCGTCGCGTTCGGGGAATGCACTCAGGTCGATGCGCATAACATCGTCGATCGCGGCGGCAATGATTGCCCTATCTTCGCGATAGGCCTCGAAGACATGCTCCTCGAGGCAGCCTTGCAGTGCGGGGTTCCGCGGGGGAGGGGCGGTTTCAGAGGTCAGCGAAAAACGAAGCGGCAGGTAGTTCACCATTTGCGGCATGAGACCGACAATCACCAGCGCCAGGAGTTGCAGCGCGATGAAGGGAATGACGCCCTTGTACATCGAGATCGTCCTGATCGCCTTGTCGGCCACACCGCGCAGGTAGAACAGCGCAAAGCCGAATGGCGGTGTCAGGAACGAGGTCTGGATGTTCAGGCCGACCATCACGCCGAGCCAGACGGCCGTGACGTTCGCATTTGGATCGAGCAACAGGATCGGGGCCACGATCGGCACGACAACAACGGCGATCTCGATGAAGTCCAGAAAGAAACCAAGGACGAAGATCACCAGCATCACGATGAGGAACTGCGCCCAGAACCCGCCCGGCAAGCCGGTCAGGAATTCCTTCACCAGTTCCTCGCCTCCGAAGGCGCGGAATGCAGCGGTCAGCATCGCCGCGCCGATCAGGATGATGAAGACCAGCGACGTGGTCTTCGCCGTGTCGATCATCACCGCGCGCAACGTATCTTCGATGCGCAGCGCCCGCAGGCCGCTCCAAACCAGCGCGATCAGGAAGGCGCCGACGCCGATCACTGAAACCGTGGCGGCGAAGACGTCCTGCGAGGTCGCCAGGTTCTTGATGTTGACGTTGAAGGTCGTGGCGACAAATCCGATCTCGCCAAGGGAAACAACCGCGAGGAGGACGGGCCAATACTGGCGCGGGCGCCCCTCGTAGAGGCGGTAGCCTGCCATGACGAGCGCACCGGCGGCCCCAATGGCGCCAGCCTGGTTCACGGTCGCGACGCCGGTGATGATCGAACCGAGTACAAGGAAGATCAGCGTCAGAGGCGGGACCAGTGTGATGAAGACCTTTGCAGCGAAGGCTCGGTCATAGACGCCGGCATAGCGAACCGTCGGCACGGCGGATGGCCGAATGATCGCGACGATCATGATGAAAGCCATATAAAGGCCGACCAGCACCAAGCCCGGAACAAATGCGCCGAGGAACATCTCGCCGGCGCTGGTCGAACCTACATCGAAGGATGACGGCATCAGAAGGTCGCCGGTCAGGTCCTTGTAAAGTTCCTTGCGCGCGGTGCTCGCCTGGTCGACCGCACTGGCAAGCTGGTCGGCAAGGATGATGAGCACGATCGACGGCGGGATGATCTGGCCCAGCGTGCCGGATGCGGCGATCGTGCCGGTCGCGATCGGATGGCTGTAGTTGTTGCGCAGCATGGCCGGCAGCGAAATCATGCCCATCGCCACAACGGTCGCGCCAACGATCCCAGTGGTGGCCGCCAGAAGCGCACCCACAAAGACCACGGAGATCCCCAGGCCGCCGGGCACGGGGCCGAACATCTGGGCCATCGTCACCAGCAGATCTTCAGCCAGCTTGGATCGCTGCAACATGATCCCCATGAAGATGAACAGCGGGATCGCGATCAGCGTGTCTCGCTCAACCTCCCAATAGACGCCGCGGAAGTTCGTGATGCCCGCACTCAGCCACTGGATGGCGTCGCCTTGCGCGAAATAGGCGGAAGGATCACCGGCGAAGACCTGACCGGCAAGCGCTGCCAGTCCGATCGTGAGGATCGCCGAACCAGGCAGCGCAAAGGCGACCGGAAACCCGCTGCCCAGCGCGACGGCCATGGTCAGGATGAGGATGGCGAGAAAAAACAGTTCCATTCTTGCAGGTCCCCGCCCTTAACCAATGCCGTGGCTTGAATGATCTTGGCCACCGGGCTCGCCGCGCAAATCGGCGGTGGAGTCCATGATGTAGCTGACAAACTGAACCATCATCGAAATGGCGAAGATCCCAAGGAACCCGGCCATCAGGTACTTCACGTACATGCCAAAGCCGGTCTGCGTTGTTTCCCACGACAGAAGGGGGCTGTTGATCACATCGGACTTGCCGCCCATGCCCATGACCAGAATGACCCAGCAAACCGGGATCCCAAGCACCAGGGATCCCACCGCGTTCACCCATCCGCGCGTCGGTGCACGGAAGCCGGCATAGAAGACGTCGACACGGACATGCCCTTCTTCCAGCAGGGTGTGGGCGCTGGCAAACAGGAACAGTGCGGCGTACCAGAAGCGAACCAGGTCCCCCATGAAGGCCTGCTCGTAAGAGAAGATGAAGCGCGTGATCACTATGAGGAGTTCGGCGCCCACGACGAGGAGTGCCAGCCACGTGAACCCGAGTGTGCGCGAGAAGACCGCGCTCACGATTCCCAGGACGACCAGCGGCATGTGTATGAACGGCCCCCGAAAGGCAGAGCGGCCGAGATCAAGCGCCATCTGCTCGCCGAAGAGGGCGGGCAGAAGGCCCTCGACGCGCAGGAACGAGATGACCGCGTCGGCGATACCCACATAGAGCACCGCGAAGAAGGCGGCCCGGATGATGAACGCATTCATCGCGCTGATCCGGACACTGTCATCGCGAAGCGTGCGTGCAGACGTGGAGCCTACCCAGACGACGGCGAGCGCGGCCCCGATGGGATAAGCGGCAAGCTGCAGCCATGCCAGCACGGGCACGCCTTCTTCGCCGCCCGAGAACGGGGCCGTGGCGTCTGGCCAGCCGAGCCAGAAATCCAGGTAGTTGTTGACCAGGAAGACCAGAAGGCAAACAAGCATTGCCCAGCAGAATGCGCGCACGGCCCTGGTGATGAGTATCGATATCCTGCCGGCGGGTCGTGACATCGTGGCCATGCCGCCTGCGCCCTGGGCTGCCATCGCCTGTACCTCCCGCTTGGATGGTCTCGACTCTGTCGGTCGAGAACCCTGACCCTGTGACGTTTTGCTGTGCCCAATTCAAAGCACGAGGGACGGAGCATTTTTGCTCCGCCCCACGCGTTTCGAACCGGACACACACACGATCCGATCTTGCGATCAGACCTCGATGCCGAGAACCCGGTTACGCTGCTGAAGGTAACCCGCATCCGCAAGAAGCATCCACCGGCCCACATCGGCCCGCGCTGCTGCGAAGCTTTCGTATATGCGGTTGGTCAGGTCGCCATGCGCACGCGCCTCGTCGAACACTTCCTGCGCGGCACGGCCGAAGGCGTCATAGACGTCGTCGTTGAAGCGGCGAAGCTCGACGCCGTGGTCGTTGATCAGGCGCGTCAGATACGTACCGTTGTTGGCATTCGTTTCCGCCATCATCAGCGCATTTTCTTCAAGACAGGCCGCGGTCAGGATGGCCCGCTGGGTGTCGGTCAGGCCGCCCCAGAAGTCGGCGTTGAAAGCCATGCCCAGCTGCGAACCCGGCTCGTGCATGCCCGGATAATAGTAGTACTTCGCAGCCTCGTAGAACTTCAGGAAGTAGTCGTTCCACGGGCCGACCCACTCAGTCGCGTCGATCGAGCCGGAGACCAGGTTTTCGTAGATCTGGCCGCCCGGCAGGGAGACCGGCGAGGCGCCCAGCTTGGCCATGACGTCGCCGCCGAGGCCCGGGATACGCATCTTCAGGCCTTTCAGGTCGTCGGCGGAGTTGATCTCCTTGTTGAACCAACCGCCCATCTGAACGCCGGTATTGCCGCAGGGAATGCTCTTCAGGCCGAACTCGGCCGTCAGTTCGTCGTACAGCTCCTGGCCGCCCATGAACTTCATCCAGGAGTCCATTTCGGTGTAGGTCAGGCCGAAGGGAACCGAGGTGAAGAATGCGAGCCCCGGATGCTTGCCTTTCCAGTAGTAGTCGGCGCCGATATAGGCCTGGCTGTTGCCCGAAGCCACTTCGTCGAAGACATCGAATGCGCCGACGCGCTCGCCCGCCGCGAAGTACTCGGTGACGATCTCGCCCTCGGTGAGTTCGCTGATGCGGGCACTGAGGCGCTGTGCGCTGGTGCCGAGGCCGGGGAAGTCGCGCGGCCAAGTCGAGACGATCGCCAGTTCCTTCCGGCTCTGCGCGATTGCCGGCGTCGCCAGGGTGGCGGCGGCAGTTGCTCCGACGGCAAGACCAGCGGTGCTGATGAATTTACGACGGTTCATGGATTTCTCCCTGCTATTAAGTTGTCTGTTCCAATTGTTCGACGTCATGAACACCCCACGACGCCTCGGTCACTCCTCCTCGCAACATCGGCTCCGTTGCCGGTACGCTGCCAAAGTTCCCGTTGCCTTAGCCTAATCGATAGTCGGCCTGGGTAAGATACTCAAGAAATTCCACAGGACGAACAGCTTTCTTTGGCAACACAGCGGCTTGGCGACCGATTTTGATCTGGTCGGTCGTTGCGTTTCGATTATCGCGCCCCGCGACAGCGCGTAATGTGGCCTATGGTTGCAAATCCGGAACCAAGGCGCTTCATGGCTCTTCTTCGCTGGGGGAGAAGGTGGCCTCGAGGGCCGGACGACAGGGAGTGGCTGTTCCGGCTACCGCCGTGCCGCCGCAAACAGCCGCACCGCGTGTTCCGTCGCTCGCGCCAGCAACGGCCTGGCATTCGCCATCGACTGGTCAAGGGTCAGCGGTCCGTTCGCCAGCGCGAACACCGCATCGATGCCCGCTTCGTGGAGTTCGCCCAGCTCGTCCCCGACGCTGCCGGCGATGGCCACGCAGGGGATACCTTGCGCCTTCGCCATGGCTCCCACACCGGCGGGCGCCTTGCCGAAGACGGTCTGAAAGTCGATCTGTCCTTCGCCGGTGATCACCAGGTCGGCGCCGGCGAGCTTTGCCTCCAGCCCGACGAGGTCCAGCACCATGTCGACGCCGCGGCGCAGCTCGGCGCCCAGAAAGGCCTTGAGCCCCGCGCCCAGCCCGCCGCCGGCGCCCGCGCCGGGCAGGTCGCGCACCTCAAGGCCCAGGTCGGCCGCGATCACGTCGGCCAGGTTGGTGAGCCCGGCGTCCAGCGCCTTCACCTGCGCGGGCGAGGCGCCCTTCTGCGGGCCGAAGACGTGCGCGGCACCAGTTGGCCCGCAGAGCGGATTGTCGATGTCGCAGACCGCCTCGATCTGAACCCCCGCCACGCGCGGGTCCAGACCCGACATGTCGATGTGGCGGATGCGCGCCAGGGCGCCGCCGATCGGTTCGACGGGCACGCCGCGGGCGTCCAGGAACCGCACGCCCAATGCGCTTGCCATCCCGATGCCGCCGTCGTTGGTGGCGCTGCCGCCGATGCCGACCCCGATCCGCTGGACGTCCAGGTCGAGCGCGGCGGCGATCAGCTGGCCGGTGCCCATGGTCGTGGTGCGGTCGGGGTTGCGCCGGTCCGGTTCGAGCAAGGCCAGGCCGCTGGCAAGGGCCATCTCGACCGCGGCAAACCTCATTTGCGGCACATAGCAGAAAGCGGTCTCGCGGGCCTCGCCCAGGGGGCCGGTGACCGTCACGGTCCGGGCCTCTCCGCCCAGGGCGTCTGTGGCCACGTCCACCAGCCCGTCGCCGCCGTCGGCGACGGGAACCTGGACCGCCTCACAATCGGGGAAGACCCGGGCGACCCCGTCGGCCATGGCGGCGGCCGCCTGGTTTCCCGTCAGGCAGCCTTTGAAGGCATTGGGGGCGAGAACGATCTTCATGGCCTTGCCCCTCGAATTCGTGGCGCGCGCCGCCACGTTAGCAGCCCAGATCGGGCAGCCGCAACGACATCAGATGAAACCTCGAACGGGACTAGGACCCTTGGCTCTGGGGGGCTCCGCCGGTAGGTGTGCGGCCGCTGCATGCCGCGTGTTACCGGTGCTGTCGGCGCCTTCGAAGGCGTGGTAAGCGGCGACCAGCGGCAACAGTACGTCCAGGTCGGCGGGTGCGGCTGAGCGGATGACAGGCTTGCTCATCGGATCGCGGAGCGGAGGCAAAGAAAAACCGGCGGGGCGATCGCCCCACCGGCTCCAGACTGCCCCCATGAAAATGCCCCCCCTGGGGGATCTGCATACTAGCGCGTTATTGCACCCATTGAAACGGTAGACCGCGTGCGTTGTAGCAGGCCTGCTCGGCCGCTTCTGCCGGTACGACCGCCGGGTTCCCCAAGGCCGGGATCGCAACCGTCCCCTCGCGGCTCGGTGCACCGGCGCCGGTGTTTGAGAAAACGCATAACGAGCGGCGGCTAGGTTTCTGATTTCTCTTCGAATTCACCGTGGTCGCCGTCCAGCGGCCGCCACCCCGCCGGCCCGAAGCCCTCGATCGGGCGGAACCGGCTCTTGTATTCCATCTTTGGCGATTCCCGCACCCAGAATCCCAGATAGACATACGGCATTGCTTGCGCCGCCGCCTGTTGGACCAGCCAGAGGATCACGAAACTGCCCAGCGAGCGTTTCGGCAGGCTGGGCTCGAAATCGCTGTAGACCGCGGAATAACCGTCGGTCATCCGGTCGGCCAGGCACACGGCGATCAATTCGCCGGCGCCGTTGCGATACTCGAACAGGGTCGTGTCCACCGGGCTGGTTACAACCATGTTGTGATAGTCGCGCCGGGTCATGTTGGCCATGTCGCCGTCGCCGTGCCGGGATTCCACATAGCGTTTGAACAGGGCGTATTGCTCGTCGGTCACGGTCTGGCCCACGTCCCGTGCGATGAGGTCCTCGTTCGCGGCCAGCACACGGCGCCATGTCCGACTGAGCTGAAAACCGGCGACCACGACGCGGACCGGGACACAGGCATTGCAGCCGCGGCAGGCGGGCCGATAGGCGATGTGATGGCTGCGCCGGAAGCCGGCTTGCGACAGGTGCTGGTAGGTGCGTTGAGCCTCGATGCCGATCAGCTCTGTAAACAGCTGCATCTCACTGCGGTCCGGCAAATAGGGGCAGGACATCGGCAACGACCGATGGAACGTGATCAGTTCTTTTCCGCGCTGGATCGACATGGTCCGTCTCTAGGCCCGGTCGCCGAAATATGCCGTCCGCACGCTGTCGGTCACCCCGATCAGCTGCGCCTGGACGAAATCCAGGAACTCGTGAGTGCCGCGCCCGATGACGTCGTCGATGGTCATGGAATCGAGCGCGGCCCGAAGTTCGTCAAGCCGCTCCATCGCCTCGATACCGCCGCGCAGACGATAGCGCGAGCGCAACTCGGTCATCAGCTCGTTCACCTCACGCACGCAGCAGATCAGCGAACGCGGGAAGCAATCGTTGAACAGCATGAAGCCGGCGACGTTGCCGGGCTTCATGCCGCGCGGATAGATCCGGCGAAAGGCGTGGTAGCCGGCGGCCGAGCGCAACAAGGCGTTCCACTGGCTGACATCCAGCGGCGACCCCACCTCGTCGACCGACGGCAGCAGGGCGTGGTACTTGACGTCCAGCAGGCGCGTCGTCTGGTCGGCCCGTTCCAGGTACTTGCCGATCTGATAGAAGTACCAGCCCTGGTCCCGGTAGAACGTTCCTTCGGTGATTCCGGTGTGGGCCTGGCAGGCCTGCTTGACCCTTTCATACAGCCGGTTGGCCCGGCCGAGGCTGGGGCCGCGCGCGCGCAGGTCCTGCAGTTCGTTGTAAAAGGTGTTGAGGTGCGTCCACATCTCGGTGGAGATCAGCGGCCTCAGTGCGCGGGCGTTTTCGCGGCTCATCCGGACCGTGGAGAGGATCGACGTGGGGTTGTCGGCGTCCAGGAAGTAGAAGTAGGTGACGTTCTCCCTGGTGGTCTCGTCGTACTGCTCCTTGAACCGCGCCGTGTCAGCATTCAGGGTGATGATCGCGTCCCAGTTATGATCGCCCTGGCTGTCGCGACTGAACACCTCGTTGACGTCCAGAAGACGCGCAAGGTTCTCGGCCCGTTCCATATAGCGGGCCATCCAGAAGATGCACTCGGCATAACGCGCCAGCAATGCGGTCATCGCCTATGCCCCGTCATCGCATCACCCAGGTGTCCTTCGACCCGCCGCCCTGGCTGGAATTGACGACGATGGATCCTTCGCGCAAGGCCACCCGGGTAAGCCCGCCCGGCAGGACCCAGGTGTCCTCGCCGGTGATTGCAAACGGTCGAAGGTCCACGTGCCTGGGCTTGATGGCACCGTCCGCCAGCGTTGGGCAGACCGACAGGTTAACCAGAGGCTGGCTGATGAAATTGGCCGGGTCCTCCTTCAGCTTGGCGCGGAACGCATCCAGTTCCTGGGCGCTGGCCCGGGGGCCGATCAAGATCCCGTAACCGCCGGACTCGCCCACCGGCTTGACGACCAGCTGGTCGAGCCTGTCCAGCGTGTAGCTCAGGCCTTCGGGTTCGCCGCAGATGTGTGTTTCCACGTTCGCCAGGATCGGCTCTTCGTCCAGGTAGTATTTGGTCAGGCGCGGGAAATATGCGTAGACAGCCTTGTCGTCGGCGACGCCTATCCCCACGGCGTTAGCCAGGCCCACATTCCCCTTGCGATAGGCCTCCATCAGGCCCGGCACGCCCAAGAGGCTGTCCTCGCGGAAGGCCTGCGGGTCCAGGAAGTCGTCGTCGATGCGGCGATAGATGGAATGCACCGGTGCAAGGCCGGCCGTCGTGCGCATGTAGATCCGATCGTTGTCCACAACCAGGTCGCGCCCCTCGACCAGCGGCACGCCCATTTCCCGGGCCAGGAAGATGTGCTCGAAATAGGCCGAGTTGTAGACGCCGGGCGACAGCAGCACCACCTGCGAGTCACCGCTGTGTGACGGCGCAATCGCGGTCAATGCCTCGTTCAGCTTGCGCCCGTAGTCGTCCACCGGCCTGATCTTGATCCCGCCGGCAAGGTCCTGGAAGGCGCGCATCATCATGTGCCGGTTCTCGATGACGTAGGACACGCCGGACGGCGTGCGCGCGTTGTCCTCCAGCACCCGGAACAGGCCGTCGTCGCCGCGAACAAGGTCGGTCCCGCAGACGTGGACGTAGGTTCCCAAGGGGACGTCCATCCCCACCATCTGGGGACGGTAGTTCTTGTTGCCGAGGACCAACTCGGCCGGGATCACGCCGTCCTTGATGACCTTCTGATCGTGATAGATGTCCCACAGGAGCAGGTTCAGGACCTTGACCCGTTGCTTGACGCCGCTTTCCAGGACGGCCCATTCCTCGGCAGTCAGCGGGCGCGGGATCACGTCGAAGGGCAGGATCCGGTCGATCGCCTGCCGCTTGGTGTAGACCGTGAAGGTGATGCCCAGATTGAACAACTCGCGCTCGGCGTCCTTGGCCCGTGCGGCGAGATCCTCGATGTTCAACGCCGCCAGCCGGTCGACGATGGTGCCATGGCGTTTGCCGCCGCCGGCCGTTCCACCGGTCAATTCGCAGAAATAGCCGCCCGGGTCATAGGAGAACTGCTCCGACTGGGACATAGACCCTCTGATTGCCTGCCGCTCGCCGTTTGCCCGGGATCCGCGCTTGCTTCCCGGTCCCGGTTTCTGGCTCTCGCGTTCCGTCGGGTCAAGATTATGGCCGGATGGCGCGCCCAAGGCCAGCACCGATCATGGTGGCCGTGGGGCCGGCCGGCGGCCCGTCCCAACGAAGGATCAACGGACGGGGAGGCGGGCCGGCACTGCAAGGGTCCCGGCCACGAAATCATGCAGGCAGCGGCCCCGATCCGAAAACAGCGCGATCAACAGCACCAGGCCGGATGTCACGCCGACGGAGAGGTAGAAGACCAGAGCCAGGACGAAGGCCTGCAGCAGATTGGGCGGATAGCCGTCGATCGACATCACCTTGATGCCGCATACCCGCATGCCGACCGTCGCCGAGCCGGCCGCCCCGACGGTGAGCGTGTGGTAGGCCAATGGGATCACCGGCAACACCGGCCAGATCAGGGGCAGCAGCAGACCGAAGGTCATGAAGCCCAGCATCACAAGACCCACGCCAAGGCCCGCCAGGATCACGGCATCGATCAGGTAGGCGATGATCCTCTTTGCGACAATGCCGTCGTAGAGCGCGGGATCTTGCAGCCGTTCGGCCGCGTCCGCCGGTCCGTAGATCATGGATGTCACCGTGTTGGAATACGCTCAGGCCTCTCACTTATGGCCGGGCCCGGCCGGGTGCAACCCGTAATCGGGGCTATTGCGTGATCGGCGGGGGCAGGGGGTTGTCCGACTGCGCCTCTTCCGGGGCCTGTCGGTTCAGTACGATCACCACCCGCCGGTTCTGCGCCGCCATGGGGTCGGCGTCGAAGGCGGGCTCGGTGTCCGCCTTGCCCAGGAGGGTCCGGAACCGCGACCTGTCGATCCCCGTGGTGATCAAGGTCCGACGCGCGGTCTGGCTGCGGTCCAGCGAGAGTTTCCACTTGCCCGACCCGTCCGGCTTGGTGAGTTGGGTCGCGTCGGTGTGGCCCGTGATGGAGATGCTGTTGGGCAACCGCGAGACCACGTTTGAAATGAACAGCATCACCTGTTCCGCCAGCGGCGTGAAGGCGGCGCTCTGCGGTTCGAACATGGGCTGGCGGTCGTGGTCCAGCAACTGGATGCGCAGGCCCTCTTCGGTGGTGTCCACCTTGACGGTGTCCTTCAGATCGACCAGCTCGGGCGGCAAGTCGTCCAGCGCCGACTCAAGCAGGCGCTTGGCGGTGTTGAACAGGCGCTCCTCGTCCACCGGATCGATCTCGGAGACGTCGGACGAGATCTCCGGAACGTCTTCGCCTTCACCGCGTGCATCCGAGTCCAGGTCCTCGTCCGACGGATCTTCCAGGTTCAGGGATTCCTTCGCGCCCGGTTCCGGGATCGGTCCGGGATCACTCACCGAGATGCCACCAAACATGCCGTCGCTGCCGCTGGAGCCCTTAACTGCTCCAATCGGCTCGAAGTAGTTTGATATCCCGTCCTTCTGTTCTTCGGTCGTGGCATTCAACAGCCACAGCAGCAGGAAGAAGGCCATCATCGCGGTGACGAAGTCCGCATAGGCGACCTTCCAGGCGCCGCCATGGTGCCCGTCGTCCTTGATCTTCTTCGTCTTGATGACGAGAGGTTGTGCCGCTTCGTCGGCCATGTCCGCCGCCTCAGCCCGTGTCGTCGAGAGTTAAGCCGTCCGGGACCGGCGTCTCCCGTTCCAGGATGACCGAGACCCGCCGGTTGCGCTGCTCTGTGGGATCGCGCCGCAGCAGGGGTTCGGTATCCGCCTTGCCGATCACGGTCGTGATCCGGTTGTCGGGCAGGCCCGAATCAACCAGCCAGCGCCGCGTGGACGCGGCCCGGTCGCCGGACAGCTCCCAGATGCCGTAGCTTTCGTCGCGGGCCCAGTCGGTCTTTTCCGTATGCCCGGCAATGCGGACGTCGTTGGGCAGGGTGACGATGATACTGGCCACCAGGGCAAGCAGTCGCTTGGCGCGCCCTGTGAGTTCGGCACCGTTCGGCGTGAACATGCCCTCCTTGTGGGTGTCCAGGATCTGGATGCGCAGGCCTTCGGGCACGACGTCGATGACAAGGTTCTTCTGCAGCTCCATCAAATCGGGCGCGCTCTGCAGCGACAGCTGGATCGCTTCCTTGGCCCGGTTCAGAAGGTCCTCTTCCTCTTCGATATCCTGGACCTTCGACAGGTCGGGCTTCGTCTCCTCCGCTTCTTCCGCGGTCTTGCGCCCCGGTTCGGCCTCCTCGGTCTCCGCGCCGAAGCTGTGGACCGGGATCATCACCGTGGGCGGCGATCCCGCCGACCGCAGCGCACCTTCGCCTTCGACCGACAGGCCTTTCAGCGTCGCGCCCAGACCGGTGTCCTCTTCGGAGACGCCGATCGGCTCGAAGAAGTCCGAGATGCCGCGTTTCTGCTCTTCGGTGGTGACGTTCAACAGCCACAGCAACAGGAAGAAGGCCATCATCGCGGTGACGAAGTCAACATAGGCGACCTTCCAGGCGCCGCCGTGGTGTTCCGCCGGAATCTTCTTCTTCCGCTTGAGGATCAGCGGCTCGACCGGTTCTTCCAGGGTGTCCGTCATGGGTACGTTCAGCCGCGCTGGGGCTGGGGAAGGGCCCCCGGCCTAGACGGGCGGCAGTCCTTCGCAGGCCTCTTCCACCTCGGAAAAGGACGGCCGATTGTGGTCGGTCAGCGCCTTGCGCGCGAACTCGACCGAGATCGCCGGCGCATAGCCGGAAAGATGCGCCAACAGCCCCGCCTTCATGCAAAGGAAATAGGTGTGCTCCTCCTCGCGGATCGCCTTCACCGCGCCCGCCATGGGGGCCACGTAGCCATAGCACAGCAGGATGCCCAGGAATGTGCCGACCAGGGCGGCGGCGATCAGTCCGCCCAGCACTTCGGGCGGCTCGCTGATGGAGCCCATGGTCTTGATCACGCCCAGGACGGCAGCCACGATTCCCAGCCCGGGGAAGCCCTCTGCCAGAATGGTCAGGGCATGGCTGGCCTCATGCTCGACATGGTGGTGAAGTTCCAACTCCTGGTCGATCAGAGATTCCATCTCGTGCGGGTTGTCGGTCCCCATGGTGATCATGCGCAGGTAGTCGCACATGAAATCCAGGGCGTGGTGGTCCGCGTGGAACTTGGGAAAGGCCTGGAACAGCGTGCTGTCGTGCGGGTTCTCCACGTGCTGCTCGACCGCCAGCGCGCCCTTCTGCTTGATCAGCTTGAAGACCTGATACTGCATGGTCAGCAGTTCCAGATAGTCTTCCTTCTTGTACTTCGCGCCCTTGAAGATCGCGCCCAGGCCGCTCATGGCCTTCTTGATCGTCCGCATCGGGTTGGCGATGACGAAGGCGCCGACGCCGGCGCCGCCGATGATGACCAGCTCAAAGGGCTGGTTCAGCACGCCCAGCTTGCCGCCCATGGCCATGTAGTCACCCAGCACGCAGCCGGTCACTGTGACAATGCCGATTATGACAAACATCGAGCCTCGCCGGACTGGTTGCCGGCTCGGGCCTGGGCCTGTGCCGGAGGACGCGTAGAATGCGCGTATTGTTAGGCAATTCTGAGTTAAAGAAGTACAAATGGGCCTCGCCGAAGGCAGCCGGCCGCGCTAAATACCCTGATGCCCATGCTAGAACGCCCAACCGCTGAAGAACCGCTGTCGCCCGTTTCCGGCCAGGAATTCAGGGCGGCCTGCGGCAGGTTTGCCACCGGCATCACCGTCGTGACCACCGTCGGGGCGGACGGCGCGCCCGTCGGCGTGACCGTCAATTCCTTCAGTTCGGTGTCGCTGGACCCGCCGCTGGTATTGTTCTGCCTGGATCGCGCGGCTTTGAGCTTTCCTGCGTTCGAGGGCGCAAAATCATTTGCAATCAATGTCTTGCGTGAAGGTCAAAGGGACCTGTCGGTGCGGTTCTCGCAACAGGGCGCCCAGAAATTCGGCGATCTGGACGTCCAGCGTTGGGAAACGGGCTGCCCGATCCTTGCCAATTGCTTGGCCAATCTGGAATGCCGGACCGAGGCGATCCATCCCGGCGGCGATCACATCATCATGGTCGGACGGGTGGTCCACCTGTCGGTGGGAGAGGAGGGGCGACCGCTGCTCTATTATGGTGGCGCCTACCGGACCCTGGAACCGCCGCGCTAGAGCCGCGTCAGACCATCCCCAACGTGGCGGGGGGCGGCGCGAACCCCGAACTGCTCGGTAAGCCGCCGCTCGAAGTCCGCCGACGGCATCGGTTTCCCGAAGAAGTAGCCCTGGCACAGCGTGCCGCCGTGACGGCGCAGGAAGCCGGCCTGGACCTCTGTCTCCACGCCCTCGGCCACCGCGCTCGCGCCCAGTTCACGGCCCAGCGCAAGGGTGCCGCGCAGGATCGGCGCATCGTCATCAAGCGTCACGATGGCCGAGGTGAAGGAGCGGTCGATCTTGATCGAATCGATCGTGAATCGTTCCAGAATGGCCAGTGACGAATGGCCGGTGCCGAAATCGTCCAGCGCCAGCTTCACGCCCAGTGCCTTGAGGCCGGACAGTGCCCGCTGGGACGCCTCCAGGTCGCGCGACAGGATCTCTTCGGTCAGTTCCAGGGTCAGGCAGTGGGCCGGAAGTCCCGTGTCCCGCAGCGTGTTCTCCACCGTGTCCAGGAACTGAGGATCGACCAGCCAGCGGGTCGATACGTTGACCGCTGCCGTCAACCGCGTGTGGAACTGCTTGTTCCACTTCATCGTTTCCCGGCAGGCCTGGCGCAGGATGAGGCGGCTCATGGGGATTACCATGCCGGTCGCCTCGGCAATCGGCAGGAAGTAGCCCGGGCCCAGGACGGTGCCGTCCTCGCGCGGCCAGCGCGCCAGGGCTTCGGCGCCCTGGATGCGGCCGGTCTTGATATCGACGATGGGCTGGTAGTAGGCCAGTAGTTCGCGGGCCGCCAGCGCTGCGCGCAGTTCCGCCTCGACCTGCATCCGGTAACCTGCGTTGTCATCCTTGTCCGGACTGAAGAAGGCGTAGGCCGAGCCGATCATCTGCTTGGCCCGGGCCATCGCCTCCGCGCCGGCGTGGATGAGCGCGGTGGCCTCGACCGCATGATCGGGATAGAGCGCGATGCCGACGCTGACGCCCACGTAAAACGACTGGTCGTCAAAATGCATCGGCTGGTTCAGGGCGTTCATGACCCGCTGCGCCGCCTGAAGAGCCGCTTCGGCGCCGTTGACATCTTCCAGCATGATGGCGAATTCGTCGTCGCCGATCCGTCCGACCGTGTCGGATTCGCGCGCGCATTGTTTCAGTCGCCGCGCGATCTCCTTCAACAGCCGGTCGCCGATCGCGGACCCGACCTCCTGGTTCATAGGATCGAAACCGTCCAGGTCCAGATACAACAGGGCGACGCTGCGGCTGGCGCGCCGGGCGCGGGCGAGGGCCAGTTGCAGGCGATCCTGGAACAGGAGGCCGTTCGTCAATCCGGTCAGGCGGTCGGTGTGTGCCAGTCTGTCCGCCTGATGCCTGTCCTGCCGGCGCGCAAGGTCCAGGGTGAGAACGTCCGCAAGCTGGGAGAGCCCCTGGAGTTCTGATTCCTCAGGCAGGTCCTTCGCGGACGCGTAGGCGAGACCCAACGCACCGCGCAACATGGCCCCGTCGTGCAGCGGCAGCACCAAGGCAGTCGCATCGTCGTCGGGCAGCCACGGCAGTTCAGTCCGCGCGCTGTCGGGGATGTCCTGGGCGCAGTGAAGCCTGATTCGATCCTGCAGGTGCAGGCGGCTCCAAATCCACGGTGTCTCACCGGCGGAAAGCCGGTGCGCGGGTGCGGCGGCCTCGTGCCCGGATAGCCATTGCGCACCCACCGTAAGCGCCGTCTGGCTGTCATCGGCCGCGTAGAGGACCGCGTGCGAAGCGCCAAGGGCCTGTCCGATCAGCCCCGCAGCCGTGTTCAAGCCGCGCCCTGCGTCCGTGGGCGCGCAGCGCAATAGCGCGGCCAACAGGGGCACCAGACAGGATGTCATCACCGATCCGTCTCAGCCGGCGTTGATGCCGGTCAGATATCCGTCGAACGCCTGGCGCGCGGCGCGGCGGAGGTAGCGCCCGGAAAGCCGGCCCTCGGCCGTTTGGGCATCGTCACGGCCAAGCGCCGCTAGGTCCAGGCGCAGGGCACAACCGTCGCTTTCGACGGTGGCGCCGGTCAATCGAGCCGGACTGTCGAGGACCAAAGGTTCCCAGCCGAACAGCCTGCCCGGTGTGTCGATCATGTCGATTTGAACGGACTCACCAGGGGCGGCGCCGAGAATGGCCACCCGTCCTTCCAGCAGAACAAAGGCCTGGTCGGCGGCCGCGCCGACCTGGAACAGACAATCACCGGTATGGAAATCGACCCGTGTGCATGCCGACTCGAGCCCGGCAAGCGTGTCGTCGCTTAACGGCACGAGGTCCCCCCTGATCGTCATCGGTACCGCGCCTTCCTTCTGGATGCACGCCTCGGCCGGCGATGGACCGGCCCGGGTGGTCTTTGTCGGGGCGTCATTGGGCCCGCCCCTGTTCTTGGTTCATCCTGCACCGATATTGTTGACAAAAAAATCAAACCAGAACAATGCGTTATATTAACCATGTTGCGCCGATCCCGCAACCAGGGACGGGCTGTACCCGGCCGCCTTCAGGCGCGACATGATCTCGCTGACATGTGCCGCATCGCGGGTTTCGACCATCACATCCAGTTCGGCCTGCTTCACGGACACGTCGTAGAACATGCGGTGGTGGTTAACTTCGACGATATTGCCGCCGGTCTGGGCGATATGCTCGGCGATGCGGCTCAAGGCCCCCGGCGCATCCTTGATGGCGACCCGCAGCCGGATCAGGCGGCTTGCCCTGATCATGCCGCGCATCAGGATCGAAGCCAGGATCCTGGGGTCGATGTTGGCACCGCACACGACAAGGCCCACATTGCGGCCCATGAACCGCTCGCGGTTCGTCATCATCGCCGCCAGCGGCACGGCGCCTGCGCCCTCTGCCATGATCTTGCCGCTGTCCAGCAGCGTCTGGACGGCGGTTTCGATCGCCGTCTCGTCGACCAGGATGATCTCGTCCACCAACCGGCGCGTGATTTCCAGGGTCAGCGCGCCTGGGGTCTTCACGGCAATGCCTTCGGCCAAGGTCTCGCCGCCCGCGGAGGGCGGCAGGCCGTGCAGCGCCTGATACATCGACGGGTAGCGCTCGGCTTCGACCCCGATGATCTCGATGGTCGGGCGCAGCGCTTTTGCCGCCGTGGCGATCCCGCTGATCAGGCCGCCGCCGCCGATCGGAACGACAAGGCAATCGAGGTCGGGGACGGCCTCCAGCATTTCCAGGGCGATCGTTCCCTGGCCGGCGATGATCTTCTCGTCGTCGAACGGGTGGATGTAGGTCAGGCCCTGCGCGCGGGCCATCTCCAGGGCATAGGGCTCCGCCTCGTCGACAGTGGCACCGTGGGTCAGGACGCGGGCGCCGAAGGCACGGGTCTGACCCACCTTGGTGAAGGGCGTGCCTTCGGGCATCACGATGGTCGCCGTTGTCCCCAGACGCTGTGCGTGCAGCGCGACGCCTTGCGCATGGTTACCGGCGGAGACCGCGATGACGCCCGTCTTCCGTTGTTCCTCCGCCAGACTGTCGAGCTTGACCAGGGCGCCCCTCACCTTGAAGGACCCGGTCCGCTGCAGCGTTTCCAGCTTCAGAAAGACTTCGGCCAGCAGCATGTCCGAAAGCGCGCCGGAGCGGATGGTGGGGGTATTGAGGACGGGGCCGCGTATGACCTCGCGTGCGGCGCGGATGTCCTCGATTGTGATCGGCACCGTGTTCTCCCCCTGGCGATAGACGCGTTGAGGTCTTATCGCGCCGTCGGGCGCAGCCTCAGGGCGTGTGCGCCCTCGGTTTCCAGCGACTCCGGACTGCCGGCAAGCAAGAAGCTGACGCCGTCTCGCCAGTCAGTCAACAGGTCTCTGTAGTGCCGCGAAAGCGGATGGCCCGCCTGACCGCCGGCCATGGCGAACCGGCTGGCGTGCAGGTCGGACAGATCGTAGACGGCCCGAAAGCCCGCACCGTGGACGTGGGCGTAGGGTGCCTCATCCGCCCCGCCGGTGGTCCCCCGGTTGACCGTCTCGTCGCCGCCGTCGGTCTCGATCGAGAAGCTGGCCAGCCCGCCCAGAACCGGCAGACCGCCAAAGATCCGGTGTTCGAAGCGCGCAAGGTGCGCGCTGCCCCAGCGCCAGGTGGCGGGGTCGTCCCCGAACCGCGCCGACAGCCGATCCAGGGCGTCGGCCAGCGATGCCTTTACGGCATCGGCGCAGGTCTCGGTATCCGGCGTGTCGCGGCGGTCGCACCAGGACGGGTCCACGGTCAGCGCGTGGATCAGAAAGCCGGGCCGGGCACGCCAGAAGTCGGCGAACAGGGGCCCCAGGTCGTCTTCGGCCAGTTCGCGGACCAGGGCACGCGACCAGGCTGCGAAGATCAGCGCTGCGGCGGAGTCTCGGTCCATGCGGAAATCCCAGGCCGACAGCAGCTCCAGCGCCGCTGTGCTGACGGCGTTGTCGCCCTTCACGCTCAGCAGCGACGGCACCAGCGCCTCTGCGGGCAACGAGTAGGCATCCGTCTGCAGGGCCACGCTGTCTTCGGCGCGGTGCGTGTCGCCCTGTTCCAGGGCCGCAAGGATGCGCCGGGCACGGAACCCCGCCGGCCAGCGCCTGGTTATCAGGTGGGGTAGGCGTCGCCGACCAGCCGGTTGTTCGCGTTCACCAGCAAGCCGGACGCCGGATCCAGCGCACGCGGCGCAGCATCCGCCGGCACCCGGCCCAGCCATGCGGGGCCGTCCTGTCCTGAAACGGGCAGGCTGCCGTCGCCGCTGCGGCGCACCGGCAGACGGCCTGGCGCAATCAGCCCGATGCTGCCCCGGGTGTCCGCGAACACCAGGTTCTGGGCCGGCGCACCCAGCGACCGGGCAGCGGCGGCGAAGCCGGGCGCGTCGGTGGCATGGTTCATCGCGTATAGGCCCGCCGCTGTCTGGTCCGCCGGATCGAGATTGGTGGAGGCCAGGGCCAGGACCGTGCCGTCCGTGCGGGGTGCATCAAGAACGTCCGAGATCACCGGGCCGTTGCGGGTGTGCCGGACGACCTGCATCTCCGCGTCCGCGTCCTTGACCAGGATCGTCTCCTGGAAGGTCTCAAATGGCAGGGGCCCCGCTTCGGTGAGATAGCGTCCGGGATTGTCGGGGTCGATCGTCTCGACCACAAGGTCCTCGGTGTCCGCGTGGGTTGTGGTCATGCCCCAGGCGACCCGGCCGTTGTGGCCAAGCAGGTGGAACGGGACGCCAGGCACCGTCGCGCCGGCGATCTCCCAGCCGGCGCTGACGATCTGGGCCAGGTACCACAGGCCCGGCGCCCCGAACCCCAGATGCGGGTCGTTGGCCAGGATGGGCTTGCCCGAGGCCGTGCGCCTGCCGGCCACCGCCCAGGCGTTCGAGGCGCTGAACGAAAGCGCTTCTTCGGGAATCGCGGCGAGCAGGGCGGTCGCGGTGTCGGCGAGGCCGGCGACGGTGATCGGTCGCATGCCGCTTTCGGTGCCCAGCAGCGCGTCGATCCGGTCCGACGGCAACCGCTCGCGCATCCGCAGCCGCAGCAGTTCCTCGCGCCAGTTGAAGGCCAGCCGCATGCCCATCAGGCGCCCCCAAAGGATTGAATCCGACGCCTGCCAGGCCTCCGGGCGATACCCCAGAACGACGAATTCGGGGGGCAGCGGACCCGTCTGGGCCTTGAGGAAGGCGTTGACCCCGTCGGCATAGGCATCAAGCGCCAGCCGGACCGCGGGCGGCATCGCCTCGGCCTGTCGCCGGGCCAGGCGGTGCAGCCCCAGGACCCGAAAGAACCGGTCGATCTCCAGCGTCCGCGCGCCCAGGACCTCGGAAAGCCGGCCCGCCGCCAGGCGCCGCAGGAAATTCATCTGCCAGAGCCGGTCCTGGGCGTGCACGTAACCCAGGGCGAAATAGGCGTCCTGCGGATCGTCCGCGAAGATGTGCGGCACCGCGTTCGCGTCCCGCAGGATACTGACCTCGCGCGCGGGACCGTTGACGGGGACCGTGCCTTCGTGCCGCGGCAATGACGCCGCCATCCATCCCGCGGCCCCGGCCGCTGCCAGCACCGCGATCAGCAGGATCGCGGCGGCTGTCCAGGCCGCGATGCGGCGGGTCCGCCTGTTCATGGGCGGCTCCGGGTGGGACAAGGGGGGCGACGGGCATGATCGAGTTTCGCATCTGCGGGGCAATTGTGCTTTGTTCCTCACATCCATTAAGGCCATACGGCCCGTATAGGCAATTTGGCAAAGGAACAGGTCGGGATCGGTGATATGGGGATGAGGATCGGCAGTGTACGGTGCGTTTCCGCCGGCGGCTTTCACAAGATGGCCTATGCCGAGTGGGGGTCACCCTCGGCCGGCCGCACTGTCGTCTGCGTGCACGGACTGACCCGTACCGGCCGGGACTTCGACCGGTTTGCGGGCGCGCTGGAGGACCGCTTCCGCGTCGTCTGTCCCGACGTCGTGGGCCGCGGCATCAGCGACCGGCTGCGCGATCCGAGCGGTTATGGTTTTCCGCAATACGTTAACGACTTGACCGTCCTCATGGCCCGGATCGACGCGGAGACGGTGGACTGGGTCGGCACTTCCATGGGGGGGCTGATCGGAATGACGATGGCGGCCGCCGATGGAAGCCCGGTTCGGCGGCTGGTGCTCAACGATGTGGGGCCGTTGGTCTCCAAACAGGGTTTGGAGCGAATCCGGAGCTACCTGGAAACGGACTGGACCTTCGAGACGGCCGAAGGGGCGGAAGCCCACGTGCGGGCGGTTTACGCTCCTTTCGGCAGCTTGAGTGACGACGAATGGCGTCACATCGTCGATCACACTGTCCGGTGCGACGAGGACGGTGTGTGGCGCATGATCTTCGATCCGGCGATCGTGGAACCGATGAGGCAGGAGCCCGTTGAAGACGTCGACCTTTGGCCGATTTATGATCGGATTACCTGTCCCGTCCTTCTGGTGCGCGGTGCCCAGTCCGACATCGTGACTGACGCGGTGGCAGCCGAGATGAAACAACGCGGTCCGCGGGCAGACGTGATCGAGTTCCAGGACTGCGGCCATGCGCCGACGCTGATGCCGGCGGAGCAGATCGCGGCCGTCAGGGAGTGGTTGATTGGCTGATTAGCAGGCCGCCGAAGCCTTCAAAAGGCCTTTCCGTGCCCGCCCGCCCTGGTGGGGCGGCGACCTGCAGACCATGCGAAATTTCCTGGTCGTCGAGTGGAAGGGCATCGACACGGAAGGTCTTGCAGTACGCCGCATGGAACTGCCGATGCGCGACGGCAGTGGCGACCGACTGATCGGCGAGTTCAGCCCTGGCCGCGATGACCGCCCGCTTGTGCTGCTGTTGCACGGGCTGACGGGATGCGCCGGATCAAGCTACATGGTCTTCAGCGCACGCCACTTCTCGCGTCTCGGCTATCCTGTCCTGAGGCTGTCGATGCGCGGGGCAGGGCCGTCGCGCCAGGTCAGCCGTTCCACCTACCACGCGGGCCTTTCGGAGGATATCGCCGATGTCCTAGCGGCTCTTGAAGGACAGGTCGCGTCGGCCGGCATCGTGCCGGTGGGATACTCCCTGGGCGGCAATATCCTGTGTCGGTACCTGGCGCGGCAGGTGTCCGATCAGGTGCGGGCGGCCGTGATCGTATCGGCGCCAATCGACCTGAGGGCGACGGCAAGCCGCTTCATGGAGCCCCGCAACGCACTCTATCACCGCTGGTTGCTGGGTCGTATGAAGCAGGACGTGCTCGAAACGGCGATGAACGCCGCCGAAGAGGAGGCGATCATGGCCGCACGCACGGTCTATGAATTCGATGACCGGTTCGTGGCGCCGCGATTCGGGTTCGGTGATGCCGAAACCTACTACCGGCGTTGTGCCGGAAAACAGTTCCTGCCCGATATCCGCGTCCCCACCCTTGTGATTCATGCCCGCGACGATCCGTGGATCCCGTTCGAGCCCTACGCCGTCTTTGAGTGGCAATCGAATCCGCATATCACCCCGTTGCTGCCGCCCGGAGGCGGCCATGTGGGTTTTCATCAGGCCGGGGATCCCGTGGCCTGGCATGACCGCATGATCGAGAAGTTTCTGGCAGAACTCCTTGTTTGAAATGCAGAATCGTCAAAGGACTGAATGGGCCCTGGCGACAACAGTGAACTGACTGATTTATATTGATTTGTGTGTCGGGCAACATGGGAGGTCCTGCGACTGGAGTTGCCAAAAAACGTAATTAAACAATGGCATATATGTCCTTTTTAAAGTGACATCCTGTATATCAAGAAACACTAAATTTAATTCAATATTAACCAAACCCGGTTAACGCTTCGATTGGACTGGTGTCGGAGCGAAGCATGCTGGGTTTCTGCCGGAATGTCGGCTTTGCCTTGCGGTTTGCCCTCTTGGTGATGGGGGCCGCGGGTGCCGCTGTGGCCGCCGCCGCGGCCCAGCCGATCGACATGTCGGCCTTCGAGAGGGCCGGAGACGCCACACGTCACCGCGTGACGGTGGGGATCACGCCTGACTTCCCGCCTTTCTACCAGGTCGACGAGGCCGGCGAGATTTCCGGTTTTACCATCGATCTCCTCGGAGAGATCGAACGTCATAGCAGATTGACGTTCGCCTACCGGGTCTTCGACACCTGGCCTCAGGCGTTAACCGCGTTGCAGCGGGGCCAGGTCGATCTGCTGCCGAACCTGGCGATCACCGAAGAGAGGGCAGGTTTTGCGCTGTTCTCGACGCCGATCGTCACCAGTCCAGTTTCGTTGTTCGTGCGTGCGGACACCAAGTCAGTCGACGGCATCGCCGACCTCGCCGGCACGGCGGTGGCGGTGGTCGACGGCGACGTAGGTCAGCTTCTACTGCGGGACCGCACGGACATCGTCGTTCAGACATACGCCACCGTGTCGGATGCCCTGGTCGCGTTGCTGTCGGGCGCGGTCGACGGAATGGTCTATCCGCATCGGGTGACCCTGAGATGGGCCGAACAGTCGGGGCTCGAAGAGAGGATTCGCGTGGCGGGCACGCCCGTTGCCGAGTTGCGTCGCGCCGTGGCTGTCCGCCTTGACGCGCCGGCGCTGGCATCCACGATCCAGTTGGCCGTGTCGGACGCGATGCGATCCGCAGCCTACGAGCGCTTCTACGCCAAGTGGTTCGCGACGCCGAAGGGCTTTTGGACAGTGCAGCGTCTGGGCTGGGTGACCGGTGTGGCGCTTGTGCTCGTGGTTATTGTGCTGGTCGCATGGCGGTACGCATCGGTCGTCAAGCTCAACCGGCGGCAACGCGAAACCCTCGCGCAGCTTCAGGACACGATGCAGGAACTGATGTTGGCCAAGGAAGAGGCACAACTTGCCAACCGGGCGAAAGACACCTTCCTGGCCCATATGAGCCATGAACTGCGCACGCCGCTGAATTCCATTCTCGGGTTCTCCGAGTGCATCTCCAATCAGATCTTCGGGAAGGTGGGCCGGCCCGAGTACCTGGAATATGCGGGCTATATCCATGACGCCGGCGGTCACCTGCTCAGCCTGATCAACGATCTCCTGGACATCGCCAAGATCGAGGCTGGCCAGCAGATGATCTCCGAGGAGATGATCTGCATTGGCGAGGCCGTGTCGCGTTGCGTCGAAATGGTGCGCGGCAGGGCGCTGCAGGCGAAGATCCGGATCCTCACCGACATGCCCGCGCCGCTTCCGCACGTCTATGCCGACCCGCGCGCGTGCAAGCAGATCGTGCTGAACCTCCTGTCCAATGCCATGAAGTTCACCCCCGAAGGCGGCGAGGTGACCGTCAGCGTGGGCTGCGAAGGCGGCAGCGTTTGGCTGAGTGTCGCCGACACCGGTTGCGGTATCCCGGCCGAGCAGATCCCCGAAATCATGAAGCCCTTCCGGCAGGTGGAGGATCCCCTGGTCCGGCGGCATGAGGGCACAGGGCTGGGCCTCTGCCTGGTGGACAACCTGATCAAGATGCATGGCGGGACGATCGACATCGAAAGCGAAGTCGGTATCGGTACCGTCGTGACCGTGCGCTTTCCCCCGAATCGGACCAGCCCGGTTTCAGAGGATCAGGAGCAGCCTTCCGCCAATCGGCGGGCCGCCTGACCGTCAGGCCGCCCAGCCGTTCCGCAACTGCCGGGCGGCATCAATCGCGAAATAGGTCAGGACCGCGTCGGCGCCGGCGCGTTTGAAGGCGATCAGCGATTCCATCATCACATCGGTCCCCTCAAGCCAGCCATGCTCGGCTGCCGCCTTGAGCATCGCGTACTCGCCGGAGACCTGATAGACGAAGGTTGGAACGCCGAAGTTGTCCTTGACCCGGCGCACGATGTCCAGATAGGGCATGCCCGGCTTGACCATCACCATGTCGGCGCCTTCGTCCAGGTCCTTGGCCACCTCGCGCAGCGCCTCGTCGGAATTGGCGGGGTCCATCTGGTACGTCCGCTTGTCACCCTTCAGGACGCCGCCCGAGCCCACCGCGTCCCGGAACGGGCCGTAGAACTTCGATGCGAACTTGGCCGAATAGGCGAGGATCCGCGTCTTGTCGAACCCTGCCTCGTCCAGGGCCTGCCGCACGGCGCCGACGCGGCCGTCCATCATGTCCGACGGGGCGACGGTGTCGCAGCCGGCCTCGGCCTGGACAAGGGCCTGGCGGACCAGAACCTCGACGGACTCGTCGTTCAGGATCTCGTCTCCCCGCATCAGCCCGTCATGGCCATGCACGGTATAGGGGTCCAGTGCGACGTCGCAAATGACCATCATTTCGGGCACGGACTGCTTCACCGAGCGCACCGCACGGTTGATCAGGTTGTCCGGGTTGAGCGCCTCGGCCGCGTCTTCCGATTTCAGTTCCGGCGGCGTCTGGGGAAACAGCGCAATGGCCGGGATCCCCAGTTCCAGTGCGGTTTCAGCCTCGCGCGCCACGCGGTCCACGGAAAACCGGTGGACGCCGGGCATGCTGTCGATCGGCTCGGAGTGGTCGCTGCCTTCGGTGACGAAGACGGGCCAAATGAGATCTCCCTGTGTCAGCACGGTTTCGGCAACCAGGCGCCTGACCGCAGCGCCGTCGCGGTTGCGGCGCATACGCGCCCTGGGGTAACGCCCGAAAAATGCCTTCTGCATCGACTGGAACCGGCTCCTTGATTTGGGTTTGCGAGGGCGGAGTTTAGGGAACCAGGCGTGCCAAGAAAAGGGCCGGCCCATGGTGGGCCGGCCCTTGGCAATGCGGGTAAACCGACGGTCTATTCGGCGGCCTGGACCAGGTTGCCTGCCGCATCCAGCGCCCTTGTCAGATCCTCCAAGATATCGTCGATATGCTCGATGCCCACTGACAGACGGACGTATCCGTCCGAAACACCCGACGCGAGCTGCTCTTCGCGATCCAACTGACTGTGGGTCGTGGTCGCCGGATGGATTGCCAGCGACCGGGCATCGCCGATGTTGGCCACATGGTAGAACAGGCGCAGCGCGTCGATGAAGCGCCGGCCGGCTTCCTTGCCGCCCTTCAGCTCGAAGCCGACCAGGCCGCCAAATCCGCCGTCGAATATGGCGTCTGCACGCCGCTTCTCCTCGCCGGACTTGAGGCCGGGATAGGTCACGGTCGACACCTCCGGATGGGTGGCCAGGAACTGGGCCACCGCCCGTGCGTTCCGGCAATGCTCGCGGAAACGCAAGGGCAGGGTTTCGAGGCCCTGGATGAACTGGAAGGCATTCTGCGGGCTCATTGCGCAGCCCAGGTCACGCAGCAGGGTAACCCTTGCCTTGATGATGTAGGCGATCGGACCCAGCGGCTTGACCGCTTCGGTCCAGACGGCGCCGTGGTAGGAGGGGTCCGGCGTGTTCAGGGCCGGCTGGCGTTCTTTCAACTCCTCCCAGGGGAAATTGCCTCCGTCGATGATGACGCCGCCGATCGAGGTTCCATGCCCGCCGATATACTTCGTCGTCGAATGGACCACGATTGCCGCGCCGAGCTCAAGCGGCTTGCAGATGATCGGCGCAGCCGTGTTGTCCATGATCAGCGGGATCCCGAAGGAACGGCCGATCTCGGCCACCTCGGCGATCGGGAAGGCCGTCAGCTTCGGGTTCGGCAGCGTTTCGGCATAGTAGGCGCGGGTCCGCTCGTCGGTTGCCGTCCGAAAGCCCTCCGGATCGGCGGCGGGATCGACGAACCGGACCTCGATCCCCTGGTCCTTCAGCGTGTTGGCGAAGAGGTTCCAGGTGCCGCCATAAAGGTCGGTCGAGGAGACGATGTTGTCGCCCGCCCTCGCCAGGTTCTGGACCGCCAGGGCCGTCGCGGCCTGACCGGACGACAGGGCAAGCGCCGCGACGCCGCCTTCGAGCGCCGCCAGGCGCTTCTCCAGGACATCCGCGGTCGGGTTCATGATCCGGCTGTAGATGTTGCCCAGTTCCTTGAGCGCGAACAGGTTGGCCGCGTGCTCGGTGTCGCGGAACTGGTAGGAGGTGGTCTGGTAGATGGGAACCGCCACCGCGCCCGTCGTCGGGTCGGCGCGATATCCGGCGTGCAGCACCTGGGTTTGCGGGTGAGTGGACGTGAATTCGGTTGTGTCGGCCATGGTGAAGCCCTCCTTGTTCGTCAACCGTTGTCGAGGGGCCCCATCGGCTCTTTAGCTTTCGGTCACGCGGAGCAAGCTGCCCCTCTCAAATCACCGCGGGCCCATTGCGGGTGGGCCAATCCCAAGCTACTGAAAACGCACAAAAAAACGCCACGGACGGCTGTCGCGGCGGTTCCTTCCGCTCGCTTTAGCCGCATTTCTTAAGCGCCCGCAAGCTGAGACTCAAATCGGCGCGTGGCCATCTTTAAACGCGAGCCTGCCCGACCCGTCAAGCGAAATCGTGGGCCTGGGTCCCGGCGCTGTGCCCTGGCTTAAAGGGGCCGTGTGGCGCATGATCCGAGCGGGGCGGGGAGGGAATGGCCCAGGAACTGAAAGACTGGTTCAATCCGGTGTTCTTTGCGGAACTGGGCGAACGCCTGTCGGACGCCTGTCCGGGCTTCGATGCCGCGGGTTTCGCAGCACAGGCGGCCAAGGACCTGGAGACGCTAAGCCTCACCCAACGCATGACCGCCACCGTCGAGGCGGCATGGCACCACCTGCCCGGAGAGTTCCGGCCGGCGGTCGAGATCCTGAAGAAGATCGCGCCGGCCTATCGCGGCCAGTTCGCCGGGATGTTCATGTGCGAATTCGTGGCGACCTACGGTCAGGACGACAGGGACTACGCGCTGTCGGCCCTGGCCGAGCTGACCCGGTCCTTCAGTGCCGAGTTCGCGGTCCGGCATTTCCTGGTGGCGGATTTCGACCAGACGATCGATGTCATGACCGGCTGGGCCGCCGATCCCGAGCCCGCCGTTCGCCGGCTGGCCAGCGAGGGCAGCCGACCGCGACTGCCCTGGTCGTTCAATCTGGCACAGCTGATCGAGGACCCGTCGCCTGTGCGGCCGATCTTGGACCGGCTGTGCCGGGATCCGGACACCTCGGTCCGCAAGTCGGTTGCCAATCACTTGAACGACATTTCCAAGGACCATCCGGCCTTGATGCTGGATTGGGTCTCGGCCTGGGACCTCTCCGACGAACGGTCGGCGTGGATCGCCAAACACGCGGCCCGGTCCCTGATCAAGCGGGGCGATCCGCGTGCCTTCGCTCTGTTCGGATTCGACGCGGCACCCGACGTGACGATTGAGGGTTTCGAGATCCGGCCCGGTACCGTAACCGTCGGCGAGGACGCGACTGTGTCGTTCACCCTGGTTTCGGGATCGGACCGGGACCAGAAATTGGCAGTCGACTATGCGGTGCACTTCGTCAAGAAATCCGGCAAGACCAGCCCGAAGGTTTTCAAGTTGAAGGAACTGGTCCTGCGTCCGAGTGAACGGCGGGCATTGACCCAGCGCCACAGGTTCGTTGACCGGACGATCCGGACCCATCATGCCGGCGACCATCGGTTTGCCCTTGTTGTGAACGGCCGCTCGATGGCCGAAGGCACCGTTCGGCTGGTTCGGGTTTGACTGGGGTGGCCTCGCGACTATGATCGCGGCCGAACACCGCCGAGGATCTCCATGGATTTCCAGTTGACCGACGAACAGCGGGCTTTTCAGGACATGGCCCGCGACTTCGCCGTGGCCGAGATGGCGCCGCAGGCCGCCAAGTGGGACGAGGGTCGATCTTTCCGGTCGAAACACTCCGCCACGCAGCAGGACCGGGACTGGCGGGCATCTATTGTGATCCGGAGTACGGCGGGTCGGGACTGGGCCGGCTGGACGCCACGATCGTTTTCGAGGAACTGGCGGCGGCCTGCGTTTCCGCGGTGGCCTATCTGTCGATCCACAACATGGTGGCCTGGATGATCGACCGGTTCGGCGATGCCGAGCAGCGCCGCCGGTGGCTGCCCGACCTGCTGAGCTGCGCATGGTTCGGGTCTTACAGCCTCACCGAGCCCGGTTCGGGCTCGGATGCGGCTGCATTGAAGACCAAGGCCGTGCGCGATGGCGATCACTATGTGGTCTCCGGTTCCAAGGCCTTCATTTCAGGGGGTGGGGTCAGCGATCTCTACCTGGTCATGGTGCGGACCGGCGGCGAGGGGCCGAAGGGAATATCCTGTCTGGTCGTGGAAAAGGACACGCAGGGTCTGAACTTCGGCGCCCAGGAGAAGAAGCTGGGCTGGCACTCACGGCCGACGGCGGCCGTCATGTTCGAGGAATGCCGGGTGCCGGTGGCGAACCGCCTAGGGGCGGAAGGCGACGGTTTCATGATCGCGATGCAGGGCCTGGACGGTGGACGCCTCAACATCGGCGCCTGCTCGATCGGCGGTGCCCGGGCCGCGATGGAAGCGGCACGCGACTACATGCACGAGCGTCGCCAGTTCGGCAAACGGCTGGCTGAGTTCCAGGCCCTCCAGTTCACGCTGGCCGACATGGCGACCGAATTGGAGGCGGCGCGGCTGATGGTGCGGCGCGGCGCGTTTCTGCTGGAGAAGGCCGACCCCGAGGCAACGCTGGCCTGTGCCATGGCCAAGCGGTTCGCGACCGATGCAGGGTTCCGGGTCTGTGACCAGGCGTTGCAGTTGCACGGCGGCTATGGCTATCTGCGCGACTTTCCGATCGAACGGTTCCTGCGCGACGTGCGCGTTCACCGTATCCTGGAAGGCACCAACGAGATCATGCGCATGATCATCGCACGCCGGTTGCTGGAACAATGACCGAGGCGATCCGCTTCGACCACCGGGGCGGCGTCGGCGGGGTGACGCTGAACCGGCCGCGCGCGTTGAACGCGCTGACCCTTGAGATGATCATTCGGTACGACGCACAGTTGAAGGCCTGGGCCACGGACGATGAGATCAAGGCCGTGCTGATAGAAGGGGTCGGTGGCAAGGCATTCTGCGCGGGCGGCGACGTCCTGGCGGTCTACCACGCCGGACAGGCAGGCGATGCGCTGGCGGCCGACTTCTTTCGCCACGAATACACGTTGAACCGCCGGATCCATGCCTTCCCAAAGCCCTATATCGCGCTGTTGGACGGAATCACCATGGGGGGCGGGGTCGGCGTCTCCGTCCACGGCGACTTTCGCATCGTCACGGAGAACCTGATGTTCTCAATGCCGGAGACGGGGATCGGCCTGTTTCCGGACATCGGCGGCTCGTGGTTCCTGCCGCGCTGTCCCGGCGAAACCGGGACTTATCTGGCCCTGACCGGCGCGCGGCTCGGGGCCGCGGATGCGGTCGCCCTGGGGCTGGGCACCCATTTCGTTCCGGCGGCACGGCTGCGGGACTTCGAGGTCGCGCTCTATGATGCGCCTTGGGGCGATGGGCCGGCGGACGCGACCGTGCGCAACCTTGTTGAACAGTTTGCCGAGCCCGCCGGGCCGGCGCCGCTGCAAGTCAATTTCGCGGCGATCGACCGCTGTTTCGCCTACGACGACATGGCGGAGATCCTCTCGGCCCTGGAGGCGGAGGGATCGGATTTCGCGGCCGACACCCTGAAGGCCCTCGCCACGAAGTCGCCGACGTCTCTCAAGGTGGCGCTGGCTCAGATGCGTCGCGCAGAGGGGCTAACGTTTGACGAGCGTATGACCGTGGAATACCGGCTGAGCCAGGCCTTCATGGCGGGTCCCGATTTCTATGAGGGGATCCGGGCGCTTCTGGTGGACAAGGACAAGAGCCCCGCTTGGTCGCCGCCGGCCTTGGCCGACGTCACCGACGCGATGGTGGAAAGCCACTTCGAAAGCCTCGGTGCAAAGGATCTGAGATTCTTGGACTGATTGCCGCCGGGGCAGGTCGGCAGAGGTGAATGCAAAAGGGATGGCAGCGATGGCGACGGTCGGTTTCGTAGGTCTCGGGAACATGGGCGGACCGATGGCCAGCAATCTGCTGGCGGCGGGGCACACCGTCAAAGCGTTCGACCTTTCCGAGGCGGCGCTGGACCTGGCGGTCGCGGCGGATGCGGTACGGGTCGGCAGCGCGGCGGAAGCCGCCTTGAACAGCGACGTCGTGATCTCCATGTTGCCTGCGGGCCAGCACGTCCGCGATGTGTATGAGGGCGAGGTGTTCGGCCATGCGCCTGCCGGCTGCTTGATGATCGATTGCTCTACCATCGATGTGGAAACCTCCCGGGCGGTTCACGCCGGCGCGGCAGATGCCGGCTTTGCCATGGTCGATGCCCCGGTCTCGGGCGGCGTCACTGGGGCGGAGGCCGGGACGCTGACCTTCATGTGCGGTGGCTCCGACGATGCCTTCGAACGGGCCCGCCCGTTGCTGGAACGGATGGGCAAGACGATCGTCCATGCCGGCGGCCCCGGCAACGGACAGGCCGCGAAGATCTGCAACAACATGATGCTGGGGATCCAGATGATATCGGTATGCGAGGCCTTCGGTCTGGCCGACCGGCTGGGTCTGGACCGCCAGAAGCTGTTCGACATCGCATCGACGGCGTCGGGTCAGTGCTGGTCGCTGACCACCTATTGCCCCGTACCGGGTCCGGTGCCAACGGCGCCTTCCAACCGGGACTATGCGCCGGGATTCACGGCCGCGATGATGCTGAAGGACCTGAAATTGTCCCAAACCGCGGCCCAATCGGTCGATGCGTCGACCCCGCTGGGTGCCGCCGCGACTGCGCTTTACAGTCTCTATTGCAATGAAGGCGAGGCAGGCGTCGATTTTTCAGGAATAATTAAGATGATACATGGTGAAAATTATTAAGAATTCTCTGCATACCATCAGGGTTGATAAGGTGAGAATTCGTTAATAGTGTAGCCTTGGGCCAGTCGAAAACCGAATGAGTGTGCGCCGTGAAGGACGAGTACCTTGAAGCGATAAGACTGATTGAGCGCTTGCATCGTCAGTTCCTCGAGGTGGTGAAGGGTGAGATTGACCGCCTCGGCATTCGCGACATCAACAACGTCCAGACCCTGATTCTGTACAACATCGGCGAGGACGAGTTGACCGTCGGCGAGCTGACGCATCGTGGCTATTACCTCGGCTCGAACGTGTCCTACAACGTGCACAAGCTGGTCGAGAACGAGTATCTGCTGCAGGAAAGGTCCACCCACGACCGCCGGTCGATCCGGGTCCGGTTGTCTGAGAAGGGGCTGGCTCTGCGCAACCAGATCGACGAAGTGTTCGACGGCCACTCAGCGAAACTCGCGGACACGGGCATCGCCTCGGAAGAACTGCAGTCCGCCGCCACCGTGCTCAAGCGGCTCGAACGCTTCCTGCTCGCAGCCTTCGGCTACGGCCCGGCTCGCTGATCCGGCTGTCCTGATCCCCCTGTCGGCAACCGTCGGTGCATCGCTTGTCGACGCCCTGATCCCTTTGCCTTTTTGACGGTTGCCTCGGTCCCACGAGGTTCCTTGACTTGAAGCCCCCCTGGCTCTACCGCTTGGTCGAAGATCAACTGATCGGGCGCTGTGCGGGGTGCCTCGAGGTCGGCGCGGTGCTGCGAGAGGAGTACTTGGGGTCTTGAGTGCGACGTTGAATCTGGTTCGGTGCCGGGTCGTCGAACAGGTTTCAGGATCCTGTCGCCGCCGGGAAGGACGCGTGTAGGTGTCCCGGTTATTGTCCGGGGTTGACCGGCAGCAGGTTTCGGAGTCGTTCTGGCTGCGCGGGTCGGCATGTCTGATGGCGTTTCTTTGCTTCGGGCTGCCGCTGGACGACACCATTCATTTCGCGCTGTTCGTGGTGCTCGTTCTGCTGGCTGCCACCGGGCTGATCACACGAAAGGCAAGGCGCTGGGGGGCGCCTTCCTGGTGATTGTCGTTGTCAATGCTGTTCAATTCGCGCTGCCTCGGCCGCTGATCGAGGAAGGCAGCAACATGCTGATGGTCTGGGAGGCGGACAATCCGCTTTGGAAGGCGTTGCCAAAGCCAGTCCTCGAAAGAATGACCGCCGATTTCAATGACGATTATCCGGTGCTCCTCAGGTGCATCCGGTTGAAGGTGAATTGCAACATCGGCCCTATTCGGCAGATCAAGCAGCCATACGCGCGCTCTGTGGAAACCCTGTGGCGGCCCTCGACAATGAGCCGCACGGTGGATGGGATCGACATCAACAATGTCATGGACCTGCGGCCGTCCTTCATGCGGGATCTCAGATTTCGGTGGGCCCGGAACAATCCCATTATCGACCGGAACGATCCGCCGTACTTCGTCCACTATCGAATTCCCGGTGCCTTGGCCGGGTCCAGCATTTGCTGGAAGGGCAACGTCTTCCTGAAGTCGGGAGATGCGGTCGACTCTCTCGCAGCCGGCGATTGGCAATGCAGAACGATTCCGCACGGTGTCGATGAAGAGACTGTGACAGAGGTCATCGGCTATGACACCGGCAGGGGAGATCCGCTGGCCATTTCGCTGGAACTCAATCCGAAGTGGCGCGCGTCGGGGGTCGTGCGGTTCCTGGTTCCGGTGCTTGCCGCCGTGCTTGTTGCGCGATTGCTGGTCGGGCCGGTCCTGCGCAGGTTTTTGCACCAGTCCTTGTCGTCGCCTTCGGTGCCACACTCATTACGGGGCTTCTCAAACTGGGGCAGTTGACAAGCCAAGTCATCCATTATGGCGGGGGTGACGGGATCAAACACGAGGCTTTCGGTCACAGGATCCTGTTTCCGGCGATGGACGGAAATTGGCACGAGGCCCTGCGGGGGGCTGAGTCCGCCTTCTATTTCATGCCTGGACTTCGGTATTTTCGGGCGCTGGAGAAGGCAGTATTCGGCGAGACCGAACATGCAATGCTGCTGGTGGTGCTGGCGCTGCCGTTCCTGGTCTATTGGTTGGTCTCGCTGGTGACGAACCGCTGGGTCGGCGCCGCGGCCGCTTTCGTTTTCACGTTTACGGCTGCAGGCAAGTATGTGGGGTTCGCCTTTTACCGCCACGCCGCGGAGGCGACGGTGGGTCACGGCGAACCGGTGGGCTACGGGGCGATGCTGGCCGCGCTGTGCCTTGCCATTCTGGCCTATCGGCGCAGCGTCGGCGGGGGTTCCGCTGCCGGCATGCTCTTCGCCTCGGGCCTGCTGTTTGCCACCGCGGTGTTCATGCGTCCGAACATGGCACCTGGCATTGCGGTGTTCTGTGTGGCGCTGTCGCTGCCGCTGCTGCGGCGGGGCGCGGTACCTGCCGTGGCGGTCTGGGCTCTGGGCGTGGGCTTCGCGGCGGTGATGCCGCTGCATAATTACTATTTCGGAGACCAGTTCGTGCTGTTCACCCGGGCCGCGACCATCCCGGAAAACCTGAAGGCCCCGCCGTCGGTCTATCTTGCCGCGCTGTCGGAGATGGCAGGCGGTCGGTTCGACGGGCCCGCCTTCGCGGTGGTGTGGGACCAACTGGACAAATGGGGCGGACCGTTCAAGGTCCTGCTGTTTGCGGTCACGCTGGCGGCGGCCGCAGGCTGGCGCCGGCCGGCGGTGGAGGTGCGGGCACTGGCGGCGGCGGCACTGGCGCTGCATGCGGTGCTGTGGTTCTACCACCCCAACGACCGCTACGAGTTCATGGCCTGGCTGCTGACAGTCGTGGTGTGCATTGTTTTGGCCGACCGGGCGGTGGGCGAGGGGACGCTTCGGCTTCCGGCCCGGTGGGCAGGCAAGGTCCAGGCGGGCGCGGCCCGTGCCGCGGGGTGGCTTGGTGTGGGAGACATGGCGCGGCGTGCCGGGTTGTGCCGGCAGCTGATCCCGGCGACGGACCGGATGTCGGCGCTGTCGGGCTTCAAGGCCTTCTGCCGGCCACTGGTCTCGCCGGTCCACGGCACGCTGGAACGGCTTTCCGGGCGTGGGTCGCTGTTCGACGTCGGCTGCGGCAGCGGCGCGCTGCTGTATCTGGCGGCAGCCGATGGAGGGCGCGGCGTCTGGGTGGCTCGGAGATGACGCCGGCCCTGCTGGCGGATGCCCGGCTGTTTGACTGGCACGGCCTGGAGGTTCCGGAACCCGCGCTGGAGGTCGCGCAGGCGACACCGTCAGACAGCATCGCCTCCTACGAGCAGGTATCACTGGCCGACGTGCTGCATCATCTTCCGAAGGGTGGGCAAGGGGCCTTCGTGGCGGAACTGGCCGAGCGACTTCCGTCCGGCGGCCGGTTCGTCCTGACCGATATCGATGCCTCGGCGCTGGTGCGCCGGTTCTGCAACCAACTGCACGACCTGGTCCTGGCAAGGCAATGGGTGCACCCGGTCACGCCGGCGGCGGCCCGTGCACTGGTGGAAGCCGCGGGGCTCACGGTCCGATCCGAGGAGACAGTGAACTCGCTGTGGTACCGGCACTATCTGACCGTTGCTGAAAAACCCTGA
>Ga0049101_10000002_pt1 | contig 123828 bp, 122 predicted proteins | sample WorMetmaBAHAMAS1_FD_55016 | JGI IMG/M metagenome (GOLD analysis project Ga0049101, IMG submission 55016) | Marine gutless worms symbiont microbial communities from Max Planck institute for Marine Microbiology, Germany - Inanidrilus... | ecosystem: Host-associated > Annelida > Digestive system... | reverse complement strand
GGTGATGACCGTGCCGGCTGCGGCATCGACCGCCGTCACGCCCCCCCCCCCGAGCGACGGCGGCACCCACTCGATCATCCCGGGGTAAAGGGTTGCCCAGGCTTCCTCCCACAAAGGCCGCTTGGAGAAGCTCTCCTTGGCATCGAGGATCATGATCTTCGAAGCCGGCTTTTCCTGCTTGAGGTAGTGCGCAATGAGGCTTGCGCGCTCGTAGGGTCCGGGCGGGCACCGGTAGGGCGCCTCGGGCGGCGCGATGACGACGAGGCCGCCATCCTCCATCGCTTCGAGCTGCGCGCGCAGGAGCGCGGTCTGCGCGCCGGCCTGCCAGGCATGCGGCATGACAGTGGCCGCGGCCTTGTCATAGCCCGGCAGGGCATCGAAGCGCAGGTCGATCCCAGGTGCAAGAATCAGCCTGTCGTAGGGCAGCGGCCCGGAGCCCGCGGTGGCCACCGTCCGGGTGCCGGGATCGACGCCGGTCGCTGTGTCCCGGACCAGGCGGACACCGTCGCCAACCGGCCCGGTATGCGCGTGGGAGATCCCCTCCAGAGTACCGAAGCCGCCGAGGACGGTATTGCTGAACGGGCAGGTTACCGCGCGCTGCGCCGGCTCGACCAAGGTCACGTCGTGACCGGCCCGGGCAAGGAACCGCGCCGCCGTGGCGCCGCCGAAGCCGCCGCCCACCACCACGACCCGACCGCGGTCCTGCGCACGCACGGGGACGTTCAGCGACAGCGTGGCCAACGCTCCGGCATTCACTTCGCGTCGCGAGACGGTCACGTCAATTGCCCCCGGCGATCCAGGCCGCGATCGCCGCCATTTCGGCCTCGTCGAACCCAGCGGCGATACGGTTCATCAAGGTCGCTTCGCGCGTGCCGGCCTTGAACCCAATCATCGCCTCGAGGATTTCGGCTGTGAGCGACAGGGACGTTCCCGCCCCGTGGCATCCCGAGCAGGCCATGGCGCCCGGCGGCGGCGGGCCCGCCAAGTCCGGAAGTGCCGTCGCTTTCGGCGGCGACGCGTCCGCTGCCGCCAGTCCCGGAAAAGCAACCAGCACCATGATGCAGGCTGCTCTCAGACGCATCGCTGCTCCTTCCGTCCTTCCCAAGTCACGGGCCGCCGCAACGGTCGCCGGCTGCCAAGCCGACCGTCAGATGGCGATACCGTGCTTGGCCAGCGGCAGGTCACGGAGCCGCCTGCCGGTGGCGCGGTAGATCGCGTTCACCACCGCGGGCGTCGCCACAAAGATCGTGGGCTCACCGACGCCACCCCAGAATTCGCCGCTTGGAACCAGGTGGCTCTCGACCGCCGGCATCTCCCACATCGAAACGATCGGGTAGGTGTCGAAGTTCTCCTCCTGCACGCGGCCTCCTTCCATGGTCACCTGGCTCAAGAGACCGGCCGACAAGCCGTAGGCGAACGAGCCCTCGATCTGCGCCTCGACCTGCTGCGGGTTGACCACGTGCCCCGGATCGGTCGCGGCCACGATCCGGTGGATGGTCAAGGTGTCGCCGTTGACCGACACCTCGGCCGCGGCGGCCACATAGGACCCATAGCCCATGTGCTGGCAGAGACCGAAGGCGCGGCCCTCCGGAGCGCCGGCTTCCCAGCCGATGGCGTCGGCGACCTTGTCCAGGACCGCCAAATGCCGTGGGTGGTCGGCCATCATGGCGCGGCGGAATTCCAGCGGGTCGCGCCCGGCGGCCTCGGCCAGTTCGTCGATGAAGCACTCCAGGTAGAAGGCTTTCTGGTTGTTGTTCACGCCGCGCCAGAAGCCCGGCCGGATCGGCGGATTGCGCATGGCGTGATCGATCAGCAGGTTCGGGACCGTGTAGCCCAACGCGCCCTCGGTGCTGTCGGCCTGTAACCCTTGGAAAACGAAAGGGTCCATCCCGTCTTGCAGCATGAAAGGCAGGAGCCCGGCGAGGATCGACTGGCCGGAAATCCGCAAATGCAGACCGGTGAGGTTTCCCTCAGCGTCCAGTGCCCCGCGCAGCCGCGCCTTGGTGGCGGGGTGATAGGCGCCGTGCAGCTGGTCCTCTTCCCGGGTCCAGATGGCCTTGACAGGTGTTCCCTTCATCTCCACCGCAAGCCTGACGGCGATGGCGGTGTAGTCCGGAGGGGCCGCCCGGCGCCCGAAGCCGCCGCCGAGGTTGATCCGGTTCACGTCGCACTGCGATATCTCAAGGCCGCTGGTCTCGGCCGCGACGGCCAGATCGATTTCGGCATTCTGGGTCGCAACCCAGACCGTGCAACGGTCGTCGGTCACCAGCGCGGTGGCATTCATCGGCTCCATCGTCGCCTGGTGTTGCCAGGGATAGTGATAGTCGGCCTCGACCACCTGCGCGGCCTCTGCGAGCGCGGTCTCGACATCGCCGGACTGGTTGCCGACGAAGGCGTCCTCAGCAGTCAGACCGTCGTCCAGCATGGCCTCCAGATCGGCCATTCCGAAGGAGGCGTTCTCACCCAGGTCCCAATCGATCGGCAGGGCGTTGAGCGCGGTCTGGGCACGCCAGAAGGTGTCGGCGACCACAGCGACGGCCCCCTCGTTGACCTGGACAACCTTCACGACGCCGGGCATGCCCGCCACGGCATCGGCGTCAAAGCTGCGGATCACGCCGCCCATGACCGGGGCCTGTTTGACCGCGGCGTTCAGCATGCCCTCCAGCGTGACGTCGATTGAGTAGATTCGGCTGCCGTCGAGTTTGTCGGCGGTGTCCAGCCGCTTGACCGGCTGGCCGGCAATGGTCCACGTCGACGGGTCCTTGAGCGCCACATCGGCGGGAACGTCAAGCTTGGCCGCCTCGTCGGCGACCTGCCCATAGGTCAGCGTTGCGCCGCCCGGGCCTGATTTGACGCCCTTCGACACGGTCAGCGTGCCCACATCGACGCCCCAGCGGTTCGCTGCGGCCTGCATCAGCATCGCCCGAGCGGCCGCACCGCCCTGACGCATATAGGTCTGGCTGCCGCGGACGCCCTGGCTGCCGTAGGTGCCCATCGCGCCCCAGATCCGCTCGCGTGCGGCGTTCTGGCCGGGGGTGGGGTATTCCCAGGTCACCTTCTCCCAGTCGGCATCGAGCTCTTCGGCGACGAGCTGCGCCAGGCCGGCCAGCGTGCCCTGCCCCATCTCGATCCGCGCGACGCGGACCACCACGGTGTCGTCAGGCTGGATGACGACCCAGGCATTGACTTCGGGTGAGCCGCTTCCGGCAGCGGATTGCGCCGCAGCGCCCAGCGGGAACCCGATCGCGAGACCGCCCGAAGCGGCCGCCATTGCCAGGAAGCCGCGCCGCGAGATCGTGAGGTGCTGTGTCATCTCGCGCCTCCTCAGCTCAGCTCGGCGGCGCGCTTGATGCCCGCCTTGATCCGGTTCTAGGTGCCGCAGCGGCAGAGATTGGTCATCCCTTCGCGGATGTCTGCGTCCGTCGGCGCCGGGTTTTCGGCGAGGAAGGCCGCGGCCGCCATGATCTGCCCGGACTGGCAATAGCCGCATTGCGGCACGTCGAGCTCCAGCCAGGCTTGCTGGATCGGGTGCGAGCGGTCCTCGCTCAGCCCCTCGATCGTCGTGATCGACTGTGTCGCGGCGATGTCGCCCACCGCAAGCGAGCACGACCGTTCCGCGACCCCGTCGATGTGGACGGTGCATGCGCCACATGCAGCGATGCCGCAACCGTATTTCGTTCCGGTCAGACCCAGCTGCTCGCGCAGCACCCAAAACAACGGCGTGTCGGGTTCGGCATCCACGTCGCGCTGGACCCCGTTGACGGTCAGTCGAGTCATTTGGCTAGTGCTCCCTGTAGCTGGCTGCGTCCATATACGTCTGACGGGAAACCCCGGTGAAATGAACTACGGTCGAGGTACGATTCGTCAAGACACACCTCGCCTTCTCGAGGTGGAAAAACCGTCAAAAACGCGCCCGGCGCCAAGATCGTGGCACCACCGCCGTGGGAGGTAAACTTTCGGTGACTTCCAACCCGAGACGCATGGGGCGCCCTGTGACGCCGCGGCTGCGGACCCGCCGCACGTTCAACCGACGTGTGGTCCTCGCTGGCCGCGCCCGTCGACGTCAAAGCCCTCGCCGCCGACCAGACCCCGGTCAGACGCCCTCCCCCACCACCACGTATAGAGTTCGATACGTGTCCAGGAAGGGCAACCAGGCTTACCTGCATGGTGATCCCTTACCGAAGCCTCTCGATGTCCGGAGCCAAGTGCCCAACGGTCCCTCAAGATGCGGCCGGCGGTGTCCGCTCCTGCCCCCTGGCAAACAACGGGCGACGATCCCATTCCGCCTCCAAATCCAGAGCGGCATCACCAAAGGCGATCATTGCATCGGACCAAAGACCCGTCATGCACCGACGCCCAACCCGGACGCGTCAATGGGGGCCGATCGGCTCGGTTCGAATGGGGGCACCGGGGGGAAACGCGCGCAATCCCCTTATCGGATAGGCTCTCGGATCTTTTACTCAAAATCTGGAACCAAGCCATTACACTCCAGGTCTCGGCAGAAGCAACCTAGGATGGAGGTAACCAATGACCACGCTTACGCTCCCTGGCCTCCGTCTTCCCGCGATCTTCGCAGCGTTGATCGTGTTGTTCGCTGTCCCGGCCCAGGCTGCCAAGGATAAGGTCTACACATCTTGGCGCAGCGATCTGGCGGTGAGCGGATATGATGCTGTTGCCTACTTCACCGAGGGCAGGCCGGTCGAAGGCTCCGACGACTTCACAGTGGAATACAATGGAGCGGTGTGGCGTTTTGCTTCCGCGGAAAACCGAGATGCGTTCACCTCCAACCCCGCCCTATACGCGCCTCAGTATGGCGGCTACTGCGCTTGGGCCGTCTCTCAAGGCTACACCGCGAGCACCGATCCCGAGGCCTGGAAGATCGTAGATGGAAAGCTCTACTTGAACTACAGCCGGTCGGTTCAGCAGAAGTGGGAGCAGAACATCCCAGGCAATATCACTGCCGGTGACGCGAATTGGCCCAAGGTGCTGGAGTAGTGACAAGCCCCCATTGACCGCCTTGCAATTGCACGGTCACGCGACTGTTGATGGCTATCGTGAGACGCAAGCAGCCTGAACCTTACAGTCTGGTAATGGCCCGGCAACGGCAGTCCAAGCCTTGACCCCGCCGCCACGCAAAAAGTTCGATAGGTGACCAGGAGGGGCCGCCACGCCTGGGCGCCGGCTCAGCACGCGGCCACGACAGCCAATCCAGAATCCCTGGCGAAGTCCGGCAGTTGTTCCTCGGCCAGATGTATCGGTGCTGTCTAGATATCCGATTGGATGCCATCTGGCCGCGAAAACCCGTCACAGCTCCATGAACAGAGTCAGGATGGAAACCAGGACGACGGCGAAAGCAGCAGTAAAAGCGACGCCTTGCGCAGCGATCCGATCAGGGGCGAAAGCGCCAACGGGCCGAGAACCCAATAGAGTTGCGCGCTAAAGAACCCGGGGAAATACTCGCCCAACCAGATGACCCACCAGGTATGGGCAATGGCGTTTCCGATGGCCCCATAGACAACGTAGAAAAGCATCGGCGCCACAAGGAAACGGATGTTGCGCGAAAGGACCAGAATGCACGACACGGCGAAAACGAAATAGGAGACCATATTGATCGTGACGAACAGTTCAGCGCTGAATGGTTCGCCCCCATACAGTGGTGGAAAGAGCTCGCGAAAACCGGTGCGGAATTCTTCGGCGAAGTGAATGAACTGCCACGCCAGAGCGCCGAAGAACACCGGGTAATAGGACAGCGGCAGCGGCAATTCGTTCCGGCCCCTGTACATCGCAAAGAGCAGAACCGCGACGCCGACGAGCCCTACCACAAACGTGACCACCAAGGGCTTGCCCCCGGCAATGGTGAAGGCAGCCGCCATCAACACCACCAGAGCGGAGGCTAGAACGAGGTCACGTCTGGACAGTGTCTTCCGCGTCAAATCCAATTCGCTCCCCTGGCCCGCCAATCCGACAATAGGAGCAGGCTATTGTCTTCTGCCAGTGTAAGATCACCCGATGAGGAAAGGGCCCTGCTTCTTGGGCGATGGCTGACGGAGTTGAACTCCGGGATATCCGCGCCACGTCTTATGCTTGAGCCAAACGGAGACCCTATGGGCAGGCGCGAATTCTTGAAGGGCGGCATAGGCACGGCAAGCTTGCTGGCAGCCGCGACATGGGGATTGCTTTCTCCCGTCAGCGCAGCCGATCCAACCGAAACGCGCGGGACGGGCCTGCCCTTGAGACTTGCTGAGGCACTACGGTCCATCGGCACGGCTCCCTGTTTGGCTAAGGCCACTCAACTCGAGTCAATCCAGGAAGTTGACCGGGCGCTCTCCTTTCATCTTAGGAGTGCCGGGCTTGATGTCGCTGCGACGTTGACTGTGGCTGCGGCCCTTCGTTCTTTGTCGGAGACGGAAGCTTCGTATCTGGCCTCATTCAGTCTCAGCTACAATCAGGGCATCGGAGATGCTGGCGCAGTCCCCCTGGCGCGCGCCCTTCCGCAGGGTTTGCGTGAACTGGGCCTTGTCGGGTGCGGGATCGGCGATCAAGGCGGCGAGGCCCTGCTTCAGTGGGCCAGCCATGCATCGCGGTTGCGTATGATGTGTATCGAGGGCAACAACTTCTCCCGCCCGCTGACCGAGCGATTCCGGGAACTGGCGGGACAGCGTTCCGGCCTCTTCGTGGTCGTCTAGCGGCGAGGAATCATTGTTCGTGATCCAGGCAATCCTGAGAGGCGTGCCATGACCCAGTCAACTCACACGACACTGCAGGCCGCCGCTGCACGTTGTGGCTGCGACGACGACACCCTGGGCCGGTTTGCCCGGCACCTGGCAGATCTGCCGCACTATCAGGCCGCTCGCATCAATCCCTTCGCCTTCGCGGAAGCCGCCGGGATCGGCTCGGAGACGGCACTCGACCTTTTTGTGCATGGCGCCAAGCTGGGCCTGTTCGACCTGGAATGGGGCATGATCTGCCCGTTGTGCGGCGCCATTACCCACAGCGCGACCGCGCTTGACCGGGTGGCCGAGGACTCCTTGCATTGCGCCTTGTGCAACAGGGATGCGCCTTCCGTGCTGGACGACACGATCGAGGTCAGCTTCGCCTACTCACCGCCGGGGTCGACGCTGGATCTGCACAGCGATTTCGCCGCGTACCAGCATTATTACACCTCGTCCAGCTATCCCTACCGCGATCAATGGCGGAACTATCTCGAACTCCATACCGTGGCCGACGTGTCACTCCAACCAGGAGAGACGGCGACAATGGCGCTTCGTGTGGAGGCGGGACAGGCCTACCGGCTGCTGTGCCTGGACACGCATGCAGGCGCGGCCCTCCAGGTGGCGGACGACGCGGCAACTTCAGCGAACTCGGGCGCCATTGCACTGACCTTAGCCGACAGCGGCTTCTCACAGTCCCAGGTGTCGCTGCCTGTCGGAGATGCCGCGCTGGAACTGACCAATCAAACCGATCAACCGGTTTGGTGCCGCATGCTTCGGATCGTCATGGACGACATCAAGGCAATCCTGCAAGCGGGCCCGCCGCAGTTCGGTCGACGCCTCACCGGCAAACACCTGCTGAACAACCAGGCCTTTCGCGACTGCTTCGCGCTGAACGAGCTGGCGCCAGACCTTAAGTTGAAATTGCGCAGCCTGACGCTGCTGTTCACCGACCTGAAGGGCTCCACGGCGCTCTACGACCGGGAGGGCGACCTCGCCGCCTACCGGCTGGTGCAGGATCATTTCGCGGCGCTCAAACAGGTGGTGCGGGACCATTCCGGCGCCATGATCAAGACCATGGGAGATGCAGTCATGGCGGCGTTCGCGAACGGCAATTACGGGACCGCCGCGGCGATCGCCATGATGACAGCAATGCGGGAGCTGTCTGGCGGTCGCGGCAACCACGAAGTCGGTCTCAAGGTCGGGCTGCATGCCGGCCCCGCCCTGGCCATCAATGCCGGTCAGAGCCTGGACTATTTCGGCCAGACCGTGAACATCGCCGCACGGGTGCAGGGTCTTGCCGACGCCGGAGACATCTGTCTGACCAGTGCGCTGAACGACGATGATGCCGTCCCCGCCTTGTTGGCGCAGGCGGGCTATGACGGCCGTGCCGAACTGGCCCGGCTGAAAGGCGTGTCTGCGTAAGAACAGATATTCAGGTACCGCAGCGCAACCTAGTTTCCCGGATTGAACACCTGCTGCGGTCGAAGCGCTCGACACCGCTTTGTGCGCCTGTCGGTATCTGGCGGGCCTCCATGAAATCGATTCCACCTCTCCCCGCCGCCACGCACAGAGTTCGATACGTGTCCAGGAAGGCCGGCCGCTTTCATCTGCCTAGAGATCCTGCATCGACGCCGATGATGTCCGAAGCCAGGTGGCCACCGGACATTTCGGCCAGAACCGGCGACCTCCGCGACTGACGCTATCGATTCATTCGATCGGAACAACTGGCGCAACAATACACTTGTCAGGACTGGGCCAAGGCGCCAACCGGTTTGGCATCACTGAGGGTCGCTTACACGGTCTGCGTTGGTGCGATTTCGATGCCCAACTCTTCCGCGGATTCCAGGATCGAAAGCAGGATTTCTTCCTGTTCCCGGAGGAACTCGGCCCAACCGGCGACATCGAGGTAATAGAACAGCAGGATCTCCAGATGCCCCGAACCGATCCCCTGCAGATAGACATTCCACTCTTCGGGACGCACCTCCGGATTCCGCTCGAGTATTGCCCGCGTCCGCTCCAAGAAGTCGCAAATCTTGTCCGGCGGCGTGCTGTCGCTGATCCGCAGGACGCTGTTGTTGAGCCGGTAACGGCGCAAGCCGTGGTTGGAGATCTTCCCTGCCGACAGGCTTGAATTCGGGATGGAAACAACAATGTCGGAGAGCGTTCTGATCTTTGTGCTGCGGATGCCGATGTCTTCGACCGTTCCCGCGTCGGCGCCAACCTCGATGTAGTCGCCGATGCGATAGGGCCGTTCGACGAGGACGACCAACGAGCCGAGGATATCCGACAGCGTCTCGCGGGCTGCAAGCGACACGGCAAGGCCGCCGACGCCGAACCCGGTGATGATGGATATGGCCGGCAGTCCAAACTGTTCAGCCGCGCGGGCGATAACGAAGACGACAACAACCGCGCCGACGAAGTAGCCGACAAGACGGACGAGTTGAGACCGCGCGGAACGGGGCGCATAGCCACGGACCATCGCGATCAGTTCGGAGATCTGCGAAACAAGGACAAACCCGAACCAGGCGGCGAAGACGTGAACGAAGACGACCAGCAAACCGCCCATCCAAAGCAGGGCGTTTCCGGTCAGATTGAAGAAATCCTCAATCAGGATCTCCGTGTACCCGATCACCGCGAAGCCAGTAGCAGCGCAACGAGCGTTCCGGATCGCCAGGCGCGGCGGCTCACCGGATCCTGATGCCGCTCCAGGCTGCGATCAAAGCCGAAGCCAAACTTCAGGATGAACCGCACCAAGATGGCAAGAAGGCCGAACGTGATCAGTGCCGCGGCCCATTGCCAGAGGGTCTGGCCGTAGATGGTCCGTTGCATCCATGCCGGCATCGCTTCACTTAGCCCGACGTTGATACCGCGGCCCGGCGTCAACGCGTAGGCCTCAAAGAGGCCGGGGGTCGCCCCTTCCTTGTAGGGCAACGCCTTGGCCCGCTCATACCAGCTGGCCGCCCGTCTGACGGTGGATGGCGCAAACAGATACTCGCCCTGGCGCGATCCTTCCTTGACGCGGTGGATCCTTATGTTGCTTCCGGGGAGTTGCCAGATCGTGATCGGTTTCAAGGCGGCACCGTCGCCGCCCTCGATGATCCCGGTTTCGCGTGACTGCCCGGTCGCCTGGATCCGCCCCGGCACCTCTTCCCGGGCCGGAAGGTCGATACGATCCAGGACTTCCTTCAGGTAGAGTGCCGCCTCCGTAGCCAGGTAGTCCCTCGATCGCTCCGGCATTTCCGAGAGATCCAGGTGCCGTACCGCGTCCACGACCAGCCTGGCCGATCTTTCCGGATTGTCGCTGCGGCCAATCCGGTAGGCGCGGTTCAGTGTACTGATGAAAGAATACAGCGTTGCCCGCGGACTGGATGTCTGCGCCGAGCGAATGACGTCCTGGTCGTCCTGCGCGTGCGCCATATCGGGCAGCACAAGAACCGTCAGGACCGCACACGAAACCAGGATCAACAGGCCCAACGAAACCCACAGGGTCGTCATCGCGCCACGAAAACGCCGCACTTGCAGACCTCCCCCTCTGCACCCATCAGATCGCTGAAGAACAGCGGCCTGCATGGACCGCCTCGAACTCAACGCCAGCGAGTGTATCGCGGTTTCAGCCCGGGAAAAGAGACAAGAGGCACATGTCTTTCTCCGGCTCTTCTGAGACTACGTGGTCTGGATCAGGTTGTCTGGTTCTGGCTCGATACCGGCTTTTCCAGAAGGGCAGCCAGCGAGGTGCCCCCTATCGCTTCTCACTGTTTCGAAATACAGCTAGCCTGACTCGCGATCCCGTGCCTGCTTCCGGTCGGCGCTGTCGCCAGTTGCAGAGGATTCGCCAGACTGGGCCGTATCGCCCTCGTCCCGCTCAATACTCGGCGACCCCCTCGGCGGGTAGTCCAGGGTATCCTGAAGCAACTCACGCTCCTGCTCCTCGAACTCGGGAAACGGCAGCGCGCCTTTGGCACGCCACGCCGCAACCTCCTCCTCCACCGTGCGGGCCCGATCCTCGTCCAGGCCGCCGTCGCGCGCCAGATACGCGGTTTGGGACGGAAACGCAAAGCCGGTTCCCGCTTTCTTGATGATGCTGAACATACGCAAGAAAACGTCTTCGCGAATGGCAAGAAAGGTGTTCTGGTCCTGGCACCGCAGGTAGGCGAAGATTTCAACATCCAACGAATGCGAGCCGAAGCCGACGAACCGGACCCGGGCGGGATCGGGGGTGACCATGGGATGACCCAGGAGCATTTCCCGCAGCTTCGCGAGAACGAAGCGTAGCTGGTCCTCGGTCGTCTCGTAGCGGAGCTGCAGAACGGTCCTCAACAGCCGCTGGTCGCGCACACCGAAGTTGTCCAGCTTCATCTGAACGAACTCGCCGTTGGGCACGGTGACAATGGTCCTCTCCAGCGAGCGAATGCGGGTCGAGATCCACCCAACGTATTCGACCGTGCCGATCTGGTCGCCCGGGCGAATGGGTTTGTTCGCGAACAGGAGCAGACCGCCGAAGATGTTTTCAAGGGTTGGACGCACCGCCAGCGCGACCGCGAGACCGCCGACGCCGAGGCCGGCGATGAGCGGCACGACATCTGCGCCCAACTGCCGTGCGCCGCGGATGACGAGAATTGCGCCGAGCAGGAAGCCCACAAAGTGCGCGATGGTCCGCAGCAGACCCGCCTCCGCGCTCTGAACCTCCATTGACAACGAGGCGACGATGGTCTGTGCAACGGCGAGGCAGAGGGCATACACGACCCAGGCCGTCATCACGATGGCGATCGCCTGGCCGACAAATATGACGTTGGCCAGCGCACTACCCGTGATGTTCACGCCTTGGTCAAGGAAAACGACGGCACCGGAGGTGATGAGGGCGACCAGAGTCGGCGCCACGATCCTCAGCCAGCTGCCGAGCGGTGCAGTCAGTCGGCGCACCAGCCACCCGGCCACGCAAAAGACGATGATCGCCGCGATCAACACTGCAATTGCGACGAGGACGAGCGCAGTCCATTGCCACACGGCCTGATCGCGGTACACCTTCTTGAAAGCTGGGGGAAGATTGTCGACGAAGCGACTCAAGAAATGCGCAGGTGCGATGAGGAACCCGGCACTTGAAACATAATACTCGAAGAACCCCTCTGTTACGTCCAAATGCGCATAAGCCAGTGCTGCCGTCTCCATATCGGCCGTATCAGATCGATACGGTAAATCCTGTACGCTTTCATACATGTGGCGCAACTTGGCGACCGTGTTGGCGCTGAGTAAGAACTCACCTTTCCTTTCGCCCTCGGTGATTTCGACGATTTCGATCTCTGTGCTCGGATATCGCCAACGCAGTGGGGTCGCTCTGCGCGAAAAGATGCCGCTGACGCCGTCTCGCGCGGCGGCGACCATTTGGCCATCGGGGATTGCCTCGGGCAGAGGATAGCCCATCCGGTCGAAGACTTCTTTCAAGTGAAGAACGGACTCGATCGCTGTGTCCTGGCGAAGCGCTCCGGGGACTTGGCTCAGGTCCAGCGTTCTCCCGGCCCGCCGTAACAGGATGTCGGCTTTCGTTTCTATCTCCAGGGCTTCTTCGATGGTCATCGTTGGCGGATCGGATCTCAAAGCCGCATCCGCGATCACAATGAGCTTGTGGGCGCGGCCGACGCTTTCCAGAAAACCAAGGAGGGTCGACCGGGGACTGGAGGTATCGACCGGCTTCAGGCGCTCTCGCGCCGACCTTTCGAAGTCCATAGCGGGACCGGCGCTCAGCCATTCTTCGTAAATCCCGGCCGTTGCTCCCGGCTTGTATGGAAGATGTCTGGCCATCCTGTAGAGCCTGTCCAACTGTTCCACGGTGCTGGCCGAGAACAGAAAGCTGCCGGCACGGGGGCCCTCCTTGATCTGCCGGATTGTTATGCTTGTGTCGGGAACCGTCCATTCGGTGACGTGTCCGGCGACGACGGCCTCCGCGTCCGGAATTTGATCCTCGGGCGGCAACTCGACACGGTCGAGCAGTTTCCTCAGCAGCAGCGTCCGCTCGGTGAGAATGGCGTATGTATCGCGGTCCGGCGTCGTCCTGGGATCGAGGGTTTCCAACGCGCGTCGATAGGCGCGGATGGTCGCCGGTGTCCCAGCGTCCGCACGCATCGCCTCAATGAACTCGCTGGAGTTCGTGAGGAACGTGCGCAACGTCGCGCGCGGGCTTGAGAGGTCCGCCGTCCGCAGCGGATGGGGGTCGGTATCGGTCGCGACATCCTGCGCGCGGACCATCGGTACCGAGAGGGCAAACAGCAGGATCACCGATGGTATGAGTCGAACCACTCGGGAGTGACGCAATATCGATTCCCCCAATTCAGATATCTCCCACCTTCCTTCGACGCGGACCCCGGCGCAACGCCCCTATTCCCTAACTATTCCACGTTTCGGAAATCCGGCATGAGGTCGCCGGAATAGAATCTGGGCACGACCATCTCGAGGGCCGCCGACAGCCGCATGGCGATGAGGTCGTCGAAGGTATTGCCGATGACCTGAACCCCGAGCGGTACGCGCTTTTTCGACACGCCGACCGGCACGTTCATCACCGGGTAGCGGCTGAGCATGCTCCACACCCAGGTCGCGAGGAAGTCCCATCTCCCTTCGTACTTTTCGCAGTTGACGATCACGAAGTCCTTGTCGCTGTCCATGTTCCAGTCGGCGGGGACGTAGGGCGTCAGCATGGTCGGCATCACCAGCGCCTGGAAACCGGCGGTGAAGACCTGCTGTTGGATTCTCCAATGGGTGCGGGCCAGCAGCGCGTCGGCTTCACCGGCTTCCTTCGGACCGAGCCTCCCGCGATAGCCGTCCAGGAACATTCTCACATAGGGCGTGAGCGCATCCCTGTCCCTTGCCGCCGCCTCAAGCAGCATCCCCATTGACGTAGACAGAAGGCCCTTCGCCCAGCTCTGAAAATCTCCCTCGTACTTGAAGCCGAGATCTTTTACGACCACTTCGCATCCGAGTTCCTTCAGCATGGAAACGGTGTCATCCATGGATTTCTCGACTTCGGCATCCAGCGGGCCCATGCCGCGCGCGTAATCCACGGCCACCTTCATGCCCCTGACGGATGGGTACGCGAGGGGATACTCCAGCTTGGGCCGCAGCGTGGCGTGGACCTTCGGGTGCGGGCCGGCGATGACGTTCTGCATAAGCAGCATGTCGGTCAGTGTGCGCGCCATGGGACCGGAGGATTCGTATGCGATCTCCGACGAAGCGACACGCTGGAACGGCGGCTTGAAGCCGAACACGCCGGTCTGGGCCGCAGGGATGCGGATCGACCCGCCCATGTCGGAGCCGGTCGCCAGGGTGGCGAACCCCGCCGCCAGCGCGGCGCCCGAGCCACCTGAGGATCCGCCCGGAGAATAGTGCAAATTCCAGGGGTTGCGGGTCACGCCCCACAGGCGGGTCGCCGTTTGGGGGGCGAGATAGAACTCTGGCGCCGTGGTCTGGATGTGGAGGACCGCCCCCGGCCGATTTCAGGAGATCGACGATAGCGCCGTCTTCCTCTCCGGGCGGCGCGTCCTTGAGCAGCAGGCTACCCATGGTGACCCTCCAGCCCTTGGCCTCGTGCTCGTCCTTGACGCCGACGCTCACACCCTCGAGCGGGCGGGCGTCGCCCCGCGCGTAGCGCGCTTCGGAGTCTTTCGCCACCGCCATCGCCTCGTCGAAGTGCTTGTATGTAATGCAGTGGACCGTGCCATTGAGCGCTTCGATGCGCCGGATCTGCGCTTCGAGGACGTCGACAGGCGAGAGCTTGCGGCGGCGGAACAGCTCGAGCTGCAGCGACGCCGGCATGTAGGCGAGCTCGTCCGCCGCGAACCGGGCCGCGAATGCACGACTGCCGCCAAGACCGGCGATCGCTGCGGTAGCGGCGAGGCCTCCGAGCACGTCGCGCCGGCGGAGCGCCGCCGCGCTTCCTAAGCATTCAACCGTCTTCATGATGGTAGCCCCTGTGGATAAGCGCTTTCTCGATCAATGGCGGCGAGACGCCACTCGGCCGCCGATGCGCAGCTCAACTGCCACCACGCGAAAAAGCTAGATACATGTTCAGGAAGGGCAACCAGGGTGGTCTCTCCTGTATTGGTTCTGTCTCGTTCGAGATGCAGCTAGCCTGACTCGCGGCCCGGCGCCTGCTTCCGGTCGTCGCTGTCGCCGGTTGCAGAGGATGCGCCAGGCAGGGCCGCCTCGCTCTCATCCCCTTCGATCCGCGGCGATCCCTTCGGCGGGTAGTCCAGGGTATCCTGAAGCCGCTCACGCTCCTGCTCCTCGAACTCGGGAAACGGCAGCTCGCCCTTGCTGCGCCACGCGTCGACCTCGGCTTCCGCCGCGCCGCTCCGTTCCGCGTCGAGGCCGCCGTCGCGGCCGAGATAGGCCGTCTGCGAGGGGAACGCAAAGCCGGTTCCGGCGTCCTTCACGATATCCACGATGCGCAGAAGGATGTCCTACTTAATGGCCAGGAAGGTGCTCTGGTCCTGGCATCGCAGATAGGCAAAGATCTCCACGTCCTGCGAATACGACGCCAGATCGACAGATCGAACGCGCGCCGGTTCGGGGGTCACCATGGGGTGGGTCAAAAGCAGTTGGCGCAGCCTCGCCAACAGGTAGCGCAGCTGCTCGGGCGTGGTCTCGTAACGAAGTTGAAGGGTGGTTTTGAGCAGCCTTTCGTCGCGCATTGTGAAATTGTCGAGCTGCATCCGCGCGAACTCGGCATTGGGCACGGTGACCACCGTCCGTTCCAAGCTTCGGATCCGGGTCGAGTGTATGCCGATCTCTTCGACAGTGCCGATGTCGTCGCCGTAGCGGCAGAAGTCGCCGACCCGTACGGGACGATTGGCGTAGAGGATGATACTGCCGATGAAGTTCGCAATCGTAGTCTGTGCCGCTAGTGCCACGGCGAGTCCGCCGATCCCGAGGCTGGCGAGCAGCGGGACAACGTCGAAGCCGACCTCGTCTATACCGTCGATGAACACCCAGCCGCCGAGCAGTCCACCCACGACGCGTGACGCGATCCTTAGCAGGCTCGCATCGATGCTCTGATCGGGGATCTTCGGTGAGTGAATGATCGTCTCGGCAATGGCGACGGAAACGACATAGACCGCCCAGCCGAACACCGCAAAGGTCAACAACTCATCGACCGCAACGACGGCGAAGAAGAACTCGCCGGTGAGATTCAGGTCATTGTCGATGACCCGTTCGCCGAGCATCAGGATGAGCACGATCGCCAGGGGAGCGAACAACGAGACCCAGTGATTCCATGGTTCAGCCACGTGGGCGCGCAGCACTACGGTGACGCGGAACGCTGCATAACTCGCCCCAGCGACGGCCAGGGTCAAACAGAGAAAGCCGAGCCACTGCCAGACCGCCTGTTCGCCATAAAGCGTCTTGAACCAGTCCGGCAATGCGACCACGACGTTGCCGAGGACATGGGCGCTGGGGACCAGATACCCTGGTGTCGCGGTGATCAGCTCGTAGATACCCTCGGATTTGTCGGGGGAAATATAGTCGAACCTGGCGGAGAACCGGAAGCTGTCCGGGCGATACGGAAGGTCTCGAACGTCGTCGAAATACCGGTCTATGTTTTGAACCGTACGCGCACTGAACAGAAACTCTCCGTTCCGGTCGCCCTCTGTGACCTCCGCGATCTCCAGTTCGGTACTGGGGATCTTCCATCTGAGGCGCAGGTCGTTTCCCACAAATGCCTCTCGCGCCGCTTCACGCGCCGCAGCGACCGTCCGTTCGCTGGGGACGGAACCCAAGGGGGGCAGCGGCGTCCGGTCGAGGATCTCCTTGATCTTGAGGACAGCCTCCAGGCCGACATAAATGCGCTGCGCGGGAGGCACCTGGCTGAGGTCGAGCCCGCCCACAGCCCGCCGCAGACTGAGGCCCGCCCTCGCTTCGGCCTCCAGTGCCTGCTCCACGGTCATTGCCGGCGGCGTGGCGTTGAGCGCCGCTTCGGCCTCCGTGATGAGCCTGTGGGCGCGGTTCATTTTTTCCAGAAAGCCCTGAAACAACCATCGCGGACTCGACGTGCTGATTGGTTTCAGGCGATCTCGTAACCGCGATTCCACCGCGGTGAAGGTGTCACTGGCCGCCAAATAGTCCCGCAAGATGTTCTGCGTGGCGCCCGGCTTGTAGGGCGCGTTCTCGACACGCCGGTAGTAGTTGTCGGCCCGCTCGACCGTGCGGGCGGAGAACCGGAACTCGCCGGCAGCTGGGCCGTGCGCGACCTGCGTCAGCGTGATGCGCGTATTTGGAATGGTCCACCGGGTGATTCCCTTTTCCGCGACTTCCTGGACGCCGGGAATCTCGTTGTCGGGCGGGATCTCGACACGATCGAGAATCTCTTTGAGCATAATCACGCGTTCGATCTGAACCGAGAAGGAATCGCCGTTGGGGGTCGAGCTGAATTCGAGCATCTCCGCCGCGCGCGCGAATGCTTGTCGCGAGGTGTCCGTCACTTCGCCCCGATACCAAGCCTGCGCAGACTCATTGAAGTCGTTCACAAAGGCGCGCAGCGTATCGCGCGGGCTCAAGGTCGACGGAGGCCTGAGAAGGTCGAGGCCAGGACCCGCATTCTGGGCAACGGCTGAAGTAACCAGCAGCAGCGCATAGACCAAAACGAGCTGCAGGAGCATGCCCCCTCTTCTGCGCGCCATCATCGTTCGTCCTATCCTCCCCATCAGCCTCCTCCATTCCGCACGAAACGTACCGCAAGGCTCGGCATTGGACTATTGTTGCTGCGATCAGGCTTGGCTGCGCGCCCTGAGCAGCGATCCGCCAAGGGCCATAGGGGCCGGAACTTGTCGCAAGCGCAATGTTGGTGGCGCGTCGGCAAATGTTTTCATCCCGAAAGCCCCTTCCAAAGCATGTAGACCGCGCCGCTCCCGACAAAGACCTCAAGGACCAGGGTATGCACGCGGATCGAGGTCCGCCGCACGATCCAGCGGCCCAGCGCGTGGCCGGGAAAGGTGCAGAGCCCCAGCACGGCCCCGAGTACCGCAAGCTCGGCCGTCAACAGCGGCGAGAGGCCGAAGGCGACGGTCTTGGTGACGTTCAGCATCACCCCGCTGACCGCCACCGTTGCCAGAAGCGCTTCGCCCGCGACCCCGGCACCCAGCATGACAGGGGCAAGGATCATGCCGACACCGAAACTGGTGCCTGAGAGAAAGCCGTAAGGCACCGCGACCACCGCAATGGCCGACCGCGGTACCGCGCGACCTGCAGCCCCGACAAAAGGCGCCTGAGCGGCAGGGAGACCAGCAGGAAACAGCCGAGAAACAGCGCCACGGCGCGATCCGACATGTCCACATAGAACAGCACGCCGGCGACGATGAACGGCAAGCCGAAGAGAACAATCATCCGGAACGCGCCCCAGTCCACCGACTTGCGGAACAGCCAGGCCCTGGAGGCGTGGCTGATCATCATCGCCGTGGCCACCACCGGCACGGTTTCCTTGACGCCCAGCACCGGCGCCGCCGCGACCGCCAACAACAATGCCCCGGCAAAGCCGCCGACGCTGTGCAGGGTCGCGGTGACGAAAGCCGCGAAGACCAGATAGAGCAGCTCGAAAGCGCTGTAATCCAATCCTCAGCGGCCCTTGAATGCAGGTTTCCGTTTTTCCAGGAAGGCTTTGCGGCCCTCGATATAGTCCTCCGACGCAAAACAGGCCGCCACCATCTCGTCGCAGCGGGCCAGGTCGCGCTTCGCGGGGTCGGACTGCACCACCTGGGTGGCGATGTATTTCATCGCCCGGATCGTCATCGGGGCGTTGTCCGCGATGGTATCGGCCAGCCCCGCAACGCGGGTTGCCAGCTCGTCCTCGCCGACGACCTCCTGCACCAGCCCAAGCCGCAGCGCCGTTTCGGCGTCGATCGACTTGGCGGTGAACATCGGTTTCTTGGCCGCCCCTGCGCCCACGGCGTTCACCAGCCGCCGGATGGCGTCGTAGGGATAGCCGAGCGCCAGTTTCGCGGCCGGCATGGCAAAGCGCGATTTCGTCGAGGCGACCCGGATGTCGCAGCAGGCCACAAGGTTCAACCCACCGCCGATACAGTGGCCGTCGATCATCGCAATGGTCGGCTTGGGGTAGGTCTCGATGATGTCGTAGACCACCTTGATCCGCACATTGTAGTGCTCGGTCGCCTCCTTCGAGCCGCGTTCCTTCTCGAATTTCGAGATGTCGGCGCCCGAGACGAAGGCCTTGCCACCGGCGCCGGACAGGACCACCACCCGCACCGTATCGTCCGTTGCGAAGGCCGAGAGCGCCTGCTCGACCGCGTCCCACATCTCCAACGACACCGCGTTGTGCCGCTCGGGATTGTTGAAGACCACATGCCCCGTGGCGCCCTCGACATGCGCGAGGATCTTGTCGGTCGGCAGATTCAACGTGGTGTCGGCGGTGCTCATGTCTTTGGTTCCCTTTCAGCCCGTCATACGACGGATTCTTCCTGCAATTCCGCAACGTCCTCTGCGCTGATGCCCAGTTCGGCGAGGATTTCCTCGGTATGCTGGCCCCGCGTCGGGGGCGATGCGGCAAACTCGCTCGGCGTGCGCGTCATTTGGAATGGCTGGGCGAGCGCGCGGGTCTCGCCGAAAGGCGCGGTGTGGATCGGCTTGGCCACGTCAAGATGCTGCACTTGCGGGTCCTGGAACATCTCGTCGATCCTGTAGATCGGACCGCAGGGCACGCCGGCGGCGGTCATCAGCTCAACCCATTCGGCGCTCGTCCTCTCGCGCACGATCTCTGCGATCCTCGCGTTCAGCTCGTCGCGCCGAGCCTTTCGCAGCGCATTCGTGGCGAGGCCTTCGTCCTCTGCCCAATCCTGCCGGTCGAGCGCACCGCAGAGCCGGCGCCAGATCTCGTCGCCCGCCACGGCGATGTTGATCGCGCCGTCACTTGTAAGATAGCGGTTGGTGGGCACGCTGGTAGGGTGTTCGTTGCCGACCTGCGGCGCGACCTCGCCCTGCATCAACCAACGCGCAGCCTGGAAGTCCAGCATGAAGATCTGCGACTGCAACAGCGAGGTTTGAAGCCACTGCCCCTCGCCCGACTTCTCGCGTTCGATCAGCGCGGTCAGGATGCCGATGGCGCAGAAAAGCCCCGCCGTGAGGTCTGCGATCGGCATTCCGACGCGCATCGGCCCCCCGTCGGGATCGCCGGTGATCGACATCAGCCCGCCCATGCCTTGCGCGATCTGGTCGAATCCGGGTCGCTTGGCATAGGGCCCGGTCTGGCCGAAACCCGAGATGCTGGCAAGGATGACCCGCGGGTTGACCGCCTTCAGGCTTTCATAGTCGATGCCGAGCCGGTCCTTCACGTCGGGTCGGAAGTTCTCAACCACCACATCGGCGGTCTCGACGAGCGAGCGGAACAGCTCGAGACCCTTGGTATCTTTCAGGTTCAGGGTCAGGCTGCGGCGATTGCGTTGCAGGTTCCGCCAGTCGGCGGTGTTGCGCCCGGCGCCCAACGCACCGTCGGCCTCCAGCGATGCGGGCTGCTCGATCTTGATGACATCCGCGCCCCAATCGGCAAGCTGGCGGACGGCGGTGGGGCCTGAACGCACCCGGGTCAGGTCGAGCACGCGGATATGGGAAAGCGCAGACGAGGCGGGTTGATGAGGCATATCGGTCTCCTGTCAGGCGCGAAACGCGATCAGGTCATCGAGTCTGTCAGCGGTGAAAGCGTCGTTGCAGAAATCGTTGAACTGGTCGGCCAGCGCCCCGGGCCAACCGCCGAAGGCAGCGTTGGCACGAAACTTCGCCTCCAGTTCGGCGTCGCTCATCGGGTCGCGCCGACCGCCACGCAGGCAGGGCTGAACGGCGTCCAGATCGGTGCCGTCCTGCAGCCGTACGGTGATCGCACCGACGTAGTTGTCGGGATAGGGGTCATTCGGATCGACCTCGTAGCGGACCTTGGCGGCCAGGCGCAGGATCGCATCGTCGCGGATCTTTTCATCCGTGAACTGGGACAGGCCCGCAGCACCGTCGATCAGACCCAAGGCGATGCAATAGGGCACGCTGAATTTCGCCGAATATGGCGTGCTGGGCGTTGTCTTTTCCGACATCGGCTCCCACAGTCGGTGCAGGATTGCTTCGGCCGTGGGCGCGGCGATCTCGGTCACCATGTCGGGATCGGGCACCTGGCTGCGCAGCTTGATCGCGGCATCGATGAAAGGCTGTGCCATGGTCCCGCAGGCATAGGCCTTGAAGGCAAGGCCTTCGAGCGCCCAGGCCGCACCCAGACCATTCGTCAGCCGGCCGAAATCGCGCGGAATGTCCGGGTGCGCGAAGGCGCGGAAAAAGCCGTGCTCGCCCTCGAACACGGTGCGCGGGCCGGTGAAGCCGCGCGCCGCCAGCCCGGGTGCAGCCGTTTGGTCGAGGTGCCTTCGGCGAGGTACTCGATGATGCCCGACGCCATACTGCCCGCGATACCCATCGCCTGGGCCATTTGTTGCGGGGTGAGCCGCTGCGCCGCGGCGACACCGAAGGCCGCCGACAGCGCACCGATCACCGCCGTGGGATGAAAGGCGGCGCGGTGAATTGCAGTGGGCGCCACCACCGCCATGCGGCAGGCAAGCTCGCCGCCGGCGGCCAGCCCGCGCAACAGATCCTCGCCCGAGAGCCTGTCACGCTCCGCCACCGCCAGCAGTGCTGGCACCAGCACCGCGCCGACATGGACCGGTGTGCCCTCGAACGTGTCGTCGAAATCCTCGCCATGAACCGCGATGCCGGAAATCAGCGCCACGTCACCCGCGGTGCAGCCGCCTGCCGCCTCGACGGTGCCCCGCGCGGCGGCCACATAGTCCATGCCGCGCCCGGCCACCATCAACCCGCCCGCATCCAGAAGCGCCCGGCGCAGCGTCGCCTTCACACCGCCCGGAATCGTCCCGCGCGTCAGGCCGCCCGCCCAGTGGGCCAGGGTTTCCGCTATTGCCTCCATCGCCCGGCCCGGATCAGCCCAGGTAGCCGCCGCCGTTGACGTGGATGGTCTGGCCCGTCGTATAAGCCGCGTTCGGATGGCAGAGGCTGGTGACGATGTGCGCTACCTCCGCCGGCATGCCGTTGCGGTCCAGAAGGTTCGGATGCCCGCCATGCGGCGCGCCGCCTGCCGAGGTGCCGCGAACCGTGTCGATCATCCCGGGCACGACGATGTTGGCGGCGATCTTATGCTCCGCCAGTTCGGCTGCCAGCGCCCGTGTCACCCCGACCATCGCCATCTTCGAAGCCGCCACATGCACCCGTTTCTTCGAACCGCTGTGTGCGGAGAGCCCGCCGATATTGACGATGCGCCCCCAGTCTGCCGCCGCCATGTGCGGCGCGGCGGCCTGGACGCAGAGGAACGGCGCCTCGACATTGGTGCGCATGATCGCCTGGAACTTGTCGAGCGCGATGTCAGCAAGCGCGTCGTTGCCGCGGATCGCGGCGTTGTTCACCAGGATGTGCAGTTTTCCGAAGGCGTCGATGGCGGCCTGCACCAACGCTTCGGCGCCCGCCGGATCGGTCAGATCGCCGATCCAGGTCGCGGCGCGCACGCCTTCGTCCCGCACCATCGCGGCAGTCTCTTCGGCCCCGGCACGGTTGCTGTGCGCGTGGGTCACGACGTCGGCGCCCATCCGGGCCAGCTGCAGGCAGATTTCCCGGCCGATGTTCATCGCCGAGCCGGTCACGATGGCGACGGTACCGTCGAGCGGTTTGGTCATCGGTCCCTCTCCTATTCGCCCTGCTCGGTCGCCAACAGCCGCTTGCGGTCGCGCCGCGCGCGGATCGCGGATCGCACCGGCCCGGCCAGGGACAGCAGCGTGAACGCGAAGAACAGCAGCACCAGCGGGCGTTCCATCATCGAGAGCACCGAATTGTCGTGCACGATCATCGCCTTGGAGAAGTTCTCTTCGACGATCGGACCCAGCACCAGCCCCATGATCAGCGGCGCCGGTCCGAAGCCGAAGCGCAGCATGAAGTAGCCGACGATGCCGGAGACAGCCATCACCCAGACGTCGAAGAAAGACGAGGCTGCGGCGTAGGAACCGATGATCGAAAACACCAGAACCGAGGGCCACAGGATCGTGCGCGGGATCAGCGTGATCTGGCTGAAAAGCTTGGCGCCGGCAATCCCCACGACAAGGAAGGTGAGGTTCGCCAGAAGCATCGCCGCGAAGATCGCGTAAAGAAACTGGGGTTGGTTTTCAAGCAGGAACGGCCCGGGTTTCAGCCCGTGCATCACCATCGCGCCAAGGATGAGCGCGGTGGAAACCGAACCCGGGATGCCCAGCGCCAGAGTCGGCACCATCGCCCCGCCGGTGGCGGCGTTGTTGGCCGCCTCGGGGCCCGCGATCCCCTCGGGAACGCCGGTTCCGAACTTGTCCTTGTTCTTCGACCAGCGCCGCGCCTCGTTGTAGCCCATGATCGCGGCCACGGTGGCGCCCTCGGCGGGCAGGATGCCGACGAAAGTGCCGAGCCCGCTGGACCGCAGGATCGTGTACTTGACCCGGTGAAAATCCTCCCGGCTGGGCAGTTTCATCACGTTGGCGCGGATCCGCTCGTAGATCACGTCGCCGACGCGGGCCTGTTTCAGAAGTTCTGCGATGGCAAAAAGCCCGATCAGCACCGGAACGAAGGGCAGCCCGTCATACAGCTCGTTGACGCCAAAGGTGAAACGCTCCACCCCGGTGGTCAGGTGGATGCCGATGGTCGACAGGAACACGCCCACGAAACCGGCAATCAGGTTGCGGATCGAGGATTTGCCGCTGATCGAGGCCAGCATGGACAGCGCGAACAGCGCCAGCGCGAAGTATTCCGCCGAGGTAAAGGTGATTGCGATCCGAGCCAGCAGCGGCGCCGCCAAAAGCAGGATGATCAGGCTCAGGACGCCGCCGGTCACGCTGGAGATCGTCGCCAGCCCCAGCGCCCGGCCGGCCTCGCCACGCTTGGCCATCGGGTAGCCGTCGAGCGCGGTGGCGGCGGCAGGCGGCGCGCCGGGCGCGTTGATCAGGATCGCCGTGATCGATCCGCCGAATGTGCCGGCGCAGTAAAGCCCGGCCAGCATGGCGATGGCCGCGATCGGCGTCATGGAGATCGTGAACGGGATCAGAAGCACGATGGCCATGGGCGAACTCAGCCCCGGCAGCGCGCCGACGAGAACGCCCAGGATGACACCCAGAATGATGACGCCGATGGTAAACGGGTCGGCGACCATTCCAAATCCGGTGAGAAGCTGGTCCATTGCTGCCCCCTACCGCAGCGTCAGCCCGAACACGCCGGGTTCGAAATAGACGCTGAGGACGATCGAGAAGAGGTAGGTGACGACCGCGGTAAAGACGACTGCGTAGATCAGGATCAAGCGCCAGCGGCGCTCGCCCCACAGAAGCGGCAGTCCGGCGGCGGCGATAACGATGGTCAGGATCGTGCCCAGCCACTCGCCCATCCCCACGAGCAACAGCAGACACCCCATCGTCACGAAGGTGCCCGTCCCGATCGGCGCGCTGCGGGATTTGCGGATCAACGGCCAGCGGAACAGCTCCAGGCGGTGCTCGATAGGCAGGAGCAGCGCCAGAACACCGATGCTGATCAGCAACAGGCGCGGAAACTGCTCCGGCAGGACATTCTCGCCCAGAAACAGCCCCGGCACCGGGAAGTCGGAGGACATCCAGTAGAAAAAGCCGCAGAGCGCAATCAGCACCAGCGCCAGGATGGCATCGACGCCGTCGAGCAACCCTTTCGGGCCGTCCTGGTTCCGGTTGTCGGTTGGGCCTTCCGAAACGTTCCTGTCAGGCATCTCGGTTCTCCGGAGTTGCGCGCAATCCGCCTGTCGGCTGGCCCCGTGCGGGGCCAGCCGTGAGACATGGAGCCGTCAGGTCTTCAGTTCGACAGTTTCTTCAACGCCTCGGCGGCAGTCACGTATTCGGCTTTGAGCTGCGCGTCCCAGATTTCCCAGCCGGCCGGCGAGGTCTCGGGATCGAGGCCGGCACTCTTGAGATAGTTGGCGAAGGTATCGTGCTTCATCGCCTTCACCAGGGCTTCCGACAGTTTCGCGACGATTTCGGGCGGCGTGTAGGCGTGCACGGCATAGCCGCGGGTGGTGGAGGTCGAAACCTCGTAGCCCAGTTCCCAGGTGGTCGGCACGTCGGGGTAGTCCGCCAGCCGCTCCTTCGCCATCACCGCCAGCGGCCGGACCGAGCCGTCGGAAATCATCTGCCCGGCTTCGGACACGTTCGGCAGGGTGGCGTCGATCTCGCCCGACAGAAGCGCCTGGAGCATCTGCAGGCCCGAGCCGAAGGCGATGGGCTTGTACTTCATGCCCGCGGCGTCCGAGAACTGCGCCAGGCCGATATGTTCGGTCCCGCCGATATTGGCCACGCCCCAGTTCAGCCCCCGTTCCTTGCCCAGTGCCACCAGCTGGTCGAGCGATGTGACCTCGCTTTTGGCGCTCACGGTGATGAAGGTCGGGTCGTCCATGGCACGCGCGATGCCGACAATGTTGTCGATCTTCATCGGCGATTTGCCCTGCGCCATGGTGTAAAGATGCGTCTGGGTCAGCGCCATGATGGTGTAGCCGTCGGCGGGCTTGGACAGCACATATTCCTGCGCCGCCGCGCCAGAGCCGCCGCGTTTGGAAACGACGTACATGTCGGTTTCGAGATTGCGGCGCGAGCGGATCATCATCATCCGAGCCGTGGTGTCCGTGCCCACGCCATAACTCGAATGGATCACGACCTCGATCGGCTTGTTGGGGAAATCGTCCTGGGCTTGTGCCGCGAACGGCACCGCGACGAAGGCCGCGGCCAACGCCAGTGAGCGTGCGAATTTCATCATGTCCTCCCTATTCGGTCCTGAAAGACCAAGCGCAATTTCGGCGGTTGCGTCTTGACCTGATACGTCACGCTATCTCACAATCGACGTTGTGGCAATAGCTACTACATAAGCGCACATGCGTTCTGCCCGACCGACGGGGCGGCGTGTCGCGCTAAACCCTGGCAGTGAAACGAGAAAAACCGGGCGCGATGAACCAGGACGTGAAAACCGAAACGCTGACAATACTGAGCGATCTGAAGAGCCTTGGCTTCACCGACTACGAAGCGCGCATCTATCTGGCGCTGCTCGCCAAGTCGCCGGCCACGGCCTACGAGGTTTCGAACAGTTCGGGCGTTCCGCGCCCGAACGCCTACTCCGCACTGAAGGCGCTGACGGGCCGCAAGGCGGTGATGCCGGTCAGTGCCAATCCGGTCAGATACGTCCCCCAACCGCCCGAACACCTGTTCAAGTCCATCGCCACCAAGACCGGCGAGCTTTGCGACACCCTTGCCGAACGGCTATCGGTGCTGACCTTCGATCCGGGCGAGCGTTATGTCTGGGACATCAGCGGCGACAAGGAAGTGCACAGCAAGGTCGAGGAGATGATCGGCGCCGCGAAGACGGCGATCTGGGTCAAGGCCGATGCCGAGATCCTGCGCCGGCACGGCGAGGCGCTGCGCGAGGCGGCGGTTGGCCGTGGTGTCCGGCTGTTGATCATCCTCTATGGCGACGATCCCGACGAGTTCCGTTTCAGCGATCTCTGCGAGGTTTACGAACACGAAGGGACCGGCTTTCCCATGGGCTTTGCCGACAATCATTTCACGCTGACCGTGGATCATCGCGAAATGCTGACCGCCAACAATGACGACAACGTCACCGCCTCGCACACCGAGAACCGGGCGATCGTCAAGATGGCCATATCGCTGCTGCGTCATGACTACTACATGGCCGAGATCTTCCGGGTCTTTCGGCCGGATATCGATCTCGAATTCGGGCCGAACCTGCGCGAATTGCGACAGCACAGCTACACGCCGGAGCAATTTGCGCTTTTCGAAGAACGGCAAGGGAAACGCACCCGCGCCAAGAATGTTCGAGCGTCGCCTTAGGCGGGGAAGACGGAGTAGAGGAATTGCGGCGGTATCCGGCCCTCTCAGTCACGTAGAGTCGATACGTGCCCGGGTAGTGCAGTCAGGCTTGGCGACGCGTCAGTTCCAAGCGCCAAGCGACTCAAAGTTCCTTGGCGCCCGAGTAGCCGTCTAGGATTCCGAGACGCAGGCGCCGGAAGGAGGCGGGCATCCCCAAGCAGCCGTTGCAGGCTGCCTGAAGATGCCCGGGTTGGCTTATGCCAGATCGAAACGATCCGCGTTCATGACCTTCGTCCACGCGGAGACGAAGTCCTTTACGAACTTCTCTTGATTGTCGTCCTGGGCGTAGGTTTCGGCATAGGCGCGGAGGACCGAGTTGGACCCGAAGACGAGATCGATACGCGTCGCCGTCCACTTGGCCACGCCGGTCTGGCGGTCGACGACTTCATACAGGTTCTCACCCGTCGGCTTCCAGGAGTAGGCCATGTCCGTCAGATTGACGAAGAAGTCGTTCGTCAGGGCGCCTTCGCGATCCGTGAACATGCCGTGCTTGGTACCGCCGTGGTTGGCACCGAGAACGCGCATGCCACCGACAAGCACCGTCATCTGATGGGCGGTCAGGCCCATCAGCTGGGTGCGGTCCAGCATCAACTCCTCCGCGCTGGCGGCATAGTCCTGCTTGAGCCAGTTGCGGTACCCGTCGTGGATGGGTTCCAGCGGCTTGAAGGAGTCGGCATCGGTCGTCTCGTCCGTCGCATCGCCCCGGCCGGGTGAGAACGGGACCGTGACGTCGTAGCCGGCCGCCTTCGCCGCCTGCTCCACGCCGACATTACCGGCCAGCACGATCACATCCGCGACGCTGGCGCCGGTTTCGGCCGCGATCGGCTCCAACACGGAAAGCACCTTGGCCAGACGTGCGGGCTCGTTGCCCTCCCAGTCGTTCTGCGGGGCAAGACGGATGCGGGCCCCGTTGGCGCCGCCCCGCTTGTCCGATTCGCGGAAGGTGCGGGCGCTGTCCCAGGCGGTCGCGACCATCTCGCCGATGCCAAGGCCGCTGGCGGCGATCTTGGCTTTCACGGCATCGACGTCATAGCCCGGGCTGCCCTGGGGCACCGGATCCTGCCAGATCAGATCCTCCTGCGGCACGTCGGGGCCGACATAGCGCGCTTTCGGGCCCATGTCGCGGTGGGTCAGCTTGAACCACGCGCGGGCGAAGGCATCTTCGAAGGCCTCTTGATCGTCTTTGAAGCGCAACGAGATCTCGCGGTAGGCCGGGTCCATCTTCATCGCCATGTCGGCATCGGTCATGATCGGCATCCGCCGGATCGTGGGATCCTCCACGTCGACCGGCATGCCCTCTTCCGCGATGTCGATCGGCTGCCACTGCCACGCCCCAGCCGGGCTCTTCTTCAGTTCCCAATCGTACCTGAACAGAATGTCGAAATAGCCGTCGTCGAAGGTGGTCGGATGGGTCGTCCAGGCGCCTTCGATGCCGCTGGTCACCGTGTCGCGGCCGATGCCGCGTTTGGTCTTGTTGATCCAGCCCAGGCCCTGGTCTTCGACCCCGGCGGCTTCGGGATCCGGTCCCAGCAGGCCTGCGTCACCGTTGCCGTGGGTCTTGCCGACAGTATGGCCGCCCGCGGTCAGCGCGACGGTTTCCTCGTCGTCCATCGCCATGCGCGCGAACGTCACGCGAACTTCATGCGCGGTCTTCAGCGGATCGGGCTGGCCGTTGACGCCTTCCGGGTTCACGTAGATCAGGCCCATCTGCACCGCCGCGAGCGGATCTGCCAGCGAGTGCGGGTTGTCGTCGCTGTCGTAGCGACTGCGGCCGAGCCACTCCTCCTCGGATCCCCAGTGGATATCCTTTTCCGTATGCCAGATGTCCTCGCGGCCGAAGCCGAACCCGAAGGTTTTCAGCCCCATGGATTCGTAAGCGATGGTGCCCGCATAAGCGAGGAGATCGGCCCAGCTCAGCCTGTTGCCGTATTTCTTCTTGATCGGCCACAGCAGGCGGCGCGCCTTGTCCAGGTTGGTATTGTCGGGCCAGGAATTCAGAGGCGCAAAACGCTGGTTGCCGGTCCCGGCGCCGCCGCGGCCATCGGCGATCCGATAGGATCCGGCGACATGCCAGGTCATGCGGATCATCAATCCGCCGTAGTGTCCCCAATCAGCCGGCCACCAATCCTGGCTGTCGGTCATCAGGGCGTGCAGGTCCTTCTTCAGGGCCTCGAAGTCGAGTTTCTTGACTTCTTCTCGATAGTCGAACCCCTCGTCCATGGGGTTGGTCTTCGTATCGTGCTGATGAAGAATGTCCAGGTTCAGCGCATTTGGCCACCAATCCATGACCGACGCGCCAACGGCCGTGTGACCGCCATGCATAACCGGGCATTTCCCAGCGGGCGTGCCTCTATCTCCGTCCATGTTTCTCTCCGATCTCGTCTAACGTTTTCCCCGTACCTACGACCCCTCGGTCACGTGGGAGATGTGTCGCGTCGTAGGAGCATTCAACCTGCATCGGTCGCGATGCAACAGAATGCAATTTAGAATTATTCTAAAAAATTTGCAAGTCCACGATTTGTAAAGGTTGAAAACGGGCAGAAATTGGGCGCGCGCGCCGTCTCATGACCTGAGCCAACGAGGTTAACGGCCGGCGCGCAGGGCGGAGAACCTGCGGGTTCAAATGGGAGCAAGATACCGTGGCTATCCCGAGACAGACCCGAGCCACAGGAAATCGCCCGGTTCTGAGCCATTAACGGAATACCGACCTTGATCCCTCCCAGTGGCGATGCACGGTTCAAGACCTGCCCCTCGGTCTTGCGAGAGAGAGCGATCAGGCAATCGGGTCCGTCGGGTGCCGAACGAACGGCTAATAGACTGGGGCACCCGAAACCAAGCGTTCCGTTTCGTCGAAGTCCCGGTCACGGTTGTACTGGACAAGGGGTCTGGAAGAGAGCGTTTCCAGCGCCGCCCCCAGCGATCGGAATAGGTATCCAAGGTGCTCTCGCCGCTTTCTTGGTTTTCCGTGAAGGCGGAGCCGGCGACACCATGAAAGATCTCGGGCTCGAGAACATCAAAGCCCACGTATGTGAAACAGTGGAGGATCGGCCAAAGAAGAAGCCGCGTATCCCCTTCTCTGCCGTTTTGAGAACAGGTCTCTGCGCTCGCGCCGGTGGTCACGCAAGCGATCACTTTCTTTCCGCGGCAGATCCCCGTGTCATAACGCATGGTGGTCCGATGCATGCGGCCATTCACGAAAACGCGGTCGATCCAGCCTTTTAGAATGGCGGGCATTCCGAACCACCAAAGTGGGAAATGAATAACCAGCAGATCGCAGTCGAGCAAGCGTTCTGCTTCCGAATTCACATCCGAAGGCGTGGTTCCGTTTTCGGCATTGAAGCGCTGCTCGGCCTGGGCCCGGAAGACCTGGGCGTTCTTGCGAAACTTGTAGTGCCGCGGCCCCTCGCCTGGATCGAAGTCCATCGCGTAGAGATCAGAGAGCGTGGTTTGCCATCCGCCGGCGCCGAGCGCGCGTTGCGAGATGCGCGATAGATGTGCGTTGAATGACTTCGCCTCCGGATGGGCCAGAACGATGTGGGCATTCATTCAGATGGTCCTCGTCACGCCATGTCTTGCAGGTCGTTTTTAGATTTAATGTCAGCGTCCTGTCGTCAATTTCTCACCCTGACGATGAACCGCCGCGCGGACAGCCTGCATCGACGCCTTTCAATGTCCGAAGCCAGGTTACCAACGGGCGATGGGGCCGCGGGCGGCAGCGTCTGCGTCCGGCTGCGCGTGGACCCGCGCCCTATTCCGTCCTCTCAGCCAAGACCGCCTCGATCACACGGACGATCGCGTCGGATTTCTGCGCATCGAGCGCATCGGGATGGGGCGCGGCGAACCGGCCCGAATCGTTGTCGAAGTATTGGCCGGAAGCAGCCTGGAATTCATCCGCCAGCGCCGCGCGGGTCAGGATCTCCGCGCCCACGCGAATGTCGCCACCGGCCACACCAAAGGCCTGTTTCACCATCTTGCTGCCAAGCATCGAGCCGGGATTGACCGCGATGATCGCCGGACCGTCATCCCCGAGCGACAGCACCAGGGCGCGAGACCACATCGTGAGCGCCAGCTTGCTTTGCGCATAGGCCGCCATGTCGGAAAGCCTGCCCCGTCCGGCCAGCGCGTCGGGATCCACGGGAGCCTGCGCTGCGGAGGACACGTTGACCACCCGCCCCGACGCGCCCAACAGCGGCAACAGCCGTTGCGTCAGCAGATAGGGCGCGATCGTGTTGACCGCGAACCGCACATCCAGCCCGTCCTGCGTGATCGTCTCGGGGACGTTGAAGACACCGGCGTTATTGATCAGCACGTCGAGGTCAGCGTGCCTTTCCGCCACGGCCTTCGCGAGAGCCTCGACATCGGCCATGCGCGACAGGTCGGCCACATGGCATTCCACGCGCCCGGCTTCCGACAACGCAGAGAGCGTTCGTTCCGCTTCCTCCAATTTCGCCGGATTGCGCCCGTGCAGCAGCAAGGCGTGACCCGCTTGGACCAGCATCTTGGCCGTTTCCAACCCGATGCCGTCGGTCGAACCGGTGATGAGTATGCTCTTTGACATGGGCAAAGACCCCCTCAGCCAACGAAGTCTGGCAGAATGTATCTGCGCTTTCGACGCCGGACCACGTCCTAATCCATCCATGACAGCAGGTCGCGCATGAGCGACCAGCGCGGTCGGCCCTTCAAATGGAGCAAGCCATGTCCCTGACCAGAAAAGACCGGATCCGCGCCTTGCTGAAAGGCATCGAAACCGGCGATCCTGCGGCGGTCGCGGTCGTCAGCCCCGAGAAATACATCCAGCACAATCCCCAGACGCACGAAGGCAGCGAGGGTTTAGCGGATTTGTTCAAGCGGCTGTCCAAGACCTCCCCCCGCGTCAATGTGGTGCGTGCCTTCGAGGACGGCGACTACGTGTTCGGCCACACCGAGTACGATTTCGCCAGCCGCAGGATCGGCTCCGAGGTGTTCCGGTTCGAGGGCGATCTGACGGTCGAGCACTGGGACAACATCCAGCCGCGACGGGGACCCAACCCCTCCGGCCACAGTATGGTCGACGGCCCCACCGAGGCGACCGACCTCGACCGGACCGAAACCAATCGAGAGATCGTTCGGTCGTTCGTCGACGAGATCCTCATCCATCGCCGGCTTGAGAGACTGGATCACTTCATCGACGACGGGGGCTTCACCCAGCACAACCAGGGCATGGCCGACGGTGTGCCGGCGCTGCGCGCGACGCTGGAAGCCACGTCCGACACGGGTCCGACGATCCGATACGATCGGAACCATCGCGTGCTCGCCGAGGGGAGTTTCGTGCTTGCCGTCAGCGAAGGCGCCAGCGACGGCGTCCACTCAGCATTCTATGACCTCTTCCGCGTCGCCACCGGCAAGCTGGCGGAGCATTGGGACACGATCGAAGCGATCCCTCCACGCAGCGAATGGAAGAACGACAACGGCAAGTTCTAAGGGCTTTGGCGCGGCGTCTTGCTGGCGCCCGCCACCTTACGGACCGGCCGGTTCTCACCGCGATGCCGCGCCATCAGCCGGGTCTGCGCTGCGGCCAGTCTCTCCATCCGCCGCAGGTCGGTTTCGTTGAGCTGCATTGCCGTCTGCACCCAAAGGTCGACGACATCGGCCAGTTCGGAATAGCTGATCGGGTGGACCCGGCGCGTGATCTGATAGATGGCGCGGTGCGTGTTCGCCTGCCGGTGCAGGCGCCGGAAATAATCGTAAAGCGCCTCCCGGCCCTTTCCGTCATCGGCAACGACGTCCACGACACCCATTTCGTGCAGTTCTTCGGCTGAGTGCGTTTTGCCCTCCAGGATGACGCGCCTGGCGATTGCCGGCGTGACACGACGGCCCAGCAGGCTGTATGCGCCCATGCCGGGGAACAGGTTGAAGAGCACCTCGGGCAGTCCGAACTTGGCGCTTCGTTCGGCGATGACGACATCGCTGGAAAGCGCGGCCTCGAACCCGCCCCCCCAAGGCATCGCCCTGGACAAGCGAGATCGTCACGATGGGCAGCTTGAGATCGATCGCGTTGGTGTAAACGCAATCGATGCACTGCCGGGCGTAGCTGCGAAGAGCCTGCTCGTTGCGCAGGCGGATTTGCGTCGCGAACATGTCGATATCGCCGCCGAGATTGAAGACTCCCTTGATCCGCGACGTCGCCACCAAGTAACGGATTGGCGGGTCCCCTTCTCCGTCCCAGAGTTTGTAGACCTGACGGACGCTCTCGTAGACTTGGCTGATTTCTTCGAGCAGTTCGGTTGTGAAGCAAGGGCGCCGGCGCGGATGCATATGATAGATCAAGGCCTTTTCGGCCCGGTCGAACTCGACCGAAAGCTCCTGGTAGGCCAGGTTGTAGAATACCTCGGTTGTCACCGCGGGCTTGGGCGAGACGTTAGCGCGCTTCCGCCGCGCTCTGAGGCGACTGGATCGCTGACGCGATATCAACTCTGACTGCATCCTGGACATCTGCATCACCACATCGGTTGCCGCCTGCCAGCCAAAGAATGGCTGCTGTACGGTATCAGGATGCTTCGCCTATGAACCGATGACAAGCTTTAATTGTGCGTCTCTCATTATATTCTTGCAAATCTCTCTGTTCGCTTAGGCTGGTCGCGGATCACTGTTCCGGCATCGCCGATCCCGGGCAGGCGGCATCGAGACTTGGCCTTGCCTGAATACTATGAAAGGCTGTGTGACCCCATTCGATTTCACCCGGGGTTTCTAAATCAGGAGTGTGGGACATGGAATTTGGATCAGGGTACTGGAAGAAGTGGTTGAGCGAGGCGTGGCAGCGGTGGGAATACGACAACGACGACAAAATGGACTTCGGACCACCCGCGGACGGCCGCACCACCCTGCTGGAAGACAGCGTGAACACGTCCAGCACCCTTGACCCCGGCGAACTCTGGGCCGGCAGCGGCAACACGCCGTTCAATTTCTCGATCTCCGAGAACCAATCCGAAGGTGTGGAGATCGCCCTGAAAGCAAAGGTCCGGCAATCTGGCGACGAAGTGCCTTACGACCCCCTGACGAATACCTATTTGGTGCCCACCGGACCGCAGGACGTCGCCAATGGCAGTTCCAGCAGCAACCCCGACCGGGCCGCATGGAACTTCGATTTCAGCGTCAACGGTGACACCGATGATGACGGGGTCCTGCCGGACGGATCGCGCGTGCGGCTGGAGTTCGATGTCGACATATCTGAAGACGTCGACTACCGCACCATCGCCGACGCGTCGTTTCAGGACTTTCTGACCTCCGGATTGGTGGCCGGAAGCCCCGACGAAACGGTCTTCGACGGTTCGCAGAACCCTGCCTTCGGGTTCATTGCGGACCTGTTTCCAGAGAGCGCCCCCTACGACCAGGACGATCCCGGGTTCTACAACATCCGGCTTTCCTATCTGAGCGCAGAGGGCGACGACGATGACGACGATGTCGACGTCCTAGCAAGCGTCGAGATCACGGTAAACGTGATTGGCGTGACGGACTTTCAGGAGGACTGGTTGATCTAGCGCCGGATCGACAAACGCCGAACCACGGCGAGGCTCACGGTTCCGGCATCACCGAGCCGTGGTAGGCGGCGAAGCGGATATCCATCGACTCCCGGTGGATGTCCACACAATCGAGGTCGTATTCGCGCTTCGGCACCGCCGGCTCGGCAATCCAGTGTCCGTAGTTGTCGACACCCCGAACCAGGGTCGCGGTGTCGCGCCCCGAGAGCGGCCGCACCTGCGGCGATATGAACGTGATGGCCAGCGTCATCCGCCTCCCGGGCGTCGTGTTGCCTGGCGAACCGTGGATGGTCCGCAGGTGATGCAGGGACATCTGCCCCGGCGAGAGGCACACCGGCACGGCGCCGTCGGCGTCATCCGGGTCGCGGATGTGTTCGCCGCGCAGCGCGATGTGCTTGCTTGCATCGTCCTCGGCATGGGGGATGAAACCTTTGAGATGCGAACCGGGAATAACGTTCATCGTTCCGTTGGCGACCGTCGTCTCCGAAAGTGCGATCCAGGCGCGGACGGCCTGCTCGTTGTCGGAAAGGTCCATATGGAACCCATCCTGGTGCCACCTGATGACGGTGGGGTCGTGCGGTTCCTTGATGAAGAGCCCGGACGCCCAGACCATGATATCGGGCCCGATGACCTGTTCGACGGCCCCCAGCACGCCGGGGTGACGCACCAGCTCGGCGGCCCATTTGAAGATCAGATAGGGCTTGAAGCGGTAGAGCTGCTGTGCCGGAAGGCCGGTGCCGACCGGGCCGGTCTCCAGCGCCTCGATGCGTGCCCGGAAGGAGGCCGCCTCGGCCGCAGGCATGACATCGATCGGAAAGGCATAGCCGGACACGGCAAACCGATCGCTGAGCGTTCCGCAATCGTGGGAGTTCATGTGTTCGCCCTCACGCCGACAGCCTAGCATTTCTTGGTCCAAGCGGGGCCCCAGGAGAGGATGGTATCACAAGCAACCCGCCCTAGTCGGACCCGGCCGCAGGTCCGAACACCTCGAGGTCGCCGGAGAGATTGCGAAGTTCCTGGGCGCCAAGGGACGTCAAGCCGTCAGGCGCATATCGGGCGACGTCTTCCGAAACCAGCAGCGACTGCCCCAGCGTCTTGCAGTGCGCGCTCAGCCGCGCGGCAACGTTGGCGGCGGTGCCGATCACCGTGAAGTCCAGCCTCCTTGGTGCACCGACGTTGCCGTACATCACTTCACCGACGTGGAGCCCGATGGCGCACTGCACCGTGGCGTGGTCCGAATGCGCGGGGAACGTCGCGATCCGTGCAAAAATCTCGTCCGCCGCCTGCCGCGCCCTGCGGCAGGCGTTCGCGATCGCGCCGTCGTCGGCCGCCTCCTCGTCAATCGGAAAGATTGCAAGCACGGCGTCACCGATGAACTTCAGCACCTCGCCGCCGCAATCCAGCACCGGCCCTGCCGTGCGGTCGAAAAACTCGTTGAGCAGGTCCAGATAGGCTTCGCGCGACAGCGCCTCGCCAAGAGTCGTCGAGTCGCGAAGGTCGCAATAAAGGATGACGGCGCGGATGGTCTGGCCGTCGCCGCGCTGGGTCAGCCCGCCCAGCACCTGTCGGCCGGTACGGACCCCCAGATAGGTATCCAACAAGTCGGATGCGTTCCGACGAAGCGTCATCACCTCGTAGAACCGCGCAAGGACGGCAGATGCCTCGAATATCAGGCCAAGATCGGCTGTGGAGAACCCTTGGGAATGATCGGTCGCCAGGGTCATGGTCTGGAACTGACCGTCAGAAAAGGGCAGCGGCATGGCAACGTAGTCGGTTCCTCCGCCCGCCAGAAGCTCCTCAAAGACCGGGAAACTGAATTCGGGGTCCTCGACATCCAGGCGCTGGCGCACGCCGCCCAGCTTGTCGCTCACATGGCGGACCGGACTGTCGAGATATGAGGAGGACTGCAACATGCCGTGCGGAGTGTCGCTTTCCTCGACACCGTCCTCGCCGCGCGACCAGGTATAACGCTTGCCGGCGAGTTGAGGATGAAGCGTCCAGATGTTGATCACCAGCCGCCAGACCGGGATGCCGATCATAAGCAGGTGTGCCGCGAACTGCTCGGTCAGCGCTGCCGGCGTGGTGCACAACCAGGCCTTCTGCAGCAGCCAATCGATCAGGGCATTTCCCCCGATAAACTCGGTCTCGCCCTCCACGAAAGGCGGATTGGCCGAGATCTCCACCGACGGACCGGGACTGAACGAGACGTAGCCGCCGATCACGCGCGCTTCGGACAGGGGCCGCTCATAACTCCACGCGCCGTTCTCGACAGTCCGACCGCCCGGGAGCGCCAGGTGCCAGTATTGGGCCGTTCCCTTGAAGGGGCAGAATGCCTTGTGGGGCGAAGGATGAAGCAGTCCCTCGATCAGGTCCGCCTTCGGGAAATAGAAGTATGCCGGTTTGTACGTCTCGTGCAGCACCATGGCGCGGGCGCTGTCTGCCACGGGAATCCCGTCAACCGCGGCGCTGACCAGCCCGGCCACGGGGCCGATCGTGATCTGGTACGGCGCCGTTCGATTTGTTTCGCCGGTCATTGGTCTCCTCGCACGCAGATGCGGCACGCTTGCCAACCATCTTCCAACCGCCAAGCCCGGTGATCAACCGCGGTGGCGCCGTCGGGTGACGGCTAACGCCCCATCCGCTCGACCAGGCCGGCAAGCCGGCGGTTCATCTCTTCAGCCGGCAGGTTCACGCTGCCGCCATGCCCTGCAAGGACCCACGCGAAACGATAGGCCGCGAGCGCCGCGAGCGACCGTGTCTGTTCCTCCCAGGAATACCAGCAGGCACCGCGGAAAGCCTGCAGGTCCTGCTCGGCGTGACTCCAGGCAAGCGAGTCGCCGGTGAGCAGGTAAGTCTCGTCGAGCAGATAGACGACGCTGCCATTGGTGTGGCCGGGTACGGGAATGGCCTGCAGGTCGCCGCTGATCGCGGTGCGATCCCGCCCGTTGAGAATGTGGGTGGCATAGGGTGCCGCCTTGCGGTCGTCCTCATGGATCCAAACCCGTGCCGAGAACCGCTCGGCATATCTGTCGGCATCGGCGACGTCGTCCCTGTGGGTCAGCAGGATGTCGGCGATGCCGCCAGCGCCCTCGATCCAGGAAACAAGTTGCGAGGCCCAACGCGGCGCATCAATCATCAGGTTCCCGTCATCGCGGTGCACGAAATAGGACTGCGCGCCATAGGACGCGCGGGCGTTGTAGCCGCAGCGGTAGACGCCCGGCGCCAGTTCCTGCGGAAACACGTCGTCGGGAGGCTTGCGTTTGCTTTCCGTCCGTACCGAAGCGGTGGGGCAGACAAGCACCGCGCGCCACGCCATCAGTTCCTCTTCGGGCGTCGCCGGCTGGCGCGCGAAGACCGACATGCCGCCCTTCTCGACAATCAGGCCCGGCGCAACGGCTCTGGCCGCAGAGCAGTTGAAACATGCTTTGTCGACAAACCAGTCACCGGCCGCACCGTCCGGGTTTCGGCGACCGGCGCCGGTGAGCTTGGACCCGAAGACCGCCATCGCACCATTGTGCGCCCGGAAGTGGCGGTCTGTTAAGGCACAAGTCGCCCGTCGTCGTCACGCAAGAAATCGGGTTTGGCCCGCGGGTCTCGCCGGGCCTCCTTCAATCGAAGCTCGATTTCTCCCTGAGGCCAGCCCCTTGCCACATGTAGAGGACGACCAGCGGGTCTTCGCCTGTCCTGAAGCCGTGGGGCGTCATCGACGGAACGTGGACGACGTCGCCGGCGGTGCGCATCGACACCGATGCCCCGGCACCCTCCCCCACGGTGAACTCGGCGGCGCCCGCCAGGACGACATAGGTCTCGTCGGCGCGGTGGTGGTGCGGCGGATAGATGATGTCCGGACCCCAGACCCCGATACCCGACCGGATCCGGGTGCTGAGAAACTGACCGCGCAGGCCGACCACTTCGGCGAATCCGTATCCGGCCAGCATGTCCTAGCCGACCCTGCCGTCGGCACGGGTGTAGCTCTGTTCCCAGTGGCGGGTCGCCCGGTGCTCGACGAGCTGGGACAGTAATGCGGCCGTTTCCTGCCTCCCTGCGGTGGGGGCGCAAGCCAGGATGTCGGATGCGGGCAAATGGTTCGGCTCCACCGCCGCCCATTCGCTGCCCCACTGATCCAGCACGTCTCGGAAACGGGTGACCCCAGGGTGGCCGTGCGCGGCGACGAAGGCGCGGATCGCGTCGAACAAGCATTGGTCCGCTTGCCTGTCGGCCAAGACGGCGGGCGCAATCATGATCGGGCGGCCTGAGGCCATATCACGGCGGGCCTTCGACCCCGTGCTTGAAGATCCACTTGTCCGGTTCCCCTCCGGCAACGGAAGACCACTCAAGGCCTGCAATAGGTGCCGACCGTCTGACACAGCGCGGCACTGATCGTCGCCCAGGCCTGCACCGTCCCGTCCTGACGTGCCTGATCGTTCCAGAACCGCGCATTGGCCTCCTCGAAGGCAGTGTACCAAAAGCCCTCAGCGGTCGGCGTCGACTCTCCGGCGAAGGCCCTTTCCACCGCGACGACATTCTCGGCCCCATCGTCCACGAAGACGATCGCCGCGTAGGGCACCTGCGAACTGGCCAGCAGCAGCCGCAGCATCAGGCCCTTGTTCTGGCCCGACACCATCATCACGCCGTCCGCATAGCTGATCAGGCGCGGGTCGGGGCCGAGTATTTCGCGTTCGCGCGCACTGAGTGCCTCTTGCGCGACGGCAAGGATGGTCTCGGCGGAGATGAAGCCGCGTTCGGCGCACAGCGACGGCTTTTCGGTCGAGCCGGGACGGCAGGGCGGCCCGGTCGGAAAGGTGACCCCGTTCCTGCCCAGCTCGCGCACCGTCGGCGACCGGATCTCCGGTCCGCGCGCGGTCAGCGCCATCACCCCGTGCTCCGCATCGGCGAGGAAACCGATCAGCACGGCGGTACCGGCCTGCGTCGGTCGCATCTGGCCGATGGAATAGGCCAGGTGCTGCACGTCGAGCAAACCGTCGAAATCCTCTGCGACACGGTCCCCTTCGCAGCCCGGCCGTTTCCGGATCGCGTCCTGCCACTTGAACCAGGCATCGGACCCGAAGTCCCGCTCGGCGGTCAGCAGCGTGTTGTCGATATCGAACACCACCAGGACCTTGTCGCCGCCATGACGCCGCGACAGTTCGGCCACGGTCTTTTCGATCTCACCCAGATCGTCGATCTGCGTGCGCGGCATCGGCCTCGGCGGCTGCGGGTCGTAGCGGCAGAGATCGTCCCCGCCGGCCATCGGCGGAGGCGGCGAACACGCAACCAGCAGCGTTGCCAGCACGGCGAGCAGGATCGCGCTGGAAGGCGATTTCATCGACATCGCTGGGTTCTCCTTTTCGGCATCGGCCCGGTGCGCCCTTCCCCAGCCGGCAGACCCATGGCACGGACCCGCCGTAGAATGCCTGACCGCGCCGCGCGACGCATCGTTTGGTTTCGCGACCACTGGCCAGATCGTTGCCGGACCGAATGGCAGACGGGGCGTCTCTTCATCACCGGCCAGCGCGGTTCCGGCTTAATTCCAGAGGCTGCTAATTCTTCCACTGGGGCCGACCGGAAGTCGCTATTATCGCAAGTGACGTCGGGAACAGCGCGGACCCAGCCACTCGGGATGCCAATTGCATTCAAAGAAGTCGATGGCGGTTTGGGAACCGCCTGGAAAGCTTCAGGCATCCTGACGGCCGAAGACCTCATCGAGCTGTATGAGTACATGCGTTCGATTAGCGAGCGAGGGCAGTGGTCATATCGGTTCAATATCAGTGACTTCTCCGCGGTCACGGGAACCGATATTCCCACACCAGGCCTCAGGCGGGCGGTCGGATATGCGAAGGCCAATTACGCCGCCAATCCCGACGGCATCGTCGCCATCATCGTCCCCCAGGATGTCCTCTTCGGTCTGGCGAGAATGTGGTCGGCATTCATGGGCGAACCCACGTGGGAGACCATGGTCTTCAGGGAAAGAGACGAGGCTTGTGGTTGGATCCGTAGACGGGTCAAGGAAAGATGGGGAATAGAGAATCTGACTTTTGCCTGAGGCTGCGCCTGAGTCGGTTCCCAAATGGAAACCTCACGGAACCGGTTCGCGGTCAAGCTTTGCCTGCACGCGCTTGGGCAGGCTGCGGCGGACGGTAAGATAAGAGACGGTCAGCCGCTCGCGCAGTTCGTCCTCGTCCATCGTGCCCCAGCGCACGAAGATCCACCCACCACGGGGCAAGTAGGGCGCCCGTTCCGCACGGCCGGCCTCGATCAGCATCTGGGCGGCGCCGGCATCGGCGCACTTCAGGGACACACCCTCGCCCATGGCCCCGACCGTGGCGAACATCTTCTCGCCGACCTTCCAGCAGTCATGTCCGCCGCCCCAGGGATCGCTGCACGCTGCACCGGGCAATGCCGCGCAATGGTCGTTGATGTCGTTGCGCCTCATTGGTGCATCTTATCGTCGCCGGCTGGTTCGCGAAACCGCGCGCAAAAAACGCAACCGATTGATCTCGGTTGTTCGCACGTCGCACACGAGGCGACACAATTGTGCCATCCCCTGCCCCGGTGTGTTCGGGCGACACCCAACGGAGGCTCCGACGATGGCAAAGCTTGACCTTGACCGACGCACCTTCCTGAAATCCACGGCTGCGGTCGGGGCCGGAACGGCGGGCCTGCTGGGCTCGACGGCGCTGGCGGCCATCGACCCGCACTCCCACGGCGGGCGCATCTTCCATGCCACCCATTACGGGCCCTTCGAAGGGATCGTGCGCGACGGCAAGCTGGTCACCATGTCGCCGATGCCGGAGGTGGACGCCAGGCCGTCGGCCATCCTGACCCACGGCGTCATCGACCGCACCTACGACAAGACCCGGGTGCTGCGCCCGATGGTGCGCAAGTCGTACCTGGAGAACTGGGACAAGGAGGACCGCAAGGTCGAACTGCGCGGCAAGGAGCCGTTCGTGTCCGTCGACTGGGACACCGCGCTTGGCCTGACGGTCAAGGCCATTCTCGACACCATCGAGAAACACGGCAACGAAGGCATCTTCTCGTCGTCCTACGGCGGCTGGAGTCATGCCGGCATCATGCGCCCGAACGTGCTGCAGGGCCGGTTCTTCAATCTGATCGGCGGCTCGTCAGTGACCGCGGGCGACTATTCCGGCGGCGCAAGCCAGATCAGCCTGCCGCACGTGATCGGCGACATGGAGGTCTATTCCGCCCAGACCGCCTGGGAGGTCATCCGCGACAACACAGAGGTCTTTGTCCTGGTCGGTTGCGACCCGATCAAGAACAACCGGGTCGAATACCGGGTCGCCGACCACCGAATGCACCGCAACTGGGAGGAGATCAAGGCGGCCGGGGTGAAGTTCGTCTCGATCAACCCGCAACGCACGGCCACCGACACGGTGCTGGACGCGGAATGGGTGAAGATCATCCCGAACACCGACGTCGCGCTGTTCCTGGCGATGTCGCACCACGTCGTTTCCAAGGACATGCACGACAAGGCGTTCCTTGGCACCCACACGGTGGGTTCGGAGAAGTTCATCGCCTATGTGATGGGCGAGGACGACGGCACGCCCAAGACGCCGGCCTGGGCCGCGCCGATTACCGGCATCCCGGAAGCCAAGATCGTCGAAATGGCCGAACTGTTTGCGGGCAGCCGCACCGAATTCGCCGGCGCCTGGTCGATCCAGCGTGCCCAACACGGCGAGATGACCCACTGGGCGATGATCAACTTCGCCGCGCTCACCGGCAAGATCGGCGCGCCCGGCGAAGGCGTCGGGTTCTCCTGGCACTACGGCTACGGCGGCATGCCGATCTCCGGCAAATCGACGCCATCCGGCGTGGCCCAAGGACGCAACCTGGTCTCGGCGATCTGCCCGGCCTCGCGCATCGCCGAGATGCTGATGAACCCGGGCAAGGAGTTCACCCACAACGGCACGGTGCGCACCTATCCGCTGGTGAAGATGATCTACAATTCCGGCAACAACTTCATGTCCCACCAGCAGGACACCAACGAACTGATCCGCGCGCTGCAGAACGTGGACACCATTGTGGTGCAGGAGCCCTGGTGGACCGCGGCGACGCGCTGGGCGGACATCGTCCTGGCGCCCACCACCTCTGTGGAGCGCAATGACATCACATCGGGCGGGACCTATTCCAACGACAAGGTCTACGCCATGAAACAGCTGATCGAACCCATGGGCGAGGCGCTCGACGATTACGAGATCTTCCGGCGCATGGCCGAACTGCTGGGCCAGGACTACCAGTTCACTGAGGGGCTGGAGCTGATGGACCACATCAAGGCCGCCTACAAGCGCAGCTCGGCCAGCGAGAGTTTCGAGGCGTTCTGGGAAAAAGGCTACGCGTTCATGGAGGTACGGTCCCAGGCGCGGAAATGGGTGCGTCACGGCGCGTTCCGCGACGATCCCGAGGGTCATCCGCTGCACACGGCCTCGGGCAAGGTCGAGATGTATTGCGAGAACATCGCGTCCTTCGGACTGGACGACTGCCCGGGCATGCCGGTCTGGATGGAGCCCGCCGAGTATCTGGGCAACGCCAAGGAGGGACAGCTGCACGTGGTGAGCCCGCATCCCTGGTACCGCCTGCATTCGCAGATGGGCAATTCGAAAGGGCTGCGGGACCTCTACGAGGTGCAGGGCCGCGAGCCGGTGCGGATCAACGCCCAGGATGCCGCCGACCGAGGCATCGAGGACGGTGACATTGTAGAGCTCTACAACGACCGCGGATCGATCATCGTGGGCGCGGTGGTTTCCGACGGCATCATGCCGGGTGTGGTCAGCGTCTATGAAGGCGCCTGGCCGCAGCTCGATTCCAAGGGACGGTGCAACAACGGCCTGGTGAATTTCATCACCTCAAGCCGACGTTCCAGCGGGCTGAGCCAGGCGACCTCTGCGAATACCTGCCTGGTCTCCATGAAGAAATGCACCGACCCCGACGGCCCGAGCCTGGCCTACGAGCCGCCCCCGATTGCGGAGAACGTGCAGTACGCCGCGGTCGACGAGGACGCGCTGGGGCTGGAGCGCATAGACGACCTGGTCGCGGCGCTCTATGCCGACATGACGCCGGGCGAGAAGATGTTCTACGAACGCTGCACGGTGTGCCACGGCCCGCGCGATCCGTCGCAGTTCAGCCAGCTGCAGTGGAAGGGCATCACGCAATCCATGTTCCCGCGCGCCGGGCTGGAGCCCGAGGAGCAGAAGCTGGTGCTGGACTATCTGCTGGAGAACGCCAGCGACGCCGCGAACTGAAGCCGCGACGCGCGCGATGGCGGGCGGTGTGCAGACGCCGCCCGCCCCGATGTCACGGCAGATCGCCGGTCGCCAGCCACCGGGCGCAGTCCGGACCCAGTTCGCGGCGCGCCCGCTGTTCATAGGCGCGCGACTCCTCAGCGCTGAGCGTGTTGCGCCAGCGGCCGTTTTCGCCCCTGTGGATGAAGGTCTCGGCGCCGCTGTCCCAAAACACCCCGCCCAGCGGGATCGACGTGTCGGCATGGGTCTTCATGTAGTCGAAGCTGCAATGCTCCAGGATCGCGTCCCACCGACCTTCGTCGATGGCGATGTCAAGGAAGGACGCGATGCGCCGGATTTCGCCCGGCATGTCCGCCTTAAGCTGCGCGAAATGCGTGAACATGACGTTGGGCAAGGCGCGGATCGCCCACCAGGACCGCACGTTTTCCCATAACGGCCAGAACGGGTGGCCGTCTTTCTCCAGCCAGTCATGGAAATACTGCCTGACGGAGTCCGGCGGCGGCCCGATCGGCGGGCCGACACGACCCGGCGTGTCATTCAGCGTTTCATAGAAGACCCGGTTGGCGCTGGTGTGGTGGTTGTAGGGGCTCCAGACCACGTCGCGGCCGTCCCGGCCGGTATAGATGTATTTCGCCCTTGGCGAGAAGACCAAGGCATCCACCGGCAGATGGGTCTTGAGGAAGCGCCGGTGGGCCTGCCGTTCCACCGCCCGCAGCTTCACCTCTTTGGGCGGAACCCGCATATCCAGCCAGGGCGACATCTCCGCGACCGGCAGCCCCTCCGCGCCCCCGAAAATGAGCTGGGCGATGATCTGCTGCATCCAGGTGGTGCCCTATTTCGCCCAGGTCGCAATGACGATGTCGTCGTCGCGGAACCGGAAGTCGTTCCAGACCGTGGAGTCGATGCAGAAGTTGTGCATCTCCCGCGTTTTCCGCGGCCAATTGGCCGGCTTGCCGTTCACCGCACCTCCCCGCTCTGGATTACGGACAAGGACCCCAGTCCCTTCGTGATCATGAGACAAAACGCGGATTTCGGCGATGCCTCGACCGAAACCCGGTATCATGGTGGCTGCTAGCCCCGTGCCTGGCAAGGCAGGCCTGCTGTGACGACACCGAGGAGACCGCAGATGGAAACCGTGTCCTTCACCCGGATGAGCGACGGCACCAAGGCCGACTACGACTTGCTGGACCGCGAGGAGAAGGCCTTCGAGACCGGTCTGGCCGACCGGATTCTCGATCATCTGCGGCTGTTGGGGGATTCCATGGGAGGCTACCAGGTGAGCCGCCTGGAGCATTCACTGCAGTCCGCAACCCGGGCGGAGGATGACGGCGCCGATATCGACTGGGTCGTCACCGCCCTTTTGCACGACATCGGCGACATGCTGGCGCCCAGGAACCACAGCGCCATGGCGGCCACCATGCTGGAGCCCTATGTGCGCGCCGAATGCACCTGGGTGCTGCGCCAGCACGGGCTGTTCCAGCTCAAGTACTACGGCCAACACGTGGGCCAAGACCCTGACGCACGCGATAAATACCGCGATCATCCGGCATTCGGGGCCTGCGTCGCCTTCTGCGAGCGCTGGGACGAAACCAGCTTCGACCCGGCCTATCCCACCCGGCCGCTTAGGCATTTCGAACCGATGGTGCGGACGGTGTTCGCACGCAATGCGTGGGACCCCGAAGTGATCCGCGAGGGCGTGCGCGTCCCGCCGGTCGCGGCTTAAGCCCGCGCGAGACCGGCACCGAACCTGCGAACCTCGGATGGACAAAAGGGGAAGAAGAATGCGCCCTCTTGCACGGCTTCGGTTCGCCTTCGAGCAGTTGATCCTGCGCGGTTTGAAAGCGCGCCTGTTCGTCGCCGCACTCATTGTCGTGTTCGTCGCGATCGTCGCGGGCCTGTTGGTCGCCGCCCTGGACAAGGTGTTTTCCGGGCCGGCCGAGGCGGTCTGGTGGGCCTTCCTCAGGCTGACCGACCCCGGCTACCTGGGCGACGACGAGGGAATTGCCAAGGCGACGATTTCGACAGTGGTCACAGTGCTCGGGTACGTTCTCTTTCTCGGCCTCCTGATCGCCATTCTGACCCAGTGGCTGAACCAGACGATCGAAAAACTCGAATCGGGGGTCACGCCCGTCGCGTTGAGCAACCATGTGATCGTGCTGGGCTGGACCTACCAGACGGTGGCGATCGTCGAAACGCTGCTGCGGACCCGCGGCCGCGTGACGCGGTTCCTGGCGCGGCACGGTGCCAAGGATCTCCGCATCGTGATCATGGCGGACAGGGTGGACGCGGCGCGCCTGGCCGAACTGCGCCAAGCGCTGGGTGCAGTGTGGGACCCGGGGCGCGTCTTCGTCCGTTCCGGATAGCCGCTCCAGGTCGACCATCTGGAACGGGTGGCGTTCCGCGACGCCGCCGTGGTGATCCTGCCTGGCGCCGGCTTTTCCGAGCGCAACCCGGAGCGGGTCGATGCCCAGACCATCAAGACGCTAGCTTCTGTGTCCCGGTATGCCAGCGAGTCCGCGGCCCCGCCTCCCTTCGCCGTCGCCGAGCTCTTTGACGCACGCCGGCTTGCCCTTGCGGGCGAGGCCTATGGCGGTGCCAGCGAAGCCATTGCGGCCGACGGCATCGTGGCCCGGTTGATCGCGCAAAGCGTGCGCCACCGCGGCATTTGGGACGTCATGTCGGAAATCTTCACGCTGAACGAGGGCAACGCCATCTATCTGAACCAGGTGGACGGACAGGCCGGCGCGACGTTCGCAAGCCTGTGCGGCCGGTTCTCCAAGGCGATCCCTCTCGGCTTCGTCCGCCCCGGGGAGCACAGACCCGTCCTGGATCCGGAACCGGATACGGTTCTGGAGGCGGACGACCTGCCGGTGTTTCTCGCCAGATCCTTCGCGGACTGTCAGCCCGACCGGGACCCGGAACCCAGGCCGGCGATAGCACGAACCGCAGAGACCCTGCGTCCGCCCTCCGGCGGCCCCCGCCGCGTCCTGATCCTCGGCTGGAGCCGCAAGGTACCCGCGCTGCTCCGAGAACTGGTGAGGTTCGGCGAAGAGGCGTTCGAAATCGATGTCGTCTCACGCACGTCACTGGAGGCACGCGAGGCCGGCATCGCGCAAGCAGAGGCTTGGCACACGACAGCCAGGATAAGGCAGATCCAAGCCGGATTTTCGACGCAGGGCGTGATCGAGGAGCTGGAGCCGGATCAATACGACCATGTCATCATCCTGGCCAGCGAACTGCTCGAAGAAAAGGAACATGCGGACGCGATCAGCGTTGTCGCGGCGCTGACACTGCGCGCGATCCTGATGGGCAAAACCGGCCGCCCCTCGGTTTTGGTCGAACTGCTCGACAGCGAGAATGCCTACCTCTTCGAAGGCGGCGGTGCGGAAGTGATGGTGAGCCCGTTGCTGGTGAGTTATCTGGTCTCCCAAACGGCGCTGCGCCGCGAACTGGCCTGGGTGTTCTACGAACTCACCCGGCCCTGGGGCGCTCAAATCCTGCTGCGCCGCGCGGTCGACTTCCTCGACAGCGACGGGACGGTCACGTTCCGTGAGGTCGAACGCGTCGCCGCGGATCGGGGCGAGATAGCGCTTGGCCTGCGACGCCCGTCGGAGGGGCAAGCCGGCCTTGCGCTCAATCCCGATCGCGATGCCGTCTGGACGCTCGAGCCGGGCGACGAGGTCGCGGTCCTGACACGCATCGAGGAAACGACGCAAGACGGACAACCTGCGTGACGGCGCACACGGAATCGACACGCACGCTTTCGGGCGCGCCCCTGCATCTCACCGAGGAGGAACAGTCCCTGCTCGACGGCGAAGCCGGCGAGGCGATGCAGTTCGCCATGCAACTGGTGGTGCGCGCCGCCCGCCTGATGGAGGCGCCGCGGCTGCTGGAAATCGGTTACGTGCATATCGACGCCTGCCACTATTACGGCACGGCACATGTGGACTTCGCCCGCTTCATGGTCGAGCGCGGCGCTCGGTTCGAAATCCCCGCCTGGACCAACACGGTGCCGGCGAGCCTGGTCCAGAAGGAGGTGCGCGAGGATGCGGACCCCGTCTTCCTGCAGGAAGCGCGCGAACTGACCGACCTCTATCTTGCGATGGGCGCACGACCGGCCTGGACCTGCGCGCCCTATCAGCTGCCGGGCAGTCCCGGCTTTGGCGAACACATCGTCGTCGGGGAATCGAACGCCGTCGCCTATTTCAACTCCGCCGTCGGGGCCCGAACAAATCGGTACGGGGATTTTCTGGACGTCGCCTGCGGCCTGACCCGGCGCGCGCCCGAGGCCGGCCTGCACACCGACCAAGGCCGCCGCGCGGAAATCCAGATCGACCTTGCCGAGATCCCCGAGGCGCTGCGCGAGACCGAGCTGTTCTGCCATGTGCTGGGCCACGCCATGGGACGCCTTTCCGGCAGCAAGGTGCCGGTGATCACCGGGTTGCCGGCGACGACGCCCAAGGACAGCCTCAAGGCGCTGGCCGCGGCCGGCGCCTCTTCCGGCGGGGTCGGGCTGTTCCATGCGGTCGGCGTCACCCCCGAGGCGCCGGACCTGGAAACCGCCCTGCAGGGACACCCGCCGGACGCGGTCCATCGCGTCACGCCGGAGGACCTGGTCCACGCCCGCGATTCGCTTTCCACCGCAGCGGACGGGCCCGTTGCCATGGTGGCCGTCGGCACGCCGCATTTTTCTTTCAACGAGTTCGGCCGACTTGTTGATCTGTTGGGTCATCGGAGGGTCCATCCCGAAGTGGCTTTCTACGTCTCGACCAGCCGCCACGTGGCCGCACTGGCCGCGGAGAAAGGCTGGTTCGAGATTCTGGACAAAGCCGGCGTCACGGTCCTGGTCGATACCTGCACCTACTTCACGCCGGCGGTCCGCGGCTGCAAGGGCCGGGTGATGACCAATTCCGCCAAATGGGCCTACTACGCACCGGGCATGCTGCCGGTGGAGGTCGCGTTCGGCAGCCTGGAAGACTGCGTCGAGACGGCCGTTCGCGGCCACGTCACCCGCGACCCCGCCGCCTGGTCGCCGCGCCTTTGGGGAACCGGCGGATGAACGACGTCCGGTTTGCGATCAGGCACGTGCTGAACCCGGGGACCGCAACCGGGCGCATCCTGAAGCTCTCCGAACCGTTGAGTTTCTGGGGCGGCTTCAACCCGGTCGACGGCCGCATCATCGACCACAACCACCCGCAGGCGGGCGACAGCATCACGGGCATGATCCTCGCCCTGCCCGGCTCGCGCGGCTCGGCCGGCACGCCCGGCGGGGTGGCCGATGCCCTGCGCCGCAAGGTCGGCCCCGTCGCGATCGTGCTCCCGCCCCCGATGTGAACATCACCACCGGCGCCCAGGTCGCCGACAGGCTGTACGGGACGGCAACCCCGGTCGTCACGCTTTCACAGGAGGATTTCGCGCAACTTGCGACCGGGAGCGAAGCAACTGTCACCGATGAAGACGTGGTGGTTGCCGAGAGCGTGTCCGACTAGCTGGGAAAGGTTGAGCACCCCTCGCCTAGGCCAGACGGCCGATCGGAATGATTTCCTTCGCCTCTGGATGGAACGGGGCGCCCTGCCAGTCGGCGAGCCAGGTGTCGATGGCCAGCCCGGCGGCTTCGATCCGCGCGGCCAACTCCATCCGGGACGTGTAACGGATCTTCGCCGAGGCCGAATGGATGGTGCCGGTCTCCTTGACGCGGTAGCTGCTCGTATAGGTCAGGATGCCCGTCGACCCGTCATGGGCATAGTCGTTCCATGCCTCGATCGTGCCGAGCTGCGGATGCTGAAGCGTGTGGGCCGAGTCTTCGTTGCTCCACTTCTCCCATGACCTGAAAGCCGGGTTGCGGCTGTCGAAAACGAACCGCCCGTCGGGGGCCAGGTGCGAAGCAATGGTCGCCAGCACCGCCGCCTGGTCCTGGTCCGTGAGAAAGACCTGGAATGCGTGCCCCGTCAGAAGGACCAGGTCGAAACGGCGGTCAAGCCGGACCGACCGGGCGTCTGCCTCGACCCACGCGACTTTCTCGCCACCCGGCCGCACCCGCGCGATGTCCAGCATTGCCGCCGCGGGGTCAACGCCAGTCACCGCCCGGTCTTGCGCCAGTGCTGCAGCCAGTTCGCCGGTGCCGCAGCCCAGATCCATGACGGAAGCGGCGTTGCCTGCCAGGTCCATGCAAAAGTCGAAATCGGCGGCCCAGCCGTTCTCAAGATAGTAGAACTGCGCAAGGTCCGGATCGCGATAGAGGGGATCGTCCAAGCTCATTCGCATAGGGCCAGATACCGCGATTGTCCTGCGTCGCAAAGCCTCCACGCCGTCCGCCCCTCCGATGCGACTCGGCGGCGGGACGCCACAGCCGGCGGTAGTTGGGATTTCCGGGGCCCACTCGGTATCGGTTTAGAAACCTGTGTTGGCGGGTTCTGATACCGCAAAACGCGCCGCGTTCGCATCGCGGCAAGGTCGATCATTGCACTAGTGTGTCAATTTCATAACAATCAGGTTTCAAGTGAAAAGTCGCACGGCAAAAGCCGGCGCAGGGGAACAAGGAAAACCACGTCGTGGAGGCTGGCGACAGCGCCGACAAACCGCCCTCCGAACGCTTTGCTGTGCTCGGGGAGCGCGACACAACACTTGCAGACGACCGCGTGCGGGCCGTCGTCCCGCAGACGCGGGTCCGGCTGACGGGCGACGCCGCGAAGCTCTCGGTCCTGTTCGACAAACTGGATGGACGCCGGTCCTCCGCGCCCAGAATCGCCGAGACGTTCTACGACACTGCCGACGCGCGGCTTTGGCGCCACGGGTTCTCGCTGCGGCTTCGCAGAAAAGGCCGGAGCCGGGAACTTGCACTCAGGTCGCAGGGACACAGTGCCATCCACTTGCAGGAGTGGACAGCCGCCATCGACGGACAGGCCGTCGACCTGGCCTTGTTGCCGCCGGAAACGCCCCGCACTGACATCGGGGTGGTTCTGCCCGAGGAGCTGCGACCCAGGTTCTCGAGCGAGGTCAAGAAGACACGCAAGCGGATCCGGCTGGACGGGGCGGAGATGGAAGTGTCGCTTTGCGTCGGCCGGCTGAAAAGCGGCAAACGGGAGAGCCCGGTCAACGAGCTCGAGTTCGTCCTGATCGACGGCGACGTGGCGGTGATGCTGGCGCAGATCAAAACACTGCTGCGGCGCCGGCGCATGACCCTGGAGGCACGTTCGCGCGCCGCCCGCGGCACAGAGCTGGCCGAAGACACGCCGCCCGCCTGGGTAAAGGCGGCGAAGCCGGCGCTGGAGCCGACCGACTCGCTGGGCGACGCGATGGCCAAGATCATCGCCGTCACTGCCAAACAGATCACCGGCAACATCGCAGCGTCTGCCGATGGGCGCGACCCCGAAGGCGTCCATCAATTGCGCGTCGCCCTTCGCCGGCTGCGGTCAGCGTTCTCGCTGTTCAAGGGGCACCTGGCGGACTAAGCCGACATCCTCAACCAGGAAGCGCGCGATGCGCTCAAGCATTTGGGCCACGCACGGGACCTGGACGTGTTCCTGACGGAGACCTTGCCCCCGGTCCTGGGCGGCGACGAGACCAACACGGCGCTGCTTCGCCTGGCGGGCCGCGCGGAGGCTCGTTCCCGTGCCGCCTACAGGGAAGTGCGGACGCTGGTCGGCAGTCCCCGCTTCAATGGCTTCCTGTTCGATCTTCTGCTCTTCGCCGAGAACGGCGGATCAGTGATCCGAGATCGCGACACAATGCTGAGGCCGGTGGCGGTGAAGCTGCTGCAGAAACGTCACAAGAAAGTACTCAAGACCGGCCGGGACTTCACGCATCTCAGCACAGACCGGCGTCACGACGTGCGGATCGCTCTGAAGAAGCTGCGCTATGCCTGCGACTATTTCCATTCGCTGTTTCCGAAGAAGTCCACCGCTGCCTACCTGAAGCGGATGGAGAGCCTGCAGAACGACCTCGGTTGGCTGAACGATGCGACCGTTGCGGAGCATCTGGTCGACGACCTGGCGGCCGACGACATGCAGGCGGCGCTTGGCGGCGCCCTGGTCAAGGGGTGGTACCGGCACCGGCTGGTTCAGGTCGCGCCGCACATGGTAGCCGCGTGGCAGGACTTCACGGAAACCCGCCCTTTCTGGCGGGCCGGAGGACGGAACCGAGGAGGAAAACGGTGATCACCGTACTGGTAGCGAACGCGAAAGGCGGTTGCGGCAAGACGACGATCGCGACGAACCTGGCAACGGTGTTCGCCAACGCAGGCCTGAAGACGGCGATCGCCGACAGCGACCGGCAACGGTCCTGCCGGATATGGGCCAAGCTGCGGCCGAAAGACGTTCCCCGGATCGAGGTGCTTGACTGGCGACGGTCGATTGGCGTGCCTCCCGCCGGGATCGAGCGCCTTGTCATCGATTCGGGCGCGGGCCTCAGGTCCCGGCATGTTCAGGAGTTGCTGAGACGTGCCAGTTTCCTGGTGATGCCCGTCCTGCCCTCGGTGTTCGACGAGAGGGCGACCCGGGATTTCCTCAAGCGGGTCGAGGAGCTGAAACCGGTCCGCAAGGGAAGCAAGCCGGTCGTCGTCGTCGGCAACCGCGTCCGACACCGCACCCGCGCAGAGACCCACCTGCACGAATTCCTGAGCGACCTTGGCCATGAGGTGGCCGCCCGCTTCCAGGATCGTTCGCTCTACCAGGACGTCGCGCGGCGCGGCCTCGGCGTGTTCGACCTGTCACCGGCCCGGCGGGCGGGCGTGGTCAACGACTGGTTGCCACTGGTCCGGCGGATCGAAAGCCAAGCGTAAAGACCGCCTTCGGCGGTGGAATCTGCCTATGCCGCGTCCTTCGGCGACATCGGCGCCGACCGCACCCGGTAGGCAGGGAACACGAGACGCGCCACCGTGCCCACGCCGACGGCTGAACGGACATCCAATCTGCCGCCATGGGCCTCGATCAACCGCTTGACCAGCGGCAGCCCGATTCCCATGCCGCCGGGGTCGTCCTGGCCGGGCTGGACCAGGCGCCCATAGGGCTTGAGCGCGGCCCCGATCTCCTCGGAGGACATGCCGCGGCCGCTGTCGGCGACTACGAGCGCAAGGCAGCCGTTGTCGGTGCGCTCAGCGCTGAGCGCTACGGTTGCCCCGGGCGGCCCGTACTTGATGGCGTTGCCGACCAGGTTGATCAGCATCTGCAATGTCAGGCCGCGATCCGCCAGCAGGGCGGCGTCACCGCTTCGGGTATCGATGGACAGCGACACCTGTTTTTCTTCCTGCAGGTGCCGGGTCATCAGCTGCGTGGCATCGAAGAGCTGCGGGATCGCGACGACCTCCTCCTTGATGGCCACGTCGCCGGTGCGCAGCCGCGCGAAATCCAGCATGCGGTCGGTGACCTGCATCAGATAGTCGGCAGCTTCGACCATCAGCGCGGTACACTGCAGATACCGGTTGTTCTCCACGGGTCCGAAAGCCTCGTCGGCGACGGCACGGACAAGGCCGGTCAGGGCGGCCATCGGCGACCGGATCTCGTGTGCCACGATCGAGAACAGGTCCATCTGCGCGTCGACGGCGATGTCCTCGCCGCTGCGCGTTGCCGCATGCCGTTGGCCCTGGCGGCGAAGGTCCATCAACTCGACCGCGAGCCGGGCGAAATCAGCCAGCGCCGCGCAGTGGGCGTCGGCAAAGTCGTGCCGCGGCACCAGATCCATGACGCAGAAGGTCCCGATCCGGAACCCGTCAGCGGTGATCAGCGGCGCGCCGGCATAGAAACGGATCTTGGGATCGTCGGTGACCAGGGGATTCTCTGCAAACCGCGGGTCGGCAAGCGCGTTCTCGACCACCAGGGACCGTTCGGAAACGATCGCGTGGGCACAGAACGCCACGTCCCGCGGCGTTTCGGAAATGTCCAGACCCGCGGCCGACTTGAACCATTGCCGGTCTTCGTCGACCAGCGAAATCAAGGCCATCGGCACACCGAAGTGGGACCGGGCGAGACCGGTCAGCAGGTCGAAAGCCTGCTCGGGCGCGCTGTCCAGGATCCGCAGCGCATGCAGAGACCGAAGCCTGGCTGCCTCGTTAAACGGGGTCGGGAAGGACATCGTGAACCCTCCATGGTGATCACTCCCCCCGCGCTTCCGCCTGGAAACGTGCCTGACAGTTACGCAATCTTGGTAAAGCGTTGGTTAACGCGATCGACCGTCTCTTGAACCCGCCACAGACGGCCTGTGTCACCCAATGGCAAGAACCGTCCTGGTCTTGGCCCTACTCTGTCGCCCCGTACCCCAGCAAAAGCCTCACGCGATGGTCTATCCGGTCCTCCAGCGCGAACTCAACGTCAGTCTTGGCGACGGCGATTGGGCCGTTCGCGCGATCGACGAAATGGCAACGGGCATTCTCGGGCCTGTCGATTACGGTTGGCACTGCTACGACAACGACGCGGATGCCTTCACGTTTGGCGAAGGGCTGCTTGCCGGAAGCTCCATCCCCGGGACGCGCCGCCTGGTGTTCTGCGCCCACAGCCCCCAATGGGACAGCTTCTATGTCTCAAGCATGGGCGGTGCGGCCTACAACTTTCATTGCCTCGGTAGCAGCTATGTCAGCCTGCGGGGCCGGTGCGCCGAACCCAGCGTCCTTTTGCTGAACCACAAGGACGGCGAGATCACGGTCCGGCTGGAACCGGTTGACGTGCGGGCCATATGGGAGGGCTATGAAGACCCAGGCGGCGAACCGCTGCAAGGCTTCTTCGCGCTGCAGCAGGCGCTGCTCGACCAGTATTCGGAGGAATACCCCCCCCGGAACGTGCGCGCCTTCGCCGTCGGGCCGGCGGCGAAGGCAACCCGCGAGGGGGCGATCGGGTCCAGCCCCGTCAGTGACGGCCGAGCCACCGCGGTGGTCGATTGGTGCGGCCGCGGCGGCCTGGGCAGCAGGTTGTTTCAGAATCACGGGCTGGTCGGATGTGTCTTCGGCGGCGCGTGGGTGGACCCCGACCTGCCCAACTCGAAGGAGCTGGACGGCTATTTTCTGGAGCATTTCGGCCAGAAAGTCATCAAGACCGACCTGGCGGTCACCGAGAAGTACCGGGACCACAAGGAGTTCAAGACCGGCGGGACGTTCGGCGTCAACATGTATGAGATCTCCGACCGATTGCTGACGCACAACTACCGCAGCATCTACGCAAGTGCCGAAGACCGCCGGCAACAGCACGAGGCCTTCGTCCTCGGTCACTATCTGAAGCAGTTCAACGAAGAGACCATCCAGACCAAACAGTTCCAGCACTGCGGCGAGCCCTGCGCCGTCGCCTGCAAGAAGCTCAACGGAAAGTACAAGAAGGACTACGAGCCCTATCATGCGCTGGGCCCCAGGTCGGCGTGTTCGACCAGCGGGCGGCGGAACTGCTGAACGATTACGTGGATGCCATGGGCTTCGATGCCATACAGACCGGCGGGACCCTCGCCTGGATCATGGAATGCGTCGCCGACGGCCTGATTGACGCCGAGGCTTTCGGGTTTCCGCCGCCGTCGGAGTTGAACTTCACCTACAGCGCGGACGCAGACGGGTTCGACGTCGCCCAGGACAGCATGAAAAACGCCACCTATGCCGTCGCCCTGGTGCGGGCCATCCTGTTCGATGAACGTGCAAGCCTGTTCCGGCGCGGGATCCGGTCGGCCGCGACCGAGCTGGACCGCCAGATGGGAAGCCGTACCCTGGATCGAGCGGTCTTCCTGACGCACGGCGGCGAAGGCTACATGGTTCCAAACCAGTACTGGGTGCCGGGCATGGGAAGCCCGATGCCGATCATGGGCAAGTACTACGTCTACTACGGTCCAGAGTTCATGGCGCCGGAGGCGCTGGGCCGTAAGAACGTCGAACGCATGGTCTACGAGCTGTTCAGCGATAACACGGGGATCTGCCGTTTTCACCGCAAGTGGTCGGAATCTATCACCGACGAAATCCTGCAAGCACACTATGCGATGCCCATCGATTACAAGGCCCACCAATTCAAGCTCGCAAAGGCCATTCACGAGCGGGAATCCCACAAAAGCACCCCCTGGGAATCGGAAAGGATTGCCGACCTGCTTCTGGAGTTTCTCAGATCCTGGGATGATTTCGGTCTGAAGGACGAGAATCTGCATGGATGGCTGGCCCGCGCGGAAGAGGACAAGATGGGAACGGCCCGCGATTTCTGGGCGGCAATTCGCAGGGGCCAGGCAGCCGCCTTCGAGGCCGGGCCAGAGGCGATACCGGATATCCTCACCCCTGCCCAAGCGGAGAAAAGCACGCCCATCTAGGGTTGCGGCTTCAACCGGCGCAATCAGCGTTGGGACGAACGAGCCGGCTGCCGTGCCGCCCTACTTCTGCTCGAGCTTTCCCTTGACCCGCTCGACCGCAACCAGGACCGGGTCGTGATCGGTCAGGAAGAAAGACCCAAACGTCTGGACGAAATAGCCGATCACGCACAGCAGGGTGAACACGGCCAAGGCGGCGGACACGTGGTGGTGCCACGGCTTTAGCTTTCTTCTTTTCGCCATAGGTCACCTTTGTCATTGGGTGAGGCCGCCTTGACCTCAGGCGACGGTCTTACGCGGCTGGTGATCCGCTGCAACAGCGAGCGCCAGAGCCGGACACTCTCATTGAGGACCAGCCCCACCGGGCAGAACAGGCGGCACCAGAAGTTCAGAATGAAGAACGAGCCGACCAGCGAAAGCGGCAGGAGGTACCATTGCACGCCGGCACCGGGCGGGCAGGCCTCGGCGCACTTGCCGCAACTGAGGCAGAACCCGGCGATGCCCAGTTGTGCGGCAGGTCGTATTCGACGTCTTCGAAATCGTTATAGACCTTACAGATGCGGTGGCGCGGTCCGATACCCGGGGCGAGCAATTGCTGGTTCCGCCCACCCTCACCGAGCCCGGCCGCGATCGCGTAAGGCATGCTCATGCCCAGGTCGTTGCCGGCGCCGAAGGCGTGGTAGCCCAGGCCCCGGATGAACTTGGCAATCTGGTTGGCAATCTGGGCCATGATGACATAGCCGTTGCCGCTCGAGGCCGGCGCGGTCGAGATGTTGTCGTAGTCCGTCGGGACCAGGATCACGCTTACGGTCTTGGGCTCGAAGGGGAAGTCGTCCTCCCAGTTCAACTCCCGTTCGTTCTCGATGTCATAGAGCGGATCATAGTCCCAGCGCCTGTCCCTCTTGGTGATACCGCAGCGGACCGCGCCGAAGACCCGCGCGGCGCTCTTGATCGAGGTGGCTGCCTCCTGCTTCGACTTGAACTGGTATTGCTCGTCCGCCACGTCGAAAAAATCCCAGTTCAACATCCGCGTATTGGGCTGGCAGAAAGCCATGCCGTGTGACCCCGACGAGTCCAGCGGGTGCCAGGCCGCATGGTGCAGGGCCTTGTCCTTTTGGGATGTAGCCGCGCTTGTTGTTGTCCCACGGCACACGATGCTCGAAGGTCTTCGCGGACTCGTAGAAATGGAAATCCTTCTTTTGCAGCCTGCTGTACCGCTCGCTGCGCTCGGGGTGCTTCTCGTTCAGCGCCTTGCTCTTGGCAAAAGAGAGGATGACGTCCCATTGGTCCATCGGCTTGAAGGTGTCGTCGGTTTGGAAGGCCTCCTCATCCACGCGCCCATTCAGCGAGACACGGACGCCCGCATAGGCGCCCCCGCCCACCAGCAAAGCGGCCCCGCCGCCGATGGCCGCACGTTTGAAGAAGGCGCGCCGCGCCGGTTCGTCCAGCGTCGCCTCGTCGTCGATGCCGGAGGATTCGCTGGCCTTGCCCTCGGGTTCTTTGGGTTCTGGCGTTTCGGCGCTCACGATACGACCTCCACCTGCGATGTTTGCGTTTCAGACGGCGCAAGAATTGCCTTGAGTCGCGCAATACGCGGCCGGCGCGAAGCAAGACCGGTTCAGCTCGCAATGCGCCATTCCCAAAGCCTCCCTTCGAAATTGACGGTCAGGACTTGCTCGATGCCCAGATGTAATACGGGTTCCGGCTCCAAAGGTTCGGGTGATGCCAGCAAGGCCGTCGAAAATTCGTCCGCGTCCCGAGCCCGCCGGGCGACGACGCTGGCAGAAACGAGGCCCCGGTTCGGCCGGACCGCACCGGGATCGAAAAGATGATGATGGCGTCCCTGCGGATCGAAAACCGTGCCCGTCGTGGCAGACGTCGCAACCGCCCGATCCGTCAGCGCTACCGTCGAGAGAAGTGAACCTGCTTCAAGCGGATCTCTGACGCCGACATTCGCCAAGATCGATCAGGACGTGTTCAAGCCCTTCCACGTTGAGTTGATTCGCCACCTGGTCGGTGACCTCGCCTTAGGCGATGCCGTTCAGCGTTGTCGCCATGCCCGGGCGGGCAAAGGCAATGCGTTTCGCTGAGATTTCGATCGCCTGATAGTCGACCAGTTACCGCGCGGCGCGGACCGCCGCATCGGCAGGTCCCGCCGGATCGGCACCCGCCATTGAGAAGTGATCCCTCTAGAGGCTCCACAACGGCTGGACCGTCACATCGAACGCGCCGTCGGTCAGCCTGCCCCATTGCTGTGTCCGTTCCAGCAGCGCCACGAGTTCGTCTGGCGGGTTGGCGAGATGTCCTTCCCGGTTCAGACGGACCAGGGTCGAATTCGGGCGTTAGAGACTGAATACGTGCTCAAGCCGGTCGATCTCGGCGCGCGCCCGAGACAGCAACCGCTCGGCCCGTTTGGCGTCGGGCATATCGACCAGCAAACCGGCATCAGCGCCCAGCGCCGTCCCCTGCCATTGGTGCAGCGACGCCGTGCGATCTGAGTGCCGCCCGGCCAATGCCCCGAAAGCGCCGGCCAGGCCAAGTCCTGACGCTGCCGCCAACAGCCGGAGAACGCGCCGACGCGAAGGGAGTGACCGCTCATTCAAGGAACCCCTCCAAGGATGAAGGTGCGCGCCTGCACCACAGCACATTAGGCTTCGCTCAGACCTGACGCTTTACGCTAAGTCAAGCTACGCAACGATACGATGCCTTCGTCGAAGGTATTGCCCTTGGATGACATTCCACGACCGATCCCCCGGATCGACCCCGCGGCTACGAAGCCGCGACAAAGGCGGTCAGCCAAAGACCGCCGAAGGTATGAACCGCAAGTGTCGCCTTGATGGTGCGTTCCAACACAAGCCGCGCGGACTCGGCACCCACCAACTTCGCGGCAACGCAAAGCGCGGCCATTGCGAGCAATAGGGGAACAGCAATTGCGAGCGGCGGTAACAGATCTTCTGAGACGGCGAACGCAACCGCCGCCAACGCCAAGGCATTCGTGGCAGCATAGATCACCGCCGCCGCCCGACGGCCCAGTCGCACCGGCAGTGTTCGCTTACCCGCCTGGGCGTCCGCCGCCATGTCCGGGATCTCATTGATCAGCAGGATGTTGAACACCCACAAGGCGAGCGGGAGAGAGATCAGCAACGCATCGGCTGAGAAGCGCCCGCTTTGCAACCAGGCAGCCCCCATCACGGGCAGCACGCCGAACCCCACCCCCACCGCAACCTCGCCAAGGCCCCGGGTGGAGAGTCGTAGCGGGGCGGCTGAGTAGCCGACGGCCAGCAGTCCCCCTGCTACGCCCAGCCCGATAACCACGGCCCCCTTGAGTGCCGCCAGAGCCAGGCCCGCCGCCGCCGCCGCCAGCAGCAGCGCCAGCCCCCATCGCAGCATGGCCCCGCGGCTGAGAATGCTGTTCTGAATGAACCGCGAGCCCCCGGTGAAGGGATAAATCCGGGCCAGGTTGGCGACGTCGGTTCCAGACAGGTCGTCATAGACGTCGTTGACCGTGTTGGCCCCGGCATGGACCAGCACGGTCGCGCCCAGCGCCAGCGCCGCAACGCCGACGTCGAGGTCGCCGCCCTCACGCACCCCCAAGGCGGTCCCCAGCAGCACCGGCAGCACCGAGGCCGGGAAAAACATCGGCCGCGTGGCGAGGAACAGGCGCGTTGCCGTCCGCGGCAATGACGCGCCCTTGAGACGTGCGGGATCCGGTCCGTTTTCGACCGCGTCCTTCATGCGGCAATGGCAGGCAGGTCACGTCGCATCGTTCGGCACCCATTGCAGAATATGCCTGGCAACTGCGACCAGTTCGCCGTCCTGGTTGGTCACCTGGATATCGGAAATCGATCGGTTCCGGTCGGGCTGGATCTCCGCGACCTCATAGCGAACCGTCACCGTATCGCCGAGGAACACCGGCTTCAGAAAGCGGATCCTGTCATAGCCCGCCGACACGGCCGTTTCATCGGCATCGCGGGACTGGGCGACGATCTGGGTGGAAGTGTTGGACATATACCCGACCAGCAGCGCGCCGTGGGCGATGCGCCGTCCGAAGGATGTTCTGGCCATGTAGGCCGCATCCACATGGTTCGGTGCCAGATCGCCGGTGATGCCGGAGAACAGGTAGACGTCGCTTTCAGAAACGGTCTTGGTGAATGTGGCAGTGTCGCCGACAGCCACATGGAACTCCGGCATTTGTCCCCTCCTCCGGCGCTTCCGGTCCACCGATTGATCCTAGGCGCCAGCCTGTCCCTGTCAACGCGAGACCCCTGCGCCGGCCCCCCCCTTGCAGGCCGAAGTCTGCGCCCCAAATCTGTGATCACGGCCTGGACCGGAATGGCGGATCCAGGATGGAGCAGGTAAGAGGACAGACGACATGAGCCGCTTGCACGCCATCGGCCGATGGACCGGAGCCGCGACGCTTGCCCTGGCCCTGGTCGGCGGGGCCGCCGCCGACGAGACCTTCGACAGCGAGCACTACCGGATCCGCGTGGTCACCGTAGCCGAGGACCTTGACGAGCCCTGGTCGCTGGCCTGGCTGCCCGACGGGCGGATGCTGGTGACGGAGAAAGAGGGCAACCTGCGGATCGTGACCGCGGACGGCACCGTCTCGCCGCCGCTGGACGGCGTTCCGCGCGTCGACGACGGCGGACAAGGCGGTCTCCTTGATGTTCTGGTCGACCCGGATTTCGCCAGCAACGGGACGATCTACCTCTCCTACTCAGAACCCGGCCGCGGCGGTGCGGGCACGGCCGTCGCGCGCGCGCGCCTGGCAGGCGAACGCTTGGAAGACGTGCAGGTCCTGTTCCGCCAGGAGCCGAAATCCCGCGGCGGGCGCCACTTCGGCTCGCGGCTGGTGCTGGCCGGCGACGGCACCCTGTTCGTCACCATCGGCGATCGCGGCGAGCGCAGCCGGGCCCAGGACACCACCGTCAACCGGGGCCAGGTGGTCCGGATCCGCACCGACGGCCGCATCCCGGCCGACAACCCGTTCGTAGGACGGGAAGACGCGCGGCCGGAAATCTGGTCCTACGGCCACCGCAACCCACAGGGCGCAACGCTGCACCCGGAAACGGGTGCCCTGTGGCTCCACGAGCACGGCGCCCGTGGCGGCGACGAAGTCAACATTCCCCTGGCCGGGCGCAACTACGGCTGGCCGACGATTTCCTATGGGCGCCACTACTCCGGTGCAAAAATCGGCGAAGGCACGGAAAAGCCGGGTATGGAGCAACCCGCCTACTACTGGGACCCCTCCATCGCCCCTTCAGGCATAACCTTCTATACTGGTGACAAGTTCCCGGAATGGAGCGGAAATCTCCTGGTCGGCGCCCTCAAGTATCAGCTTGTCGCACGGCTGGAGCTTGACGGCGAAAGCGTGGTCAAGGAAGAACGTCTGCTGGACGGCATCGGCGAGCGCATTCGCGATGTGCGCCAGGGCCCGGACGGCTATGTCTATCTGCTGACCGACGAATCGGACGGCCAGATCCTGCGTCTCGAGCCCGCCGGGCGCTGAAGGCCGGCCTCGGCCGCCAGGGCCTTGACTTCCCGGCCGCAAGGGCGCATGTGAAGGGCGGTCATTCAGTTCGGGAGACCGCAATCCGCCGGCCTGCCCTGGCCGCGCGGCTTCTGCTGGCGCATGAACCACCGGCGCGCGGGGCCCTTGACAACTGAGCCCGGCATGACCGCAAGGAGAGGCATTTTGGCAAAGGAAGACCTGATCGAATTCGAAGGCGTCGTGACAGACGTCCTGCCCGACGCGCGGTTCCGGGTGAAACTGGAAAATGGTCACGAGATTATCGCCTACACGGCAGGACGCATGAAGAAGTACCGGATCCGCACGCTGGTAGGCGATCGCGTGACCGTCGAGATGTCGCCCTACGATCTTACCAAAGGCCGCGTGATCTATCGCCACAAGGACGAACGCGCCCCGGCAACCCGCGCACAGGCACGCCGGAACTTCCGCCGCCGCTGAGCCGCGGCGCAGAGGGCACAACGACTCACACCGATGACGACGGTGCGCAAAAAGGCGCACCTTTTTTGTCCCCTCATTTGATCTGTCGCAAGGCACACACATTCGATTTTGATAGAGTGTGTGGACGATCGTGCGGTAGTTCTCCGTTCATGAGGGGGGCAGACATGTCCAGAATGGATGCCGGGCCTAAGAGCCGGTCCAGAAGGCCTGTGTTGCGGGCAATCATCGTTTTCCTGGCGTGCGGTTTCCTGTGGACAGGCGATGGGTTTGCGCAAAGCAACACCCAGGCCGACGCAGGGTCGACCGCCGACCATTCCAAATTCGACGAGCTGCAGAAGGACTTCGCCACCGGGCCGGAGGTCACGGAAGCGTGCCTGGGTTGCCATACCGAGGCCGCAAAGCAGCTTCACAAGACGACCCACTGGACCTGGGCCTTCACCAACGAGCTGACCGGCCAGGAACTGGGCAAGCGCAACGTCATCAACAACTTCTGCGTTGCCACGGCAACCAACTGGCCGCGCTGCACCAGCTGTCATATTGGCTATGGCTGGAAGGACGAATCCTTCAATCTGGCGTCGGAGCGGAACGTCGACTGCCTCGCCTGTCACGACACGACCGGCACCTACAAAAAGTTCCCCACCGGCTCGGGCCATCCGGCGTACGAGGACAAGAAGTTCGGCGGCAAGCTGTTCAAGGCGGTCGACCTGCAGAAAGTTGCCCAAAGCGTTGGCCAGCCGAGCCGTGAGACCTGCGGCGCCTGTCACTTCTACGGCGGCGGCGGCAATGGCGTGAAGCACGGCGACCTGGACGCGTCGCTTGCCAAGCCGGACAAGGCGCTGGATGTGCACATGGACGCGGCCGGCCTCAACTTCACCTGCCAGCAATGCCATCAAACCGGCAGCCACCAGGTGGCGGGCAGCCGCTATGTCACCAAGGCAGTCGACCGCGAAGGCGTGGTCATTCCGGGCAAATCCAGCGATCTCAAGGCGACTTGCGAATCCTGCCACGGGATGCGGCCGCATCCGGACTCCGCACACCAGAAACTCAACGACCACACCGACCGGATCGCCTGCACCGCCTGCCACGTGCCGGAATACGCCCGTGGCGGCCACAAGACCAAGATGTGGTGGGACTGGTCGACTGCAGGACTGCGCGAGAACGGAAAGGGCGTGATCAAAAAGGACGCCGACGGCTACGATACCTACCATTTCAAGAAGGGCGACTTCGTCTGGGAAGACAACGTGGTCCCGGAATATGCGTGGTTCGACGGTGAGGTCCGTTACACCCTGTTGGGCGATCCCATCGACCCGACCGATGTGGTCCCCATCAACACGATCGGTGGCAGCGCGGACAATCCCGACTCGCGGATTTGGCCATTCAAGGTGATGCGGGGCCGCCAGCCTTACGACACGGTCAACCAGGTGATCGGCGTACCGCACCTGTTCGGCAAGGACGAGGACGCGTTCTGGAAGAACTTCGACTGGGGTCGGGCGCTTGAGAACGGCTTGATGGCGCGAGGCATCGATTTCTCGGGCGAGTACGACTTCCTCTCCACCGAGTACTACTGGCCGATCACTCATATGGTCGCACCGAAGGAGAAGTCGCTGGCCTGCGACGCCTGCCATGCTCAGAACGGCCGCCTGGCCAACCTCGCCGGCTTCTATATGCCGGGCCGCGACCGCTTCGGCTGGCTCGATCAGCTGGGATGGGCGTTGGTTCTGCTGACCGTCGTCGCCGTGCTGGGCCATGCAGCGCTCAGGATCGTGATGCGGAACAGGAGGGCGTGATGACGACCGAACGAATCTATATCTACAAGCGGTTCGAGCGGTTCTGGCACTGGTGCCAGGCGATCCTGATCATCGTCATGGGCGTCACCGGCTTCGAAGTGCATGGCACCTACATCCTGCTGGGCTTCGAGCAGGCCATCACGGTCCACACGACCGCGGCATGGGTGCTGATCTGGCTGTGGATCTTCGCCATCTTCTGGCACTTCACCACCGGCGAATGGCGGCAGTACATACCGACCACAGACCGTCTGCTGGCGATGATCCGGTACTACCTGACCGGCATCTTCACCAACGCTCCCCACCCCTACCGCCAGACCACGGTGCGAAAACACAACCCGCTGCAGCGGCTTGCCTACCTGTTTGTCAAGCTGCTGATCAATCCCGCGATCTGGGTGAGCGGGCTGCTCTTGATGTACTACGCCAAATGGGGCGACTGGGGAATCGCCGGCGTCTTCAGCCTGCCGGTCGTCGCCTTCATTCACACCATGGCGGCGTTCGCGATGCTGCTGTTCTTCATCGTCCACGTCTACATCATCACGACCGGGGTCACGCCTCTCTCGCACCTGAAGGCGATGATCACGGGCTATGAAGAAGTCGAGCCTGACGAGGCGAAGCCGGCCGGCGCCGACTGACCCGCTGCATCAGGACCGGTGGTTCGGGTAGACTTGCACCCGAACCACGGACCTGAGGCGGGAGCAATCACATGAGATCGTTGGACGGGACCGTCGCCGTCGTCACCGGCGGCGCCTACAGTCTGGGCCGCGCCTTCGCGGAGGCCCTGGCCGCGGAAGGGGCGCACATCGCCATAGCGGACATCCGCGACGGGTCGGGGACGGCCGCGGCCATCGCCGCGGCGCATGGTGTCCAGGCGAAAAGCTGGCAGGTCGACGTCACCGACGAGGATTCGGTTGCGGGTTTCGTGGCGGATGCGACGGACGCCTTCGGGTCGATCGGCGTCCTGGTCAACAACGCGGCCTTTTTCGCCGAACTCCCCAAGCTGGCGTTTCATGAGGTCTCGGCCGACCTGTGGGACAAGGTCATGGCCGTCAACGTCAAGGGCCCGTTCCTGATGGCCAAGCACGTGGCGCCCGTCATGCAGGCGGCCGGCCGCGGCAAGATCATCAATATCGGCTCGGGCACCGCGTACAAGGGCATGCGCGATTTGTCGGTCTATGTGACGTCCAAGGCGGCCATCCTGGGCCTCACCCGGTGCCTGGCCCGCGAACTGGGCCCGGACGGGATCACCGTGAACACCCTGGCGCCGGGCCTGATCGAAAGTCCGTCGGTCAAGGACCATCCCCATCATTTGAGCTTCAGTGAGCAGGTGATCGCCAGCCGGGCGATGCCGCGACCCGGCCAGCCCGGCGACCTTCTTGGGGCACTGGTCTTCCTGGCGTCGCCGGCAAGCGATTTCGTCACCGGCCAGACCCTGGCGGTCGACGGCGGGTCGGTCATGCTGTGAAGGCGTTGGCAGGGCGTCGGTTGCAAAGCATCTCCTCACCCTGAGGAGCGCCCGTGGGGCCCGTCTCGAAGGGTATGGCTGCCCACATGCGGAGCGCGGTTTGAAGAGAGCCGACCGGCACTCAGGTGATCAGAACATAGGTTCCCGGTGCAGGGCACAAGGGGGGATAGCCCGCCTTCTCGCTGCCCATCGGCGGCGGCGCCACGGGCGCGCCGGACCGTTCGTCCAGCCAGCGCGTAAACTCCGTCCACCACGAACCCTGGTGCACCGGGGTGGTCAGCCGCCAGCGGTCGGGATCCACGTAGTTTTCATGATCGTGCACGGTGGAAAACTGATAGATGCGCCTCGGGTGCCCTGGCGGCGTGACGATGCCGCCATTGTGGCCGCCACTGGTCAGCAGGAAGGTGACCTCGGTATTGGTCAGAAGGCCGATCTTGTAGACCGACCGCCACGGCGCGACATGGTCCTTCGATGTGCCCACAGCGAAGATTGGCACGCGGATGTCGGTCAGCGAGACGGACTGTCCGTCGACATCGTACTTGGCCTGGGCCAGCTCGTTGCGGTGCAGAAGCTTGTCTAGATACTCCCTGTGCATGCGGTAGGGCATGCGTGTCGCGTCCGCGTTCCACGCCATGAGCGCATTCTTGTCGCCGCGCACACCGAGGAAGTAGTCGTGCAGCAGGCGCGACCAGAACAGGTCGTTCGTCCGCAACAGGGTAAAGGCGCCCGCCATTTGCCGGCTGTCGAGGAAGCCCTGGGACCACATCAGGTCCTGGAGAAAATCGAGCTGGCCTTCGTCGATGAACAGCATCAGCTCGCCCGCCTCGGTGAAATCGGTCTGCGCGGCCAGCAGTGTCACTGTGGCCAACCGGTTGTTGCCGTTGCGAGCCAAGGCAGCGGCCGTGATCGCCAGGAGCGTACCGTCCAGACAGTAGCCCATCGCGTGCGCTTTCCGGCCGGGGACGATCGCATTGACGACATCCAGTGCGGCCATCACGCCGCATCTGCGATAGTCGCCCATGGTCAGATCCCGATCTTCCGCCTCGGAATTGCGCCAGGAAATGGCGAACACCGTGTAACCCTGCGAGACCAGATAGGAGATCAGCGAGTTCTCGGGCGTGAGATCCAAGATGTAGTACTTCATGATCCAGGCCGGCACGATCAGGATCGGCTCCGGCCTGACCTTGCCGGTGGCGGGCGCGTACTGGATCAGTTCGATCAGATGGTTGCGGAACACCACCGAGCCCGGCGTAACGGCGACCTGCTTTCCGGGAAGGTAGCGCTCGCTCTGTTTCGGCCGGCGCTCGATCAGCCGCCGCTGCAGGTCTTCCAAGAGGTTCTGCCAGCCGCGAACCAGGTTCTGGCCGCCCTCCTCCCAGGTCGCCTGTATCAGACGCGGATTGGTCATGAGCGTATTGCTGGGCGACCACGCATCGACGATCTGCCGTGCCACAAAGGAGACGATGTCCTCGTGGTGGCTGGAGACACCTCTGATCCCGGTGGTGGCGTTGTGCCACCATTGCTGCGTGAGGAGAAACGCCTGCATGTAGAGGTTGAACGGGGGCTGTTGCCAGCGCTCGTCGAGAAAACGTTTGTCGTGGGGCATCGGCTCGATGATGGGATCGCTGGCCCGCCCCGCCATGACATGGCTGGCAAAGACCGCGTATCGGGCATACGCTTCCGCCGCGTTCCGCGTCAGTTCGAAGCGTTTGCCGGGCGCCAGGGAGATATTGACGGCCCAGTCCGTGTAGGCCAGTGCCAATGCGGTCGGCGAAACGCCGCCGGTGAGACGGGCAATGTAGGCCCGGACCGTACTGAGCGCCGAGATCAGGCTCGTAGACCTCGCTGCGGACGTCGGGCTGGAATGGCTGGAACTCACCGCGTTCCGCCGGTTTCTCAGATTTCGGCGCAGGTTCGTCTGCCCCGACCGGCTTCAGCATGGCTGATCCGGATCGCGACCGGGCAACTGCACGGGAACCGCTATTCTTCTTGACCACGGTACCAGCATCCCATCGCTTTGTGTCAGGCACATGTCCTCCTGACCCAAAGCCCAATCCTGCGCAATGACTTCGCGCAATGCCAGGGGCGGACCAGCTCAGAAGGGTGTATTCTGGGCTCTCGCCGGCACCCCACCGCCCTGCCTCAGTCGTCGGGTTCGATGTGGATCGACACGTCCTGGACGCCGAAACGCGCCTCCAGCGCCTGCTCGACGGCATCTGCGATGGCATGGGCGTCTGCCGTCGGCAACGCGGCTTCGACGCTGACCACCAGATCGACGGCCCGGTCCGGCCCGACCCAGCGTGAACGCACCCGGCGGACCGCACGGACGCCGGGCACCGCCCGGACCGTCGCGGTCACCGCCTCGGGGTCGAGCGCGAACTGATCCACCAGGGCCGGCAGGGCGCGACGGAACAGCCCGTAGGCGAGGTAGAGTACGAAGGCCGCGACGCCCAGGGCACAGAGGGTGTCGAGCCACGGATAGCCCATGGCGGAGACCTGCCAGCCGACGATGACCACGATGGTGGTCAAGGCATCCGAAAAGGTGTGGCTTGCGTCGGCGAACAGAATGTCCGACTTCAAGCGCCGCGCCCAGCTGCGCTGCCAGACCGCCAGCACAGTATTGACGGCGAGAACACCCAGCATGACCCACAGTCCCCAGGGCGTGCGCAGGATCTCCGCATCCTCGCGGCGGATGGCCTGCAGGGCCAGTTCCAGTGCCAGCGCGGCCAGCAGCGTGGCAAGAACGAAGACGGCCAGCGTCTCGAACTTGCGGTGGCCATAAGGGTGTTCGCGGTCCGCGGGGCGCCCGGCATGAAACACGATGAACCAGGCAAGCACGTTGTTGACCACGTCGGTCAGCGAATGGACCGCGTCGCTGAGGATCGCGAGCGAGCCGGTCGACAGGCCGACCGCCAGCTTGGCCACCAGGACGGCCACATTGGCCGCACCTTCGATCAGGATGACACGGCGAACCTGTCCATCTTTGCCGGTGTCCTGCGCCACCCCGCCGCCTCCGTATGAGGGCGCACCGCCCCATCCCGGCGGCCGCGGCTGACCCTACGGCGATTCGAGCCAGCGCCGCCAGAGCCTGCCGCCCCGTCAGACGGGCGAGCCGTACCACAGATCGTCGAGGATCTGCCTTTCCTCCAGCGTGTCATCGACCAGGGAACGCAGCAGGTCTCTTACCGAGACGACCCCCAGGACGGTCTCGCCGCGTTTGACCAGAAGATGCCTGGAGCGGTTCTGCTTCATGGCGAAGATCACCGACAGGATCGTGTCGTCGGGATTCACCGCGGCCGGGTTCGGCGTCATCACCTCGCCCAGGCTGGTGGATCGCGGATCCAGGCCCGCAGCCACCACGCGCACCAGCGCGTCCCGTTCGGTGAAGATACCGCAGACCGTGTCGGTGCCGTCGATGACCAGCATTGCCCCCACATGGGTGTCGGCCATGCGGGCGGCGGCCTCCGCAACGCTGGCGCCGGCCGCCATATGCAAAAGCTTCTGGTTTTCGATCAGCGTGTGGATTTCGCGGTCCAGCATGCTCCATTCCTCATTCTGGAGGGCGCGTCAGGGGCGCCCTTCCCCCGTCCAGCGCCGGGGGCATGGGTTAGTCAGTACCGCCGGCGACCGCAGCGGTCGTTGATCTGGCGCAGGGCGCGACCAAACTGCTTCCCCTAATTTGGTCTCGTCCGGGCGCCCTGTTGCCCGGACCTAGGGAGGCAACAATGGTGTCTGCACACGACGCGAACGCGGCGCTGCGCCAGCGGCGGGAGGCCTTCCAGGCCGGCGGCGGGAAGGACAAGATCGCCGCACGGCACGATAAAGGCCTGATGTCGGCGCGCGACCGAATTTCCGCCCTATGCCAGCACGACACGTTCCAGGAATCCGGCGCACATGTGACACATGTCGGCGGCCATGCCGGACTTGAAGGAAAGGCCATGCCCGCCGACGGCGTGGTGGTCGGGACCGGCTTCGTGGACGGTCAGTTGGTGGCCCTGGTCAGCCAGGATTTCACCGTGGCGGCGGGCACCCTGGGCAAGGCGCACGCGATGAAGATCGTCGAAGTGATGCGCTATGCCAAGAAGGTCGGCATCCCGTTGGTGGCTTTTAAGGATTCCGGTGGCGCCCGGATCCAGGAAGGCGTCGACGCACTGTCCGGCTATGGTCGCGTCTTCTACAACAACGTCCTTTTGTCCGGGATCGTGCCGCAGATCGCCGTGATCGCCGGGCCCTGCGCCGGCGGTGCCGCCTACTCACCGGCGCTGATGGATTTCATCATCATGACCGAACAGCACGCCCGGATGTTCATCACCGGGCCGGAGGTCATCAAGGCGGTCACCGGCCGCGAGACCAGCATGGATGAAATCGGCAGCGCGGCCGTGCATGCAACGGTCAGCGGCAATGTGCACCTGGTCGCGCGGGACGACGAACATGCCATCGCGCTGGTGCGAGAGCTGTTGGGGTACCTGCCGGCCAACAACACGGACGATCCTCCGCACCGGCTGCCGGTGGACATCTCCACCGATCCCGACGATCGCATGACAGCCCTTATCCCGACCGATCCCGCCGATCCGTTGGACGTCCGCGCGGTGATCGACCGCTTGCTGGACCCCGGCTGCTTCCTGGAGATCCACGGCGGATGGGCCCGCAACCTGATCGTCGGCTTCGGGCGCATAGAAGGCATGGTGGTCGGGGTCATCGCCAACCAGCCCAAGGTCAAGGCCGGCGCCCTGGACATCGATGCCGCGGACAAGGGCTCCCGCTTCATCCGGTTCTGCAACGTATTCAACATTCCGCTTCTGACCCTGGTCGACGTGCCGGGCTTCCTGCCCGGCGTGGAGCAGGAACGCGGCGGAATCATCCGGCACGGCGCCAAGATGCTGTTCGCCTATGCCGCGGCAACGGTCCCGAAGCTGACGGTGATCATGCGCAAGGCCTACGGAGGTTCGTACCTGGCCATGTGCGCCCAGGAGATGGGCGCCGACTTCGTCTATGCCTGGCCGACCGCCGAGATCGCAGTGATGGGGGCTGAAGGGGCCGTCAAGGTCCTCTACCGCAAGGAACTGAAGGACGCGGAGGACCCGAAGGCAAAGGCCGCGGAACTGGCCGAAGAGTACCGCCGGGAATTCGCCTCGCCCTATCTCTCCGCATCGCGCGGCTATATCACTGACATCATCGAACCGGCGGAGACCCGCTGGACGGTGGCGCTGGCGCTGCGGAAGACCTTGTCCAAGCGCGAACTGCGTCCGCCGAAGAAACATGGCAACGCGCCGATGTGATGCGGCGCGAATGAGAGGATAGCCAGGGAATGGGCAGCACCGCCGGTCTGTCGATCACGGTCTACGGGATCGCCATCGTCATCTCCTTCGCCGTGGCAGGCCTGATCCGCCTGATCGTGGTGATCCTGCCCCGGATCGGCCGAACCGCGCCCAAGCAGGAGGCCGAGCACGCCCCTGAGCCAGCGCCGACCGTTCCGCACGCTCATGTCGCCGCCATTGCGGCCGCCGTCGCCAGCGTCGTCGGCCCCCGGCACATCATCCATATCGAAGACCGCGGCCGCGGTGCCGTCTGGACCGCCGAGGGTCGATTGATCCACCAGACATCCCACAACGTGCCGCACGGCAAGAAACAATAGCCGGGCCCGCAAGGCCGCCAGGGGGAACCACCCATGCAACGCAAGTTCAAGATCACCGTGGAAAACCGAGAGTACGACGTCACCGTGGTGGAGGTGACGGACGACGGCGGCAGCCTCTATCCCGACCGCGGAACGATGCATACTGCGCCGGTGCAACCGGCCGACACCGGGGCAGCGACACCGACGACGCCTCCACCGTCCAGCGCGGCCGGCCCCGGCGACGTGGTCAGCCCGCTGGCCGGCGTGGTCCAGTCGGTCGAGGTCAGCATCGGTCACACCGTCGGCGAAGACACCCACGTGATCACGCTGGAGGCGATGAAAACGAAGACCGTGGTCAACGCCGGGCGTGACGGCAAGGTCACGGCCATCCTGGTCAAGCCGGAGCAGGCCGTCGAAGCGGGCCAGCCGCTGATGACGATCGGCTGAAGGCCGCGCAATGCAGGACGTGGACCTCCTCAACATCTTTCAGGGCCTGTCGACCTTGGCGGCGGCACCGCCAGCGGTGTTCGCGATGCGCCTGTTCCTGATCGCGCTTGGCATGCTGCTAATCTATCTGGGGCGCAAGGGCGTGCTGGAAGGCCTGCTGATGATCCCGATGGGGCTGGGCATGGCGGCGGTCAACGCGGGCGTCCTGTTCCTGGAGGACGGCCGCCCCGGCAACCTGTTCGTCGACCCCCTGGTCACCGAGGTGGGCGACCTGATGACGGTGCTGCAGATCGACTGGCTGCAGCCGGTCTATACCCTGACCTTTTCCAACGGTCTGATCGCTTGCCTCGTCTTCATGGGAATCGGTTCGCTGTTGGATGTGGGCTATGTCATGGCGCGGCCCTTCCAGAGCATGTTCCTGGCCCTGTTTGCGGAGCTGGGAACGGTGGCGGTGTTTCCCTTGGCGTACGCCTTGGGGCTGCCCTTGAACGATGCGGCGGCCGTTGCCACGATCGGCGGCGCCGACGGGCCGATGATCCTATTCACCTCGCTGATTCTGTCGGAAAAGCTTTTCGTGCCGATCACGGTGGTCGCCTACCTCTATCTGGGCCTGACCTACGGCGGCTATCCCTACATGATCAAACTCCTGGTGCCGCGGCGAATCCGGGGCTTGAAGATGCCGCCCGAACCGGTCCGCGAGGTCACGGCCGGGCAAAAGATCGCCTTCTGCGTCGCCGCCTGCACCCTGTTGTGCCTGCTGTTCCCCGTCGCCGCGCCGCTGTTCCTGTCGTTGTTCGTGGGCGTGGTGGTGCGTGAGAGCGGACTGACCAAGTATGCGGAGCTGTTCAGCGGGCCGGTGCTGTACGGCGCCACCTTTTTCCTGGGCCTGTTGCTGGGCGTGCTGTGCGAGGCGAACACGATCCTGGATCCGGACGTCGCGCTGCTGCTGGTGCTTGGGATCCTGGCCCTGGCGATCTCGGGCGTCGGCGGGCTGATCGGCGGCTATATCCTGTACTTCGCCAGCGGCCGCCGCTTCAACCCGGTGATCGGCATCGCCGGGGTGAGCTGCCTTCCGACGACGGCAAAGGTTGCCCAGAAATGCGTCGCAGAAGTCACCCCCGATGCGGTGATCCTGCCGCACGCCCTGGGCGCCAGCATCAGCGGTGTCATCACGTCGGCCGTCTTTGCCGGGATCTTTATCGCTGTGGTCGGCTGACGATCGCGTCAGGCCAGGTCGGTCCGCCGGGCGACGGTTTTCTGGTAGAGGCCGCCAAAGCAGGTTTCCTTGGTCCAGGCTAAGTCGCCGGCGTGCGTCGCAAAATCGCTGATCTCCCGACGCCACAGCGCCTTTGCGAAAGGCTCCAGAAGGTCGAAGACCAGGCTCATCAAGGGGCGAAGCGGATGCAGCGCGTGCGGCCTATGGTAGTCGACGAAGACCACCTTGCCGCCCGGCCGCACCGTCGCCAGGAGAGCGTCGACCACCCGCTGTTTGTGGTCGTCCGGCATCTCGTGCAGCAGGAAGAAACAGCACACCGCGTCATATGATTCGGGAACATGCTCCGCCGCGTCGCAAACCTTGACGCACGCAGTGCGACGGCCGGAAAGCTTGGCCCGGCAATTGGCGACCTGCTGGGGCGCGACATCGCCGACCACAAGCTGGCCGTCCGATCCCAGATGGTCGGCCAGCTTGGGTGAGAAATCGCCATACACGCACGCCGGCTGAAGAACCTCCTGGCCAGCCTCGAACTCGGCCAGCGCAGCATCGCGCAAGCGCGCGTAGTTCCCCCACAGTATCGCCGCAACCACGGTCTGGCGATCAAGCAGCCGGATCGAGTTCGACCAAAGATAGGCCCAGCCATAAGTACGCCTGAGGTAGAGCGGGACATCCCGCGCCACCTCCATCGCTTCCGCTTCCGGTCGCGCGCCCATCTCATTGGCGCCAACCCGGTCGCCAAACGCCTCGGTCATGCCCCGTCCCCTGAATCCTGCACGGCCCCTGAAGGCCCGACACATCAAACTTATGCGAGTTCGAGCCCCGGACGGATGATCTCCCTCAATTCAATCTGACGCAAGGCGTCTGCGACTCAATGCCGTCCGGGATTGCCGACACCAGCACGGCCGCTCTACGATGGCGGCGCCTCCGGGCGGCGCGCGGCGGTGAACAAGCAACAAGAACGGGAAGAACAGTGATGAGCGATATCCAGACCGAAGCAAGCCGGCCGCAATTGCCGCCCTTCGATCACCAGCCGCGCCCGTACGCGGGGCCGTCCTATGACGAGGTGCTACGGCTGAGGCAACAGCATCTGACGCCGTCCCTGCTGACTTACTACAAGAACCCCGTCATGGTCGTCGAAGGGGCGATGCAGTACCTCTACGACGATACGGGGCGGCGGTATCTGGACGGGTTTGCCGGCATCGTGACGGTCAGCGTCGGCCACTGCCACCCGCATGTGACCCGCACGGCAATCGAACAGTTCCAGACGCTGCAGCACACCACGACGATCTACCTGCACCCCAATGTCAGCGAATATGCCGAAGCCCTGACCGCCAAGATGCCGGGCGACCTGAAGGTATGTTACTTCGTGAATTCCGGGTCCGAGGCCAACGACCTCGCGCTGATGATGGCGCGCCTCTATACCGGCAATTTCGACGTGATCGGCCTGCGCAACGCCTATCACGGCGGCAGCAGCGCGACCATCGGGCTGACCGGCGAAAGCACCTGGAAGTACAACACCGCCAGCGGGTTCGGCGTTCATCACGCGCGCAATCCGGACCCCTATCGCGGCCCCTGGGGCTGGGAGGATGCCCATGTGGGCGAACGGTATGCGGAAGAAGTCGCCGATCTGATCGCCACCGCCACGCCCGGACGGGTCGCCGCCTTTTTTGCCGAGACCATCCAGGGCGTGGGCGGCGCCGTGGTCTATCCGAACGATTATCTGAAGCGCGCCTATCAGGTGGTGCGGGCCGCGGGCGGGCTTTGCATCGCCGATGAAGTGCAGACAGGGTTCGGCCGGACCGGTTCGCAGTATTGGGGTTTCGAGAACTACGACGTGGTTCCGGACATCGTGACCATGGCCAAGGGCATCGGCAACGGATTCCCGATGGCCGCGGTCGTGACCACCCCGGAAATCGCGGAGACGCTGACCGCCCGCCTGCACTTCAACACCTTCGGCGGCAACCCGATTGCCAGCGCGATCGGCAAGGCGGTCCTGGAGGTCATCGACCAGGAGGGTATCCAGGAGAACGCCGCCCGAGTCGGTGCCCGACTGATGGACGGGTTCCACGCCCTGAAGGACAAGCACGATCTGATCGGCGACGTGCGCGGCAAGGGTCTGATGCTGGGGATCGAGCTGGTCAAGGACCGTGACAGCAAGGCGCCCGCCAAGCAGGAGTGCATCCAGGTGCACGAGACGGCGAAGGACCTGGGCGTTCTGATCGGCAAGGGCGGCTTGCACGGCAACGTGCTGCGGATCAAGCCGCCGATGTGCCTGACCCTTGAGGACGCGGACTTCATGGTCGAGGTGCTGGACCAGGCCTTCGCGGCAGCCTGAGGACGGACCGGGCGACGCGCCGGCGGTGGCTCGGTTCAGATGCCCGGGAGGATCAGCAGCTGGCGGAGCGGCAGGTCGAGGCGGGAAAGGGTCACCGTGGGCGTGTCGCTGACCACCACCTCGTAGCTGTCCTGCATCAGGGCCAGGAACCGCCCCAGCGTGTGTTCGTTGAAGTAGTGCATGGGGATGATCACCGCAGGGCGGATCTGCTGGATCACCTTGACCATGTATTCCTGCGCCATGGTGTAGGCGCCGTCAACCGGCACGAACAGCACGTCGATCGCGCCCAGACCCGCCAGGTTTTCGTCGGTCAGGACGTGGTGCAGATGCCCGAGATGGGCGATGCAGAGGTTTTCGACCTGGAAGACGAAGATCGAATTCCCGTTGGTGTCGCCCTCGCCCCACCGGATCAGGTTCGTGGGAACATTCCACACCTCCATGTCCTTCACGGTGTGGGCATGGGTCGCCACTTCTCCGCGCGGCCCCCAACCGCGCAGGACCAGGCCGATTTCAGGGTCCGGGAAATCCGTATAGTGGGTGTCGTGCGCATTGTTCATCGTGACGATGTCGGGCGTCGTCGGCGGCCTTAGATAGCCGTTGTAGTCGGTGACCGCGCTGACGCCGCCGGGCGTCTCGATCCAGAAACTGGAATGGCCGAGAAACGTGATCCGCACGCTGCCCGTTGCTGGCAGGGACGCGGGCATGATCCGCGGCGTCGACTGCACCATCGGAAAGCACTTGGCCGTTGCCGCGGATGCGCCGCCGATCAGCAGGACGGCCGCCCATATCAGGAGCAAGACCCGCCGGGCCCCAAGGTGTCCCTTCCATTGCGGGATCGCTTCGCCTGTCTGCAGCATCAGAACCTCCCTCGCCCGGCACCGATCACTCTGAAAGATATGTCGTAGATGTGGCCGGGGAAAAGCCTTCACGGCCGGATGCATCCTTGCGGGGGCGCCGCATCGGTGCTGCAATCGATGCCAAGCAAGCAAATGTCGAGGGGGGGCATGCCGTCATTTCCAATTGTCGATACCCACGTGCATTTCTGGGACAACGAACAGGTGCCCATCCGCTGGACCACGAACGTCCCGCCACTGAACCGCCCGTTCGGCCCGGACGACGTGACCCTGCATGCCGATCCGGTGGAGATCGAGGCCATCGTGTTCGTGGAGGCCGACGTTGCTCCAGGGGCGAACATCGACGAGGCGGCCTGGGTCGGGCGGCTTGCCGAGCAGGACCCGCGGATCAAGGCCATTGTCGCTCACGCCACGCTGGAAAACGGCGCGCGCGCCGCTACGGATCTTGAGGCGCTGTCCGACATGCCATTGGTGCGCGGCATCCGCCGCCTGATCCAGCACGAACCCGACCCCGAATTTTGCCTGCAGCCGGACTTCGTGGCCGCCGTGAAACTGCTGCCGCGCTTCGATCTGCATTTCGAGATCTGCATCTTCCATCCGCAGTTCGAAAGCGCCGTGGCGCTGGTGCGGCAGTGCCCTGACGTGCAGTTCGTCCTCGATCACATCGGCAAACCCGGGATCAAGGACGGCCTGATGGAGCCGTGGGCCACGCACATGGCGGCACTGGCCGAATGCGACAACGTGATCTGCAAGCTGTCCGGCGTCGCCACAGAGGCGGACCACCAGAACTGGACCGAAGAGACCCTGCGTCCCTACATGGACCACGCACTTGCCTGTTTCGGCAGCGCGCGGGTCATGTTCGGCGGCAACTGGCCGGTCGCCACGCTTGCCATCGACTATCCGCGTTGGGTGGGACTGGTGGACGACGCCCTTGCGAACGCATCGGAGGCTGAGCGCCGGCAGGTCTTTCGAGACACCGGCATCGCCGCCTACCGGCTTGGTTAACGGGCAGGGAGTCTGTGGTCCAGGTCACAGACCCCGCCGACGATTGGCGCGAGACTAGCATCCTGACCGGACAAGGAGAGATGCCATGCGCCCGCACCGTAACCAAACCGTTCTAGCGCTGATTCTGCAGGCCGCCTTGCTCGGCGCTCTGCTGGGGATGTTCGGCGGTGTCGCCATTGTCATCCTGCCATAGGCCCCTGCCCTGACCACGGACGACATAAAAGGCCGGGGTTCCTAGAGGCGCTGGCGCCGGCCCCGCATGTAGTGGCGCTCGGGCCGGTAGGGACTAAGGATCTCCCGCCGAACCGCCCTGAAGAAGGCCTGGAAGGAAGTGCGAAACTGGGTCATGGCCTGGGATCCTACCTTGACGGGCTTATCACCCGGTTAACCGAAGCCCCGGATCGGCCTGCCCTGTCGGACATCCGGCCGTGCGGGGCCCTCTTGGCCTGACCTATGGATGGCCCGGGCCGGAATTCCCCGGACCAACGGCCCGCAATTCGCACAACGCTGCTTGTGCCGTCCAACCGGGTCCGTCAGGGCCCTTGGGCTCTTGATATCGGCGCCCTTAGGGGAGATGTATCGGGTGCGGTGCGCCCCGCAGGGGGCCGGGCCGCGGGCCCGGGCACAACGACGTCGAGACGGATGAGCGCACAGAACCCCATGACAGACAGCGACCTTATGCTGGCCGTCGACCTGCAGGTCGACTTCTGCCCCGGCGGGGCACTGGCCGTGCCCCAGGGGGAGCAGGTGATACCGATCGTCAACCGCCTGGGAACACGGTTCCGCCATGTGGGCCTGACCCAGGACTGGCACCCCGCCCATCACATGTCGTTCGCCTCCTCCCACCCGGGGAGGGCGCCGTTTACCGAGATCGAGATGGCCTATGGTCCGCAGACCCTGTGGCCGGACCACTGTATCCAGGGAACGCCGGGGGCAGAATTTCACGCCGACCTGCGCCTTGACCACGCCGCATTCGTCATCCGCAAGGGTTACCGCCCAGAGATCGACTCCTATTCGGCCTTCTACGAGAACGATCGAAAGACCCCCACGGGGCTTGCCGGCTATCTCCGCGAGCGGGGCCTGCGACGCCTGTTCGTGTGCGGCTTGGCCCTGGATTTTTGCGTTTACTATTCCTGCATCGACGCCAGGCGCGAAGGCTTCGATGTGGTCGCGATCGAGGACGCCTGCCGGGCCATCGATCTTGAAGGATCCAGGGCGGCGTCCATCGACGACATGCAGAACAAGGGCGTCACAATCCTCCGATCCGAAGAGATTCTTGGCATACCAGTTTCTTAACAAGCGCCGGACTGTCATATTATCGTTACATTACTGGTGCCAACTGCCATTTTCGGTTGTGCTGACTGGCGGCTGACTGATAATGGCCAAGTGGTATAATGTGATGTGGTGCGGTCAATTGCGCTCGCGGGCCCTGTCGGGCGACGGTTGCGGTGCCGTCTCCCCGGCAATCCGGTCATAAGCGAGCGAGGTGCCGAAGGTATGGGGAGTCTTGGAGTGGACAATTCTAATAGCGGACTGGGTGCGCCCGTTGTTCAGTCAGGCGTGAGGACACGGGTCAAGTGGTATTCCCCGAGCAAGGGGTTCGGTTTCGTTCAGCCGGCTGACGGGTCGTTCGACGCATTCCTGCATGTGAGCGTGGTCCAGCAGGCCGGAGCAACGGGCCTGCCCGAGGGGACCACGATCGTGTGTGACCTGACCGAGGGCCAAAAAGGCATGCAGGTGGCGGCGATCCACGAGATCGACTCGTCCACGGCGGTACCGGCCGAGGACGGCGGCGAAGAAGTCGTTGGCACGGTCAAGTTCTTCAACGGGCAGAAAGGCTTCGGCTTCGTGACCGTAGACGGTTGGCGCGACGTTTTCATTTCGGCAAGGGGTCTGGAACGGTGCGATATCCCGACCTTGGAACCGGACACGCGGGTTCGTATGTGGACCAAGATGGGGCCGAAAGGGCCGATGGCGAGCAAGGTGGAGCTCGCCTGAGACCAGCTTTGCCGCGGATCGCCGTTCTCTGCGGCAAAAGGCAAAACCCTGCTGATCTGCGGCTGGGCCGACAGGCATATTTCCGGGATTGAGGTCTGCCCGGCCCCAGGCGCAGGGCCGGTGACTCGTCTACTTCTGACTTGATACATATCGAAATGATATATATTATTTCGAACAGATCGTCGTGATCCACAACCGACATCGAAGCGAGACCGACCGGTGGATGTCAAAACGGCTTGCCTGGGCGTCCTCACCATGGGGGACGCCACCGGCTACGAAATCAGAAAGCAGTTCGAGGACGGCCCCTTCAGTGTTTTCGTCGAAGGCGGGTATGGCTCGATCTATCCGGCCTTGAACCGGCTGACGGAGGAAGGTTGCGTCACCTGCGCCACCGAGAGCCAGGACAAGCGGCCGGACCGCAAGGTCTATTCGATCACGGCAAAGGGCAAGCTGGCGCTGGTCGATCGTCTGGTGGCGATGCCGGGCCCGGACAAGTTCCGGTCGGACTTTCTGTTTACCCTGTTCTTCGCAGAGCATCTGTCGGCCCGGTGGGTTGAGACCGTGGTCGATGCCCGGATCGCCGAATGCAGAGCCAAACTGGAACAGATGCGCCAGTGCAGCCACGGGACGCAGGCGTCGGCCGGACATGCCTACGTGCACGACTTCGGCGTCGCCTACTACGAGATGGCGCTGCGGTTCCTGGAAGAAAACAAACATGTCGTGGTCGCCGCCACACTGCGCGGCGAAACCATGGTGGCGGAATAGCGCCTCAGCGGAGACCCTGTCGAGCGGACCGAAGTCGAAATGCGATCTTCAATCATCATTGCCGGACTGCTGGCCCTGATTGTGGGCGGGTGGATCCTATCCGGCCAGTTGGGCGGCAAAAGAGAAGCGCCCAACGGAGAGGCCGTCGCGGCGCAGAACGACGCCCCGAAGACCGCGCAGGCGCCCGCCGCGCCGCGCATGATGTCCGTGCGGGTGCGCGAAAGCTTGGCCCGGCCGCATATGACCGAGCTGACCGTCACCGGGCGCACCGAAGCGAACCGTTCGGTCGTCCTGCGGGCGGAAACGCCCGGCCGGATCGTCAAGGTCGAGGCTGAAAAGGGCAACAAGGTCAAGCGGGGATCCGTTATCGCGCGGATCGACATGGACGCGCGCGGGTCCCGATTGACCGAATACCGGTCGCTGGTGGCGCAGAAACAACTGGAATTCGACCAGGCAACTAAACTGGAAACAAAGGGGTTCCAGTCGAAGACCCGCCTGGCCCAGGCCGCGGCCGAGCTTGAACAGGCCAAGGCGCAGCTGCGCATGATGCAGGTGGAGATCGAAGACACCATCATCCGCGCGCCATTCGGTGCCGAGTTGCAGGAACGGCCCGTCGAGGTCGGCGATTTCGTCAAAATCGGTGATCATGTTGCCCGCCTCGTGGAGTTGGATACGATCCTGATCGTCGGCTTCGTGTCCGAACGCGAAATCGGTGACATCGAGGCCGGTACGCTGGCAAGCGCCACCCTGGTGAACGGCCAGGAGGTCGAAGGCGTGGTGCGTTACATCTCCAAGATCAGCGAAGAGACGACGCGAACGTTCCGGGTGGAGATCGAAGTCCCCAATCCAGGGCGCAAGATCTACGAGGGCCTGACGGCCGAAATCCGGCTGCCTTTGGAAGAAGTGCTGACCCACCAGCTCACGCCAGCTTTGTTGACGCTGGACGACCACGGTACGATCGGGGTCAAGGCGATCGACGAGAGCAATAGGGTCGTTTTCTATCCAATTGAGATCATTGGCCATACGCCAGAGGGGATGCTGTTGGGCGGGCTTCCCCAACGGCTGACGCTGATCACTGTCGGCCAGGAGTTCGTCATTCACGGCGAAACCGTGATTCCGGTGCCGGAAAGCGAAATCACGGCGCGGGCAAACAACCCCTCATGACCTTCATCGACCACGCGCTGAACCGGTCGCGCACCGTCATCGCGACGCTGATCCTGATCCTGGTCAGCGGCGTCGTCGCCTTTGTCGAGATCCCGAAAGAGGCCGAGCCCGACGTCAACATCCCGATCGTCTACGTCTCCCTGCATCACGAAGGCATCTCGCCCGAAGACGCCGAACGGCTGTTGGTCCGGCCCATGGAGGAGGAACTGCAGTCGATCGAAGGCGTCAAGGAAATGCGGTCGACGGCCTATCAGAACGGTGCCAACGTCCTCTTGGAGTTCGAGGCCGGCTTTGACTCCGATGCGGCGATGGACGATGTCCGCGAGAAGGTCGACCTGGTCAAACCCGACCTTCCGGACGACACCGACGAGCCCACGGTCAACGAGGTCAATCTCAGCCTGTTCCCGGTGATCACGGTCACCCTGTCGGGCAACCTGTCGGAACGTACAATGCTGCGGCTTGCGCGGGAGCTGCGGGACGATATCGAAGGTCTGCCCGAGGTTCTGGAAGCAAATATAACCGGCGACCGGGACGAACAGGTCGACGTGGTCGTCGATCCCGTCCTGCTTGAGAGTTACGGGCTTCAGCCTGCCGAGATCCTGAGCCTGATCTCCCGGTCCAACCAGTTGATTGCGGCCGGCACCATGGATGCCGGCGTGGGCCGCTTCGCCATCAAGGTTCCGGGGCTGATCGAGACGCTGGACGACATTCTCAACATGCCGCTCCTGACCAAGGGCGATTCCGTGATCACGATCGGCGATATTGCCAGCGTGCACCGCACCTTCAAGGATCCGACCACCTATGCCTTCCTGAACGGCAAGCCCGCCGTGGTCATCGAGGTTTCCAAGCGCATCGGCCAGAACATCATCGGGACCAGCAACCGGGTGCGCGCCGCCGTCGCCGAACGGGTGGCGCTCTGGCCCGAGGGCGTGGACGTCACCTTCAGCAACGACAAGTCGGACAAGATCCGCACCATGCTGACGGATCTCCAGAACAACGTGATAAGCGCGATCCTTCTGGTGATGATCGTGGTCGTGGGCGCCCTGGGCGTGCGTGGCGGCCTTTTGGTCGGCATCGCCATTCCCGGCTCGTTCCTGACCGGTATCCTGGTGCTGGCGACCTTTGGCCTCACGGTCAACATGGTGGTGCTGTTCTCGCTGATCCTGGCCGTGGGCATGCTGGTCGACGGCGCCATCGTCGTCACGGAATATGCGGACCGAAAACTTGCCGAGGGATCGAGCGCGCAGGAGGCTTACAGCCTGGCGGCGAAACGCATGGCGCTGCCGATCATGGCGTCGACGGCGACGACGCTTGCGGCCTTCATGCCGCTGTTGTTCTGGCCGGGCATCGTCGGCGAGTTCATGAAGTTCCTGCCGATCACACTGGTCGCGACGCTGTCCGCGTCACTGGCGATGGCCCTGGTCTTCGTCCCTGCCCTGGGCGCGAACTTCGCCACGGTTAGCCGGGTGTTCCTGACCGCAGTCGCCGCAGGCGGCTTCGGCGTCATTTCGTTCGGCATTGCGGCAGGCTCGCCGGCGGCGCCCTTCCTGGGGCTCGCCGCCGTCATTGCCGGTGCCTATCTCGATTTCCGGTTCGGCGGATGGATCAACGTCCTGATGGAGCGGGCCCAGGCCAAACGCGTGGCCGCCACCACCATTTCGTTTGCCGCGGCCGCCGACGTCAAGCTCGAAGAGATCACCGGTTTCACCGGCATCTACATCAAGACCCTCGGCTTTGCGCTGCGCCACCCGGCGAAGGTGCTTGGCCTAGCGGTTATGGGACTGATCGGCAGTTGGTACGCCTACATCAATTACGGGCACGGCGTTCAGTTCTTTCCCAGTGTGGAACCGGAACAGGGCATCGTGATCATCCATGGCCGGGGCAACATGGCGGTCAACGAAAAGCGCACGTTGGTTCGCCAGGTCGAGCGGCACATTCTCGATATCCAGGACGAGTTTGGCGACTTCAGATCGATCTATACGGCGGCCGGCAACTTCGAACCGCGTGACGAAGACCCCGAGGATATGATCGGCAAGATCACCCTGGATTTCGCCGATTGGGAAGAACGGCGCCCGGCGTCGGTGATCCTGGACGATATCCGCGCACGCACGTCCTACCTGGCCGGCATCATCATCGAAACCCAATGGCCCCGCGCCGGGCCGCCGGTCGGCAAGCCGGTGAACGTTCAGTTGTCGTCCTGGGATCCCGAAGTCCTGGAGCCCATCGCCACGCGGCTGCGGGCCTACATGGACCAGCTTCCCGGCCTGAAGGACGTGGAGGACAGCCGGCCGATCCCCGGCATCGAGTGGGAACTGGAGGTGGACCGTGCCCAGGCCGCCAAGTTCGACGCCGACGTGGCGGCGATCGGCAGCTTCGTCCAGCTGGCCACGAAGGGCCTGAAGATCTCCGATTACAGGCCCGACGACAGCGACGAGGAAATTGACATCGTGGTCCGTTTCCCGCGCGACTATCGAACGGTCGAGATGCTGGACCGTATTCGTCTCAACACGCCGATGGGCCTGATCCCGATCAGCAATTTCGTGGAACGGGCCGCCGAACCCAAGACCGGCCTCGTCCGGCGCACCGACGCAAAGCGCATCATGTACGTCCGCGCCGACGTCGAGGACGGTGTGCTGCCGGACGATAAGGCCAACGAGATCAAAGACTGGCTGGACAGGGCGAACCTGCCGTCGAACGTTGACGTGATCTTCAAGGGCGAGGACGAAGAACAGAAGGCCGCGCAGGCCTTTCTGGGCAAGGCCTTCGGGGTGGCGCTGTTCATCATGGCCATCATTCTGGTCACTCAGTTCAACAGCTTCTACAGCGGATTCCTCATCCTGTCGGCAGTCATCATGTCGACCGTGGGCGTGTTGCTGGGCCTTTTGATCATGCAGGAGCCGTTCGGTATCATCATGAGCGGCATCGGCGTGATCGCGTTGGCGGGCATCGTGGTCAACAACAACATCGTGCTGATCGATACCTACGACCGTTTGCACAGGACCGAGCCGGACGCGCGCATTGCAATCCTGAAGACCGGCGCCCAGCGCCTGCGTCCGGTCCTGCTGACCACCACCACGACCATCCTGGGCCTGATGCCGATGGTCCTGCAGATCAACATCGACTTCGTCACGCGCGAGATCCTGTTCGGCGCCCCATCGACCCAATGGTGGGTGCAGCTTTCAACGGCGATCGCATTTGGTCTGGCATTCGCCACCGTCCTGACGCTGGTGGTCACGCCCTGCGCCCTGATGTTCTTTGCCAACTTCCTGGCATGGCTGGATCGGCGGGCGAAACGCCGTGCCGAGCGGGCCGCTGCCAAAGAAGCTGCGGCCACGGCGGAACCGGCCGAATAGGCTCAGCCGCCCTCCCCTAGCGGGGCCTCCGGTGCCCGAAACGCCGTCCAGGCAGACGCGATTCGCGTCGCCGTCGTAATCCAGCACAGAGCGCCGAAAATCCAGGCCAACCACCAGAAAGCCTGCGGGAACAGGCACATGGCGACGAACAGCGAGATGGTCTCGGTGCCTTCGGTCAGACCGCCCAGATAGTAGAAGGACTTGGGGCCACGCATGTCTGTCGACAGCCCCCGTTTGGCCGCGACGATGGCGTAGGCAAGGAAGCTTGCGCTTGTGCCGATGAAGCTGAGGATCAGGAACGCGGCCGGCACCGCATTCGTTGCCGGCATCGCCAGCGCAAAGCCAAAGGGAACAGCGCTGTAGAAGATGAAGTCGCCGACGATATCCAGGTAACCGCCCAGGTCCGTCATTTCGCTGTGCCGGGCCACGGCGCCGTCCAGCCCGTCCGCGATCCGATTGGCTGCAATCAGCACCAAAGCGACGCCGAATGCCTCGACGGCCAGCGCCGGCAGCGCGGCAAGGCCCAGGACGAACCCCGTCACAGTGACAGTATTGGCAGAAACGCCTTTGGCCGCCAGCCGCGCGCCCGCGGCATTCAACGGGGGATCGATCAGATGACGGGCGACCGCATCCAGCATCGCCCGGCTCAGACCGGCCGCAGCCTCACCGGCCCCGCGCTCTTTCCGGTATCGCCGCCTGCACCGCCGTCGTTTTCGTTGTCGTCCTCGCCATCCTCCCGGTCTTCGCCGGTCAGGCGGGCCGCTTCCTCCTTCAAACGGCGGTAGGAGCGAACGGAGAAGTAGAAGGTCGCCATGTAGGCAAACATCAGCAAACTGAGCGTGGTCCACGGTCGACCGGCAACGCCGGCCATAAACAGCCCGGCGATCGCCATGATGGGAAGCACCCGGCGATGGGGGATTTTGAGCGTCTTGAAGGAATAGGTCGGCAGCTGGGAAACCATCAAAAGCGCCACGGCAACAAGCCACAGGCCGATCAGAACCGGCGCGCCGTCGAACTCCACATTGATCTCGAAGGAGAGGATCATCGGCAGGCAGGCAAGCCCCGCGCCCGCCGGCGCCGGGACGCCTTGGAAGTAGTTGTAGGCATAGGGCGGCAACTTGCCCTGGTGGGTGTTGAAACGGGCCAGCCTGAGCGCCGTACAGACGGCATAGAACAGGGCGATCGCAAAACCGAATCCGCCCAGGGCCGACAGCGACCAGTAATAGATGACCAGGCCCGGAACCACCCCGAAGGCCACGAAGTCGGACAGGGAATCCAGATGCGCCCCGAAGTCGGTCGAGGCGCTCAATAGCCGCGCCATGCGGCCGTCGAGCGCATCGAGCAGCGCAGCCAACGCAATGGCCACCGCGGCGAATTCGAACCGTCCGTCGACGGCGAACCGGATCGCCGTCAGGCCGGCGCAAGTGGCCGAAACCGTGATGATGTTCGGGATCATCTTGTTGAAGGACTGCCCCTTCTCCCGGGGCAGTCTCTTTTGATCCCTGCGTCGGCGCCGCAACATCAACGGGTTTCGCCCTGGCGCCGCTTCTCGCGCGATTTCAGATCGGCAAGCACGGTCTCGCCGGCAACAGCCGCCTGCCCTTCGACGACCAGCGCATTGGTCTTGCGCGGCACATAGACATCGACCCGGCTGCCGAAGCGGATCATGCCGAACCGCTCGCCGGCCTTGACGGCCTGGCCGGGTTCCAGCTCGCACAGGATCCGCCGCGCGACCAACCCGGCGATTTGAACGAAGGCGATATCTTGGCCGGTTTCGGCCTCCATCCTGATCGACTGGCGTTCGTTCTCTTCGCTGGCCTTATCCAGCGAGGCGTTCAGGAACGCGCCGGGGCGATAGTCCAGCTTGCTGATGGTTCCGTCGACGGGAATTCGGTTCACGTGGACGTTGAAGACGTTCATGAAGATGCTGATGCGTGTCATGGTCGCCTCACCCATCTCAAGCTCGGGCGGCGGCGGGACTTCCCGGATCATCTGAACGACACCGTCCGCGGGACTGACAACCAGGCTGGGTCGGATCGGCGTTACGCGGTCGGGATCCCTGAAAAAATAGGCGCACCAGGCCGTCAGGACGCCGCCCAGAACCCAGAACGGCGTCCAGATCAGGCCCAGCACCAGCGTCACGATCGCGAACAGCGTCACGAACGGCCAGCCTTCCCGGTGGATCGGCACCAGGACCGATTTCATGGTTTCGTGGAACTGGTCAGACAAGGCCGGACGGCCTCCTCGCTCGTCGATGGGACGCGCAGATTACCCGCGCCGCCCGGCCGGTTCAACACGGCGAATGGCCCGCCCCCGCCGAGTCAGTTGGTGGTCGGAATTGCGAAAACCTGCCCGGGATAGATCAGGTAGGGATCGCGGATCTGATCCAGGTTGGCAGTGTAGATGACAGTGTACCGCATCCCCGTTCCATAGGTCCGGCGCGCGATCCGCCAAAGGCTGTTGCCGGGCTGGACGATCACGAACGCCTCGCTGGCGAAATCCGTCAACGGTTCGGCCCGCGAGAACGGCAGTTCCAGGCGCGCGGTCACATCTCCGGCGACCGACTGGTCGACGCGAAGGGTATAAACTCCGGGTGTCACCGACTCGTCCGGCTGCATCCGCCAGTTCCCGTCGCTGTCCGCCCGCACCGTCCCGATCGGATCATTGTACAGATAGACCAAGACGTCGGAATCCGGTTTGGCCCGTCCGGTGAGTTCGATCTGTCCGGAATCACCGTAATCGACGCTCTCAAGAGAGAGCTCTCCGCCTGGTGCCTCGACACCGCCCGGAACGCTCGGTTTCTGTAGAACCCTGGTTCCCCCGACGCCCTGCCGCGGCACCAACAAGGCCAGCGGCTCGCTTTCCTGCTTTGCCGGGTTGCCGGCGATATCCCTGCCCTTCTCGGGCACGACGAGGACGACGACGTTCTCCGACTGGGACACCGAGCCATCGGGCCCGGTGGCATTCAAGGACAGCTCCCGGCTGCCCGAAGGAAGCGCCTTTTCGGGAACATAGACCCACTCGCCCCGACGATCGGCGGTGACCGTTCCCAGGGGCTCGCCACCATCATACACCGTCACCTCGGCACCCGGGCTCGCCCGGCCGGCGATCACCGCATCGCCGCGCGGATCGATCCTGACCACATCGAACTTGGGCGGCACCGGCGCCGGCGTTGGACCAGGCACAGGAGGCTCTTCAAGGGTCGCCGCAATCTCGCCCTCCGGCCCGACAACAGGGCCGGCATCCGACGGCGCCTCCGGCGCGCGGTCAGCGGGGGCAGTCGCCACGTCGGCAAGGGGGGCCGCCGCATCACCCGGATCGCTCGGCGCCGTGTCTGATGGTTGCCCAGCCTGGGGCGCTCCGCCGTCGATGGAACCGGACTGTGCGGCGGGCGTATCCGTCGCGCCGCCGCCCGTGACGTCGGTATCTGACGTCTGTGACGCAACCTGCCCGGACCCAGCATCCGGCGCCTCACCCGGCTCAGGGTTGAAATACAGGTTGAGCGCAAGGGCAACCAGGACGACCAGAGCGCCAACGACACCTATGATGGTGCTGCGACTCACGAAACCTCGGCTGTGACAGCTTTGTTACAGGCCCTTAGGGTACACCTTCACTCGGTGCTTATGCAATCGGGCCACCCCTTAATTCGGCGTGAGGCCAAGAGGTACTTGCACCCTGCCCCGGACCGCCTTAAGCAGGCCCCCAGCGATCTATCGAAGAGGGCTCGAAATGAGCGGAATTGGTACGGTTTGCGTCTATTGCGGGTCGTCCGGCAAGGGCCGCGACAGCCATCGCGCGGCCGCAGTGGCGTTTGGGCAGTTGCTGGCCGATGCCGGAATCCGGCTGGTTTACGGCGGCGGCCAGGTGGGTCTTATGGGGCTTCTCGCCAATTCCGCAATCGATTCGGGCGGCACGGTCATCGCGATCATTCCTCATTTTCTGGATGAGCTAGAGGTCGGAAATACACGCTGTACCGAACTTATTCGGACTCCCAACATGCACGAACGCAAAAGCAAGATGGCGGAGCTGTCCGACGCCTTCGTCATCCTGCCCGGCGGCCTTGGCACCCTGGACGAGACTTTCGAGATCCTGACCTGGCGGCAGCTCGACCTGCACGACAAGCCGATCGTCGTGGTCGACGTAGACGGGTACTGGGCGCCGCTGCGGGCCATGGTGACCCACATGGCGGACGAGAAGTACATCGCCCCGGAGCATCTGGACCTTTTAACCTTCGTGGACAGCGTGGAAGAGGTCATCCCCACCCTGAACCAGGCGCCACCCCCCACGCACCCCATCGATTCGAAGTGGACGTGAGCGCCCCGATAGGCCCGTCCCCGATTTGCGCTGGCGCCGCCATCTGATTAAGGTGCGCGCCGATCTGACCCAGGCACCCCGCACGGAGCAAAGAAGAAATGAGCAAGATTAAGGTCGTCAACCCGATCGTCGAACTGGATGGCGACGAGATGACCCGGATCATCTGGGCCTTCATCAAAGAGAAGCTGATCGTCCCCTACCTGGACGTTGACCTGAAGTATTACGACCTCAGCATCCAGAAGCGAGACGAGACGGACGACCAGATCACCATCGATTCGGCGAACGCGATCAAGCAGTACGGCGTCGGGGTGAAGTGCGCGACCATCACGCCGGACGAGGCCAGGGTCGAGGAATTCGACCTGAAGAAGATGTGGCGATCGCCGAACGGAACGATCCGTAACATTCTGGGCGGGACGGTGTTCCGGCAGCCGATCATCTGCAAGAACGTGCCGCGCCTGGTGCCGGGCTGGACACGACCGATCGTGATCGGCCGTCACGCCTTCGCAGACCAGTACCGCGCAACCGACTTCGTGGTCCCCGGCCCCGGCAAGCTGACCTTGAATTTCCAGCCCGCGGACGGTTCCGAACCGATGTCGTTCGACGTGTACGATTTCCCTAGCGGCGGCGTCGCCATGGGAATGTACAACCTGGACGACTCGATCCGCGGGTTCGCCCAGGCCTGTTTCAACTACGGGCTGAACCTGGGCTGGCCGGTCTATCTGTCGACCAAGAACACCATCCTCAAAGCCTATGACGGCCGGTTCAAGGACCTGTTCCAGGAGGTTTTCGACAAGGAGTTCGCCGACAGCTTCGCCAAAAAGGGCATCACCTACGAACACCGGCTGATCGACGACATGGTGGCCGCCACCCTCAAATGGTCGGGTGGATTCTTGTGGGCCTGCAAGAACTACGACGGCGACGTTCAGTCCGACACGGTGGCGCAGGGCTTCGGCTCGCTGGGCCTGATGACATCCGTGCTGATGACACCCGACGGGAAGACCATCGAAGCGGAGGCGGCCCACGGCACGGTCACGCGCCATTACCGCCAGCACCAGCAGGGCAAGGAGACCTCGACCAACCCGATCGCGTCGATCTTCGCCTGGACCCGAGGGCTCTACTATCGCGGCACGTTCGACCAGACCCCCGACGTCGTGCGGTTCGCCGAAACGCTGGAGCAGGTCTGCATCGACACGGTCGAAAGCGGCTTCATGACCAAGGACCTGGCAATCCTGATCGGCTCGGACCAGCCGTGGATGACCACCAACGAGTTCCTCGACAAGCTGGACCAGAATCTGCAGGCGGCGATGGGGGCATAGCCGCAGCTTGCTTGCCGCGGTAACCGGACCCCCTGGGTGGGCACACTGAGGTGGCGAAGCTGTATTTCTATTACGCTTCGATGAATGCAGGCAAAAGCACCATCCTGCTGCAGTCGAGCTACAACTACCAGGAACGGGGGATGCGAACGCTCCTGTTCACCGCCGCCATCGACGACCGGTTCGGTGCGGGACGGATCAGTTCGCGGATCGGCATCGATTCGGATGCGCACCTGTTCTCGCAAGACACGGACCTGTTCGCCTGGGTCGACCGCGTGCATGCGGACGCCGCGATTTCCTGCGTCTTCGTGGACGAGGCCCAGTTCCTGTCGCGCGACCAGGTGTTTCAGCTGTCGGAGATTGCCGACCGCCTGTCCATCCCGGTGATCGCCTACGGCCTGCGCACCGATTTTCAAGGCGAGCTGTTTCCCGGCAGCGCGGCGCTGCTGGCCTGGGCCGACGAGATGCGCGAAATCAAAACCATCTGCCATTGCGGGCGCAAGGCGACGATGGTGGTGCGTCTGGACGAGGCGGGACGACCGGTGCGCGAGGGTGCCCAGATTTCCATCGGCGGCAACGACCGCTACATCGCCATGTGCCGACGGCACTTCAAGGAAAGCGTCGTCTACCCGCCGTCAGCGGCCGAACCGGTGGCCTAGTAGCTGGACTCCGGCGTCCGGGTTTCGGGCGGTTCGATGATCTGAGGCGCCAGCGGCCGCACCGTGGTGCCGGGCACTTCGGCGCCCGGCAGCGCCGGAATGCTCTCGCGCAGCGGCGCGACCTGGCGGACCTTGGCATTCTCGTCCGCCGGCGGAACGCAGACGAAGGAAACGCGGCGCTTGAGCAGGACGGGGCATTCGTTCAGCAGCATGTTCGACTTCCACAACTCGACCGACGACCCTTCGATTGCGCACCGCTCTTCCGCCAGCGCCTGGATCTCTTCGCGAGTGGTGTTGCTGGACCTGTAGCAGACCGAAACCACCTGCCGGCCGCCCGGTCCCAGGCCGCTGTCGTCCACGTCCAGCGGATTGGTGGTCACGGCCGGCCCGAAGGAGCAGGCCGCGAGGGCGCAGAGGCCGAGGATTGCTGCAATACGGAGCATGGCGCGGTTATCGCACGGCAACCGGCGCTTGGAAAGGGAACGGGTGTCAGTGGCTGAGCTCGCGCATGGCCTGGTCAAGGCCGCCTAAGGTCAGCGGGTACATGCGTCCGCTCATGAGCCGGTGCATGATGCGGATCGACTCGTAGCTCTCCCACCAGTTCTCGGGCTGGGGGTTCAGCCAGATGGCGTTCTTGTAGGTGTTCAGGATCCGCGCCATCCAGAGCTGTCCCGGCTCGTCGTTCCAGTGCTCCACGCTGCCGCCCGGGGCGACGATTTCGTACGGGCTCATGGTCGCGTCGCCGACGAAGATCAGCTTGTAGTCGGGGCCGTAGGTGTTCAGAACCTCCATGGTCGGCTGGCGTTCGGCGAACCGGCGCCGGTTGTCGCGCCAGACCGACTCGTAAAGGCAGTTGTGGAAATAATAGGATTCCAAGTGCTTGAACTCCGACCGGGCGGCCGAGAAGAGCCCCTCGCAAACCTGGACATGGTCGTCCATGGACCCGCCCGCATCCAAGAACAGCAGCACCTTCACCGCATTGTGCCGCTCGGGCACCATCTTGATGTCCAGGAGACCGGCATTGCGGGCGGTGGAGCGGATCGTATCCGGCAGGTCCAGTTCCGTCGCCGCCCCTTCCCTGGCGAACCGGCGCAGGCGGCGCAGCGCGACCTTGATGTTGCGGGTTCCGATCTCGACGGTATCGTCGAAGTTGCGGAACTCGCGCCGGTCCCAGACCTTGACCGCCCGCCGGTGCCGGCTTTCCGCCTGGCCGATGCGCACGCCTTCCGGGTTGTAGCCGTAGGCCCCGAACGGCGACGTGCCGGCCGTTCCGATCCACTTCGAACCACCCTGGTGCCGCCCTTTCTGTTCTTCCAGGCGCTGGCGCAAGGTCTCCATCAGCTTGTCGAACCCGCCGAGCGCTTCGATCTGCGCCATCTCCTCCGGCGTCAGATGCTTTTCCGCCAGCTTGCGCAGCCATTCGTCGGGCAGCGCGACGATATCGACGCCCTCTTCGTCCTGATCGCTTTCAAGTCCCTTGAAGATCTCGCCGAAGACCCGGTCGAACCGATCGAGGTGGCGCTCGTCCTTCACGCAGGCGGACCGGCTGAGATAATAGAACCGCTCCACCTCGAAACCTGCCACGCCGGCCGCGGTCGCTTCGACCAGCGTCAGGTACTCCATCAGGGAAACCGGCAGGCCGGCGGACCGCAGTCTCAGGAAGAAGTCGATGAACATCGCAGGGCCGTCACCGGCCCGCCTCGCGGCGCGCCATGAAGGCGAGACGCTCCAGGGCGTGCACGTACTGCTCGTTCTTCAGGAGCGCGCCGTAGAGCGGCGGGATCGCCTTGCTGGGATCCCGGTTTCGCAGCACCTCCGCCGGAACCTCCTCGGCCAGCAGCAGTTTCAGCCAGTCAAGCAGTTCCGACGTCGACGGCCGCTTCTTTAGGCCCGGCACGTCGCGCACCTCGTAGAACAGGGTCAGCGCGTCGCGCACCAGGGTCTTCTGAATGCCGGGGAAATGGACATCCACGATGGCCTGCATGGTCTCGCGGTCCGGAAAGCGGATGTAGTGGAAGAAGCAGCGCCTGAGAAAGGCGTCCGGCAGTTCCTTTTCGTTGTTCGACGTGATGACGACGATCGGACGGTTCACCGCCTTGACCACCTCGTTCGTCTCGTAGACGTGGAACTCCATCCGGTCCAGTTCCAGAAGCAGGTCGTTGGGGAATTCGATATCGGCCTTGTCGATCTCGTCGATCAGCAGCACGGGAGCCGCGTCGGCGACGAAGGCCTCCCACAGCTTGCCCCGCTGGATGTAGTTGGCCGATGTCGTGGACCCGCGCGTCCCCCAATTGGCTGTCGCGCAGCCGGCTGACGGCGTCGTATTCGTAGAGCCCCTGCTGGGCCCGGGTCGTGGACTTGATGTGCCATTCGATGAGCGGCTTGTCCAGCGCCTCGGCGATCTCCCGCGCCAGCACCGTCTTGCCCGTCCCGGGCTCGCCCTTGACCAGCAGGGGCCGCTGCAGGGCGACGGCCGCATTGACCGCCAACATCAGGTCTTCCCCGGCCACGTAGCTGGCCGTGCCTTCGAAACGTTGTGTCACGCTGTGCCCCTGTTCAGATCTTCCCGCGCCGCCAGCCTATTGAGCCGGCCGGGCACGAGCAAGGCGGATTCATGTCGCCCAGAGGGTTTCCCGTTCCGCCGCAATGGTTTCGATGGCGTGACGGACCGACTCGTGCTTCTGGATCAGGGTCCGGAAATCGTCGGCCTCCAGCATCATCAGCCGGCACTCGGTCAGCGCGATCACGCTGGCCTGCCGGACCGTGTCATGCAACAGCGCAACCTCGCCGAAGAACGTTCCCGGCCCCAGGACCACCGGTTCCGGCGGGATCTCGACCTCCACTTCGCCGCTGCAGACGAAGAACATGGCATCGCCGGTCTCGCCGAACCGCACGATGGTATAGCGCGCCGGAACGATCAGCGGCCGCATCATCCCCGCAATCTCCGCGACGTCCGCCGCCGGCATATTGGCGAAGGCCGGGACCTGCGTCACCATGTTCCAGGTCACCTTGAACTCGCGGGAGCGAAGTTCCTCGACAAAGCTTGAAGCGAATATGCCTGTCCACAGCACTAACAGACCGATCCCGGTCAGCGTGGACATCGCCCACCACATCGACGCCGGAATCGAGGAGAAATCCTCGGGCTGGGCCCGATGCTCGGCGAAGTAGATGAGGCTGGACGCGATCACCAGCATCATCAGCATGATGAGCAGCGCCGAAAGCATGGTCCGGCGCTCCTTGTGGATGACCGTCGCAAAGGTCTGCATCGCGGGCGAATAGCGGGCGAGCTGCAGGATGCGTACCAGCCTGACGATCCGCAGGACGCGGAGATCATAGGGCACAAGGCCCATGAAAAGCAGATAGGACGGCAGGATCGCCATGAGATCGATGATCAGCATCGGCGTCAGGGCCGTCTTCAGGCGCGCCTGCCAGGCGGGAAGGCCCTTGAGACCGGGGCTTTCCACTGACACCCACAACCGGCAGACATATTCGACGGTGAAAACCGCGACCGAGAAGACCTCGAACCAGAGGTAAAACCGCCGCAGGCGCGGATCTGAATGCGGCGCGAAGTCCGGAACCGTTTCCAGCGCGATCACGATGACGTTGAGGCCGATCAGGGTGAGCAGAGCGCCATCAACCAGACGCGCCAAACGGTCGTCGGCATCCTGACCCTCCAGAATTCTGAACAGATGCCGTCGGTGGCGATGGGCCATAGGGGCCTACCTGTTTGTGCCGCCCTCAGGCGATGGCCTGTTCGATGGCCTCCAGCGCCCGGGCCGCGGCGGCCCCGTCGGGACCGCCCGCCTGGGCCATATCGGGGCGGCCGCCGCCGCCCTTGCCGCCGACCGCGGCCGAACCGATGCGCACCAGCGACACTGCGTCGAACCGGTCGGTGAGGTCTTCAGTCACGCCGACCACAAGGCTGGCCCGGCCTTCGTTGACCGCGACGACCGCGACCACGCCGGACTCGACCTGCTTTTTCAGCGAGTCCGCCAGCGGTTTCAGCTCCTTGGGCGGCACATTGTCCAACAGTCTGGTCGCGACCTTGGTGCCGCCGATCTCCTTGGCCGCCGGCGCCGCGGTCTCGCCGCCGCCACCGGCCGCCAGCTTGCGCCGCAGTTCGGAGACTTCGCGCTCCAGCTTCCTGCGTTCGTCGATCAGGCTGGCAACACGTTCGGGGACATCCCCCGCTGCCGTCTTCAAGACCGCCGCCGTTTCCTGCAGTTGGGCCTGCTGGGCCGCGGCGTGTTGCACGGCCGCCCCGCCCGTCACCACCTCGATGCGCCGGACGCCCGAGGCCACGGCCGATTCGGAGATGATCTTGAAGAACCCGATATCGCCGGTCCGGCGGACATGGGTGCCGCCGCAAAGCTCGGTGGAATAGGTGCGCCCGTCCGCCGACAGGTCCCCCATGGAGACCACCCGGACCTCCTCGCCGTATTTCTCGCCGAACAGGGCCATCGCCCCGGCCTCGATCGCCGCCTCGGGCTCCATCAGCCGGGTGGTGACCTCGCTGTTGTCGCGAATCTGTTTGTTGACCATGGCCTCGACGGCGGCAATGTCATTGGCGGCCATGGCCTTGGGGTGGCTGAAGTCGAACCGCATGTAGTCGGGCGCCACCAGCGAGCCCTTCTGGGTGACATGGTCACCCAGCACCCGCCGCAGCGCCTCGTGCGCCAGATGGGTCACCGAATGGTTGGCACGCACCTTGGTGCGCCGCTCGCCATGGACGGTAAGTTCCACCGCATCGCCCACGCTGAGCGTGCCCGCCGCGACCTTGCCCACATGGACATGCAGATCGTCGACCCGCTTCAGCGTGTCGTCGACAACGAAACTGGCACCTTCGAGACCGACGATCACCCCGGCATCGCCGACCTGGCCGCCGGATTCCGCGTAGAAGGGCGTCTGATTGACCAGCACCGACGCCTCCGTCCCCTCGCCGACCGTGTCGACCTGCTTTCCGTCGACCAGGATCGCGGTGACCGCGCCCTCGGCGGTCTCGGTGCTGTAGCCCAGGAACTCGGTCGCGCCGACGCGCTCGCGCACCTCGAACCAGACGGCCTCGGTGGCGGCCTCGCCGGAGCCGGCCCAGGCCTTGCGGGCCTGCGCCTTCTGGCGCTCCATCGCCGCGTCGAACCCGGCGATATCCACCGCCCGGTGCTGGCCGCGCAGGATGTCCTGGGTGAGGTCCAGCGGAAAGCCGTAGGTGTCGTAGAGGGTGAAGGCGACTTCGCCGGGCAGCGGCGCCGCCTCGCCCAGCCGATCGACCTCGTCCTCCAACAGCCTGAGACCCCGGCCCAGCGTCGCCTTGAACCGGGTCTCCTCCAGGTGCAGGGTCTCGGTGATCAGGGCCTCGGCGCGGGTCAGTTCGGTGAAGTGCTGCCCCATCTCGCGAACCAGCACGGGAACCAGCCGGTACATCACTGGATCCTTGGCGCCCAGCATGTGGGCGTGGCGCATGGCCCGGCGCATGATCCGACGCAGCACATAGCCACGCCCTTCGCTCGACGGCAACACGCCATCGGCAATCAGGAACGACGTGGCCCGCAGGTGATCGGCGATCACCTTGTGGCTGGCGGCCTGTTCACGATCGGCGGCGACACCCGTCAGCTCCGCCGACGCCTCGATGATCGAACGCAGCAGGTCGATCTCGTAATTGTCGTGCTTGCCCTGCAGCACCGCCGCAAGCCGCTCCAGCCCCATGCCGGTATCGATCGACGGCTTCGGCAACGGCACACGGTTGCCGGGCTCGAGCTGTTCGAACTGCATGAAGACCAGGTTCCAGATTTCGATGAAACGGTCGCCATCCTCGTCCGCACTGCCGGGCGGGCCACCGGGGATTTCCGGCCCGTGATCGTAGAAGATCTCCGAACAGGGGCCGCACGGGCCCGTGTCGCCCATCTGCCAGAAATTGTCGGAGGTGGGGATCCGGAGGATACGGTCGTCGCTGAGGCCTGCGATCTTGCGCCACAGGTCGGCGGCTTCGTCGTCTTCGGAGTAGACCGTCACCAGGAGCCGGTCCGCGGGAAGACCGTATTCCTTCGTGATCAGGTTCCAGGCCAGTTCGATCGCCAGATCCTTGAAATAGTCGCCGAACGAGAAGTTGCCCAGCATCTCGAAGAAGGTGTGATGGCGCGCCGTATAGCCCACGTTCTCCAGGTCATTGTGCTTGCCGCCCGCGCGCACGCATTTCTGGCTGGTCACCGCCCGGTTGTACGCGCGGTGTTCGGCACCGGTGAAGACGTTCTTGAATTGCACCATGCCGGCATTGGTGAACATCAGCGTCGGATCGTTGCGCGGCACCAAAGGCGAGGAATCGACCACCTGATGCCCGTGGGTCGCGAAATAATCCAGGAAGGTGCTGCGAATCTCGTTCGCGCTGTTCATGCCGGATACCTATTCAATCCCTTGCCGCGCCACGGTTTTGCGCGGCTCGGCCTTAAGTAGCGTGCCGGACGCCGCCTGTCCAGAAGCCGCCCCAACGGAAAAGCGCGACCCCCTTCGGGGTCGCGCCTCCGGGCCGGGCACCGGCCGGAACTTCGTCCGCGGTCAGGCCACGGCGCCGTCCTCGGGCGCCTTTTCCGGTTGGCCTTCGTCCTGTGGACCTTCCAGCATTGCGTCGGACAGGATGCCGGCTTTTTCGCGAATCTGCCGCTCGATGTCGTCGGCGATATCGGCATTCTCCTTCAGGAAGGACTTGGCGTTCTCCCGGCCCTGGCCGATCCGCTGACCGCTGTAGGAGAACCAGGACCCCGACTTCTCAACGATCCCGGCATTAACGCCCAAATCCAGCAACTCGCCCGTCTTCGAGATGCCGGCCCCATACATGATATCGAACTCGACCACCTTGAAGGGGGGCGCCATCTTGTTCTTCACGACCTTGACCCGGGTCTGGTTGCCGACCACCTCGTCCCGATCCTTGATCTGGCCGATGCGCCGGATGTCCAGGCGCACGCTGGCATAGAACTTCAGCGCGTTGCCGCCGGTCGTTGTTTCGGGATTGCCGAACATCACACCGATCTTCATCCGGATCTGGTTGATGAAGATCACCATGCACTGCGACCGGGAGATCGACCCGGTCAGCTTGCGCAAGGCCTGGCTCATCAGGCGGGCCTGGAGACCGACATGGGTGTCCCCCATCTCGCCTTCCAGTTCGGCCCGCGGCACCAGGGCGGCCACGGAATCCACCACCAACACGTCGACGGCACCGGACCGGACCAGGGTGTCGGCGATCTCCAGCGCCTGCTCGCCCGCGTCGGGCTGGGAGATCAGGAGCTCGTCCACATCGACTCCCAGCTTGCGGGCATAAACCGGGTCCAGTGCATGTTCGGCGTCGACGAAGGCGCAGGTACCGCCGGCCTTCTGGGCTTCGGCCACCACATGCAACGCCAGCGTGGTCTTGCCCGAGCTTTCCGGCCCGTAGATCTCCACGACCCGTCCCTTGGGCAGGCCGCCGATGCCGAGCCCGATATCCAGGCCCAGCGACCCGGTGGATACGGCCTCCACGGACTCCGCGGCACCGCGCTGGCCCAGCTTCATGATCGACCCCTTGCCGAACGAGCGTTCGATCTGGCCGAGTGCGGCCTCGAGAGCCTTCGATTTGTCCATGGTGACTCCGTCGATAAGGCGCAATGCCGACTGTGTCATGTCCTGCACTCCTTATTTCACAGGGATGGGGGCGATGCAATGCGGGCTAGTGTACTTGCTTTGTTCTCAATGCCAAGTTCTTTTTTTGTTCTCATTGTCGGAGCTATGGCCGGACCAGGGACGAATTCTCCAACCCGCCGGCGCGGGACCGTCACAACGTGCCAAAGTGACAGAAAACGGAGCTGGCAGGGCCACGCCACGGGCCCGCGGAGGCGCATCGATCGCGCTACCGCACATCTCCGGCCGCGACGTGGCGCCCTTCCGGGCGGGCGGCGCGAGGCCCAAGAGGAGCATTTTCGATGCCGAGGGAATGGCCCTGCTGCGCTGCGCAGCCGCCACCGATTCGGGCCCAGCGGTAAATGCCCGATCGGTCGGCGCCTGGCGCTTGGACGTCCGAAAGGGTTCCGCTGCGCGGGCGCGCCCTAGACCGCCTCCGGCGCCTTCTGCATCGCCTCCTTCACCTTGGCGGCAAGCTGCTTCAGGCTGAACGGCTTGGGCAGGAAGTAGACGGCTGGCAGGGCCTCCACTTCCTTGGCGACCGATTCCTGGGTGTAGCCGGAGATGCAAATCACGGGCAGCGTCGGCATGGTCTTGCGCGCTTCCTTGATCAGGGTCGCGCCGTCCACCTTCGGCATCATCATATCGGTGACCAGGAGGTCGAAGTTCTCCTCGCCGCCGCCCAGGATTTCCAGCGCCGCCTCGCCGGTCCGCGCCTCGACCACCTGGTAGCCCTTGCTGCGCAGGGCGCGCGCCGAGAACAGCCGAACCGGATCCTCGTCTTCGACCAGAAGAACGTGGCCGCCGCCAGTGAGGTCGCCCGCGTCCTCGCCGACCGCCGTCGTCTGGTCCGCAACGGCCGCGCCCTCGTGGCGCTTGAGATAGATCGCGAACGTTGCGCCCTTGCCCTCGCCTTCGCTGCGGGCAAACACATAGCCGCCGCTTTGCCGGACGATTCCGTAGACAGTGGACAGCCCGAGGCCTGTGCCGGCCCCGACCTCCTTCGTGGTGAAGAAGGGTTCGAACAGATGGTCGATAACATCTGCAGGAATCCCCATGCCGGTATCGGAGACCTCGATGCAGACATAGTCTCCCGGCGGCATCACCTCGCCCCGCTCCTCGTGCGGCTCGGAAAAGGTCACGTTGCTGGTGACGATGCTGAGGGTGCCGTCGTCGGACATGGCGTCGCGGGCGTTGACCGCCAGGTTGATGATCACCTGCTCCATCTGGCCGATGTCGCCCATCACCAGGCCCAGGTCCCGGTCGTGTTGCATTTTCAACTCGATCCTCTCGCCCAACAGCCGGCGCAGCAGGTTCGACAACTCGGCAAGCACATCGGTAACAATCAACACCCGCGGTTTCATCGTCTGCTGGCGCGAGAAGGCGAGCAGCTGGCGCACCAGTCCGGCCGCGCGGTTGGCGTTCTGCTTGATCTGCATGGCATCGGCGAAGGACTGGTCGCCCGCCTTGTGGCGCTGCAACATAAGATCGCAAAAGCCGATCATCGCGGTCAGCAGGTTGTTGAAGTCGTGCGCAATGCCGCCGGCAAGCTGTCCGACCGCCTGCATTTTCTGGCCCTGGGCGAACTGCATTTCCAGCCGCTTCTGCTCGCTGACGTCGATCAGGTGGAACACGAAACCGCCCTTGGCCTCTGCGCCGCTTGCCGGCGCGGCGAAAACTGAGGCAACGGTCTGTTCCTCGCGGGCGAGCTGGACCTCGATCGGTGCCGAGGCAGGGTCGCGGGTCAGGCTCTCCAGGCGATGCCGCGCGTCGGCATCGACGAAATCAAAGATCGAATGCCCGGTCGGCGCGCCATGGTTGATCAGCCGGCGGAACAGGGCATTGCTGTCCTGGATCACCAGGTCCTTGTCCGTGAACACCAGCCCCACCGGCGCGTTTTCGACGATCGCCTTGCGCAGCGGCAGCGGTCCCCTGCCCTTCGCCCAGGCCACACCGCAGGTGAGCTGTTCGCCGTCATGCGCCAGGGGCGCCTCCGCGGCGGACAATGTGACCGGTTCGGCATAGCGGGGCCGCAACGTCCGGCCACCTTCGACATCCTCGATGTCCACGACGTCGGTCAGATTGAGGTCCCCGGTCCTTAGGGCTGCGGCCTCCTTGCCGACCCAATGCGCAAATGTCTCGTTGGCAAACCACAGTCGTCCGTCCCGGTCGCACGCATAAAGGCCCACCGGCAGCGCGTCCACCTGCCGGCGCAGACGGTCGGCCTCCGCCTGGAAGGCCTTCTGCGTTTTGCGGATGGCGCTGACGTCCCGCAGCCGCCAAACGAACCGGCCATCGGCGAGGCGATGCACACCGACCGAAACGAACCGGTCCGCCGGGTCCTGCGCGCCGAAGTCCTGGGCGACGGCACCGCCACTCTCCGTGCTGTTGCGCATCGCCAGCAGCCGCGCGCGCACCTCATCCTGAGGGCCGCCCAAAGCACTGCCAATGCGCCCCATCACGCCGCCCGCGCGGTCGGGCGCCAGTGCCGCGAAGGCGGCGTTGCAGAAGACAATCCGCCCGTCGGGCGCCTCGACCACCACCGCATCGCCGTCGGCCTGGTTGGCCGTCTCTGCCATGGCCAGCGTCCAGCGCGCCGCAGCCTCGGCCCGGCTGGACCGCAGCAGGAGAAACACGCCAGCCGCGCCCAGCGCCAGCACCGTCGCGACGGTCAGGAAGGCAAGTTCGCGCGGCCCCGAACCGGCCGACAACAGGGCGCCCAGGCCCGCCGCCGCGGCCAGCGTCGCGATCACAAGGGCAAGCAGCCTCACGCGGGCTTGGGCGGACAAGGCGGGCCGGTCGGCAGGCGTTTCAGACATCGTTTCGGACCATTCTTAGGCCGGCATTGCGCGGCCCTTGAGATTGAAGACGTAGGAGATGATCTGGGCAACCGCCTTGTAATGCTCGGGCGGCACCTCGTCGCCCACTTCAACCGAGGCGAAGAGGGCGCGCGCAAGCGGCTTGTTTTCCACGATACTGATGTCGTGTTCTTCGGCAAGTTCGCGGATTTTCTGGGTCAGATGATCCTGGCCTTTGGCGACCACGCGCGGCGCCTACATCTCCTCGGGTTCGTACTTCAAGGCGACGGCATAGTGCGTCGGGTTGGTCACCACCACGTCGGCCTCTGGAACCGCCTGCATCATGCGCTGACGCGCCCGTTCGGTCCGGATCTGGCGCAACCGCGCCTTGACGTGCGGGTCGCCCTCGAGCTGCTTGTGCTCCTCGCGGACCTCCTGGCGGGTCATGCGCAGCTGCTTTCGGTGTTGATACCGTTGAAACACCAGGTCGGCCACCGCGATAACGAAGAGGATCGCAATGACACCGGTGAACAGACGCAGAACCAGATAGTTGATCTCATCGAGAAGTTGACTGACCGGTAACGTCGGCAGGATGTCCAGCCGCGGAAACTCGGGCATCACCAGCACGATTCCCACGGCCGCGACAATAGCGATCTTCAGAATGCCCTTGATGAACTCGGCCAGGCTCTTCGCGGAAAACATCCGTTTCAGACCGGCCACCGGAGAGATCTTCTCCGGCTTGGGTTCCATGCTTTTGGTCGCGAACAAGACGCCATTTTGCGTCAGCCCCGCGCCCAGCGCGATCAGGACGAAAATGCCGAACGGCAGCGCCAGCGCCAGGCCGACGTCCGTGAGCAGCAACCGGAACAGGTCCATCATGTCGCCCGGTTGAAACGAAAACCGATGCGCATGCTCCAAGATGCCGGTCAGGCTGTTTCGGATGTCCCGCATCATCGACGGCACCACAAACACGATCAGCAGGCCGCCACCGAACAGGAGTAGCCAGGTATTGATCTCGCGCGACGTTGCCACCTGGCCGCACTGGCGCGCCTCGGACAGGCGTTTTGATGTGGGTTCTTCTGTTTTTTGTGATTCGTCCGGCTGTTCCGACATGGCCCCCTCAAAGCGACATGAAGTTGGACAGGCGGGTCGAGAACTGGATCAGGAACCACAACATCATTCCGGTGAGCACGCCGGACAGGATGAAGAAAGACAGCAGGATCTGCAGCGGAATCGCGACGAAGAAGACCTGCATCTGCGGCATCAGCCGGGCGAGCAGCCCCATCATCACGTAAAACACCAGCGAGATCACCAGGAACGGCGCGGCAAGCTGGATCCCCAGGGTGAAACTGTCGGCGACGGTCCGCCCTACATACATGGCCATATCGCCGGAATCAGGCGCCGAGCCGGGGACGAACAGCGTATAGCTGCCGAAGACCGCCCGCAGCATCAGATGATGCATGTTGGTCGCGAACACCAACAGAAGGCCCAGCAGGGTCAGAAAAGCCGACGGCAGTGTCCCCTGGTCGGACAACAGCGGATTGAAGGCCAGCGCGCTGGCGAGACCCGAGACAAAGGCGATCACCGTGCCGGCGGTTGCCAGCGCCGCGATCATCAACCGCGCCACAGTCCCGATAAACACGCCGACCAGGATCTCGCCGCCGATCAGCAGGAACAGCGGGCCGACCTGGGACGGCATGTCCGGCAGGGAGGGCTCGGCAACAGGCGTGACCACGAGCGCGATCAGCAGCGCCAACAGCAAGCGGAATCGCGGGCTGACGAAGGTCTCGCCGAAACCCGGCAGAATGACGATGGCCCCGCCGATCCGACAGAACACCAGAAGCACGCTGAACACCTCGAACGGAACCAGACGGTCAAGCATCGTCGTCAGCCCAGACTGGCGATCCGGTCGGCCACATTCGCCATGAAGGTCTGCATGGTATCCAGCATGAATGGCAGGAAGACCAGCAGGGACAGAAACACGATGATGATCTTCGGAACGAAGGTCAGCGTGATTTCCTGGATCTGCGTCAATGCCTGGAACAGCGCGATCGTCAGGCCAACCACCAGGCCGACCATAATGACCGGGGCGGCAAGCTGCAGCAGCGTCACGATCGACTCCGCTGCAAACGCCAGAGCTTCTTCCTCGTTCATGCCGCCGCTAGATCGGCATACGCATGATTTCCTGATAGGCGCTGATGATACGGTCCCGGACCGTGACGACCGTCTGCAAGGCGGTTTCCGCATTGGCAACGGCGGTCACGACCTCGGAAAGCTCGGCTTCTCCGGCAACCGCCTTCAGGCTCAGGGCCTCGGCGTCGCGGTTGGCCTGCACGGCCTGCCCGGCCGCCGACTTGACCATCTCCATGAAGGCCGAGCCACCCTCGTCGCCGGCGTCCCGCGGCTCCATGCCGCCGCCCTTGGCTGCGGTCGTCGCAGCCTTGACGGCATTCGCATAGGCCGCAGCGGCGTCTGTGGGATTGATCGTCATGACTCCACCCTGCCCCTCTCGAGCGCCCATCGGGTAGGCTGCATTGTGGGGGCGGTCCGTTAACATTCCATTAGCGATGCCGGGCCTAGCGCAGCAGGTCCAGAGTGCGGGACACCATCGACTTGGTCACCTCCAGCACCGACAGGTTGGCCTCGTAGCTGCGCTGAGCCTCGCGCATATCCATGATCTCGACCAGCTTGGTGACGTTCGGGAACTTGACGTAGCCCTCGGCGTCGGCTGCCGGGTGGGAAGGCTCGTACCGGACCTTGAAGTCGGACGGGTCCTGGCCGATCTCCCCGACCTTGACCAGATCCGCGTTCAGGCTGAGGTCGAGCTGGTCGCGAAACGAGATCGTCTTGCGCCGGTAAGGATCGCCGCCCGCCTCCTTGGCGGTCGACTCGGCGTTCGCCACGTTTTCCGAGATCACACGGAGCCGGGTGCCCTGGGCCTTCATCCCGGCGCCGGCAACGAAAAGGCTTGTCCTGAGAGTGTCAGCCATGGCTTACCCCCTAGCGACCGCCGACGCCCAGCGCGATCCGCATCATGCCGACATATCTCCAGTAGATATCGGTGGCCAGGCGCTGGTCCATCGCCGTCTCGTTCATCTTCATCAACTGCTCTTCCATGATCACGGCGTTGCCTGCCGGCGCCACCTCGTAAGGCTCGCGCTCGCGCGCCTCACGGTACCGGGTGTCGCGCTTTGTCGAGGCTATGTGTGCCATGTCGGTCCGCGCGATCCCCATGCTGGGCCGGTCGCCGCGGAGGGCGGCCCTGAAGTCCAGGGGCTTCAGGTCGTTCGGGCGGTAGTTGGGCGTATCGGAATTGGCGATATTCTGGGCCAAGACGCCCTGGCGCTGGTTCAGCCAGCCAAGCCGCGCCGCCGACGCACCGAACAGGGTCATGCCAGATAGGTCCATGGGTCCTCACTCTCTCGATCTGGGCGCGGTCTCTCCTGAACAGCAAGCACCATGCCAAGCCGAGCCGGGGGTTACGCGACGCCCGGAAACAGCCCGAAGGCAGCACTTTAGAAGAAAATTAACCAAGGACGTGGGATGACTGTCCCGGATCAGAGGGCAAAAAACGTGCGCAGTCAGCCGCCACGCAGCGTTCCACCGGGGACAGACCAGGAAAAATCTGCCGATGCGGGCCAGCCGCCGGCAAAAGATTCCCATGCCGTCGCGCTCAGTTATCGCCCGGACGACCCGGATGCGGCACCGCGGATCGTGGCGTCGGGTAGCGGATTCAAGGCCGAGGAGATCCTCAAGCTGGCCTTTGCCCACGGGACCCCGGTGCGGGAAGACCCGGATCTCTTGAGCCTTCTGAAGACTGCTGAAATCGGGGACGAAATCCCGATCGAAGCCTTTATCGCGGTGGCCGAGATCCTGCGCTACGTGTACGCGTTGAACGGCACCTCCGCCCCGGTGGCGCCCGAAGAATGAGAACCCGAGTGGATGCCCTGGCCGAACTCCGGGACCTGGCCGATCGGGTGGCCAGCGCCCGGCGCGCCGTCGCCAATGGCGAGGTCGCCCAGGTGGTCGGCATCGAGAACGACATCGACGCCGTCTGCCAGGCGATCATCGACCTTCCCCACGAGGAGGCCCTGGCGCTGCGCCCTGCCCTGAAGGCGCTGCAAGCCGACCTGACCGCCCTGTTCGCCGAAATGGAGAGCCTGCGCGACCAATTCGACGAGGCGACAGAGGACGAGGAGGACGGGCTGGCCATAGAGCCGGCGGTGCCGCCCGGCCGGACGGTGCACTGAGGGGCGGAACGGGATGGATTGGGACAACTATCAGAGGTTCGTCCTGGCCCTGGCCTTCGTGCTGGCGCTGATCGGTGTGCTCGCCATGGTGATCCGCAAATACGGGCCGGGACGCATGATTGCCGGCCGCCGGGCCCGAACCGCAGGCTGAGGGTCAGCGAGGTCCTGCCGCTGGACGGGCGCCGCCGTCTGGTGCTGGTGCAACGCGACAGTGTCGAACACCTGGTGCTGCTGGGTCACGGCGCCGACGTGGTCGTCGAAGCCGGCATCCCGGCACCGCAGGATGGCAGCGAAGACGACGACCCCGGTCCTTCAGCAGGCGGCTTCAAGGCCGCCATCCGGTCGATCGGAGGAAACCGATGAGACGACGGACCCTGCTGGTCGCCGTGGGCGCCTGCGCACTTACGCTGGTGGCCGGCACCGCGCTCGCCCAGTCGATCAATCTGGACTTCGGTGAGGGCGGAACGGTGACGGCGCGCCTGATCCAGCTGGTGGCCTTCCTGACCGTCATGACCCTGGCCCCCAGCATCCTCGTGATGGTGACCTCGTTTACCCGGATCGTCGTGGTCCTGTCGTTCCTGCGGACGGCGATGGGAACCTAGCAGACCCCGCCCAACACGGTCCTGATCAGCCTGGCGCTGTTTCTGACGTTCTTCATCATGCAACCCACGCTGAGCGAGGTCTACGACTCCGGCATCGCCCCGCTGATCAACGAAGACATCACCGAAGAACAGGCGATGGAGCGGGTCGCCGCCCCGGTTCGGGAGTTCATGCTGAGCCACGTGCGCGAACAGGATCTGGAGCTGTTCATGGATGTCTCCCAGCAGGGCGAGATCGACGCCGTGACCGAAACGCCACTGGGCGTTCTGACCCCTGCCTTCATGATTTCTGAACTCCGGCGCGCCTTCGAGATCGGGTTTCTCTTGTTCGTACCGTTCCTGATCATCGACCTGGTGGTCGCTTCCGTCCTGATGTCGATGGGCATGATGATGCTGCCGCCAGTGATGATCTCACTGCCGTTCAAGCTGATCTTCTTCGTCCTCGTCGACGGCTGGTTTCTTGTCGTCGGCAGCCTGGTGCAGAGCTTCAACCCCACCTGACCGCGACGCCGGGCATCAGCCGGTGCGCGGCCCGTCCTCGCCGGCCGGATCGGCCGGCCGCTCGTCGTCCAGACGCACGTCCTGCTGCACGAATGGAGGTGCCGGCGGCACCTCCAGGATCCCGTCCCCGTGCCCGTCGCGGGTCGGACGCTCGCGGGCCAGGCGATCGCGGTAGTTGGACAGGAAGGCTTCGAAATGGTCCTCGCGGGCCAGTTCTTCCAAGGTGGATTCCAGGTCGCCCTTGGCCTGGGACGGGCTGGAGATGAACTGAAAGGACTCCGCAACCGGGCTGAGGGCCATCGCGGGCCCGTAAACCTCTCGCAGATGTGCAAGTCCCGGCTCGTCCTGGTTGAGCCGCAGCGCGACCGCCCAGTTCAGGACATACCGCGCCAGGCGTTCCGGATAGATCTCGCCCTCCTTGGGCGGCGGACCGGCCAGGCGTTGCAGCACCTTGGCCGCCTCGGACCAGTTTTCCTCGCGCCAGTGGATGTCGCGGCGAAGCATGTCGGCGTCCCGGCTGATGTCACCGGCCAAGAGGCTGATGGCCTCTTCATTGCGGCCCAGCTCGAACATGATCTTCGCCTGAATCCGGCGCCGGTCGCCTTCCAGGTTCTTGGGCAGATTGGGGAAGTTGGTGCGCGCCAGCGTATCCAATGCCGCCGGCGCATTGCGGTCCAGCAATCGCACGATCGCAGCTTTCGCACCGACCCGCGCCTTCTCCTCGCCCTGGAGGCGGAACCGCAACTGGTGGTCCAGCAGGTCCGCGGCACGGTCCAGGAGGTCCACGTCGATCAGGCGGTCGGCCAGCTTCTCGATCATGTAGTCGCCATCGGTCCCCGCCGGCGTCAGCTCGCGAAACTCGTCGTAAAGCGCGAGCGAGCGCAACGGCGGCAGGCGGTCGGCTTCCCCGTCCACATAAAGCGCACGGAATATCCTGGTCATCTCTTCCGCCAGAGCCTGGGCTCCGGGCTCGTCGGGAAAATGCGTGACTGCAAGCCGCATCATGGTCAGGCCGTTGTAGTAGTCCAGCGCCTGAAGGTAGAGCTCGCCCAGGCGCCGCAGAACGTTCATCTCGAACACGTCGCCGCGCCAGCGATAGCGCAAGGATTCCAATCGGTCGATGGCTTCCGCGAGCTCGATCGATTCCTGCTGCAGCCCCAGGTTCACCAGCGCGTACTCGGCCCGCGCGGCGTTACGGAGGTCGCGGCCTTCCGCCAGTTCGCCCCACAGCTCGGTCGCGCGGCTGAGATCGCGCCGGGCCAGCGCAACGCGCCCCAGATGATACATCAAATCGCCCTGCCGGCTGCGTGACAGGGAGTTGTATTCGTTGCTGACCTCGTTCAGCCAGATCCCGGCGGCGCGGATGTCACCGGTGGCGATCGAAGCCTCGGCGCGCAACAGACCCAACCGGCCCTTGAGTGGCGCGGGATAGCGCCTGAGCAGGGAATCTGCCGAGGCGAACTGCTCGGCCGCCTTTGTCCATTGGCCGCGCTCCGCATAGGCGGCGCCGCGCCACAGCGCCGCCTCCTGGAAACCGTCCAGGCGGGGGTCGCTGAGATCGTCCAGGGCGTCATCGATCCGGCCCGACAAGAGGTTCGCCGCGCCCATCAGCGCCTTGAACTCGGGTTTGTCGACGATCTGGTCGTCATCGCGCTGGACCACGGCCAGGACACCGAGCGCCTCCTGTCCGCGCCCGCGGGCGAAGAAGAAGCGCGCGAGATCCAGGCGCGCGGCATTGCGGTTCTCGACCGGCACCTCGACGATCGTCCGCAACAGCGCCTGTTGCGCCTGCACGAACGTCCGGACCCCCTCACCGTTCATCCACTCGGCAGGCGCGAACAGGCGCCGCGTGGACAACACCGGGCCTTTGCTGACAGGCGCATCCGGCGACAGCGCAGAGATGTGCAGGCCGTTCGGACTGGACAGGGCAAAGCCGTTGAAGGTCCGCACGAATTCGACGTTGTCGGAAAACGACTCGATGGCAATACCCTGGGCCGAGGCCAGGATGTTGAACTCTGGATAGCCCCGTTCGGCACGGACGCCGTTCCCGGATCCGCGCAACGTCGCCACCATCACCACGTCGCCCACGTCCGGGTCCGACACAAACACCACCGCACCCGGCTCGTCGGCGGGGAAGGCCAGCCGGGGGCCCGTTTCGGTGTCGATCTCGGCGCGGATCGTGACCTGCTGCCGGGGCTGGATCGGCTGGCGCCGGAACTCGGCAACCCATTCGAACCCTTCCCGGCGGACAGTCGGGTTGATGTCTTCGTCGGTCCGCAGCCTGATCACGGTGGCGTTGTCCGCCGGCAGTTGATGCACGTCGGTCGCGAGCGGACGACCTTCGGCCCGGAGGCGTTCCAGGTCCTGGGGCGCTGCCCGGTCGAAGACCAGCCAGGCGTACCCGGCGCGGCGGAAGACCGCCGCCCCCACGTCCTGCGGCCAGGCGAACGTGATAAGCACCGGGTCCACGTCAGGCCGCGCGGGCGCCGGCTGCGCCGGGGCCGCATCGGCAACGGGTGCGGGCGAAGGTTCGGCAGTCGTCTCCGGCGCCACAGCCGGCGGCTCGGGCGGCGCAGGCGCGGGCGGCGCCGCGTCCAAGGCCGGTTCGGGCTGCACGGGCGCGGCGGGCAACCTCGGCCGGACCAGAGGCCTTCGGAGGCGCTGCGGCCTCTTCGCTTGGCTCGGCAGGTGCGGCCGGTGTTTCGGCCGGGGCCGTCGCCGCTGGCGCCTCCGGCGTGAACAGCCGGCGCGGCGCGTTTTCCGGCGCCGGTGCGGCCGGTGCAGCCGGTGCAGCCGCCGTGTTGTCTTCCGATGCGGGCGCGCCGCCGAGGTCGACCACGTCCACGACCACCTTCGTGCCGGAGGTGAAAGTCCGAAGCCGGTGCTCGCGGGCGCTTTCCAGACGGAAGACGGTTGCCTCGCCGTCCAGGTCAGCCGCCACGCCGCTCAGATGATCGGGCAGGCGACGGGCGATGGCGCCGATATCGAACCGGGCCCGTCTGGCGAAGCGAACAAGGATGCGACCGCCCTCTGTCCGGGCCTCGAACGGGACGGGTTCCTCCCAGTCGAAGACCAACCGGGTGAAGGCCGTATGCTGGCCAACCCTGACGCGCACCGCCTGGGCGGGCCCCTCTTCCTGGGCGGCAATATCCAGGACAACTGAATTGCCGTTTCGGAAGGCGGTCAGGCCGTATGACCCCGTCAGGTCGAATCGGACCTCGCGGCCGTCGGGCGACAGCGTACCGGAGCGCACATAGCGGCCGACCAGGCCGACCGCCCGGTCCAGATCGGTCGTCAGCGGCGCGTCGAACCGCACCCTCAGCACGCCATCAACGATCGCCGCCTCGTAGGCCACGCGATAGGGCCAATCGAAGACGATCCGCCCATAGTCCGGATGCGTGGCGGCACGGGTCCGCACGGCCTCCTGGGCCCGGGCAGCAGCCGCCGCCGTCATCAGCGCTAGGCCGAGAAATACGATCAGACGCAGCGCCCTCATGACCGGCCCGCGCTTGCATGAATGACGATATCGACTCGCCGGGCAAGCGCCAGGCGCCGGTCGGCCGCTGCGTCGGGCGCCGCCAGAGCAAATTCGGTGGCACCCTGGGCGACAAGCCGCAGCGGCCCGGTATAGCCGGCCCGATCCAGCGCCTCGGCCACAGACCGGGCACGGGCCAGGGACAGCCGCCAGGCACCCGCATCGTCATCGGCCACATCCGATTGGGCCTCGCCGCCGGCGGGCGCGGCATGACCGACGATGTCGACGGCATTTCCGAACCGATCGAGGGCGCCAGCGATCTGACCCAGAGCGGCGTCGAGCGGCGCGGGAAGCTGCGCCCGACCCGGTGCAAACAGCATGGACTCCGGGAACGAGACGGCAACCGCCCCGTCGAGGGCTGTGATTTGGGCCGACTGCAGAGCCGGCAGATCGGCGAAGTGCTCGCGCAGCAGCTTTTCGAGGTAGGTCAACGGCAGCGCGGGCTTGTCCGTGACCGTGGCGATGTTGCGTGGCGCCCGCGCGACCGGCTCGCCGGTGGCACTGTCGCCGCTGCGGGTCGACAGCACCGAGACGATCGCGTCCCACTTCTCCGACGGGATCGTCGACATCGCGAAGATCATGACGAAGGAAGTCAGCATCAAGGCCGTGACGTCGGTGAAGGTCAGCAGCCAGGGCAGCGAACGCTGCGGTTCTTCGCGCTCGAATTCGTCCTGGAAATCGAAGTTCATTGGCCCGTCCCCAACGCCGGCGCGCTGAAGCTGACCGCCGCGGCGCTGCGGTCGCGAAAGGCGAAACGCAGCCTAAAGCGGCCGGCGCTGGCTGGATCCAGTCCCGCGGAAAGGGCATCGGGCGGCGTCCCCAGCGCCTCCAGGGCGGTCGCCGCGGCCACCGCCCGTTCGAAAGCCAGGGCCCCCTCGCCTGCCCGCGGCCGGCGCTCAGGCCCGCTGAACGCCGAAAGCATCAGGACCTGGTCCGGCACCTGCACCGAAAGGGCGGCAACCGTGTGTTTGAAGAGGTCCATGCGATCGGCGCGAAGCGCCGCCGTCCTTCCGACAAACAGCTCGCGCAGCGGAACGCTGAGTTCCATGGTCCGGCCGGCCTGCAGCACCTCGACGCGCGTCACCGGCACCGCCGTCAGCCAAAGGCCCTCAATGCCCTCCAACAACACCGCAGGGTCGACGATGTTGCCCAGCTGCGACACGAAAAGCTCGGAGAATGCCTGCGGATCGACGTCGGAGCGGAACGTGGCCGCGACCGAGCTCATCACGCCACGGGACTTGACGTCATCCAGCCGCGCGATGGCACCCAGGAGAATGAAGAACGCCAGCAGCAGCAGGAAGATACCCAGGAAATAGATGGTGCCGCGGTCCTCGGGTGCGTCGGACGCAAACGGTTCGAGCGCCGGCTGGGCCGCCGAACTTGCGGACGGCTGGTCCGGTTCCGTTCCTGCCGTGCGGTCCGTCATCGATCCGTTCCCGCCTTCAAACAGAAAGGGGCGCCCTTGGTTTCGGCGCCCCGACCTTTCGTCTCATCCTGTCTGCAGCAGATCACCGTTCCACCGCTGCGATGCCGGGCCGGAATGGCCGCCAAGACCGCACACCGAACCGTGGCCGCACCGCGCCTCAGAAGTTGCCGATGACGCTGGTCAGCTTCGTCTTCAGGGTCGCGGCGTTGAAGGGCTTGACGATGTAGTTGTTCACGCCGGCCTCTTTCGCCGCGATCACGTTCTCGGTCTTGCTCTCGGCAGTAATCATGATGAAGGGCATGCCCTTAAGCTCTTCGTCCGCCCGTACCTCTCGCAGCAGCTGCAGACCGGTCATCGGTTCCATGTTCCAGTCCGAAATGACGAGTTCGTAGCGCTTCGCCCGCAGCTTCGAAAGGGCGTCGCTGCCGTCCGTCGCTTCATCGACATTGTTGAAGCCCAACTGCTTGAGAAGGTTGCGGATGATCCTGAGCATCGTCTTGTAGTCATCCACGATCAGGACGGGCATATTCTTATCAACGGCCATCGAATCACTCCGATTTAACTGGTCACGCCAGGTGCGGATGTCCCTCGTCCATGGCGGCTTTAGCTATAGACTGGACCGGTTTAAAGCTTGGTTAATGGCTTGGATTTGCAGGCCGTTCGGCCTAGTTGGGCAGTTCCGGAAGGGTCTGGCGCTCGGCCAGTTCCCGGGTCAACAGGCGGGCCCGTTCGGTGTTCATCGCCGCGATGATCGGCGCCAGCTTGCGTTCGCTCATGCCCCGCATGACCGCGACCAGGGTCTCCATATCCAGTTCGTTGAAGATCGCGGCCGCGCTCTTGGGTTTCATGTTGGAATAGATCCGGACCAGCTTGTCGGTTTCCTCTGATTCCAGCTCCTCGAACCGCTCCAGCAGAACCTGGATCTCGACCTTGATATCGTTGAGCTGATCCTGCTGCGTGCTGAGCCGCTCTTCCGCGGCCCTGAGCAGGGTCGACCGCTCCTCGATGGCGCGTTCGCGGACCTCCAGGTTGCGCCGGCGATCGGCCAGCTCGGTTAACAGGCGGATCTCCCCGGCGCTGAGGGAGGCGATGTCGTCGAATTCCGGGTCGATCGCGTCGTCCATCTCAAGCGCGGTCAGGCCCTCCGGGGTCACTTACTCGTTGAGCTTGGCCGCTTCTTCGCTTTCTTCGGCCTCGTCGAGCTGCATGGGGGTCGCGTTGCCGGTCGCCGCCGCCGAACCGGCATGCGGCGTCTGGGTCGACTGTGCGGTTGCCTGCGCCACCTCCAGGCGCGGCGTGACCGCCAGGCCGCCGACAAGGTCGCCGACCTTGACGCTGAGCATCAGTGCCGCACCGAAGATGGCGAAAGGCAGAACGCGCAGGGACCCCAGCACCGTCATGGCCCTACCGCATCCCCTGCAGCGTCTTGAGCAGGTCGGACTTGCCCCGCGCGCCGCTGCGGCTTTCGCGCTCGCCACCGGCGGAGCCGCGCCGCTCGGGCGGCGTGGCGGCCGGTTTTGACGCCTTGGCCTTTTTCGCCGCAGCCGGCGCAGGGCCGATCTCGCGGCTGTCGCGGATCGCCTGTTCGAGCCGTTCGGCGGTATCGGCTGCCCGGTCGACCATGAAGGCCAGGTCGTCGCGAAGCTAGCGCGCCTGGTCAAGCTGCCCGCTCACGGCCTCGCCCGCCTCGACGGAGCCGCTCTTCAGGCGCGCCAGCGCGTTCTCCGCCGGCTGGGTGGACTGGGCGAACCCAGCCAGCAGGGCCTCCAGCTCTTTCTTGTCCGCCTTCAGGCTGCCCAACCGTGCGTTCAGGCGCACGGCGTAGACGATGACCGCAGACAGCAGTCCCATGCCCACGAGGTCGACAAGCAACGAGATTTCAGGACTGATCATCAGTCGCCACCCTCTGTTCTTGCATCGATACGCACGGCCTTCATGCCGTTTCGTTGTCCCATGGTGCCGGCAAACATCGGCACCGTTCCGCAGCGCAGCAGGACAGGAGAGTCCCGCGTCGCGCTGAGCGGCAGAAAGGTTCCCACATCCCAATTCACGACCGTGCCCAGATTGGCATTGACCTGATCGAGAACACACTCGATCGGAACGTCGGTGTACCAAAGCTCGGTGGCGAGGTGGTTTTCCCAGATCGAATCGCGACCGAACTTCTCGCCCATGAACATCTGCAGGAGAAGTTCACGAACCGGTTCCAGCGTCGCGTATGGCAGCATCAGTTCCAGTCGGACGCCGCGGTCTTCCATGTCAATGCGCAGGCGGGCCAGGATCGCCGCGTTCGCCGGCCGGGCAATGGTCGCGAAACGGGGGTTGGTTTCCAGCCGGTCGAACCGGAAGGTGACCGAGCTCAGCGGATCGAAGGCGGCCGACAAGTCGGCCAGCACGACCTCGATCATACGTTCGACCAGGTTGCGCTCGATCGTGGTGTAGGGCCGCCCTTCAATGCGCATGGCTGCCGTGCCGCGCCGGCCGCCCAGGAGCACGTCGACGATCGAATAGATCAGCGAGCTGTCGACCGTGATCAGACCGTAGTTGTCCCACTCTTCGGCCTTGAACACTGCCAACATGGCCGGCAGCGGGATCGAGTTCAGGTAGTCGCCGAAACGGATCGACGTGATGTTGTCCAGGCTGACCTCCACATTGTCGGAGGTGAAGTTCCTGAGCGAGGTGGACATCATCCGGACGAGGCGGTCGTAGACGACCTCCAGCATCGGCAGGCGTTCGTAGGACACCATGCCGGAATCGATGATCGCCTCGATGCCCGAGCGTTCGCCGTCGCCGTCGCCGCCCTCGGAAAAGCCGAGCAGGCTGTCGATTTCATCCTGGTTGAGGACACGGGTCGCTGCCGTGGAGCCCAGTTCGCCCTCGGCGCCGTCATCTTCCGCCATCGCCGCCCATTCGGCGGCTAGCGCATCGCTGTTTTCGCCCCCGTCGCCGGCGTCGTCGCCGGCCTCGGCCATGTCGGCCCATTCCTCGGCGAGGGCGTCATCGCTGTTTGCGTCGTCCGCCATGGGCGCTGCGATCCCGTTCGAAAAAGCGGTTTATTAAGAGAATCTAGGTAAGGCCGGCTGGGTTAAGAATCCGTCACTGGATCAGCATTTCTTTGAACAGCACGTCCCTCACCTTGGCCGGGTGGGCCGCGGCGTTAACCCTGGCCAGCAACTCCTCCTTAACCCGGTAAAGTCCCCGCGAGCCTTGCAGCTCGTCCATTCTGAGCTCGCGCAGGAACACCTGGAAGTTGTCAACGATCCGGGGCATCACAGCCAGAATGCGATCCTCGTCGGAGGCGCTTTCCAGTTCCAGGCTAATCCGCATTTTCAGGAAGCTCTGCTTCTTGGAGGACCCGGACAGGGTCACCAGCATCTCGTCCAGATCCATGAAATAGCCGGTCTGGTCGGCAGGCGTCGATTCGACGGCCACCTCCTCCTCTTCGACCTCGCCGCCGCCGAACAGGCTGTCCAGCAGGCCCATGTAGAAAACGGCACCGCCGACGCCGCCCAACAACAGCAGCGGCAGCACGAAGAACAGGACGATCTTCTTGCCGGAGAACTTCTTCTTGCCCTCGGAAAGCTCGTCGAAGTCTTCGGCGGCTTCTTCCTGGACCTCGGCTTCTGTTTCTTCGCTCATCAGCGCCATTCTTTCCGTGCCGCCCACCCGCGGAGCGCGCCTGGATGGCACCCTCCCCACACCGATGGCGTTCAGGCGGCCAGTCTAGAGAACGGCCTAAGTGGTTAAGAATTCGGTAAACCGGATCCCGTGCCGCGGGGCGGGTGCGCGCGGTCCTGTGGCAATTTTGACCGGGCAAAGCCTGCCTCCGGGCAGCCGCAGGGCCCGTTCATGCCGGCCCGCGCGGTCGGACGGCCTTGATTTCCCAAGGATCGCGGGATGGCACGGCGCTTGCGACCAGGGTCGGCGGAGAGATTGGACCAGCGTGTCAGAGGACGAGGAATGGAATCCACGACCTACATCGCATTGTCACGGCAAATGGCCCTGCGCCGGGAGCTGGACATCACCGCGCACAACGTCGCCAACATGACGACGCCGGCCTTCAAGGCCGAGCGCATGGTGTTCCGGGAATACCTGGTCAACCAGGACGGCGTGAAGGGCGAAGACTTGTCCTTCACCCAGGACATCGGCCTGGCCAGGGATCTTCAGGATGGTTCGATGCTGGAGACGGGCAACCCCTTTGACCTGGCGATCTCGGGCGACGGTTTCTTCAGCGTGGAAACCGAGGACGGCGTCCGCTACACGCGCCATGGCCGGTTCCAGCTTGACGCCGCCAACCAGCTGGTGACCGGCGAAGGATACCCGCTGCTTGCCTTCAACGGCGCGCGGACGATCATCCCGCCGGATTCGGGCAAGATCGAGATTGCAGCGGACGGGACCATCTCATCGCCGGACGGCGTCCTGGGCAAGGTCGGGATCGTGACCTTCGACAATCTCCAGGAGATGGACCGCCTGCCCAACAGCCTTTACGAGACCGAGCAGCGGGCACAGCTGGTGGACCGGCCAAGCCTGCGCCAGGGCATGCTGGAGCAGTCCAACGTCCAGCCGATCATGGAGTTGACGCGCCTGATCGATATCCAGCGCGAGCACCAGAGCGTGCAGAACCTCATCAAACGGGAACACGACCGGCAGCAGAAAGCGATCGACCGGATCGCGCGGCCGATGCAGAGCTAAGTGACGGAGAACAGCCATGATGCGATCGCTTGACATCGGCGCCACGGGGATGCTGGCCCAGCAGACCAATGTGGAGGTCATCTCGCACAACATCGCGAACATGAACACCACGGCCTATCAGCGCCGGCGGGCGGAATTCCAGGACCTGTTGTACCAGAACATGCGCCGGGTCGGTTCCGACTCGTCCGACGCGCAGACCACGGTGCCGACGGGCGTGCAGATCGGTCTGGGCGTGAAGACGGCCGCGGTCTATCGCATCACCGAAACCGGCAACTTGGTGATGACGGAAAACCCGCTGGATCTTGCGATCAACGGTGAAGGCTATTTCCAGGTGGAGCTGCCCAGCGGCGACACCGGCTATACCAGGGCCGGCTCGTTCCAGCTGGACGACAACGGCGACATCGTCACCGCCGACGGCTACGTGGTGCAGCCGGCCATCAACATTCCCGAAGACGCGATCGACATCACCGTGAACAAGAGCGGCGAGGTCTACTACTCCCAGGACAGATCGACAGCGCTGACCAACGCCGGGCAGCTTGAGATGGCGATCTTCTCCAACGAAGGCGGCCTGATCGCCCTGGGCGACAACCTGTTCCAGGAAACCGACGCCTCCGGGGCCCCGACCACCGGCGCGCCCGGTGCCGACGGCTTCGGCATGATCGAGCAGGGCTTCCTGGAAACTTCGAACGTGAACGCGGTCGAAGAGGTCACCAACCTGATCACGGCCCAGCGCGCCTACGAGATGAACTCCAAGGTCATAGAGACGTCCGACCAGATGCTGGCGACGTTGACCAACCTGAGATAAGGCGCCACGAGACATGAAACTGTCCTTCCCCCTTCGACTGGCCATCATCGGCGCCCTGTCCTTGGGCCTGACCGCCACCGCCGCACTGTTGCTGGTCGGCGGACAGGCACGGGCCGCGGCGTCGGCCGAGAAGGCGCCCGTGGCCCTGCGCGAGCAGGTGACCGTCGATGCCGCCGTCGTGACACTGGACGACGTCTTCGTCGGCCTTGGCGCCGAAGGAACCCGGGTGATCGCCCGGGCGCCCAATCCGGGCCGGCGGGCCACGCTGGACGCACGCTGGCTGTGGCGCACCGCCCGGGCCCACGGACTGGACTGGCGCCCGCTGAGCCGGCACGACACCGTCACCATCGAACGGGCCAGCACGGTGGTCACGGCCGAGGATATCCGCGCACAGCTTATGGCCGCACTGGACGCGCGCGTTTCTCCCGGCGACGACGTGGAACTGGAACTGGACAACCCGGGCCTGACCGTCCACTTGCCCGTCGATGCCGAGGAGCGGCTGCAGGTCAGCCGACTGGAATTCGACCCCCGCTCGGGCCGCGTCCGCGCCGTCTTGAGTGGCGCCCGCCAGCGGATCTCCGTGTCCGGCAAGATACACCGACTGGCCGAGACCCCGGTCCCGACCCGGCGGCTGGGCATCGGCCACATCGTGCGCGAGCGGGACCTGCAATGGATCACCGTGCGGGCCAGTGCGCTGGACCGGAACGTGATTACCGACGAACTGATGATCGTCGGCCAGGCCGCGCGCCGCCCGCTGGCGGAAGGCCGCCCGATTCGCAACGGCGATGTTGAGCCGCCGCTCTTGGTCCAGCGCAAGGGCATGGTCACCATCACCCTGGAGACACCGCGGATGGTGCTGACCGCGCAGGGCCGGGCCCTGGAGGACGGCGCGCTGGGTGACGTCATCCGGATCGAGAATACCCAAAGCAGGCGCACCATCGATGCAACCGTCACCGGGCCGAACGCGGTCACCGTGACAAGCGCACATCAGATGTACCTGCAGAAGGAGCGCATGATGACCGACCGCACCCGTACATTCCGGCCGAGCGTGTTTGTCGCGGCCGTGCTGGCAGGGACCATGCTGTCCGGCTGCAACATGCTGGATCGTCTGTCGAACGTGGGGTCCGAACCGCCGATCACGGATATTCAGAACCCGCTGCACGATCCCAACTATCGTCAGGTCAGCCTGCCGATGCCGGCGCCGGAAACCCCCAACAAGCTGCCCAATTCGCTGTGGCGGCCGGGCTCGCGCTCATTCTTCAAGGATCTGCGCGCCAGCGAAGTGGGCGACATCGTCACCGTGATCGTCAGCATCGACGACAAGGCCGAACTGGACAACGCGACGACCCGCACGCGCGACACCGCGGAGGACGCATCGGCATCGGCGCTCTTGGGCTACGAAGACGCCTTGAACGACATCCTGCCCGAGGCGGTCGACCCCACCAACCTCCTGGACGTGGACAGCGACTCCAACTACTCGGGCGACGGCCTGATCGACCGCGAGGAAGAGATCAACCTGAAACTCGCCGCGGTCGTCACGCAGGTCCTGCCCAACGGCAACCTGGTGATCCAGGGCCGGCAGGAGATCCGGGTCAACTACGAGGTCCGCGAGCTGACGGTCATGGGCGTGATCCGGCCGCAGGACGTGGATACAAAGAACCAGGTCCAGGCCGAGGACATCGCCGAGGCGCGCATTTCCTACGGCGGGCGCGGCACCCTCAGCGAGGTGCAGCAGCAGCGCTACGGCACCCAGCTAATCGATATCCTGTTCCCGTTCTAGGAGCGACAGGCCGCGACGAACATCGGAATTTTGCGCCAGCGCACCCTCCTCTCCTCTCTCACTCTCTCCCAGTTGGCGCAAAATAGGGGCTGGACCGCAAGGTCCGGCCCCATTCTTTTCTGGCCAGCATATGACGGACGGGCGCCTAATCCTAATCGTCGCGGCGCGTGCGTTCCATGCGTTCGTGGCGTTCTTGCGCTTCCAGACTAAGGGTCGCGATCGGGCGCGCCTCCAGTCGCTTGAGCGAGATCGGTTCGGCTGTCTGTTCGCAATAACCGTAGGTGCCGTCCTCGATCCGCGCCAGCGCCTCGTCGATTTTGGCAATCAGCTTGCGCTCGCGGTCCCGGGTCCTCAGTTCGATCGAACGATCGGTCTCCAGGGTGGCGCGGTCGGCCAGGTCGGGCTGGGCCAGGTCTTCTTCTTGAAGGCTTTCGAGGGTTTCGCTGGATTCCTGCATCAGTTCCGAACGCCAGCGCAACAGCTTCTGGCGGAAATACTCCTTCTGCAGGGGATTCATGAACTCTTCGCTGGCCTTCGGTGCGTAGTCCGGAGGCAAGAGCGTTGCAGAAACACCGCCGCCGTTCTTCTTTGCCGTCATGCACTGCTCCCTAACCACAACAAGGTCCGAAGGTGGCGCTTGTCAGGCGCTGTTTCGATTTCGGGGGCGCGTATATCGCGCCCGCAATTGCAAGACAATCTCTTTTTGCTCGCCTTTTTCCGATTTGCGGTTTCCAGCTACCGCGCACCCGGAGATCGGCCCAGCTTCGCCAGCTCGACCCGGGCCCTGAGTTCGATATCGTCCAGGATGGCGGCAAGCCGCGGATCCAGGTCGCTTTCGCGCTGCTGTGACACCAGCCGGGCCAGGGTCTCCAGCCGGGCGACCGGGATCGTGCCGGTCAGCAGGCCGAGGCGGATTTCCTCCAGCCGGTCCAGCACATCGTTGCCCCAGGCCCGGCCCTGGGCGTTGCCGCGGCCGGAGGTGGCGTCGCCCACCTCCTGGACCGCCAGAAGGGCGTCGATCGCGCCCGCCGGCGCCGGCGCCGCGGCCTCATCGGCCGCCCCGGCGGAGCTCGAGTCCTTCATTTCCTGCGCGAAGGCACCGGTCGGCCCGGTTCCCCGCTTCGCGGCCTTGGCCCCTTTGCCGGGGCGGACGCCGCGCGACGAGTCCACTTTCATAGGCGTTAACGTAAGGCAAATTGGTTACCAGCCGGATAAGGAACGCCCGCGGCGGCGTCGGCCACGGCAATTTTTTCCGGGCAAACGGCCAGCCTTGCCGCAGCGCCCGCCGCCGGCGGCGCACAGCCCGGCCGGCGCTCCGTTTTTTTGTTCTTTTTCAACATGTTCCCGCAGGTCCCGGATGGCACGGTATTCGCTTGTCCAAGGCCCTGAGAGAGTGTCTTGATACCTGTGGAGAGCCGAAACCGTGATGCCCGACGCAGCGCTTGTGACCCGATTGACCCGGCGGCTTGCCGGTGTCCTTGCCACCGCCGTGATGGCCGTGTTGTCGGCCCAGCCGGCGCTGGGCCAGTCGCGCATCAAGGACATCGCGGTGTTCGAGGGCGTCCGCGAAAACATGCTGGTCGGCTATGGCCTGGTGGTCGGCCTGAACGGCACCGGTGACAGCCTGGGATCGGCGACCTTCACCCGCGAAAGTCTGGTCGGCATGCTGGAACGCCTGGGCGTCAATGCCCAGGACGACGCGCTGAAGACCGACAACGTCGCCGCGGTGATGGTGACCGCCACCCTTCCGGGCTTCGGACGCCAGGGCAACCGGATCGACGTCAGCGTCTCCGCCCTCGGCGACGCGGAAAGCCTCCTGGGCGGCACCCTGTTGGTGACGCCCCTCGTCGGCGCCGACGGCGAGGTCTATGCCGTCGCCCAGGGCACGGTCCAGGTCGGTGGCTTTCAGGCCGCCGGCGCTGCGGAGACCATCGTCAAGGGCGTCCCGACCAGCGGCCGGATCTCCAACGGCGCCATCATCGAACGCGAGCTCGCCTTTGCGCTCGACCAGATGGAACGCATGATGATCTCGCTGCGCAATCCCGATTTCACGACAGCGCGGCGCATCGCGCGCGCCATCAGTGCCTTCGTGGGCCTGCCCACCTCGCGGGTGATGGACCCCGGCACTGTAGAGGTCATCGTGCCCCCGACCTACGAACAGGACGTGGTGGAGCTGATGACCGACATCGAACAGCTTCGCGTCGAGCCCGACAGCATCGCCAAGGTCATCATCGACGAGCAGTCGGGTGTCATCGTGATGGGCGAGAACGTCCGCATCGACACGGTGGCGATCGCCCAAGGCAATCTCACCATCCGGATCACCGAGACCCAGCAGGTCTCGCAGCCGCAGTCCTTCTCCAACACCGGCACGACCGAGACCGTGGACCGCACCAACATCGAGGTCGACGAGGATGAGGAACGCCGGCTGGGCATTGTCGGCGGCGGCGTCAGCCTGCAGGAACTGGTCAACGGCCTGAACGCCCTGGGCGTCGGCCCGCGCGACATGATAACCATCCTGCAGGCGATCAAGGCCGCCGGCGCGCTGCAGGCGGAAATTGAGGTGATGTGATGGACGAGGGCCCGATCGATTTCGGCATGACCGCGGCCGACGTGCTGCGCCGGCCGGCCGCGGAACCCGTCGCCACTGCACGGACTCCTGAACAGGCCCAGGCGGTCGCCGAGGATTTCGAGGCGATGTTCCTGGCCCAGATGCTGTCGCCGATGTTCGAGGGCATCTCGACCGATGGCCCGTTCGGCGGCGGCAATGCCGAACGGATCTACCGCTCGCTCTTGGTGCAGGAATACGGCAAGGCCCTGGCCAGCCGCGGTGGCATCGGCCTTGCAGATGCGGTCGCACAGGAACTGCTCACCTGGCAGGAGGCACAGCCCCGATGAATGCCGCCGCACGCGCCACCGATCTGATCGGGCTCTTGGGCGACCTGGTCGAGGTCATAGGGCGCGAGAACGAGATCCTCAAGCTGCCGCGGGACCGCAGCCTCGACCCGGTGGTGAAACGCAAGGTCGCCCTGGTTTCGGTCTATGAGCGCCACCTGCGCGAGATCGCCGCCCTGCCCGGCTTCAAGGACGAACTGGAACCTTCGCTGCTGGACCGGCTGCACAAGGCCGCCGACGAGTTCAACAAGGTGCTGGAAGAAAACGAACGCCGTCTCAAGGCGGAGATGGCGACGACACAGAAGGTGGTGGATGCCGTCGCGGCCGCAGCCCAGAAACTGAACGCCGTGCCCAGCGGCTATTCCAAGGCCGGCGCCGATATCGCCCAGGCCGGACAGCACATCCCGCTGGCCGTCGACCGGCAGATCTAGAGGCGCCCGACCATGGCCCTGCCCCCCGCCCTCTTGAACTCGATGACGGCGCTGAAGGCCTTCGGCACGGCCGTGCGCGTCACGTCCGACAACGTCGCCAATGCCAACAACGAAGACTACAACAAGCGCAAGGCGAAGTTCGAGACAAGGCAGTATGGCGGCGTCAATGTCGCCTACATCGAACGCGTCGCCAATCTGGGACTGACGAAAGACCTGCGCAATGCCGTCTCGCTTGCGGTGCGCGACGAGACCACCGCGCAATACTATTCGCGCATCGAAGAACTGGTCGGCACCGTCAGCAGCACCACCGCGCTGGCCGACAAAATGGAAGCCTTCATCAGCGCATACAAGGCATTTGAGGCTGCGCCGGAAAGCGGCGCCGCGGAGCGTGAAGTGGTTCTGGCAGGGCAATTGCTGGTCAGTGAGATGCACCGCGTTTCTAATGGCATCGAGCAGATAGACCGGAACGTCAAGGACGACATCATTGTCACAGTGACAGAACTGAACCGTCTGCTTAACGAAATCCACGAGCTTAACCAGAAGATTGTCACCGAGGAAGCGATCGGCCGGCCAACCGCCGGACTGGAAAACACCCGCGACGGCAAGCTGGCGGACCTGTCGGAGATCATGGAGATCAAGACCTTCGAACGCGCGTACGGCAGCATCACGGTCTACTCTTCCAGTGCCATCGACCTGGTCGACGCCGTGGCGGTGCAGTTCACCTGGAACGAGACCTTGCAGACCCTGGTCAAGTCCGGCACGACGACCGACTATGCGGACGACATCTCCAACGGGCGTCTCAGGGCACAGATGGACTTCATCCGTACCGACGCCGCCTCGGTCGCCAGTACCGAGCCGCGGCTGGCGCCGGTCCAGAAGCTGCGGGACCAATTGGACGGCCTTGCCCAGTTGCTGGCCGACAACAGCGCCAACAGCTTCCACGACGCCTATAGCGGCGGCGCGGCGCCCGGCCTGTTTCTGGGCGTGGCGCCCTACACGGCGGACTGGGACCAGCTGTTCTTCCAGCCGCTGGACGTTGTGAACGATACGCCTGCCGACATCGATCGTTTCAACATCCAGATCCGGCCCGCGTTGGTCGACGGCACCGCGAACGTGCCCACAGCGACCGCCAATGCCGTGATCCTGCAGCTGGACGCCAACAGCCGGAACCTGACGGCCGGCGCGATTACGTTGACCAACGAGACCTACGCCGGCGTTGCATCAGCCATCCTGGCACGTCTGGTTTCCAACTCCGGTGTCGTCGCCCGGGATTCGGCGCTGGAATCGACGATCCGCGACGACCTGAAGGTGGCCCTGGACAGCGAAGTGCGGGTGGACATCGACGAAGAAATGGCCATTCTGTCGATGCTGCAGAATTCCTATGGCGCCAACGCCCGCGTGGTCAATGCGATCAACGAACTATTCGAAGAACTCACCCAGGTCATCAGATAAGCCGGTACGATGAGCGTCGCTGACCTGGGCGTATTGGAACTGAAGGCTGGCGTGATCGGCCTCGGCGTCGGCGAGCGCCATCTTGCCGGCTACAAGCAGATCGACGGCGTCACCGTCAAGGCGATCGCCGACATCGACCCCGACAAGCTGGAAACCGTGGGCACGCGCCAGGACGTAGCCGAACGCCACACCGACTGGCGGCGCATCGTCGAGGACCCGGAGATCGACGTGGTCTCGATCTGCTCGCACGACGACGCCCATGCCGACCAGGCGGAACTGGCGCTTAAGAACGGCAAGCATGTCATGGTGGAAAAGCCGGTCGCGCTGGACCGGGCCGGCGCAGAACGGGTGATGCGCGCCTGGGCCGACAGCGGCCGCCTCTTGACCTCGAACCTGATCCTGCGCCGCTCGCCGCGGTTCTCGGCCGTGCGCGAGATGGTCCGCCGCGGCGACTTCGGCGACGTCTTCTACATAGAGGGCGACTATCTGCACCAGATCCTGTGGAAGATCACCGAAGGCTGGCGCGGGCAGATGGATTTCTACTGCGTCACCTACGGCGGCGGTATCCACCTGATCGACCTGATGCGCTGGATCCTGGGTGCCGAGGTGACCGAGGTGACGGGCATGGCGAACAAGGTGCTGACCCGCACGTCGCGGTTTCCGTTTCCGGACACCATGGCGAACCTGCTGCGGTTCGACACCGACACCATGGCCAAGACCGTCACCACCTTCGGGCCACAGCGACCGCAACTGCGCCGGCTGAACATCTACGGCAACAAGCTGAGCTTCGAGAACGACGTGCCGGACGCCCGGCTTTACACGGGCGACGCGCCGGACGACGTGGCGCCCATGTCAGTGCCCTATCCGGGAATCGAAAAGTTCGACCTTTTGCCCGACTTCATCGATGCGATCCGCCAGGACCGCCCGCCCATGGTCAGCGCCGAGGACGTCTTCCGTGTGATGGATATCTGCCTCGCCTGCTGGGAGTCGGTGTTGAACCGCCGCACCGTCGACGTTGCCTACATGGCTTGAACCGGAAACCCGCGCCCATGTCGTCCGCCCCCTCCTCCATCCCCTTTGGCAAGCCCCAGAT